>Ga0268264_10001280_pt1 | contig 23831 bp, 21 predicted proteins | sample KBSSwiS32_FD_190357 | JGI IMG/M metagenome (GOLD analysis project Ga0268264, IMG submission 190357) | Switchgrass rhizosphere microbial communities from Kellogg Biological Station, Michigan, USA - KBS Switchgrass S3-2 (SPAdes) (version 2) | ecosystem: Host-associated > Plants > Roots >...
TGTTGGCCCAGTTGCCGTACCAGACGAGATAGATATTCTGGGTGCCGAGCAGGACGGGTCCGTTGTGGTAGAGGATCCTGCTGTCGGTCCTCGTCGCGCCGCTGCTGGTGGGACTGTTGCCGTTCTGGGCCGAGGCTGGCCCCGCCAGGACGGACAGAGCGAGCGCGAGTGCGAGTGCACTGGCGCTGGGTTGGATGAGCTTGGTTTTCATGGCGGTTCTCCTTTTGGTCTTGTCCAAGGGACGACGATTTCTTCTGTGTCGAGAGACCCTTGAATGGCTCTGCACGTGTGCAATATGCGAGCGCGGGACTTGCGGATCGCTTACCGATCCGCTTGCCGGCGTCACTTCAGATAGGACGTCGAGCAGTGGCCCTTCTTGCCGTTGACCCAGTTCTGCTGCAGCAGGTAATGGCGAGAGCCGAACTGGACGTTGGCCAGTGCGGACTCGCCCCAGAGATTCGTGACGGGATAGGTCGTGCCGTACGTCCCTTCGCACTTTTCCGAGTTTTCCAGGCCATACCGGTCGAACCACCCATCGTTTTCCGGATTGGTGACCACGGCGTTGAGCGCGTGCGCCAGCCACGACACCATCGCATCGGCAGCCATATCGCCGTTCGCCGTGTGGACGCCGCTGGGCTGCGATCCGCAGCTCCCGGGACAGCGCGCCGGATGACCGACGAACACCCACCTGAACGGCGAACCGGCGACTACCGAGTCGCCGTGAAGGTTGCAGCAGGTAAGGCAAAAGTGCGTCGCACCATCTTCCAGCGTGACATCGGGCGACGTCAGGACGACGTAGATTGCGGAAGCATCGAAGGGGAGCCCTGTGGCTCCTCCGGTGAGGATCAATTGCGCGACGACGTCCGCGACGTCCGCCTCGGTCAGCGTGGCACCGTGCGAATACGCATCGTTGGCGGCGCCGCCGTAGGTCAGCGCACCGTTTGGCGCTTGGCCGGCGCTGTTGGGATAGCCGTTGTTGATCTGAAAATAGGTCGACGATCCGAGATCCGATATGAAGTTCGCCAGAATGATTTGCCGATTGATGTCCGACGCCCAGTTGCCGTACCAGACGACATAGATGGTCTGGGCGCCGAGCAGGACGCGCCCGTTGTGGTAGAGGATCCTGCTGTCGGTCTTCGCCGGGCCCCCATTCGTCGATGCGTTGCCCTGCTGGGCCGAGGCCGGTGTTCCGATCGCGCCGAGGACCAGCGCGAAAACGATCGCGAGTCCGGTGAGCTTCCTGTTCATGGCGGTTCCCCTTTCGGTTTGGGTTAAGGCCGTCGGGAGATCCGCCGGCTGCCCGAAGCCGTGTGGGCCGAGGACGTGCCCACTGTGCAAGCGAAGGACTTGCGGATCGCTTACGGATTCGCCGATGTCCTCCCGCCCGCGCTCGTGCCGGCGTCGATCGCACCGGCGCCGGCCAAAAAAAGAGGGGCGGCCGTTGCGGCCGCCCCTGTGCCTGACTAGTCGAGCGTGCTTACTTGCTGGACGTATGAACCACGATGCTGCCGCCGCCGATCGCCGTGCCTTCCGACGTCGTGCCCTCGGTGCTCGAGCTCAACTGGTTGTCGTAGACGACGACGTCCTGCTTGAGGTCGGTGTCGTAGGTCCAGATCTTGATCCGGAAGCGATCCGGTGCGGTGCCGCCGGCGAGAAGCGCGCCGTCGACCGCGGTCAGCAGGAATTGATAGCCGCCGCTGTTGTTCAGCGTGCCCGTGCCCTTGAACTGGCCGCGCGCGCCGCCGACGACCAGCCAGTCGTAGCTGTCGCTGTGGAAATCCAGATTGGCGCTTTGAAAGTGGAACTCGGTGTTGCCGGTCGGAACCTTCGCGCCTTTCTGGTATTTCGACACGAAGCCGAAGGTCGCTCTGCCGACCACTGCCGGATCAGCCTTGAATGCTCCGGCCGGCGACTGGATCCAGCCGCTGCCGGTGACGAATCCCGCCGACGGATCGTAGACGACGACGTTGCGGCTGACCTGACCGGTCTTGCCGGTGTTGTCGGTGACTGCCACGCTGACCGGATAGATGCCTGCCGCCGCGTAGGTGTGGAATCCCGACGCCGTTCCCGAGCCGTTGGTTTCCGACACGGTCGCCGATCCGGCCGGTGTGCCGTCACCCCAGGTCCACGAAGCCGAGTGCGTATCGGTCGCCGCGTCGGTGAAGCTTGCGCTGACCGAGACGACCGCGCCGACCGCGACCGGATCGTTGGCCGAGATCGGACCGACCACAGGCGCCGCCGCGACGGTCGAGCTCGGCGACAGCAGTACCGCGCCGGCGGTGGTCCAGGCGACAAGCCGCTTGCTGTCCGACAGATGGAACGCGGTCATGAATTCCATGCCTGCGGGCTTGTTGGGTGCCAGATCGTTCAGGTCCTTCAGCGCTCCACCGTCGAAGAGGAAAGCGTGCGCCGTCGAATCGCTGGCGAGCATCGCCTGTCCGACCGCCTGACCCCAGATGTTGGTCGCGTACGCGGTCGATGACGATCCGCCGAGCGTGCCCAGATCCCGCATGCCCCCGGCGTTCGTCCACGCGAAAGCATGCGGCGCGCCGCTGGGGGTACTGGAAGCGCCGACGACTTGGCCCGACGCGCTGATCCCGCTGACCGACGAAGCAGCACCGCCGAGGGTCATGTCGACCAGGCCGCCGGCCAGTGTCCAGCTGAACCCCTGCGCATACCGGAAATCGTTGGAGGCGGTGAGCGAGAAACCGATGACCTGTCCCGACGCGTTGATCTTATCCGGCCAGGAATAAATACCGCCGAGCGTCCCGATATCCACCATTCCGCTGGTCGGCGACCAGAAAAAGGCGCGCTGAGCGGAATAGCTGCCGTTGACGGACCACTGCGAGGTGCCCGTGACCTGTCCCGCATCGTTGATCGCCCACGCCCAGGACAGATCGCCGCCGAGCGAACCGAGATCGACTATCGCGCCGTTCGGCTGCCACAGCACCGCGTGCCACCGTGTGTTGTCGGGCGTATACGAATACCCGGCGATCTGGCCCAGCGCATTGATCGAGTATGGCTCGGAATACCGCGCGCCTCCGCCCAGCGTGCCGAGATCGACCATGCCGCCGGCTTGCGTCCACGAGTAGGCGTGTTCGTCGCCGTTCGCCAGCTGCGACCTGCCGGTGACCTTGCCCGAATCGTTGACCCCCACGGCCGTCGACCAGTCGCCACCGAGCGTTCCCAGTGCGACGATGCCGCCCGCCTTGGTCCATGAGAATGCGCGGCACGTCGTCCAGTCACCGAAGGTCCTGCACGAGTCGCCGACGATTTGCCCCGAAGCGTTGATCGCGTGGGGTTCGGAGTAGAACTCGCCGAGCGTCCCGATGTCGATGTTGCCCTCCGATTGCGACGCGAAGAATGCGTGAACCCCGCCGTCAGCGGAGGCGCTGATGCCCGCCACCTGTCCCTGCGCATTGATCGCCGAGACCGCCGACCATTGTCCGCCCAGCCCGAGATTGGTGATGTCGTACGTCTGTGCGACTGCGGGCAGCGCGGAGAACATCGCGAACGATGCGGCGATGCCAAGCTGCCGCACTGCTTTCTGCCATCGATCCTTGCTTCCGTCGATCACGTTTTTCCAAGCGGTTTTCATGAATCCCCCTTTCCGGACACAGTGGTGGACAGCGGCCACGCGGCGCGTGCGCCGGAAACGGCCGATGCTCCATTGCCTCACCGCAACAGGAATGCGTCGTTGCGTGACCGGACTGTGCGGGCAGGGGACTTGCGGATCGCTTACCGATTCGCCGACGCGGCACGGTTCAGGGCCGGGGCGGGGCGGCCGGCGCGCTGAAACGAAGGACGGAGGGAGGAGGGGAACGCGCCGCTACGGGCGGCTTGCGGGACGGACGCCGGCGGAGATCTCGCGGTACAGGTGGTCGGTTTCGGCGGAAGGCTTGATGCCCAGGACGATCGACAAGAGCTCGCGGCAGCGCCGGAACGCGTTCAGCGCTTCGGCCTGATCGCCGGTCGCGGCCAGCGCGCGCATCAGGCCGCGATAGAACGACTCGGCGAGGTTGTCGGCCTCGAGCCCGCGCCGGTAGACGTCGATCGCGTGCTCCCAGTCGCCTTTCGCCTCGAGCTGTTCGCCCAGCCGCATCAAAGTCCGCACGAAGCGCGCGCGCAGCGCGTCGCGCGGCTTGGCGATCCACGGATGCTCGTCGGCACCGAGCAGCGCACCGGGATACGCGTCGAGGACGCGCGCGGCGAGCCGCTCGGCCGGCGCGCCGGCACCGTCGCCGCGACCGCCGGGTTGCGCAGCGTCGAACGCCGCTTCGAGCGCCCAGACATCGGTCCACACCAGCGAGCGTGCGAGCGAGAGCTTTCCCGCCGACAGCACCAGCGCGTTTTCGACGTCGAGCAGCTTGCGCAGGCGAAACAGGGTCGAATCGAACGACGTCTTCGCCGCAGCACCGTCGGCATCCGGCCAGAGCGCGGCCGTCAGCTGCTGGATGTCGACATTGACGCCGCCGAGCGCCACTAAGAGCTTCAACAGATCGAACGGCCGCTGCTGCGCTTTGCCAGTGAAGGTGACCGAGTGTCCGTCGCGAACGAGTTCAAATCCTCCGAGCAACCGAATGCGCAAGCGAAACGGCCAATCGGCGCTCGCGTCGGATGGCGCGACCAGGGCGTTGCGCTCGATCAGCGCGCGCACGAACTCGGTTTCGATGCCGTGCTGCAGCGCAAAGTTGGCGAGCCGCGCTGCGAGGTCCGGGCGGCTGCGCATGAAGACGAATTGGCCTTGGGCCCGGTAACCGGCGAGCACGGCGGCGAGTCGCTCGGAGGCCCGTTGCGTTTCGCCGGCTTCGAAGTCGACCTCGATCTGCAGCAACTCGCGCCGCTGCTCGAACGCAGCGCGCTCGAATTCGGGCGCCAGGGCGGTCGCTTCGTCCGCGGCGCGCAACGCACCGTCCCAATCGCCGGTTGCGGCGCGAGCCTGCGCGGCGCGGGCCAGGAAATGCGGCAATTGCAGCGACGGAAGACTGAGCTCGCGGGCAAGCGCGAGGGCCCGCTCCCCGTCCTGCAACGACGCCTCGGGATGTCCGACCCGCTGCTCGAGCATCGAGCGGACATGATAAAAATACGGCCACTGCATACGGCGCGCCGGCGACAAGCCGCGCTCCATCAGCTCCAGGCGCGCCTTGGCGGCCGCGTGCTCGCCCTTATTGACCAGCGCGGATGCGTCCGCATGGTCGATCTCGAACATATAGGCCTCGAGCCCGTAGCGCTCGGCGATCGCGCGGGCATCGGTCATGACCGCCGTCGACTCGCCGTAGCGCCCGTTCACGTAGTGCCAGAACGACAGGTGCGTGCGCCACCACACCTGCATCAACGGCGTGACTTCCGGTTTGCCGAGGATCGGCTCGATGCGACCAACCAGGGCCGCGGCCGACTCGCCCTCGGTCTTCCAGTTGATGTAATTGAACAACACCGAAGCGGCCATCACGCGAAGGTTCAAGTCGCTTTCGTCGTCGATCAGCTCGTCGAGCCGTTGCGCGCGACGCGCGAGGTTCGCGTTCTCGGGCTCGCGCAGCAGCAGCCCGATCACCCAGGCGGTGTACGCCCGCAACTCGCTTTCGGCATCGAGCATCGGCGCGCCATGCGCCAGCAGGCGATCGAACTCCGGCAGCCAGCGATCGATCGGCGCGAAATTCGCCCACTGGTAGTAGTAGCCGGTCACGATCGTGTTGAGTGACAGCGCCTGTCCGCGCAGATCGCCGGCGGCGCGAAAGGCTTCGAAGGCGCGCTCGAGCGCTGGCCGGCCGCGCTCCGGCTGGACGAAGATCCACGCCCGACCCGACCAGTATTCGAGCCAGGGATCGGCTGCGCGCATGCCCGGCGGCAGCGCATCGATCCAGTCGGACACGGCTTGAGCACGACCCTGCCGCGCCCATTCGAGCGCGTGGGCGCGAATCAGCGAGCGCATCGACTCCCACTCGCCCGCATCGCGGAACAGCGCCAGCGCATCGCTGACCTGTCCGCGCGCGGCGAGAAGCTCGGCGGCGCGCCTGGTCGCGTCCTTCCGCTCGGCCGCCGGCACGCGGTTCTTCAACTCTTCCAGCAGGAACTCGCGGAACAGCGCGTGGTAGTGGTAGCTTGTCTCGGCGCCGCGGCGCCGGTCGGTGAACAGGTGGCGCCGATACAGGTAGTCGAGCAGTCGCGGCGCATCCTCGCTGCCGGTGAGCGCGATCGCTTCGGACTGCGTGACCGACGGCGGAATCGCGGTCAGCATCAGCACGCGCTGATTCTCGGGTTTCGCGCCGTTGAAGATCTCGCCGGCGAAATACTGGAAGATCGCGTCCCTGCCTTCGCCGAGCGACTCGTCGACCGTCGCGCCGCGGCGGCTCAGGTGCTCGCGCAGCAACACCAGCGCCGCGACCCAGCCATCGCTCTGCTGCTGGATGCGCTGCAGGTGCTCGCGGTCGAGCTTTTGCTTGCCGAGTATCGCCTCGGCTTCCTCGGCGGTGCAGCGCAGCTCCGCCGGATCGATGTGCGCGATCTTGAGACTCGCCGCCAGCCGCGCGAACTCCGGCGGGGGATCGGTGCGCGACACGACGATGAGCGTGATTCCTTCGGGGATCTCCTCCAGCCCGTGCGCGAAGGCGGTGCGTCCCGCGGCCTTGACCCTCATCTCCTGGAAATTGTCGAACACGACGACGCAGGGATTCGGCAGCACGGAAAAGAAGTCGCGGAAAAAACTTCGCGCGAAGCGAGCCAGGTTCTGCTGCGGCTCGGGCGTGAACAGCGGCAGCGCCGCCGCCGTCTTGCCCGCGAGCTGCGCCGCGGCGGTGCGCATGTAATGGACGAAGGTGGCAGGGTCGGCATCGCCGCTGTCGGCCTGATACCAGACGTGAGGCAGATCGCGCGCTTCGAGGTAGCTTGCGACCAGTGTCGACTTGCCCGAGCCGGGCGGCGCCGTTAGCCAGACGATCGGGCGCGCGGCGGCTTCGTCGAGGAGCGAGAACAGGCGCGGCCGCGGCAGCGCGTCGTACAGCTTGGGCCGCGTCAGTTTGGCGAGAGCGGGCGAGCGGACGGCCACGGATGCGGCGGGCGTTACAAGCGGGCCATCATACTACCGCTCCGCCAGAAACCCCGCCACGACCTGCCAGAACGCATCGTCGCGGCCGAGATCGTTGTGGTCGGCGTCCGGCACGACGTGCCAGGTCTTCGGCCCAGCCCAGGCGTCGAACAGCGCGCGCGACCGATTGGCCGGGATGATCGAATCGGAGCCGCCCACAATCGCTAGCATCGGCATCGTGTCGCGCTTCGCGTCCGGCACCGCATCGAAGCGGTGACGTAGCAGCAGCGATACCGGCAGCCACGGGTAATGCAGCTTGCCGATCGCCGTCATGCTGTCGTAGGGTGAGACTAGGATCGCGCCGGCGACCGGACGCTCCGCGGCAAGATGTGTCGCGATGGCGGTGCCGAGGCTCCGTCCGAACACGACGATGCGGCGCGGATCGACGTCATCGCGCTTGGTTACCGCATCGTAGATCGCCAGCGCGTCGGCGGTCAGCGCCGGCTCGCCCGGCTTGCCTTCGCTCGCGCCGTACCCGCGATAGTTGATGCCGACGATCGTCCACTCGCGTGGCCAGCGCGCGTCGGAGAGCGTCCACGAGACTTCCTCGGCGTTGCCTCCGAAGTAGAGGACGGTCGGCGCCGGCCTTGCCGTGCCTTTTGCATTCCAGCCGCGAAGGCGCGTGCCGTCGGCGGCGACGACCTCGAGTGGCGTCGCGCGCGCCGGCAGGTGGGCCGTGGAAGCGACCGGCTGTGGAAAGAACAGCATGCTCTCTTGCGTGAACCACGCCCAGGCGGGAACGCCGAGGACGAGGGCGACGACGAGGAGAAGCCATTCCATGAGGAGACGCCGCGTGCGCGGGCGTGCTGACGCCATGAAAGATTATAGGCGGTCGGGCACAAATGCCATTGGTGGGCCGACCTTTACGCCGTGAATTGGTACCATTGGCAACCTGCACAAGAAGCCGGGACGTCGCGAAAATCTCGCACCGTGGCGAACTACTGGTGGGTCAATCAGAACCAGACCTACGCGCATGAAGTGCGCGGTGGTTACCTATGGTCACCGAAATTCCGCGCCGACGGGGCACGGAATCAGTTTTACGAGAATATGACTCGGATCCAACCGGGTGACGTTGTATTCTCGTACTACGACACTTATATCAAGGCAGTCGGAGTCGCGACGAGTACGGCCGCATCAGTGCCGAAGCCAACCGCATTCGGCCGAGCGGGCTCGTATTGGAGCGACGAAGGGTGGTTTGTCGAAGTTCAGTTCCGTGAACTTGCGTCCCCGATAAGACCGCGTGAACACATGGCCGTGCTGGAGCCAACACTCCCGGCGAAATATTCGCCGCTTCGGTCCAGTGGCGAAGGCGGACAGCACGTCTATCTAGCCGAAATACCGCCTCCGATGGCGCACCAGCTCATGGTGTTGCTCGGACAAGAGGGACAGACACTAATTGATGCTTTGGAGATGATCGCAAGATATGAGATCGCCAGATCATTTGCGGAAACCGACCTAGAGTATCGAACCGATATCGGGACAACCGAAAAACTGCAACTTGCCAAGGCGCGAGTTGGACAGGGACTCTTTAAATCCAGAGTCGAGTTGGTCGAAAAATGTTGCCGCATCACCAAAGTGGAACGACCAGAGCATCTTACGGCCAGCCACATTAAGCCGTGGCGCACTTCTTCCGACATGGAAAGGCTTGATGGAAACAACGGGCTCCTGCTTGCACCACACGTAGATCACCTTTTTGATCGAGGCTTGATCGGATTCACACCTGTGGGTGGCATCATAGTTTCGGCGACCCTCGCGCCAAGCATCCTGGAGAGGTGGTCAATCGATCCCAGCCAAAATGTGGGCACCTTTTCACGCGAACAGGCTAACTATCTCGAGTACCACAGCGATGTAGTACTCCGGCGTTAGCGGCAACAATCTACTCGGGTAGGCCCCCGGCGCACATGAAGATCTGACTAAACTTCAGAGACAATCGCGACTCCGCCCACGATGCGCACCGTCGAGCTTTTACTTTTGACCCTTCTGGCCGCTCCTTCTCTCGCCTTCGACCTCGAAGGCCACCGCGGCACGCGCGGCCTGGCGCCCGAGAACACGCTCGCGGCATTCCGTCGCGCGCTGGACATCGGCGTGACGACGATCGAGACCGACATGGGCGTGACCAGGGACGACGTCGTCGTAATCTCGCACAATCCCAACTTAAGTCCCGACCTGGTGCGCGATCCCGATGGGCACTGGCTCGCCGGACCCGGCCCGCAGATCCGGGCACTGACCTTCGCCGAGCTGCGGCGCTACGACATCGGGCGGATCAATCCGATGAGCCAGTACGCGAAATCGTTCCCGGATCAGCGGGCGGCCGACGGCGAGCGCTTTCCCAAGCTCTCCGAATTGTTTGACCTGGCCAAGGCGAGCGGCAAGCCGGTGCGATTCAACATCGAGACCAAAATCACGCCCACCAGCGGCGCGAACACGCCCGACCCCGCGACGTTCGCAAGGCTGGTCCTCGCCGTGGTCCGCGAGGCGAACGTCGCCGATCGCGTGACCTTGCAATCGTTCGACTGGCGGACGCTCATCGAAATGAAACGTCTCGCGCCCGAGATCGAAACCTCGTGCCTCACCATCCAGACGGCGAACGACGATACGGTCAGGCAGGCGCCCGATGGCGGCGCCTCGCCGTGGCACGCGGGATTCGCGCTGCGCGATTACGACGGGTCGTTGCCCAGGACGCTCAAGGCGGCGGGCTGCGGCACCTGGTCGATGTTCTGGCGCAACCTGACGGCGAAGGATCTGGCCGAAGCGCACGCGCTCGGGCTCAAGGTGCTGCCGTGGACGGTCAACGAGCCGCGCGACATGCGCAACCTCATCGACATGGGCGTCGACGGCATCATCACCGACTATCCGGATCGGTTGCGCGAGGTGATGGCCGAGAAAAAGATGGCACTGCCGTAGCTGCGGCTTTCACCGCACATCCGCGAGACGGATTACCGATCCATGGACTCAGTGTCCGGCGCCGCCTCCAGGCCGTGCAATGCCTCGATCCGCCTCTCCAGCTGCTCATAAAGCGGCACGGCCGACTCGACCGCCATCCGCCGCCGCGCGTGCGGCGCGGCGCGTGACCCGCAATTGAAGCGAATCCACGTGACGGGGTCGAAGAGCTCGCCGCAGCCGTCGATGAAATCGGCGACCCAGAGCTTTCCGTAACGCACGTAGATCGCTACCTCGCGCCGCTTGGTCAGCCGGAGCAGCTGACCCTGGATCGCCGGGGCGGGCGGGTCGCCGGTCATTGGACTAGAGGTGGGACGTAGACTTGTCGCCCACTTTCGTCACCTGGATTTCGGTCACATGAACCTTGGCGACGACGTCCTGAAGATCGTGTTTCAGATTGAGATAGGCCTCCAGCGCGCCAGGTGTGTGCATCGACGCCGGATTGTCCAGCAACGCGAGATCCTGCTGCAGGGCGGTTTCGGCAGCTTGCAGTTCCTGCGCGACCGCCGCGACTTCCTCGGGATCGGGCGCCTGCTGCTCGTCCTGTACGGTCGAGACGAGCGCATCGGCGTTGGCGAGCGCGGTGAGCAGTAGGCCGGGCTGCTGAGTTCTGCCGGCTTTCCGCAAGACGATAAGAACATCCAGTGCCACCGGCTGCAGCTCAGGAAACTGAGTTGCCGCCTCGGCCGAGTCCTGCAGCTTCTGGACCGCCGGCAGCAACAGGCCGATAAGGATGGCGATAATCGCGATGACGACGAGCAGGGTGGTTAGAGCGAAGCCGCGGGAACGAACTGCGGTTTGGTGCGTCATGGTGCACCTCCATTAGCGTGCCGAAATTGGCGACAGGGCAGAAAACGAGTACGGGGTGTCAAGGAGTCGGAACCACCTCGCACCGGCACTCGTCGCTGCAGTACGTGAGTTCGATGGTATTCACCGGGCAGCCGGTCGAGGCTGCCAGTGGATCGCACTGCTCGGCCGGCCCGATGATCCCGTTGGGCTGGCAGGTGCCGGACGCGCCGACGGCGGCCGTCTTCAGAAGCGCGGCTTGCCCGATGATCTGCTGAAGAACATCCTTGAGATCGCCGCATTCGTCGCAGTCGGACGTCATTCCCAGCAGCGCTTCCGTAGCGCCGATCGCCTTGCTCAGCCGGCTGAGCTCTGCCACGCGGTTGCCGACCATGTTGGCCGCTTGGGCGCCTTCGGCGGCTGTCTTGAGTTGGTTGACTACGACCTGCGACGCTGGGGGAAGATCGGTCTGGGGGTCCGCCGCGGTAAGCGCCGCCACCAATATGAGCGCGAACAGAATGGGATATTCGACCGACACGGCCGAAGCGTTTGTGACCGGCAAAATCGACAGTGCGATGCACAGGAAGCCCGTGAGCAACATCCGCAACGGGGTCATCGTTTTCGACATGGTGATTCTCCTTGGGTGTAAGTAAGAGCGCGTGGGAATGGCAACCATCCATCGTCAATTGACCTGGCTCACCGGGAACGCGGTCATATGCCCGACCGCGAGCGCCTTGCTGCCGCCGGAATAGACGCGGCAGCCAATGATCACCGACGAGTTGTCGGGCAGGTTGAGGACGTACGTGTCGCTCAGATTCGAGACTTGCGGAACGAATACGCGGACCGTATCCACATTGCCGATCTGGATGTCCCCCCCATTCAACTGGGTGACGCACTGCAGATCCGCCGTGTCACCGTCGTGGACGATGCCTTGCCCGTCAAGGATGGCGCTTTGTATCGTCGTGGCGAAGACGTACCACCCGGCCGGCAGCCCGCTCAATCCGACGATCGGGTGGTAAATCAGCTCGTCCTCTTGTTCGACCTCGTGCGAGTTGGACGCCCAGTAGACGCGACTCGATCCTGCCGGGCCGGTATCGCCCTTCGGACCTTGCACGCCTTGGATTCCCTGCGGTCCCTGCGACCCTTGAGGCCCTTGCGGACCTTGCGGTCCCTGTGGCCCCTGCGGTCCGGTGGGTCCCTGGGGTCCTTGCGGTCCCGTCTGGTTCCACTGGATTGCTGTCTCGCCGATCTTGCAGGACGCGACTGCCGTGTCGATGATCCGCTGCGAGCCGTTCGTGGTGTTGTAGCAGCCGTGGATGACGCCGCTCGCATCGGGGATCGACGCGAATGCGGCAGGTGCCATCAGGCAAAGCAGTGCAAGCAGGTATTTGCGCATTTCCAGTCTCCGTTGAATCACTCGAGTTGGTCGGGCGGCTCGCAGCCGTCCTGCCCGACCACGCAGGCGCTCAGCAGCGTGCCGTTGGCGTCGTACTGCGGGATCACCATCAGATCGAAGTAAAGGCTCGATCCGTGGCCCGACCCGATGGGCGCCAGGCGGAACGTCAGCGTCCAGAACGGCGGCGCGCATGGCGTCGCCGGATCGCATTCGGCGGGCATGCCGTCGGCGCCGACGGCGATGTACGACTGGGATCCATCGACGGTGACGGCGGAGGCGTCCGCCAGATTCCCGTGCAGCGTGAATCCGACCGGCGTGCCGTCCTGCGAGAGCAGCGCCTTGCTCACAAGATGCAAGACGCCTTGAATGACGATCGACGGTCCGGTCGTCTGCTTCCATTCGATTTTCTGGAAGTTGATCGTCACTTGTTCGGCAGGTCTCGGCTCCGGCTTTGCCTTGTCCGCTTCGGCTGCGCCGGCGCCCAGCATCGCCGCAGTCAGCACAACCGCGACCAGCAGCGCCTTCGTTTTACCGCCAGAACTACCGGACCCGCTCGATCTACGCTTGACGTTCATGATGTACCTCCGTGGGATGAGCTTGATTGGGATCGCGACCGTCGACCAGCGTGAGCACGAGATAGCTCAACGCGATCAAGAGAAATAAAACGAGTGCGACGATCCGTCGATTGAAGTGAGGACGTTTACTGATTTCCATCTGGGCCTCCTTGCAATGCCTGGCCACGATGCGGATCGTCGATCGACGGTCCCCGCAAGTCTTGAAAAAGGCGTTAAAAATCTATAAAACCGGTGATGTCCGGGAGGCTTCCGCGTGACCAGGATCTTTGAACTCGGGCCGTTCAGGCTCGATGCCGACGCCGCCTTGCTCACCCGGGAGGGAACCCTCACGCCACTTGGTCCCCGCGCCATCCGGGTGCTGGGCACGCTGGTGGCGCACGCGGGCGGGTACGTGTCGAAAGCCAAGCTGCTCGACACCGCGTGGCCGGGCGTCGTGGTCGAGGAGGGCAACCTCGCCGTTCAGGTCGCCGCGATACGGCGCGTGCTGGCCCAGGCGCCCGGCGCCGAGCGCTGGATCGAAACGCTTCCGCGCCGCGGCTATCGTTTCGTCGGCCCCGTGCGCGAGCTCGCGGACGAACGTCCGGAAGCATCTGACAGCAAGCTGACAAATCTGCCCGAGGCTCTGACCTCATTCATCGGGCGCGAGCGTGAGATGGTCGAGGTCAAGCGGCTCCTTGCGGGGAAGCGGCTGGTCACGATCACCGGCGCGGGCGGTATCGGCAAGACCCGGCTGGCGATGCAGGCCGCCGCCGAGGTCGTCGACGCTTATGGTGATGGCGTGTGGCTCGCCGAATTTGCCTCGATCCGTGATCCCTCGCTGGTCGCGACTACGATCGCACAGACGCTCGGCGTGCCCGAAAGAGCTGGCACGCCGGCGACTGAGTTGCTGTGCGCGCATCTGAAGTCGCGGCAGGTTTTGCTGATCCTGGACAACTGCGAGCATCTGCTGGATAGCTGCGCGCATCTTGTGAATACCTTGCTCCCGGGTGCGAAGGGGACGACGATCCTGGCCACCAGCCGTGAGCCGCTGCGCGTTGCCGGCGAGCAGACCTATGCGTTGCCACCGCTGTCGTTGCCCGAGTCCGGAGCGAAGGCCGAAGCGATACGGGAATCGGAAGCGGTGCAGCTCTTCGTCGAGAGAGTCCAGCGGCAGTTGCCCGAGTTCGAGCTCGCGGGCCGGTCGGCGGCGGTCGCCGGGATATGCACGCACCTCGACGGCATTCCGCTGGCGCTGGAGCTTGCCGCGGCACGCACGCGCTCGCTGTCGGTGGAGCAGATCAACGAGCGTCTCGGCGATCGCTTCCGGCTGCTCACGAGCGGATCGCGCACCGCGCTTCCGCGTCAGCAGACGCTGCGCGCCACGCTCGACTGGAGCTACGATCTGCTGACCGAGGACGAGCGCGTCGTGTTGCGGCGGCTGTCGGTTTTTCCGGGCAGCTTCAACGTCGACGCTGCCTCCGCCGTCGCCTCCGATGCGGGCATCGACGGGTTCGCAGTCATCGATCTCTTGTCGCGGCTGGTCGAGCGTTCGCTGGTCGTCGCCGATACGAGTTCGGGCGACACGCGCTATCGGATGCTGGAGACTACTCGCGCCTACGGGTTGGAGAAACTCGCCGAAGGTCGCGAGATCCACGAAGTCAACCAGCAGCACGCACGGTATTTCCGCGATCGATTCGCACCTGCCCTGGACGATTGGCTCCTCAAGCCGGGCGCCGAGTGGCGGGAAAGGTATTGGTCCGAGCTCGACGATGTTCGGGCGGCGCTCGATTGGGCGCTTGGCCCCGGTGGGGACTCGTCGATCGGTATCGCCCTCGCCGGAGGCTCTGGCGTGTTGTGGTCGACGCTCGGATTCTTCGGCGAAGCTATCCGGTGGTTCAATACGGCGATTGCACGTGTCGACGCGCACACGCCGGAATCGGACCAGGCCCGGCTTTGGCTTTGGTTGGGAAGACTCGTGGAGGAAGAGCCGGCGAAGGCACGGCCCGCGCTCGAGCGTGCTGTCGAGCTGTACCGGCAGATCGATGATCCGCTGGGCCTCGGCCTTTCGCTGGCGAGGTTAGGGCGCGCGCTGGCGTTCACGGGCAAGTTCGAACAGGCGGAGGCGGCTCTCACCGAAGCCCGCCCGCTTCTCGAACGAAGCGGCCCGCCCAAGGCGCTCAGCTTCTATCTGTTCAACTTCGCCTACTTGAAATCTCAGAGCGGCGATGCGATCGCCGCCCGCACGCACTACGAGCAGGAGCTGGCGCTCGACCGGCGCGTGGGCGACGAGTTCGCCGTGCTTGCCACCCTGGGCAATCTGGCGAACGTCACCTGGGCGCTTGGCGATCTCGAGGCGACGGCGGCCTCGTTTCGTGAGCAGGTGACGCTCATTCGCCAGTCCTCGGCGAAGACCATCCGTTTGCTCGGGTGGTCTCTGACGAGTCTCGCCGGAGTGCTTACCGAAATGGGCAAGCTCGATGAGGCGCTTGTCACCGCACGTGAAGGCCTGCCATTGGTAGCAGAAGGCGGTTCGGCCTGGATATTCTCCGACTCCCTCGCCCTGCGGGCAGGACTTGCCGGCAAGCTTTCCGCTGCCGCACGGCTCGCGGGCTTTGCCGACCACATATTCGTCGTCAAACAGGCGACCCGCCACCCGATCGATCTGCGCCATCGCAAAAAGCTGCATGCTCTGTTGCGCGAGAAATTCGCGCCCGACGAGCTGGAGGGTCTGCTCGCCGAAGGTGCGAAGCTGAGCGAAGACGAAGCTTGCAGGCTGGCACTCGAGGATTAGCGCGCGAGTCGGCCCTCGGATTCTTTAGCGGATCTCGACGGCCCCGTTCACCGTGACGTGAAGTTCTTCGTTCTGCACGACAAGGTTGCTCAGTTCGAGCCCGCGCACGGCGATCGTGAAGGGGGCGGTCCTGTCTGGGGCAGTCAGTTTCCGAACGGCTTCGAGGACGTCGATGTGCAGCTTTGAGAGCGCATTGCCGCCGATCAGGCTTTGCAGTGCCGCCGCCACCATCGGCGTGTCCGCGGCTTCGATGCGAACGTCTTCCAGCGCAGCTTGTTGCGCGCGCAGCAAAGGCCGGGCCGAGAGCATGATCGCGCCGGGTTCGGTCGCCGATTGGCAAACTCCCCCGATCAGTGCGCCGATCCGTCCGGCAAAATGCGCACCGATATAGACGCGCCCATCCTTGAACGATACGGTAGGATTCTCCAGATACGGATCACTGCAACGACCAGGCTTCTGCAGGTAGTAACGGCCCTTGTCCTTGAAGACCTGTGCCTTCAGGGCCTTTTCGAGGGTGGATGCGTGAACGACGAGGTCGAAGGCGCGGGCGCTTGACGCTGCGAGGGCGAACGTCGAAGCCAACAGCAAGGTCGACACTTTCAGTTTCACGAGCGGTGTCACAGGTCGTTCCTTCGCCAAAGAACGTTAGTCCAGGAACGGTGCGTTTCGTTCGACCTCAGTGCGGCACTTCCCCAAGCACCGTACACCGCCTGATCACCCGCCGCTGCGTCGCCGGATCGTAGGCGGTCGCGCGGTGCATGACGCAGCGGTTGTCCCAGAGCATCAGCTCGCGCGCCGTCCAGTGATGCTCGTAGGTCAGGTCGGGATGAATCGCAAGCCGGTTCAATTCCTCGATCAGTGCGCGGCCCTCGTCGTACGGCATGCCGACGATGTATTCGGCGTGATCGCCGAGGTACAAACACTTGCGGCCGGTCTCGGGATGGGTGCGCACGACCGGCTGGTCGACCGGCGGCTTTTCGCGCCGCTGCGCGTCGGTCATCAGATCTTCGCCGTGCCGGCGCGTGCGCGAAAAGTCGAGGTTGTGGACGGCGCGCAAATTCGCGATCCGCGCCTTCCACTCGCTGCTCAGTCGCTCGTACGCGCCGTACATGTCGGCGAAGTGCGTCTCGCCGCCGACCTCGGGCATCACCTCGCCGTAGATAATCGTCGCCTGCCCGGTCACGCGCTGCCACGAGCCGTCGGTGTGCCAGGCGAGCGTCCCCTTGTCGGGATGCTTGCCGCTGGGCTTGCCGTCGGCGTCCAGGTTCGACAGCCGGTAGAGCTCGGGGAAACCGTCGGCGTGGTACTGGTTCATGATGTGGATCTGCACTTCGCCGAAGCGGCGGGCGAAGGCCACCTGGCGCGCCGGCGGCACGTCCTGCGGCGGGAACAGCAGCACCTGGTAGCGCAGGAACGCCTGGTAGATTGCGTGGAAGAGCTCGTCGCTCATGTCGTCGGCGAGCTTGACGTCGGTCAACGCGGCGCCGAGCTTCGGTGTCAGCGGCCGCAGCGCGAGCTTGTCGGAAATCTCGATGGTCGAATTCATCGCCGATACTTTAGCGCAACGCGGTCACGGCGGGCAGATGTAGCCGGCGCCGGTGGGGCTCTTGAAGCAGCCGACCGATTCCGGCAGCAGCTGCTTCGGAAGCCACAATACCACCTTGGGGAAGTAGACGGTAAACGCGATCGTCAGGAAAAACACGATATACAGCGGTAGCGATCGTATCACCGCCTTGCCGAAGCCGACGCCGACGTACTTCGACGCGACCAGCAGCGACAGCCCGTACGGCGGCGTGATCAGTCCGAACACCAGCGTCGTGATGATCACCACGCCCATGTGCAGCGGATTGATCTCGCCGACCTCGGCCAGCTTGCGGATGATCGGCATGAAAATGATGATCGCCGGGACCGCGTCGATGAAGTCGCCGACGATGACGAACAGCGCGACCAGCAGAAGCATGATCAGCTGCCCGTCGTGGCCGGCAACAAGGGTGATGTAGCCGGCGACGATGTCGGGGCCGCGCAGGAACGCGACCATCCACCCGAACGCCGACGCGGCCGCGACCGCGCCGAGCGGCAGCGAATAGAGCAGTCCCGCGTACATGAAGTCACGCGGCAGCTCGCGGATATGCGTCGGATTGAGGCCGGGAATCAGCACGATCAGGATATAGACGGCCGCCACCATCCCGGCCTCGGTCGGCGTGAACCAGCCGGAGAGTATCCCGCCCATGATGATCACCGGGATCACCAATGGCAGCGCCGAGCCGCGCGCTGCGATCACGACTTCGCTGAACGGCGCGCGCTTTTTCATCACGCCGGCCGGACCCCATATATAGCTGTAGATCATCAGGCCGATGCCGATCAGCACACCGGGGACGACGCCGGCCAGGAACAGTCCGCCGATCGATACATCGCCGGTCGCGCCGTAGACCACCGCCATGATGCTCGGCGGAATCAGGTTGGCCATCGTCGACGCCGACGCAATCAGCGCCGCAGTGAATGCTTTGTCGTAGCCTTCCCTGGCCATGTCCTTCGCGATCGTCCGGCTCAACACCGCGACGTCGGCTACCGACGAGCCCGAGATGCCGGCGAAGAACATGCTGAACAAGGTGACCACCTGCGCGAGGCCGCCGCGCAGGTGCCCGACCAGCGACTGCGATAGCCGGATCATCCGGGTCGCGACGTCGGACGCGGCCATCAGCTCGCCGACCAGCAGGAAGAAGGGCACCGCCAGCAAGGTCTCGGAATCGATGCCGTGGAAGAGCTGCCCGATCATAGACTGCATGCTGATTTGGGTGAACGCCGTCGCGGCCAGCACACCGGCGATCAAGGCGAACACCACGGGAACGCCCATGTAGCCGAACAGCAGGAAAAGCACGGTCATCAGGATCAGGACCGCGGGCTGGCTCATATGATCGGCTCCCGCGTATCGTCGCGATCCTCGGGACCTTCGAAGCCGTGCTTCCAGCCGTTGATCAGCTGCTCGAGCGTGAACAGCGCGACGAGGACTCCCGCGATGGGCACGATCGCCGTATAGACGGTCAGCGGAATCAGCGACGGCATGCGGAAGCTGCCGAGGTCGAGCAGTGCGTTCTTCCAGCCGAACCACGCGATCACGACGGCAACGACCAGGGTGATCAGGCGATTGACGATCTCGATGGTGTTGCGCGGCCAGCCGGTCATCCGCTTGGTGATCTCGGTCAGGTAGAAGTGATCGTTGCGCCGCGTCGCCGCCGCCATCCCGATGAACACGCCCCAGGCAAAGAACGCGGTCGTGACCTGCTGCAACCACAGCCAAGGCATGCCGATCGTGCGCGTGATCACATCGAGCAGCACGGTCAGCGTGAACATGAAGATGCTGACGCCGCACATCACCATCAAAAAGGCCTCGAGCGGATCGAACGCCTTCCACTTGAGCTGACGATGTCGCTGCAGGATCAAGGCGCGAAAGTCGGCCATCTCATTCTTCGCTTATGGTTGTTGCGCGAGGCAACAGCCCGGACGACGGCGCGAAAAGCGCCGCGGTCCGGACCAGGACTTTCAGGCTACTTGACGTCGCGTACGAGCTGCAGCAGCTTGACCGCGTGCGGTCCGAGCTCCTTGGCGAGCTCGTCCTGCACCGGCGCGGCTGCCTTGATGAAGCCGGACTTGTCGACGCCTTCGACGACCTTGACGCCCATCGTCTTCAGCTTGTCGGCCGAGTCCTTCTCCAGCTTCAGCGCCATCATCGGCTCGCGCTTGGACACTTCGTCGGCGGCCGCCTGTACCCAACCCTGCTGCTGCGGCGTCAGGCTGTTCCAGGTCTTGTCGCTGACCCAGATGCAGTTGTTGTTCGCCTCGTGCTCGGTCATCGACAGGACCGGCGCCACTTCGTAATGCTTGTTGGCCAGATAGACGTTGACGCCGTTCTCGGCAATGTTGACCACGCCGGTCTGGAGCGACGTATAGACCTCGCCGAACGGCATGTGGACCGTCTGCGCGCCGTAGGCCGGGAACAGCGTGTCCTCGGTCTTGGTCGCCTGTACCCGGACCTTCTGCCCTTTGACGTCGTTGATGCTCGTCACTTCCTTCTTGCTGTACATATTGCGCATGCCCATCGTAAGCAGACCCAGCACCTGCGCGCCCTGCACCGAGTCCTTGATCATCGCGCGGAATTCCTGCGAGATCGCGGGGTCGGCCAGCGCCTTGGCCAGGTGGTTCTGGTCGCGAAAGATGAAGTGCAGCGAGAACACGCCGGCCTGCGGCGCCAGGGTCGAGGCGTTCGCGGTCGACGTGATCACGAAGTCGATGTCGCCGGCGCGCATCTTCTGCAGCATCTGCGGCTCCTGACCGAGCTGCGCGCCGGGAAACTGGTTGATGCTCATCGTGTTGTTGGAAAGCTCCTTCAACTTGGCGTCGAAGATGTTGGCGGCGATGCCGTAAGCCGTCGTCGTCGGCTGGTCGTAGGCGAAGCTGAACGTGCGCGCCTGCGCGGCGGCGCCGGAAATCCAGCCGGCGGTCGCCGCGATGGCCAATCCACACAGAATCGCCCTGCGGCGATAGCTACTCGTCTTCATTGCCTTTCCTCCTCGAGTGGGTCGCCCGAGGATCTGGCGTCCTTGCCGGGCGGGGGTAGTCACGACAGACGATAGCGGTCGCCCGTCAATAATGCAACTTCAAAGATTGCAGAAGGTCAGCTCGAAATCGAAGTTCCCGTCGTATACGGTGCCGCGGTCCATGCCGGCGATGCCGATAAAGCGGATATTGAGCGCATATTTGTTGGCGCTGATCTCCGGCACACACGGCAGGTTGGCCGGCAGCGTGAGGCGCAAGAGCTGCGCGACCTTCGCCGTTGTCAGCATCAGCTGGAAGACGCCGTGGGTCGCGGTGTGCCTGCTGGTCTTGCCATTTTCCCGCAGCAGCCGGAGGATGATCGTCAGGCCGCCGTGGATCGGCAGGAACGGCGCGATCCAGCTCTGCAGGTCGTGCTGGCGCTGCTGCGGCGCGAGGTGCAGCCAGTGATGGTAGGCGGGCAGGTCGAATTCGCAGACGCCGCCGGGAAGGGCGGTGCGCTGCTTGATCGCCATCAGCCATTCGTTCTCGCGTAGATGCAGGCCGGCTTTCCCGGTCAGCGCCAGCAGCCGCGCGCTGACGTCGTCGATTTCTGCGAGCAGCGCGTCGAGCATTTCGCGGTCGATCGCCGGATTGTTGCGCAGCGGCGCCAGCAGCTGCCGCTGGCGCTCGAGCTCCTGCAGGATGTCGGTCTTGAGATCGGCGCGCGCCGCGACGTCGGTGATCTCGAACAGTGCCAGGAGCGCAGCGTGGTGCGCCTCGGGTGTCGTCTCGCCAGTGAAAAACAGCGAGCGCGCATACAGCCCCTCGAGGCGCATCAGCGTGCGGACGCGCTCGTTCAGCGGGTGCTCGTAGCGGTTCATGGGGCGATCGCGCGCGACGTTGGCGATGCGGCGAGCTCGCGGTAGCGCGCATCGAGCTTGGCCACCTGCGGCGCGATCGCCTCCCGCGGCCCGGCGTTGTCGATGACGTCGTCCGCGTCAGCGAGTCGAGCCTGGCGGCTTGCTTGTGTCGCCATGATCGCGCGCACCTCGGCCGGCGTCATGCCGCTGCGCGCGACGACTCTTAACACCTGCGCGTCTTCCGGGCAGTCGACGACGAGTATCCGGTCGACCGCCGACGCGAGCTTGCCGCGCTCGAGCAGGAGTGGAACGACGGTGACACCGTAGGCTCCGCGCCAGGCCGCGATCTCACGTTTCGCCGTGGCGGCGATCAGCGGATGCAACGCAGCTTCGAGGCGCACGCGCGCCGCGGGGTCGGCGAAGACGCGGTTGCGCAGTTGCGCGCGGTCGATCTCGCCGTCCGGTGTCAGCGCGACATCGGGGAACGCTTCGCGAATCGCCGCGTAACCCGGTTGTCCCGGCGCCGACAGCCGATGCGCCAGCAGATCGGCGTCGACGATCTCGACACCGAGCGAGGCGAACGCGTTCGCCACCGCGGATTTGCCGCTGCCGATTCCTCCGGTCAACCCAACGACGAATGGCATCAGCGTCCCTCAATTCCCCTACGCGGGCAGGTAGATCGCGATCAGCGATCGGCCGAAGAAAAGCGCAATCCCGCCGGCGATCGCCAGGTACGGTCCGAACGCCAGCGGTGTCTGGTGATCGCGTCCCTTGAACACGACCAGCGAAATGCCGATCGCCGCGCCGACGACCGACGACAGCAGCACGATCAGCGGCAGCATCTGCCAGCCGAGCCACGCGCCCAGCGCGGCAAGCAGCTTGAAATCGCCGTAGCCCATGCCCTCCTTGCCGCGAATCAGCTTGAACAGCCAGTAGACCAGCCAGAGCGTCAGGTAGCCGGCGATCGCGCCGATCACCGCATCGCGCAGATTCGCAATCGGCGCAGCGCCGAGGACGTTCGCCAGCAGCCCCGTCCACAGCAGCGGCAAGGTCAGGTTGTCGGGCAGCAGTTGCGTATCGAAGTCGATCAAGGTCAGCGCCAGCAGCATCCACAGGAACACGCAGGCGGCCAGCGCCGCCGGCGTGAAGCCGAAACGCACGATGGCCGCGACCGCCAGGAACGCGGCCAGCAGCTCGACGATCGGATAGCGCGCCGAGATCGGCGCATGGCAGGCGCGACAGTGCCCGCGCAGCACGAGGTAGCTGATGACCGGAATGTTTTCCAAAGCGCCGATCTGGTGTCCGCACGATGGGCACTGCGAGCGCGGCACGACCAGGTTGTAGGCGGGCGCTTCGGCCGGCGTTTCGCCGGCGAGCTCCGCGCATTGCTCGCGCCAGCCGCGCTCGAGCATTTTCGGAAGGCGGTGGATGACGACGTTCAGGAAGCTGCCGACGCACAGTCCGACGACCGCGGCCAGCACCAGGAGGGCGACACTATCGAATGCGAATGCGAAGGGCATCGGTCAAGGTCGCGCGCGGCAAGCCGGGGTGATCGTTGGCGGCGGCTCCGACACGATGCGGGCGGCATGCTGCCGTCCGCGAACGGTCGCCGTCCGCCGGTGGCCGCATCCGGCGGAACGGCACGATTGCGCTTCGCTTCCCGCGTCCCCGTCAGACGACGGCGCCAAGCTTGAATATCGGCAGGTACATCGCGACGACGAGTCCGCCGATCACGACGCCCAGGAACACGATGATGATAGGCTCAAGCAGGCTCGACAGCGCCGCGACCGCATCGTCGACTTCGCGCTCGAAGAACTCGGCAACCTTGGACAGCATGCCGTCGAGCGAGCCCGACTCTTCGCCGATCTGCGTCATCTGCAGCACCATCGTCGGGAACAGTCCGGTGTTGTGCATCGCGTTGGTCAGGCTCGTGCCGGTGCTGACCTGCGTCTGGATCTTGCGTGTGCCGGCGATGTAGACGGCGTTGCCCGAGGCGCCGGCCACCGCGTCGAGCGATTCGACCAGCGGCACGCCGGCGGCGAACATCGTTGCCAGGGTCCGCGTCCAGCGCGCGATGGTCGCCTTCTCCAGGATCGGCCCGATCACCGGCAGCTTGAGCGAAATGCGATCGAGGAAGTAGCGGAATGCCGCCGATCGGCGCTTCAGGAACATGAAACCGAAGATCGTGCCGATTCCGATCGCCGCCATCGCCCACCAGTACGCCACGAAGAAGTCCGAGATCCCCATGACGATCAGCGTCGGCGCCGGCAGATTGGCGCCGAAGCTTGCAAATACGGATTTGAATGCGGGAATCACCCAGATCATGATTACCCAGATGACGACAATCGCGACGACGACGACCGAAATCGGATAGAACAAGGCCGACTTGATCTTGCTCTTGATCGCCAGGATCTTTTCCTTGTAGGTCGCCAGCCGCTCGAGGATGCCGTCCAGCATGCCCGCGGTTTCCCCGGCGTGCACCAGGTTGCAGTACAGCGCATCGAAGTGCGCCGGATACTCGCGGAACGCCTGTGACAGGCTCGAGCCGGCTTCGACCCGGCCCTTGATGTCCATCATCAGGCGCGCGAAGCGGGCGTTGCTGTGGCCGCGCGCGACGATCTCGAACGCCTGCAGCAGCGGGACGCCGGCCTTGAGCATCGTCGCCAGCTGGCGGGTGAAGAACGTGATGTCCTTTTCGCTGACGCTCCGGCCGCCGCGGAACGTCTGGCGGCGGAGCTTCGCGATCCGTATGCCCTGGCGCCGCAGCGTCGTCGTGACGACCGTCTCGGATGCCGCGCGCATTTCGCCGCGCACCTGGCGGTTGTTGCGGTCGGTGCCCTCCCACAGGTAGGTGTATTCCTTGACGTCCCTGATCTGGGCCCTGCGTTGT
>Ga0268264_10001284_pt1 | contig 23717 bp, 24 predicted proteins | sample KBSSwiS32_FD_190357 | JGI IMG/M metagenome (GOLD analysis project Ga0268264, IMG submission 190357) | Switchgrass rhizosphere microbial communities from Kellogg Biological Station, Michigan, USA - KBS Switchgrass S3-2 (SPAdes) (version 2) | ecosystem: Host-associated > Plants > Roots >...
GCCCCTTCGGGGTTGTGTCTGGAAGCCCGCTGGGGGCGTCGGAACGCTTGCGCGGGAGCTCCCAGCCCGTGCTGCGCGTTCCTCCTACCCAGCGAGCTTCCAGACACAATCACGGCGTTTCCATCTATCCGAAACAGGCTCTAGATAGCCAAGCCCTGCAACAACTTCGGCAGCTTGCCCGTCTCGCCGCGCGCCTCCGCCATGAACCGGCTCTTCAACGGCCCCAGCCGCTGCACCGCGCCGAGCCCGAACCGCCGCACCGCGCGCGCCGGCCGGCCGGGAATGCCGAACAACCGGGTGAGCGTATCGGTCGAGGCCGCGACCAGAAAATTGTCCAGGCTCCTCCAGCGCTGATAGCGCGCGAGCAACTGCGCGTCGCCAGGATCGAGGCCGAGGCGCATGCCCTCGACGAGCACTTCGGTCAGCGCCGCGACATCGCGATAGCCCAGATTCACGCCCTGTCCCGCGATCGGGTGAATGCCGTGCGCCGCATCGCCAACCAGCGCCAGCCGCGTGTCGGTGATCCGCGCGGCGTGGTGGAAACCGAGCGGATGGCTCGATCGCGGCGAGATCAGCTCGACATCGCCCAGCATATCTCCCATCCGCTTCTGTGCCTCATGCGCATAGGCACGGTCCGGCAGCCCGAGCATGGCGGGAGCCTCCTTCGTATCGACCGTCCACACCAGAGCCGAGCGATGGCGACCATCGGCGCCGTCGTTCAGCGGGAGCAGCGCGAACGGTCCTGCCGGGTAGAAAATCTCATGCGCGACGCCGCCATGCGGCTTGTCATGCGCGATCGAGACGATCATCGCGACATGCTCATAGGACCAGCGCGCGACGGTGATCCCCGCGGCCTCGCGCGTCGGCGATTGCCGGCCCTCGGCGCCGACGAGCAGCGATCCGGCGAGAGTTTCGCCGGTATCGAGCGTTACGCGCACGCCATCCAGATCGCGTTCGACCGCCACGGGGGTGGCCGGCTGGTAGCGGCTCAGACCCGGCACGATGCCCGCACATTCGTTGAGCGCACGCCGCAGATCGCGATTCTCGAACATATGGCCCAGCGCGCCATCGGCAGCGTCTGGTTCGAACATCAGCGCGCCGGGGCTGAGGCCGTCCTGCACCTTGATCGCTGAGATCGGGCAGCCTTTGCCTTCCAGAAAAGCACCGACGCCGATCGCGTCAAGCATCCGCCAGGGCGCGCTGGCGACGGCCGAGGCGCGGCCGTCGAAACCGGCGGCCATCGTCTTCGCGGGATCGGCGGGATCGACCACCGCGACCGCGATACCGTGCCGCGCAAGCGCGATGCCGAGCGTCAGGCCGACAAGGCCCCCGCCGAGGATGATGACGTCATGGCGTTGCATGGGGGGTGTTTAGGACGAGAGGGGCGGGGCGTCGAGGGTAAGCGTAAATAAGCCCCTCCCTTGAAAGGGAGGGGCTAAAAAGCTCTAACACCCCCATGAAACTCATCTTCCTCTACGGCGGTGCCGCTGCCGGCAAGCTTACCATCGGCCGCGAACTCGCGGCGATCACCGGCTACCGGTTGTTCCATAACCATCTGATCGTCGATGCGATGGCGGCCCTGTTCGATTTCGGCACCGAGCCCTTCGCCCGCCTCCGCGAAAAATTCTGGATGGAAGCGATGACGGAGGCGGCAAAGCGCGGCATCTCGCTGATCTTTACCTTCGCGCCCGAAAATTCGGTCGCGCCCGATTTCCCCGAACGGCTGCGCGCGATGATCGAAAGTCTTGGCGGCGAGCTGATCTTCGTGCGCCTCACGCTCGATCGCACCGAGCAGGAACGGCGGATCGATGCCCCCAGCCGCGCCGAATATGGCAAGCTCAAGTCGCTCGATCTGCTGCGCACGCTCACCGATCAGTTCGATCTGGCGATGGCCGCGATGCCCGCGCCCGCACTGTCGATCGATACTCGGCGCACCTTTCCGGCCGACGCTGCGCAGCAGATCGCCGCAACCTTCGACCTTCCCCGCCGCGCCACGCCTTGACCGCGAGTCCCCGCTGTGTGCATTGTCGCCGCAGCGGAACATTTCGGGCACAGCGAGGCGCATGAGCCCGCGCCGGAGGCGGATATGGCATCGAAGGGGATCGAACTCGGCGAAGGCGGATGGCGCGTGGCGTTGACCGGCGCCGGGCAGCGCGCCTGGGCGATCCTCGCCGCGCTGGCGATGCTCGGCGCGACGATCGCCTTCGCCTTCACCCTCGCCAGCTATCACGCGACCGATCCCTCGATGAACACCGCGGCCGGCGGCCCGCCGAAGAATATCTTCGGGGAGCCCGGCGCGTGGATCGCCGATATCTCGCTCAGCCTGTTCGGCCCGGCGGTGGTGCTGATCCTGCCGCTCGGCTTCGTCTGGGGTATGCGGCTGTGGCGTGGCCATCCGGTCGGGCATTGGATGCGCGCGCTGCTGATCGCACTGCTCGCGGCGATGCTGCTCGGCATCGGGCTGGCGCTGTTTCGTAACGGATCGGTCGCAGGGTTGCCGGCCGGCTTCGGCGGCAGCCTGGGGCTGAGCGGCGCCTGGCTTGTCGGCCTCGGGCTCGATCAGCTTGCCGATCCGATGGTCGCCAACGGCGTCCGCCTCGGCGTCGCCGCGCTGTTCGCGGTCGGCGGCGCATCGCTCTGGGTGCTGGGCCTCGGCCTCGTCGCCGATGAGCGGGACTGGCTGCTGCGTCGCGGCGCCTTCGCGCGCCGGCCGTCTACGGCGTTCGATGCTGATGAGGACGACGATCACGAGATCGCTGGCATAAGCCGCGTCGCCGTCCCGTCGCGCCCGCCGCGCCATGCGCGCATCGATGAGGATGAGGTGATCACGGCCCCCGTCATCGCCGATCGCAAGAAGGCGGTGATATCCTCGCCGCGCGCCGCGCGCGAACGCCAGAGCTCGCTGCCGCTCGGCGATACCTACAAGCTGCCCGGCCTCGATCTGCTCGCGCCGCCCGCCCCGGCCTCGGCCACCAAGGTGATCGACAAGGCCGCGCTGGAACGCAACGCCCGCCTGCTCGAAACCGTGCTCGACGATTTCAACGTCAAGGGCCGCATATCCGAGATCCGCCCCGGCCCGGTCGTCACCATGTATGAGCTGGAGCCCGCCGCCGGCATCAAGGCCAGCCGCGTCATCGCGCTTGCCGACGATATCGCGCGCAACATGTCGGCGATGTCGGCGCGCATCGCGGTCATCCCCGGCCGCACCGTGATCGGCATCGAACTGCCCAATGCCAAGCGCGAGGGCGTGTCGCTGTCCGAGCTGATCGCCTCGGACGCGTTCGAGGATCACGGCCCCGGCAGCCTCGCGCTCGTCCTCGGCAAGAATATCGGCGGCGATCCCGTCATCGCCGATCTGGCACCGATGCCGCACCTGCTCGTCGCGGGCACCACCGGCTCGGGCAAGTCGGTCGGGCTCAATTCGATGATCCTGTCCCTGCTCTACCGGCTGACCCCCGACGAATGCCGCATGATCATGATCGATCCCAAGATGCTCGAACTGAGCATCTATGATGGCATCCCGCATCTGCTGTCGCCGGTCGTCACCGAGCCGCAAAAGGCGATCCGCGCGCTCAAATGGGCGGTCGAGCAGATGGAGGACCGCTATCGCATGATGGCCTCGGTCGGTGTCCGCGGCCTCGCCAGCTTCAATGAGAAAGTCCGCGCCGCCAAGCTCAAGGGCCAGGCGCTCGGCCGCAAGGTCCAGACCGGCTATGACGCCGAAAGCGGCCAGCCGATCTACGAGGAGGAGAAGCTCGAATATGAGCCGCTGCCGCAGGTGGTGGTGATCGTCGACGAGCTTGCCGATCTGATGATGACGGCGGGCAAGGAGGTCGAATTCCTGATCCAGCGCCTCGCGCAAAAGGCGCGCGCCGCCGGCATCCACCTGATCATGGCCACCCAGCGCCCCTCGGTCGATGTCATCACCGGCGTGATCAAGGCGAACCTGCCGACCCGGATCAGCTTTCAGGTGACGAGCAAGATCGACAGCCGCACCATCCTCGGCGAGCAGGGCGCCGAACAGCTGCTCGGCAAGGGCGATATGCTCTATATGCCCGGCGGCAAGCAGATCGCTCGCGTCCACGGCCCGTTCGTCTCGGATGACGAGGTCCGCGCCGTCGCCGATCACTGGCGCGGGCAGGGCACGCCCGATTATATCACCGCGGTCACCGAAGAGCCGGAGGACGGCGGCTTCGCGATGGAGGGCGGCCCGACCGGCCCCGACGACCCCGAAACCCAGACCTACCGCCGCGCGATCCAACTCGTGGTGGAGAATCGCAAGGCCTCGACCTCATGGCTCCAGCGCCAGCTGCGCGTCGGCTACAACTCGGCGGCGCGGCTGATCGAGCGGCTGGAGAAGGACGACATCGTCTCGGCGCCCGATCATGTCGGCCGGCGCGAGGTGTTGATCGATGTCGCGGATCTGGGGCGGTTCTTGAATTAGGTGCGGGCTGGGTTGTACGCCGACTGTTGCCATTAGAGCTCTGGCTCAAAATGACCTTCCGCTGTCTTCCGCCGTGAAGACTCGATATGCCCTGGAATGGCAGGACCGACTCTCCAGATTGCGGCGCCACCCTTCCTCCTCCCACCAAGGGCCGCACCTATATGCTGATCCGAGCCGGCTATGATATCGCGTTCACCACGCAGCAGCGCGTTCCGATGCTCGCGAACCTGAGCGTGCACGCCTCGCGCAACAAGGATTTGCGCACCGCCCAGCGGATTTTCACGACGCCCGATGTGCCGCTCTACGATTATATCGACAGCTTCGGAAATATCTGCACGCGGCTGATCATTCCCGCAGGCGGCATCACCATATCATGCGGCTTCGTGATTGAAGATCCGTTCGAACCTGATCTGGTTGTGCCCGATGCGCGGCAGGTGCCGCTGGAAGAACTGCCCGACGAAACGCTGCTCTATGTGCTGGGTAGCCGCTATTGCGAAACCGATCGGCTGTCGGACATTGCCTGGGGGTTGTTTGGCGGCGTAGCGCAGGGCTGGCCGCTGGTTCAGGCGATCGTGGACTATGTCCATCACCATATCCGCTTCGATTATCAGATGGCGCGTCCGACCAAAACCGCATGGGACGCCTGGCAGGAACAGGTCGGGGTCTGCCGCGACTATGCCCATCTTGCGATCGCGCTGTGCCGTTGCATGAACATCCCTGCGCGATACTGCACCGGCTATATGGGGGATATGGATTTGCCGGCGATCGTTGGCGACATGGATTTTTCGGCGTGGTTCGAGGCCTATCTCGATGGGCACTGGTATGTCTTCGACGCCCGCCACAACCGGCCGCGCCGCGGCCGGATCCTCATGGCCAGGGGGCGCGACGCGGCCGATGCGGCGCTGACCAACACCTTCGGGCCCACGACCCTGGCACGCTTCGATATCTATACCGATGAGGACCGCCTGCCGCCGCCGTCTGTCTGACGGGGCGGGGACACCTATTTTGTTCGCGGCGCAAATTGTGATGCGGCTGCGTTTATGTCCGCCCATCAATGTTGGTTACGGCGAAAGCGCACCAGCCGGTCATAGCGGTTGAGCGTCAGCTCCCCCTTCTCCTCATCCATCACCGTGCCCCGGAAATCGACATGGCCCAGATCATTCGGCTCGAACCGAAAGCGCAAACCGAGCCCCTTCGCCGCATCCACCGCGATAACGTCGCTCCTGAGGTCGAAGACCGTCAATATGATCCGCACCCCGACGACATGCTGACCGTCGGATAGCGGCAGCGACAGCCCCTCATCGGTCAATTGCCCGTCGATCTCCGTGCCGTCCGAAAGCAGAACCTCTGCGTTGAAATATTGCGGGTCCATGCCCTTCGGCACATCGAGGCTGATCCGCAATATGTGGGCCGGCGCGGCCTCCTGCTCCAGCAGGCTGAACACCGGCGCCTTCACCGGGTCGCTGTCGAGAACAACCTTCGAGCCTTCGGCGTGCCAGCGTCCGGCCGCCTGCTCGTCGATCGCGCCATAGGACAGCCCATAGCGGAAACGCCCATCGGCACTCAGTTCCAGGCCTGCCGCCATTTCCATCTGGCTGCCATTATAATCGCCGACGAGCGCGGCCGGGTGATCGCCAGCCGCAGCACCGGCAAGCAGGAGCAGCAGCGACGACAGGAGCGACATCGCCATCCCCTTCAGGCCGTCACGGGCTCGCCACCGGAATCGACGGCGAAATCGACCATGATCTCGCCCGATATCCCTTCGAGCGCCGCGCGCATGTCATCGCTCGACAGCCCCACCGGAATCAGCAGCTTAGCCTTCGCGCGAAACAGCGGCGCGCCGGACCAGGCGCTGCCTTCGATCGCGGTGGTGAAATCCTCGATATTGACGGCGAGTCCGGCGAGCACCGTCGTCACCTCGCGGACGATGCCGGGGCGATCCTGCCCGACGATCTCGATCGTCAGCGTCTGCCCGCCGCGCTCGTCCGTCCCGGCCGCCGTCTTGGCCGCCGCGACGATATCGACCTTGAGCCCGATCGCATCGATCGCGCGCGCCGCCGCTTCGAGTTCGCCAAGCCGTTCCCCGGGCAGTTCGACCAGCACCGATCCGATATATTTGCCGCCGAGCCGCGAGAGATGGCTTTCGAGCCAGTTGCCGCCCGCTGCATAGACGGCGTCGGCAATCGCCTGCGTGAGCCCCGGCCGGTCGCTGCCGACCACCGTCAGGATTACGGCTTGATCCATGATATCACCTCAAACGCTGTTCGAAAGGCTGGCACTGGCAACATGTGCAAAGCCGGCGCGGCGCGCTATTATTGCGGCGGGGCCTTGCCCAGAGCTTCGATCGCCTTCGCCGCATTGGCAAACCGCTTGATGCAGGCGTTCATTTCCACCGAGGCGGTCTTTCCGTCGATTTTCCCGCTGAGCATGGCGCTTTTGATAGCTTGCGGATTGCCGCGTGCATCGAGCCGGCCGATGTAGAAGATCAAGGCCTTGCTCGCGGCTTCCCGTGCAGGCACTTCGGTCGCCTTCTGCGCAAAACCATTGCTGAGGGCCAGACACCGCACGTCATCGGTGATGCTCTGCGCGGTCGCCGGTACGGCTATCCCCGCCAGGCTTAAGGCGATCGCCCGCTTGATGATGTCCATATCGCTTATCTCTCCAGAAGTGGCGCGGGATTCAATTGCTCCCCGCCTCATATGCCCACTTACTACCGTGCCGCGTCGTGCGCCACCGCTGTGAAGCTGGGCGGCTAAATGCTCTTCTCCAGCCGGTCCAGCCACGCCCGCGCCTGCTTCGGCTCGCCCGGCGCGTTCGACGACACCGGCCCGCGCGACGCCTCGAACTCTTCGTGCAGCGCGAACGGCGTCAGCCCCAGATCGTCGCGCATCTGATCGATCTCGCGGCCCCGATCGCACAGGTCGGTCACGGTCGGTGCCCATGCCGCACGCGCTGCGCGGTCGGGCTTGTGGTCGAACAGGCCCCACGATCCCGCCGCCGTCCGGCGCAGCGCGTCGATCAGCGCCGCTGCATATTGTTCTTCGAGTTCCGCGCGCCGGATATCGAGCCGTTCGAGGCGTTGTGCTTTAGCCATGTCATCGCTCCTTAGCGGCCGGTTCTTTCCGGGCCAGCCAATTCTCCGCCGCATCGATCGACATGAATACCCTCAATCGCGGATGGCCGAGTGTCCGTTCCGCCTGTTGCCGGTTGAGCTGGCTGCCGACGACGATGGCGGCGCGGCCGGACGTCAGCGCCATGCCCGCGCGCACGATCTCCGACAGCGTGTCCGCGACGCCATTCGCCTGCACCGGAAATTCCAGCGACTCGACGATTACGTCGAAGCTATGGCTGCTGGCTCTCGCTTCGCGTGCTTTCGCACCGATGGCGCTCGCCAGCGCTGGAACGTCCTCCGGCTTGAGGAACCCGGCAACGCTGATCCGCACCCTGGTGGCGATCGGATCAAAATGAACGCGAAACACTGCAATCCTTCCATATGCGACATCCGCAGCTTAGCGTCCTGCCTGCCCGCCCGCCAGCCGTTGAACGGGAGCGACAGGATTCTTGCCCTCGGTCCGACCCGCAACATGCTGACAAGGAACGACAAGCGCCACGCTTCGTTATTTCGGCGAAGGAGAATGACCATGGCCAATGACACCCGCGTTTCCGAAGCCGGCGCCGCAGCCGGCGGCCCTGCCGAACATGGCGCCGACGACGCTTCGCTGACTGTCGAACAGCGCCTCGAACTCCGCCGCCGCCGCGCGCTGGCGAGTGCCGTCGATGATGCCGACGCCAGCCACGAAGGCGGCATGGGTGCGCAGGGCGCCGCGGTCGATTTCGGTAAGCCCAAGAATTTCGGCTTGCCGGAATAGCTGCCGCACTTCCTCACGTCGTTCCCGCGACGGCGGGAACCCCTCCCAGCGCATCGCTGGAAACTAGCCTGGAATGGATTCCCGCCTTCGCGGGGGAAGGAAAATAACATGATGGGGCGGGCGCTCGGTCCGCCCCATTTTTTACATCAACTATCCCGCCACAACACCGCCTGCGCGACAACATTATGCTCGCCATTGAACGTGATCGCGGGCGATCCGTACAGCATATAGCCCTGTGTCAGCGCCTCGGACACGCGCTCGCAGAAAGCCTTGTCATCCTTGCCGGTCAGCAGCCGATAGATCGGCTTATCGTCGGGGGGGCGTGCTGCTCATTCCTCATCCTCGTCTTGGAGCCGCGCGTGGCGGCGCTATGGGCCGGGTTTAGCCGCGCGCCATGCGGCTCGCTAGCGCAGTTGATTATATAACCAGATAGTTATATACGAGTCGCCATGCAGGACATGCTCTCGCTCAAATTCGCGGCGCTCGCCGATCCCACCCGCCGGGCCATCCTCGCGCGCCTCGCGCGGGGCGAGACCAGTGTCGCCGAACTCCATCAGCCCTTCGCGATGAGCCAGCCGGCGATCTCGAAACATCTCAAGCTGCTCGAACAAGCCGGGCTGATCGAAACCGCGAAGCGCGCGCAGGCGCGGCCGCGCCGGCTGAAGGCCGATGCGCTCGCCGAGCCGGTCGCCTGGGTCGAACAGGTCCGCCGCACCTGGGACGAGAGCTTCGACCGGCTCGATGCGCTGCTCGCCGAACTCCAGATATCATCGAAGGAAGGATAACCCGCATGGCCACCGAAGAACCCGTCTACACGATCGTCCGCAGCTTCGCCGCCCCGCGCGATCTGTTGTGGCGCGCCTGGACCGAAACCGCGTTGCTGGCGAAGTGGTTCGGCCCGAAGGGGGTGACGATGCGCGTGAAGGCGCATGATCTGCGGCCCGGCGGCGTGCTCCATTCGAGCATGACGACCCCCGACGGCACCGTGATGTGGGCGCGGTTCGACTATCGCGAGGTCGATCCGCCGCACCTGCTGTCCTGGGTACATGGTTTCTCCGATGAGGCGGGCGCCCGTCAGCCGGCGCCCTTCCCCGGCGACTTCCCGCCCGAGATGCTGACGACCGTGCGCTTCATCGACAAGGGGGCGACGAGCGAGATCGTCCTGACCTGGCAACCGATCGCCCCGACCGACGCCGAGCGCGCCGGCTTCATCGCGGCGATGGAAGGCTTCGATATGGGCTGGGGCGGCAGCTTCGAGCAGCTCGACGATCTGTTCGCCGAACTGGCGTAGCGCGCCATCCCTCCACCGCTTTGCGGTGGCCCTCCCCATCCGGGATGGGGAGGATATCTTCATCCTCGCTGCGCGAAGCGCGGGGAGGGGGACCACCTAGGGTGGTGGAGGGATATTGCGCAGCTTGAGACGGTTGGACGCGCTGTTTCGAGAAATCGGCTGGCCGGCCGTTCGTCCCGAGCGAAGTCGACCTTGCCCGGCCCTAATCCTTCCTTGCTACGATCACGCCTTGCACGGCGACACCCGCCGCTGGCGCGGCCAGCGTCTTTGAGACACTGACCAGGAAATCCGCGCCGATCTCCTCGGCGTTGGGGCCGTAGAATGTCGGCGAAACGCTGCCGATCTGTTGATCCAGCGGCCCCGCGTTCGGTTCGAATATCTGTGCGTTGCCGGCGCCCGCGATCGAGATCGTCGATTTGAAGCTGTAGGTTCCGAAGTCGAGAGCCGCGCCGCCCGCCGGGGTGCCCGTCAATTTCAGTGATCCGCTATACTTTCCGGCGCCAAAATCGGCATCGAAGCTGCTCGTGCCCGTCACCACATATTTTATGGGCGATGTCGTGCTCTGGCCGAAAGCCAGTCCCTGATAATGCGCGGTTCCTGTTTGCGTCGTTATGGTTCGCTCGTCCGACTTGAAGCCGAATGTGGCATAACGCAGGGTCCGTGATGCCGATGGATCCGTGTCGGTCAATTCCCAGCGTGCGAAGCTGGTGTAGGTCAGCGCCAGCGCCGTGTTGGCAGGGCCCGGAACGAATAGCGAAACGCGCGACGTCTGGCTGCCTGACGCTTTCTGATAGGTTCGGATCGTCGCATCTGATGCCGAGGCGACCTTGTCTGCGGCGGTGAAGGTCGCCATCGGATATCTCGGAGAAAATCCCTCGAAGACGAAATCTTCTCCGGGCTTCAGCGTTACGGCAATGGCGCTTCCGGACGGATCGGTAAATCTCTGCTCGTTGACGAGATTACTCAACGTGAGGTTGGCCGTCTGACCTGGACCGCTTGGAGCTGCGGTAGCTGTCGTAGCCTTGCCCACCAGCGTGCCCACCACGGTTGCACCGCCCCCGCTCAGATTGAAGGTAGCGCCCACCTCCTCGCCCGCGGGGCCATAGAGCCGGCCGTTAAGATCGCCGGTCTGAAAGTCGGTGTAAAAGTTATTGTAACTGGCCGTTCCTGACAGCAGCCCGTCGCTTGTCAGCTTTCCGGAGGCGGTGACATAGTTGCCCGAACCGCTCCCATTGCCTGCGAGATTGACGGTGGAGAGCGTCGTGCTGGACGAGAAGACGGCGTTTACGAAGTCGATCTGCATCGTTCCGGTGCCGCCGATCACCTTCGATTCCTGGCCCGGCGCTGCATAGAAGCCGAACAGATCCGTCGAGAAGCTGCCGAGCCCCGTTTTCGGCACTGCGGATGCCGCAGTCGGCAGACCATAGGTGAACGCGTCGAACGAGCTGTTCTGTGCGCTTCCGCCGAGCGTATCCCGCTGCCAATAGCCACGCCCGACATATTTATAGGTCGTTTTGACGGCATCATCGAGGGTGAGCGTGTCGCGGGTAGCCGCGTCGCTCTTGCGGTAGTTTATGCCGTCGTTCTCGATGCTCGTGATGATATTGGCGGGTGCGAAGGTCTGGCTGCGGCCGGCAACGCTGACCGTGTAGCTTTTCGACGGCGCGTCATAGCTGATCGTCAGTGTCGATTTGCCGCCGCTTGCCGATGCCGCGGTCGATGATGTCGCGCTGTTGTTGAGCACGACATTGCTGGTGCCAGCGTCATTGGCGAAACTCTGGCTGGCAACCAGGCTGGTCAGCGTCGAATTCGACGGCGCCGCCGCCGGAGCTGCCGCAGCGGGAGGGGCTGTCGTAGAGCTGACGCCACTGCCACTGCCACATGCCGCCAACGGTAGCAGAAGGCCAATTCCGATGACGCGCGTAAAATCCTGCATTGCATTCCCCATCCTCCGCAGGAATAGCCGACAAGTTCCGGAAATCAACGGTTGTCGCTCGGTCGGCCCCGCCCGCCAGATTTACGGAGGGTCGTCGATCTGCTATAAGGCGAGGCAGGCGATGGCGCAGGCTTCGCTATAACGGTCGGCGATGGCGTTCGTAGTCCCGTTTATTGTTAAATTTTCAGAATATATATAACAATCACAATATCTTATAGACCGATGTTTTGTATCAGAATTAAGAATTTTGCCCGCTTTTCGCGCAAAAACACGCCAAAAAGCCCTGTTTTCGATCCTATTCCGCCGCTTGCGGCAACGCCGCGGTGGTCGTCCAGCCGAGCCTCGGGATCGTGATCGATCGTTTGCCGACCAGATCGGTGCGCAGCACGAAGATGCCCTGTTCCTCCATATAGGCGATCAGCCGGCGGACCCGACCCAGGCTGTGTGTGCCATAGACCTGCGCCAATGCGGCATCGCCCGGCGCGTCCTGGCCGTTGCGCGCGGCGGCCGCGACCAGCAGGAACGGCGCGAGCATGTCCTCGGGCAGCAACGCGCCGAGCGCCATCGCATCGAGCCAGCCCTCGTCCGGCTCACCGTAAAGTCCTGCGCGCGCCATCGCGAGGCGGCGGCGGAAGGCGGTGAGGTCGAGCCCGCTGCTGGCGAGCCGGTGCATCCGGCAGCGCACGCCGAAGTCCTGATAGAGGATCGCCGGCGCCCGATAGGTCGCCTCGGGATCCTCGACGATCTCGCGCAGCACCGTATCGATCACCGCATCGCGCTCGCCATCCGCCATTGCGGGCGCGGAGGGTGCTGCGGTCGGCGACAGCACGGGGCCGGGGCGGCTGATCGTGCGGAGCAGATCGTCGGTGGTGGGGACCGGCGCTCGCGGCGGGGGCGGTGGTGGGGTATCGTTGCCCGGCGCGAACAGCAGGCCCTGCAGATCGGCGGGCGCGGTCGCGGTCGGTAGCGGCACCAGCTTGGGGCTGCCGCTGCGTGCCTGCGTCTCGACCGCGCCGATCGTCACTGCGATCGCCCGGCGCGACACGGCGGGGCCGAGCGCCAGGAACTGGCCGCGCGACAGATCGCGGATCTGTTCGGCCTGGCGGCGATCCATGCCGAGCAGGTCCGCCGCGCGCTGCATGTCGATATCGAGGAAGGTGCGCCCCATCATGAAGTTGGAGGCTTCCGCCGCGACATTCTTGGCGAGTTTGGCGAGCCGCTGCGTGGCGATGATCCCTGCCAATCCGCGCTTGCGGCCGCGGCACATCAAATTGGTCATCGCGCCGAGCGACGCCCGCCGCGCCTCGTCCGAGACTTCGCCGGCGACGGCGGGCGCGAACAGCTGCGCCTCGTCGACGACGACAAGTGCGGGATACCAATGTTCGCGGGGCGCATCGAACAGCGCCGACAGGAAGGTCGCCGCACAGCGCATCTGCGCTTCGACCTCGAGCTCGTCGAGCGCGAGCACGACCGAGACGCGATGCTCGCGGATCCGCGCGGCGAGGCGGCCGATCTCGGCCTCGCTATGATCGGCGGCCTGGATCGCGACATGATCGAAGCGATCGGCCAAGGTCACGAAATCGCCCTCGGGGTCGATAACGACCTGCTGGACTAGCCCCGCAGAACCTTCGAGCAGCCGTCGCAGGAGATGCGACTTGCCTGACCCCGAATTGCCCTGAACGAGCAGACGCGTGGCAAGGAGCTCCTCGATGTCGAAGAAGGCCGATTGTCCGGGGGCGCTGGTGCCGATATCGATTCGGGCGGTCACGATCGGCGTTCTGGCGGATAGTTGGGAGCGGCGGCAAGCGGTCTGCGGCAGAAATCTGTGGATGGATCGTCATTCGGAAGGGGTGACGAATATGGCCGACGGGCCTATATTCGCGCCATGAACGATATAGCAGACCTCTCCTCCGTCCCGAGCGTATCGCTCACGCAGTCCGACCGCGATCCGGAAGGCTTCGCGCAGGCGATCGGCCGTTCGTTCGAGCGCTTCGGCTTCGCGGTCGTCGCCGATCATGGCATCCCCGCCGATCTGATCGCGAAGGCCGAGGAGAAGTCGAAGGCCTTCTTCGCGCTGCCTGAGGCCGTGAAGCGCAGCTATCTGATCCCCGGCGCGGGCGGCGCGCGAGGCTATACCGCGTTCCGCGTCGAAACCGCCAAGGATCAGACGGAGGCCGATCTCAAGGAGTTCTGGCATGTCGGCCGCGAGCTGCCTCCCGGCCATCCTTATGAGGCGGATATGGCGCCGAACGTCTGGCCAAAGGAGGTCGCGGAATTTCAGGCCGTCTACACCGCACTCTACGCCGCGCTCGACAAGGCGGGGCTGCGCATCCTGTCGGCGATCGCGCGCTATCTGGGCCTCGCGCCGGATTTCTTCGAGGACACGGTGAAGGACGGCAACAGCGTGCTGCGCCTCCTATATTATCCGCCGATCGGCCCCGACGCGTCGGGCATCCGCGCCGGCGCGCATGAGGACATCAACACGATCACCCTGCTGCTCGGCGCCGAGGAGGGCGGGCTGCAACTGCTCGACAGGAACGGCGAGTGGCTCGCGGTCAACATCAAGCCCGGCGAGCTGGTGGTGAACATCGGCGATATGCTCCAGCGGCTGACTAACATGCGGCTGCCGTCGACCAGCCACCGCGTGATGAATCCGCCCCCCGAACGGCGCGGGTTCGCGCGCTATTCGATGCCGTTCTTCCTGCACTTCCGCCCCGATTATCTGATCGAGACATTGCCCGGCGAGATCAGCGCGGATCGGCCCAACCTGTTCCCCGAGCCGATCACCGCGCATGGCTATCTCCAGCAGCGGCTGCGTGAGATCAAGCTGATCTGAGCCGGGGGAGCCGACATATGGAAGTCCACACATTCAAGGGGCAGGGGCGTGTCTTCGGTTTCACGCAGGAGCGCAGCGGCGCCAGTCTTCCGTCTGAATACGGACCATGGATGCCGTTCAAGGTGCTGGAGCTGGTAAGGGGACAGCCGCAGCTCGGCGTCGATGTCGATGAATGCCTCGACGACATTCTTGCCTATGGCTTCCACCTGACCGACGCCCATGTGCGTATCACGCCGCAGGCGATACCGGGCACGGCTTGAGGCCGTTCGGCTTTCACGAAGCCGGGATATCCGAACTCCAGCCATCGACCGCGACCCGCCATTTGCCGTCGGGGTCATGCCGGAAGATGTTGATCCCCTTGCCGTGGTCGGTCGTCACGGCGCCGGTCTTCTTGTTAGACTAGAGCCTGTTTCCATCTAACCGAAACAGGCTCTAGTGGCTGCGACCGAAATCGGGTGCGGCATCATCCTGTCCCTGCTCGATGATGCTCCGCCGCACTGCGCGGGTCCGTGAGAACAGCTCGAACAGCGCATCGCCATCGCCCCAACGGATCGCACGCTGGAGCGCGGTCAGATCCTCGGAGAAGCGCTGGAGCATCTCCAGCACCGCGTCCTTGTTGCTGAGAAACACATCGCGCCACATCGTCGGATCGGATGCGGCGATGCGGGTGAAGTCGCGGAAGCCACCCGCCGAATATTTGATCACCTCGCTCTGGGTGACCTCCTCCATGTCGGATGCGGTGCCGACGATCGTATAGGCGATCAGATGCGGCAGATGGCTCGTCACCGCGAGCACCAGATCATGATGCTTGGGATCCATCGTCTCGACATCCGCGCCGATCCGCCGCCAGAACTCGCTCACCCGTTCGACCGCAATCGCATCCGCGCCCTCGGGCGGCGTGACGATGCACCAGCGGCCTTTGAACAAGGTCGCAAAGCCCGCGTCGGGGCCGCTATTCTCGGTGCCTGCAACAGGATGTGCGGGAATGATCGTCGCGCCCGGCAGCACGGTCGTCAGCGCGTTCAAGACGCTCATCTTCGATGAGCCGACGTCGCTGACGATCGCGTCGGCGGGCAGGTCGGCTGCAATCGCTTCGCCAACCTCGCCCATCGCGCCAACGGGCACGCACAGGATGACGAGATCGGCATCGATCACGGCGGCGCCGGGCGTATCGGCAACATCATCGACGAAGCCGAGCGCTCGTACGCGCTCACGAACCTCGGGGCTGGCGTCATGGCCAGTGAGGCGCACGGTGGGCATGGTCGCCTGCACGGCGCGCGCAATCGACGAGCCGATGAGGCCGAGCCCGATAATCGTCACACGCGCAAATGGCAGCATCAGCCGGTCGCCTCGGCCAGCTTGCGCAGCGCCGTGGTCAGCCCGGTGATCTCGTCCTCCGTGCCGATGGTGATGCGCAGTGCGTTGGGCAGTCCCTGGCCCGGCAGCCAGCGGACGATGTAGCCCGCGTCCATCAGGCCATGATAGGCGGCCTCGGCGGTCAGCTTGCCGTCAAACAGGACCAGCGAGAAGTTCGCCTTGCTCGGCACGGCGCGCAGGCCCTTGTTGCCGAGGCTGGCGATTTCGCGCTCGAACCAGGCACGCCACTGCGCATTATGCGCCCGGCTGCGATCGACGAAATCGGTATCGCCGAGCGCTGCGATCGCAGCATATTGCCCCGCGGTCGTCACGTTGAACGGCGCGCGAATCTTGTGGAGCGCGTCGATCACTTCCGGCGCCGCATAGCCCCAGCCGATCCGCTCGGCCGCCAGACCGTAGATCTTCGAAAAGGTGCGGGTCACGAGGACATTGGGCTTGGTCTTCGCGAGTTCGAGTCCGCCGTCGTCCTCGGTTGCGTCCAGATATTCGGCATAGGCCTGATCGATCACCAGCAGGCAATCTGCCGGCGTGGCCGCATAGAGCCGCGCGAGATCCGCGGCCGGATTATAGGTGCCTGTCGGATTGTTCGGATTGGCGACGAAGATCACCCGCGTCTTCGGGGTGATGTACGCGATCAGCGCGTCGATATCGGTTGCATAATCGCTGTCAGGCGCCTCGACCGGCACCGCACCGACCCTGCGCGCCGCGATCGGATAGACCGAGAAGCCGTAGCGCACATAGAGGACCTCATCGCCCTGACCGGCATATGCGCCGGCGGCAAGGTGCAGCACCTCGTCCGATCCCGTCCCATAGATCACCCGCGCCGGATCGAGGCCGTAGCGCGCGGCAAGGGCCTCGCGCAGCGCCGCGGCCGACGCGTCGGGATAGCGATCGAGCGAGGCGGCGCCCGCGATGAACGCGGCGCGCGCTTCGTCGCTCGTGCCGAGCGGATTCTCGTTCGACGAAAGCTTGGCGACCTTGCGGCCGTCGTCGGTGATCGATCGCCCCGGAACATAAGGGGCGATGGCCTCGATCCAGGGCTTGGGGGCTAAGCTAGTCATGGCCGGGCGCTCTATGCCTTGGGGCGCTTGTTGACAAGGCGCAGGCCCAATCCTAGCCCCCGCTCACCATGACCGACGACAGCCGCTTCGGCCTCGCCCGCACCGTCACTCTGCCCGGCCCGCTGCTGCTGGACGGTGGCGCGCGCCTGTCGCCTGTCGATATCGCCTATGAAACCTACGGGACGCTCGACGCCGCAGGCTCGAACGCGATCCTGCTGTGCCATGCGCTGACCGGCGATCAGCATGTTGCCTCGACCCACCCGATCACCGGCAAGCCGGGCTGGTGGACGCGGATGGTAGGGCCGGGCAAGCCGATCGATCCCGCGCGGCATTTCATCGTCTGCGCCAATGTTCTCGGCAGTTGCCTCGGCAGTTCGGGTCCCGCCTCGATCGATGTCGCGACCGGCGCCCCCTATGCGATGCGCTTCCCCGTGATCACCCTGCGCGACATGGTCCGCGCGCAGGCGATGCTGCTCGATCATCTCGGCGTAGGCATGCTGAGCGCCGTCGTCGGCGGATCGATGGGCGGTATGCAGGTGCTGCAATGGGCCGCGACCTATCCCGAGCGGGTCCAGTCGGCGGTGGTGATCGCCTCTGCCGCGCGGCACTCGGCGCAGAACATTGCCTTTCACGAGGTCGGCCGTCAGGCGATCATGGCCGATCCTAAGTGGCGCGGCGGCGATTATTACGACGATGGCGGGCCTCCGGCCGCGGGCCTCGCGGTCGCGCGGATGGCGGCTCACATCACCTATCTCAGCGAAGCGGGGCTGACCGAGAAGTTCGGCCGCCGGCTGCAGGCGCGTGCCGGCAATCAGGAAGGGGCGAAGAGCTTCGGCTTCGACGCCGATTTCCAGATCGAGAGCTATCTGCGCCACCAGGGGATCAGCTTCGTCGATCGCTTCGACGCCAACTCCTATCTCTATATCACCCGCGCGATGGACTATTTCGATCTCGCCGAGGAACATGGCGGGCTGCTCGCCAACGCTTTCAAGGGCACCAGGACGCGCTTCTGCGTAGCGAGCTTCGACACCGACTGGCTCTACCCGACCAGCGAATCGCGCGCGGTGGTCCATGCGCTGAACGCGGCCGGCGCGGCGGTGAGTTTCGTCGAACTGTCGTCGCCCTTCGGCCATGACGCCTTCCTGCTCGACGTGCCTGAGCTCAACCGGGTTGTGGACGGTTTCCTGCGAGCGGGGGAGGCGGCATGATGCTCGACCTCAAGCCCACCTCTCCTCGCCGCCGTTCGTGTCGAGCGCAGTCGAGACAGGTTCTCCTATGCCCGCGCCCCTCGACTTCGCTCGGGACGAACGGAATGGCTATATGAGCGAACTCCGCCCCGATCTCGCGATCATTGCCGATCATGTGAAGCGCGGCTCGCGCGTGCTCGATGTCGGCTGTGGCGATGGCGAGCTGATGGATATCTTGCGGGCCAAGGGCTGCGACGCGCGCGGGATCGAGATAGATCGCGATAATGTGTCGCTTGCCGTCGCACGCGGGCTGTCGGTGGTGCAGGGCGATGCCGATACCGATCTCGTCAACTATCCCGACGACGCCTATGATTATGCGATCTTGAGCCAGACGCTCCAGAGCGCGCGCGTGCCGGACAAGGTGCTCGCCGATCTGCTCCGCATCGGCCAGCGCGCTTTCGTGTCCTTTCCCAATTTCGCCTATTGGCGCGTTCGCTGGTCGCTCGCCTGGGGCGGGCGGATGCCGGTGACCCCGGCGCTGCCGGTGAGCTGGTACGAAACCCAGAACATTCACCAGCTCACCATCGACGACTTCCGCGCCTTCGTGGCGGAGCGCGGCGTGACGGTCGAGAACGCCTGGTTCCTGACGGGCGATCGTCGGCGCGGCGCGGCGGGCGCGAACCTGCTCGCCGAACATGCGCTGTTCTTGCTGAAGCGCTAGCCCAGCGAAAAGGCGGAGCGTCTCCGCCCCGCCTTTCTTTTGTCGTTACCGGAAACGCCCGATCAGTTCTTGATCTGCACGCCGATATAACGGCCCGGATTGTTGCCGCGTTGGGCGAACAACAGCACCGACGTCTTCTTGGCTTTGCGCGCAGCTTCGATCTGCGCCGCGGCGGCCTGCACCGTCGTCACTGGCACATTGTTGATCTGCAGAATCAGGTCGCGCACCTGGAAGCCCTGCGCACCGGCATCGCTGGATGGATCCACATAGTTGATCACCACGCCGCGCACCGTCGCCGGCAGCCCGAGCTTGCGGGCGAGATCGGGTGTCAGGGTCTGGAAACCCAGGCCGATCGTGTTGCGTGTCGATTGATCGGGGGCCGCCTGCGTCGAGCTGTCGCCGTCCGGATCGTCCGCATCGGGCGGACCATTACTGGCAAGCTGATCCTCCGGCGGACGTTCGCCAACCGTGACGGTCAGCGTTTTGCGCTGGCCGTCGCGGATCACCTCGATCGGCATCTTGGTGCCGACCGGCTGCTTGGCGACGATGTACGACAATGTGTTGTCGGGCGAGACTTCCTGGCCGTTGACGCTGACGATCACGTCGCCCTGGCGGATGCCGCCGCGCGCCGCCGCTTCGCCCGGTTCGACCCGCGCGACGATCTCGCCACGATCCTTCGGCAGGCCGAGGCTCGTTGCGATATCCTCCGTCATCGGCTGGATGCCGACGCCCAGATAGCCGCGCTTGATCTTGCCGCCGGCTTTCAGCGTCTCGATGATCGGCTTGGCCTCTTCCGCCGGAATGGCGAAACCGATGCCGACATTGCCGCCGGTCGGCGAGAAGATCGCGGTGTTGATGCCGATCACATTGCCTTGAAGATCGAACATCGGGCCGCCAGAATTGCCCTGATTGATCGAGGCATCGGTCTGGATATAGCGGTCATAGGGTCCGGTAATGCCGATCGAACGATGCAGCGCCGAGACGATGCCTGCCGTCACCGTACCGCCAAGCCCGAACGGATTGCCGATCGCGACCACCCAGTCGCCGACCCGCGCCCGCGTCGAATCGCCGAACTGAACGAACGGGAGGCCCTTCGCCTCGATCTTGAGCAGCGCGAGATCGGATGCCTGATCGCGGCCGACGATCGTCGCCTTATATTCCTTGCGATCGGGCAAGGTGACCGTGATCGAACTCACAACCGCGCCGCCGCCGCCCGCGCCCTCGGGCCCGCCCGAGATGACGTGATTGTTGGTGACGACATAGCCGTCCGCCGAGACGATAAAGCCCGATCCGAGCGAAGTCGCCTCGCGCGTGATCGGCTTGCCATTGTCGTCGGTTCCGCCGCCGCCGCCGAAGCGCTTGAACAGCTCCTCGAACGGGGTGCCGGCAAAGGCGTTGGCGTTGTTCTTGACCTGGATTTTCTGCGTCGTCGAAATATTGACGACAGCCGGCTGCAGCCTGGCGGCGAGATCGGCAAAGCTCATCGGCGCGCCGGGGCGCGGCGCCGCGCTGATCACGCCGGGCGCATTCTGGGCAACCTGCGCGCCGACAGGTTCCTGCATGGTGAGGGTCGCAGTGGCGCCGCCCGCTAACAGCGCCGCCGTGATCGCATAAGCGTAACGCACTTTTGCCAACTCCTTCACACTCCTGTCTTGTCCGGCCGAAACTCTGCCGTGTAAATATGTGGTGTCTTACTTCACCACATCACGCTGAACCCCGGTTGAACGATAGCGTTCCGTCGGGGGGCGGCGCTCAAGTTAACGGCGTCCCCGGAATTCGCGCAGATATTCGTTATCCGGTGACAGGATGACGTTGGACGATCCGGACGCTTCATTGCCGTTGGTGCCGAATGTCACCTGATAGGACTGCATCGCGCGGTAGAAATTGTAGAAGTCGGGGTCCTTGTTGAAGCTCTCGGCATAGACCCCGGCCGCCTGTGCATCCGCCTCCGCGGTGATGATCTGCGCCTGCTTGCGGCCTTCGGCGCGGATCGACAGCGCTTCCTGCTGGCGCGCGGTCTTCATCCGTTCGAATGCGCTTTCCAGCGGGGTGCCATCGGGCAGATCGGCGCGCTTGATGCGGACGTCGACGATCTCGGCGCCATATTGGCGTGCGACCCGATTGAGCCGGCTCTGGATATTATCCATGACCTGGCCACGTTCCGGGCTGAGCAGCGCCGCGAACGGTCGCTTGCCCAGTTCGTTGCGCAGCGACGAACCCAGGATCGGCCGCAATGCATCGCCCACCCGGCGCTCGCTGCCGGCTGTGATGTACATCCGCAGCGGATCGACGATGCGGTAGCGCGCATAGGCGTCGACCTCGAGCCGCAGCTGATCGGTCGACAGCACCGACTGGCGCTCCATATCGAAATCGAGCACGCGCTTGTCGATCCATATGATCTGGTCGACGAACGGGATGCGCGGGAAGATTCCGGCGCCGGTGCGGCCGAAATCCTCGTTGGGCTTATACCCGTTATAGATTTTGCCCGGCTTGCCGAAGGTAACGACCAGCACCTGCTTGGTCTCCGGCACCACCACGAAGACGCTGGTGAGCAGAAGCACCAGCGCGATGATGCCGATGGCCCAGCCGATCACGGTCTTGCTGATCGCGTCGTTCATGGCTGGATCGCCTGCGGCTTGGGTTGTGCCTGGGGAATAGGCAGATAGGGGACGACGCCATTGCCTTCGACGATTGTCTTGTCGGTCTTGGCCAATACCCGCTCCATCGTTTCATAATACATGCGGCGCCGGGTGACTTCGGGCGCCAGCCTATATTCGGAATAGACCTTGTCGAACGCCGCGGCTTCGCCCTCGGCCTTGGCGCTGAGCTGTTGCGAATAAGCGCGTGCCTGATTGAGATAGGTCTGCGCCTCCTGCTGCGCGGCGGTCACCGATTTGAAGGCGTCGTTGACGGCCGCCGGCGGATCCGCCTGCTTGATGGCGACGCCCTGCACGACGATGCCGGCGCGATAGCCGTCGAGGATCTCCTGCATCCGCTGGGTGACCCTGCCCTCGATCTGGCTGCGCTGCGATCCGATCGCATCGTTCAGCGACACGCGCGACATTTCCGCGCGCATCGCGCTTTCGGCGACTTCGCCGACGGTATCGTCGGGATCGGCCAGCTCGTAGAGATAGAGTTCGGGGTCGCGGATGTTCCAGCGCACCGAATAGGCCAGGTCGATCATATTCTGATCGCCGGTGAGCACCAGATTCTGCGCATTGCCGCCGGCCGCCGGGATATCCTTCACGCGGATATCCTCGACATTGATCTTGGTGACGCTGTCGATCGGCACTGGCAAGGTGAAGCTGAAGCCCGGTTGCAAAGTGCCCGCATAGCGGCCCAGCCGGGTGATCACGCCGCGTTCCTGCGGGCCGATCTGGTGCGCGCTCGATATGATCAGCAGCACCACCAGCAGCGCTAGCACGCCCCAGACGATGAACTTGCCGGTATTCGGGTCCTGCCCGCCATGCCCGCCGAAACGGGCGCGGCCGCGACGCAGAAGCTCGTCGATCGCGGTACGGCCGGCCTGGCCGGGGCGCTGTGGGCGGCCCTTTGGCGGCTGGTTCCAGGGATTGCGCGGCTCATCGCCGCCGCCGCCCGATCCTCCTGAGCCTCCGCCCCACGGTCCGTTTTCGTTCAGGACCGCCGGTGCGACACCCGCCTTCTTCTCGCTGTCGTTCATCCGTCCATTATAGGGGCCGATTCGCGGAAAAACAGTGCCCATTCCCGATCGACGCTTTATGCGTCCGCACATGGCAACACCCGACTCCCTTTCCGCCGCTCTTGATAGCGTCATCGATCCCATCAGCGGCAAGGGGCTGATCGCCTCGGGCCGTGCCGCGGCGCCCCGTCTGGCCGATGGAACGCTCAGCGTGGTCCTCGATGTCACGGGCCTTTCCGCCAACGCGCGCGAACAACTCGGCAAGGCGATCGAGGCGGCTTATACCGATATCGCCGACGTTCACACGGTCCGCGTCGCGATGACCGCCGAGAAGAAGGGCCGCAAGATCATCGCGATTGGCAGCGGCAAGGGCGGCGTCGGCAAATCGACGCTGTCCGCCAATCTCGCCATCGCGCTGCATCGCATGGGCAAGAAGGTCGGCCTTGTCGATGCCGATATCTACGGCCCGTCACAATCGCGCCTGCTCTCGACTGAGGGCATGCGCCCGACCGCGCAGGGGCAGAAGATGGATCCGGTGCCGTCGCCCTTCGGCATTCCGATGCTGTCGATGGGGCAGCTGATCAAGTCCGGTCAGGCGATCGCCTGGCGCGGGCCGATGGCGGCCAATGCGCTCGGCCAGCTGATCGACGCCGAATGGGGCGACACCGAGCTGCTGATCCTCGATCTGCCGCCGGGCACCGGCGATGTGCAGCTGACGATGGTGCAGAAATACAAGCCGGTCGGCGCGGTGATCGTCTCGACCCCGCAGGATCTCGCGCTGATGGATGCGACGCGGGCGATCGATTTCTTCAACCAGGCAAAGGTGCCGGTGATCGGCATGGTCGAAAATATGGCGGGCTATATCTGCCCGCATTGCGGCGAGAGCTCCGATCCCTTCGGCCATGGCGGCGCGCAGGCGGCGGCGATGACGATGGGCCTCCCCTTCCTCGGCCGCGTCCCCCTCGACATCGCCATCCGCACCGCATCGGATGCCGGCCGGCCACCGGCGGCGCTCGATGGCGACACTGTTTTCATGCCGCTCGCGCAGAAGATCGCGGATTGGCTGAGCCCGAAGAAGACAGGGCCAAGCTTCTAGAGCCTGTTTCGGATAGATGGAAGCGCCGGGACGGAGCCGATTTTGGCCCAGCGCCAGGCGCGAGGAGGGAGCAATGTTGATGCATTGTGACCGACGAGCAACGTAGCGATGCGCCAAAAGGGGCCCGCCCCTTCGGGGTTGTGTCTGGAAGCCCGCTGGGGGCGTCGGAACGCTTGCGCGGGAGCTCCCAGCCCGTGCTGCGCGTTCCTCCTACCCAGCGAGCTTCCAGACACAATCA
>Ga0268264_10001285_pt1 | contig 23704 bp, 13 predicted proteins | sample KBSSwiS32_FD_190357 | JGI IMG/M metagenome (GOLD analysis project Ga0268264, IMG submission 190357) | Switchgrass rhizosphere microbial communities from Kellogg Biological Station, Michigan, USA - KBS Switchgrass S3-2 (SPAdes) (version 2) | ecosystem: Host-associated > Plants > Roots >...
TAGCGGACCTTTGACGCCCCCTTGCCCGCGATCGCGGGATGGATGCGCAACTTGACCTCGCTCTTCCGGTGATCCTGCACGATCCGCAACGCCTCGATGCGATTGCCAGACCACGCCTCGATTGCTATGCGCTTGTAGATGCCTGCGGTTACCAGTCTCGGACCCCAGTCCCAGCCGAAATTGCACTGCTCCTTTCGAATGAGGGAGCAGCCGCCCACGGGATCGTTCGCCTCGCCGTAGTGGTCTTTCCCCATGCTATTCTTGATGTAGGGCATCGGGCTGGCAAAGCGTATTTCGAGCTCGTTCTTTCCTGCCACGAGACGTCCCTTCACCGGGAAACGGTATCCCGTGAACATGTTTTCGGTGCGGGCGAGTTCACGACCGTTGAGAAAGATGGTTGCTAGCGTATCTAGACCATCCGCAACGAGATCGATGTACTCCGCGGAAAGCAAATCCGCCTGCACTGAAAAAGTCGTCCTGTATTTCCAGTCCTCATGCTCCATCCATTGCAAATCGAGTTCATTAGAACCCCAGAACGGATCGGGGATCAGTTTATGCCGGAGGAAGTCCGTATGGATGCAACCCGGGACCCGGGCGGACATCCATTTCTTGCTTTTGGGTTCAAAAAACTGCCATGAATCCGTCAGCGGGACTTCGGAACGTGCCGGGCGGGAGGGTTGAACGGCGGACGTCTTTTTTAAGGAAAGAAATGACATGGGATGATTTTGGGTGCGTCGAATGATTCGCGGCTATGGGGACAGAGGCTTTTCTTGCGCAAACGGTTTTTGGAATCAAGTTTTATCCCCGAGGTAGGGAGCGACTCCTCCCGGGAAGCATGGCAAAACAGGGCATTTATCAAATCCATGCTTTCTGACGCTTGAGGCAGTGGCGGGGAATGTCAAGGATGATAAGGGAGGATCAGACGGAAGGTGGTTTTTTGATTGACAAAGGGGTGGAAATATCTGACATTTCAGATGTAACAGAAATGACTGATTAAAACTATGCAAACCCTGACGCCAGTCCAGCAAAAGTTCATCCTCCACTGGGGGGAGATGGGCACGCGGTGGGGGATCAACCGGACCGTGGCGCAGGTGCATGCTTTGCTTTTCATATCCGCCAGACCGCTCAATGCGGAGGAACTTGTCGAGGCGCTCTCGGTCGCGCGTTCCAACATCAGCACAAGCCTCAAGGAACTGCAGGGATGGGGGATCGTGCGGGTCGTGCACATGATCGGGGACCGACGGGACCACTTTGAATCGTTGAAGGATGTCTTTGAGATGTTCCGCATCATCGTTGATGAGCGGAAAAAGCGCGAGATCGACCCGACTCTGGCCATTCTCCGTGAATGCGTGGCGGAGGCGGGGGCCCGTGAAGACGCGCCGACGAAAGAGCGGCTGGAGGAGATGCAGCAGTTTTTTGAATTGATGACGGGCTGGTACGGGCAGATGCGGAACATCCCCACCAAGTTGCTGCTGAAAGGCGTGAAGCTGGGAGACAAGGTTTTCAAATTGCTGGGGTTCAACTCGGGATGATTTTTTTGGAATATGATTTCTGTATTTTCTGAAATGACCGACGTAACAAATAAAAACGGGTGGGTTTTTTACGATGGCGAATGCAATCTTTGCATCGCGCTGGCGGATCGTTTTTGTCCCCTGCTCCACACACACGGCTTCGCCCTGGCGCCATTGCAAGGCGCGCAGGCCGCGAAATATCTTGGGCCGGTTCCGCCGGATGTGGATGAAGGAATGCGGGTTGTCGCCGGCAATGGAGCGGTTCTTACGGGTGCGGAGGCAGTGGTATTCATCGCGCGCTTTGTCTGGTGGGCATGGCCTGTACGGGGCATCGCGCGGCTGCCGCTCGGAATGAAGTTGCTGAGGGGTGTCTATGGCTGGATCGCGGCCCACCGGAATTGCGCCACGGGAACGTGCGCCGTTCCGCCCAAGAATAGACATCGAGACTGGCTGCCACTCGTCCTGCTCCCGGTGATTGCGCTTTTCGCAACATTGCGTGCGGATGCCTGGGTATGCATGTGGGCACTGGCGTTTTCGATTTTCGCCGGATGCAAATGGCTTACGTTCAGCAAGGCTGCAACCGGCGCAACCCTTGGGCGGTCGATCGGGTATCTCCTGCTCTGGCCCGGGATGGATGCACGCACTTTTCTCGATCCGGCATTGCGAGCGGAACGCACCTTCCCGCGCGAGTGGATATTTGCGATTTTCAAGATGGCGCTTGGCGCCTTGCTCCTTTGGGGTGTTGCGCACCGCATTTCGCAGGACCTTTGGCTGTTGCGCGGGTGGGCGGGAATGTGCGGCATGATCTTTCTCCTGCATTTCGGCGCCTTCCATCTGCTTGCGTTGGCGTGGAGAGCGGCGGGCGTACGGGTGGAACCGATCATGCGTTTTCCGGTGGCGGCAAAATCGCTCGGGGAATTCTGGAGCACGCGTTGGAATCGCGGATTCAACGACCTGGCGCGCCGCTATCTCTTTGAGCCTTTTCACAGGCATTTTGGGGCGGTCTTCGCAACGCTTTTCACGTTCCTCGCATCCGGTCTCATCCATGAAACCGTGATCTCGCTTCCCGCCCGGGGAGGATATGGATTGCCCACGCTTTATTTCACGATTCAGGGGGCGGGCATCCTCGTTCAGCGCTCGCATTTTGGAAAACGCGCGGGGCTGCGGCACGGGCCCGCTGGACGCGCGTTCACGTTGATTGTCGCGGCAGGCCCTGCTTTCTGGCTTTTCCACCCGCCTTTTGTCCAACGGGTCATCATTCCATTCATGCAAACGATAGGAGCCTTATGAAAAAACTCGAACTACTGCTGCAAATCGCGGGTGTGATGCAATTTGCGATCCTCATCGCCAGCGGACTCGTGCCGCGGGTATTCGACTGGCGCGCGAATCTTGCATCGCTGCATCCCTTCCTGCGGCGGCTTTTCTGGGTCTATGGCGTGTTCATTGTCATGACCATCATCGCCTTTGGTACGCTCACCCTGTTTCATGCAGACGCCATGGCCGGGGGCGATCCCACGGCGCGCTCACTCTGCGCCTTTATTGCGATCTTCTGGCTGGCGCGACTGGCCGTGCAGTGGTTCGTCTTCGATTGCACGGATTTCCTCACAAACGCATTTCTCAAGGCCGGCTACAATGCCCTGACTCTCGCATTCATTTACCTCACGGGCGTGTACGGATGGGCCGCCATTTCCCCAGCATTATGAACAAACCGAAAATAATCCTCGCGGGTGGCAGCGGTTTTCTCGGCCGTTCACTGGCGGAAATGCTGCCGGTACACGGATACGACGTGATCATTCTCACCCGCTCGCCAGGCCCTCAAAAAAACGAGGCGGTAAAGGAAATTTACTGGGATGGCAGATCTCCCGGCGACTGGGTTTCCTGCCTTGATGGCGCGGAAGCGGTGGTGAACCTCACCGGCAAAAATGTAAGCTGCCGGTACACGCCGGAAAACCGCCGCGAGATCAATGAATCGCGCACCGACTCGGTACACGCACTGGCAGACGCAATCGGGCGTTGCAAGCGACCGCCGAAAGCCTGGATACAGACGGGCTCCCTCGCCATCTACGGCGACACGGGCGAACGCTGGTGCGACGAAGAGGCTCCAGCAGGCAAAGGTTTCCCGGTTGAAACATGCCTGCTGTGGGAACGGGAATTCAATGCCGCAAGCCTGCCATCAACGCGACGCGTGCTTCTGCGCATCGGCTTTGCGCTGGGAACCACAGGGGGCGCACTCACGCTTTTGAGAATGCTGACCGGATGGTTTCTCGGCGGCGTCATGGGTAGCGGGCGGCAATACATCAGTTGGATCCATATCGCCGACTTGAACCGGATGTTCCTGAATGCAATTGAGCATGATGATCTTTCCGGAGTCTTTAATGCAACGGGCCCGAATCCTGTCACAAACGCGAAATTCATGCGTGAACTGCGCCGTGCCTTGGGAAGGCCATGGAGCCCGCGTGTGCCTGTCTGGGCGGCACACGCCGGATGCTGGCTGCTGCGCACGGAAGCATGTCTCGCCCTCACCGGCAGACGTTGCACACCAAAGCGATTTATCGAGGCGGGATTCGACTTTCAATTCCCCGGCCTGCGTCCCGCCCTCGATGATCTTCTGCACAGCAAACCCAACAGGAGGAAACAATGATGAAAAATATACTCGAAACCGGTCTTTACCTGGCAGCAGCCGGGCAGCTCATACTGACGTTCCTGAATCTGGGTCTTGTCCGTATCATGGGATGGGAGTCCGACCTGGAGCGGATGCCGCTGCTGGTACGGCAGGTGTTCCGCATCCACGCGTGGTTTATTTCCATCACGCTGCTGATTTTTTCCACGCTTACGTTCCGGTTTGCCTTCGTTATCGCAAATGGAAGCGAGCCGGTGTACCGGTGGCTGGCGTGCGGTATCGGTATTTTTTGGGCGATCCGGGCCGTGCTGCAAGTCACCTACTACAGCAGTAGTCACTGGCGCGGAATTCCGTCCCGCACGGCAGTCCATATTTTTCTTCTGGTTGTTTACACCGGCTGGGCGGGTGTGTACCTCACCGCCGGATTTTGGAAATGAGGCGCAACAATGAATCCTGTCACTCCCATGCCTGCCGCCGGACTCACCGGGCGGCCCAGCAGTGAGGCCCGTGCCCGGATGCACAGGCCGCTGTTCCGCGCGGACTGGCTTCGCGCGACGTTCATCCACTACGAGGTGGAACCGGATGCCTTGCAGCGTTGTGTACCGTTTGAACTCGATCTTCACGATGGGCACGCTTACGTGAGCCTGGTTGCATTTAGCATTCACCAGATGCGAACCGGCATGTTCGAACACCTTGGCCGGCTGCTGTTGCGACCGGTCTCCGACCATGGATTTCTCAACGCACGCACCTATGTGCGAAGCGGCAACGAGACAGGCATCTACTTCCTCGCTGAATGGCTGTCGAAGCGTTTTCCCGTTCCTTTCGGGCGGCCGGCATTCGGTCTCCCATACCGCCATGGCCGGCTGGATTACCGGCATAATCACGAATCCGGGAAAATCTCGGGAACCGTTGCAGCCAAGGGAGGAGAAATCCTTTACGAGGCGGAATTGGATGCGCGGTGCGAATTCCAACCGTGCGCCGCAGGGTCGCTCGATGAATTTCTTCTTGAGCGTTACACGGCATTCACCCACTGGCATGGCCGCACGCGCCTCTTCCGTGTGTGGCATGAACCGTGGCCACAGTCCCCTATCGCGCTCAAGATCGAGAAAGACGATCTGCTTTTCACGACTGGCGACTGGCCCACGCATGCGCGTGTAATCGCCGCCCATTATTCACCGGGCGCCCGCGGAGTCTGGATGGGGCACCCCCAGCGATGTGAAAAAAATTAGAAAGCAAAACATGAGCAATATAGATATCGAAAAGAAAATCCGGCTCGTCAGCACAATATCCCGGGTCGCACTCGGCCTTGTCTGGCTGTACGAGGGGCTCGTCCCGAAGATTCTGTTCATCCATTCGCACCAGGAGCAGATCATGCTCGTGCAACGATCCGGCCTGTACTGGCACTCTGCGGAAACAACGCTCACCCTCCTCGGCATCGCGCAGGTGCTTGCCGGGCTGATCCTCATCATCGGCCGGGCAGAGCGCATGGCGGTGGCGGTCGCAACCGTCGCGATGTCCGTGCTGATACTTCTTGTAGCAACGGGAAATCCCGCAATGCTGACCGATCCCTTCGGGGCACTGGCAAAAGACGTCTGTCTTGTCGCATGTGCCGCCACCGTATGGATCCTCGCCCCGTTGCGGAAGTAACCTTTCGCCTTTAGAAGTTCAGCTTTGCTCCGCCCGAGACGGTGTTGATCTGGTAATTTCTCCGGCCAAATTCGCCGTCGTAGTTCAGATACGTGCCAAAGCGCGTGGTCCATTGCACATTGATGCCGACGCTGAAGATCGCGCTGTCACGTCCAATCGCGGGGCCACGCACATCGAAGATATCGCCGGCTCCCTGGGCGAAACTTGCGTCGAGCGCAAACCCGCTGTTGAGGTACTCGTGCTGCCACGAGGCGGTTGCCATCGGGGTGATCACGATGCCGCTGGTGGTCTTCAAATCATAGGATGCCTTGAGACCGACCTTGGTGCGGAACGACTGTTGATTCTGCGTCGGAACGCGCACAGGAAGCAGCGAGCCGGTTTCAGTAAAATCATTGATCTCCACGTATGTGTACTGGGCGGAAGCCACCGGGCCAACCGTGAGTTTTCCAAAGTGCGCATCATATCCACCACTGATCAATGTATCCAATTCCCCACCGCTGGTGTTGCCTGTCGCCGCACCACCCAGGGCCGTGCGATGGGAGTTGTAATTGTTATATCCACCCGCCACCAGCGTGTTCATGTAAAAGCCACTGCCATAGAGCGTGGAATAGAGGCCGATATTTCCGCTATTCACGCGGATCGAGCCGTGATTGTTCAAGCGTGTATCCGTATTCGCAAATCCCCCCATGATGCCCACCGCGAAATGTTCGTTTGCATGGAAATCCGCACCGACTGTGATACCGCCCGTGGTGAAGTCGTAGCCATTCGCATTAAAATCATGGCCGACATGCGCGAACTCGCCGCCGCCAGTAATGAACATGCCCCAGCGGGGATCGTGTTCCGACGCCGGCCGCAGCTCGGTCTTGTAGCGCATCGTGGATTTTCCATCTTTCGAGTCTGCCGCCGGAGTTTCGATTTTGTCGCCGGTTCCAGTCGGGGATGTAAATGCGAGGGTCGCTATGCTGACGCTGCCGTGATCGTTCTGGAGATTAAACCCAGTGGCGCTGAATCCGCTTCCTCCCCCGTTGCGGATTTCCCACAGACGGTTTTCGACATTGCTTCCCTGCACGTCGGCCAGTGCATTGCCTACGCTGAATATCGAGCTGAGTTGATCCGGTGATATCAGATCGTAATCCGCAGGCAGATTCTTCAGCGGCTCGTTGTTGAGGAAGTTGAAAGCGGCAGCCAGACCCGGGTGCGCATCCACGGCAGGCCCGGTGCTTTGGTTATACGGCACCGGCCCACCCCCGGCGGGCAGCCCCATCTGGAGATTAATCGCATTCGCGATCACATTCTGGTCCGGGGTGAGGATGATCCCCTGCCCGGCCAGCGTGGCGGCACTGGCGGAATACTGGACCCACTCGAGCATCACATCGTGAGGACTGTAGAAAGGTTCCCAGCGCAGCAGTTTGTTCGGATCATAATGCACATCGATAAAGGATGTGAATTTTCCAGCCACGACCCCGCCTGTATGGATGATATTAAAAGCATCGGTGTATTTCCCGTCCGGCGGAACCGGAGTGTAGCCTGCCACGGAATAGTCCGGCACGAACGCTCCCGTAAGAATCGCATTGCCGGCAACGAAAAGACTATCGTTGACGCCGGTGGGTCCGATGATCCTTAACACCAGCGCCGCCGGAACACCCTGGATGAAATTGGCACCGACATTCAAATGCAGCGGAGTGGTTGGCGGATTGGCGGATTCATTAACCGTGCGGAGGATACCGCGCGAGAAATTCACATTGCCGGTGCCCAGAGCATTTTCATTGGCAACAATAAGATTGCCATTTTTCATGAAGCTTCCACCGCTGTAGGTATTGGCATTGAAAAGGACGAGCGTTCCACTGCCATCCTTGGTCAGCGATCCGCTGCCTGTAGCGATTACCGACGTGATATTCGTCGTGCCGGAGCCCTGGACTGTGAGGTTTTTGCCAGAGCCGGTGATCGTGGGACTGATCACATTCAGTATGCTGTCGTTCGTCCACGATTGATCCGCCGCGAGCACAAGATTCGCCATGCTGAGCGTGGCCGTGCCTGCGCCTGCATCCACCGTGATTCCCGTGCCGCCTGCGGCGAAGATGGTCAGTGAATTTGACCCGCCGATCGAAATGGCGTTCGTATCGCTGACCGTGAGGCTGTTGATGGAAAAATCCGCACCCAATGTGGTGTTGATGTTTGCGGTGGCCGGGTTGGTGCTCGAGAAGAAAACATCCACGAGCGAACCGGGCGTCCCGTAAATGAAGTTGTTACCCGCGATGTCACTGGTGAAGTTCGATTCACCGTTTACAAAGGCACTGTTCCATACGCTGTCGACCGCTCCTCTCCAGTAGAATGGCCCGGTGGAGATCGCGAGGCTGAGCTGCTCCTGCGTGTCGGAGTTCACGAGCGTGTAGGTCAGCCCTATCGGCATTGTGCCGCCATAGTAAGTACCAAACTTGAAGTTGCCGGTGAGACCGCTCGGGGCGGTGATCAGCGTGAAGGTGCCAGTGGTGGTCGGTATGCCGATTTCATTGAGATTCACGGTGTTGATGTAGCTGCCAAGGTTTGCCGTGCCGGAAATGGCCCACAGGTCGGAGGTAATGGCGGGCGTGATGTCGAACAGCCAGTCCGCGCTGCCTGTCTGGATGAAGTTGCCGGTGACCGCGGTGGTCTCGACCATGTTGATGCCGCCGGGGGAGATATAGCCGGAGTTGTTGAAGTTGTTTCCGGTTCCAAGAAAGACCACGGAGCCGGATTGCAGCAGCGCGCCGGTATTGTGGTTGAAGGTGTTCGTACCGGAACTCAAATCCACCGAGCCGTTGACGACGCCAAAGTTGTCCACCGTCTCGTTCATGGTGCCGCCGAGGATCGCGGTGCCCGAAATGACGCTGACATTCGTGCCGCCAACCGTATAGCTCGATCCGGAGAGCAGGCCCAGGGCCTGCACCGTGCCATGGTTGGTGAGCGTGTTGTTACTTCCATCCATGATGTGGATGCCCGCGCTCGCGCCGTAGCCGCCCTGCACGATACCGCCCGTAATGGTGACTGCGACGTTCCCGTTCACACCGTTGCCACTGCCGCTGAGGCTTTGTGCAAAGATACCGTCGGCGTTAATGCCGCTGACGCCGATAGTGCCGCTGGTCAGCGTCACAGTGACATTCTGCGCCTTGTCCGTGCCTGCGGCGCTCTGGGCAAAGATGCCGTTGGAGTCGGAGCCGGATGTGAAAATATTACCCTGCTGCGTGACGGTGACCACGCCGGACGTGCCGGAGCCGCCGACGCTGCCCTGGAACAGACTTGCGACGGCACCCACGATGTTCTGCAACCCAATACCGAGGCCGCCCGCCTCACCACCGCCACCACCGACGCTTTGCGCGAAGATGCCGTCTGCCGCATTGCCAGTCGTGATGATGTTGCTCGTGCTGGAAACCGTGACGTCGCCGCCATTACCACCGCCGCCGCCGTCCCGCCCGTAGGCGATCCCCAAGCCGACGTTCAAGTAATCCTTGAGTGAGCGGTCCACGCTGCCTGCGACACCACCGCCGCCGCCGACGCTTTGCGCGAAAATACCATTCGCGCCGTTGCCGCTGGTAAAGATCGCGCCGGTTGAATTGACAATGATGACTCCGCCATTGCCCGCCGCGCCGCCCGCGCCGCCGATGCCCACCTTGCCCGTGAGGCCGATGGCTGAATTGCCACCCGTGGCGGGATTCGCCGTGCTCGGATTGTCATCGTGCGCCTCGGCATAGAAGGTCGAGACACCACCGCCGCCGCCGATGCTCTGCGCGAAGATGCCGTCGGACATCAGCCCCTGCGTGGTGATGGTTCCACTCTGGGTCACGTTAACATTGCCACCGTTGCCATTGCTGCCGGCATTGCCACCGATCGCGATCGAGATATTTTTGTAAATCGCCGAGTTGTCAAAGATCGTCACCAAGTCGAGATAGGTGCCCGTGCCGAAGAGTCCATCGCCGCCGTTGCCGCCGCCACCACCGATGCTCTGCGCGAAAATGCCGTGAGAGTATTCGCCCTGCGTGGAGATGTTAGCGGTGCTGCTGACTATCACGCTGGTACCACTGCTAGCGCCGCCGCCGCTGCCACCGACAGCCAGGGTGAGTTCGAAGTTGTTGCCCTGGGAGCCGGGATCGCTCTTGGAGAGATATTTTCCGATGAGCGGGAAATTCGCAACCGTCGATCCCAAATCGTCCGCGAGCATCGTGAACGTCCTTGCAGTGCCGCCGTTGCCGCCGCCGCCGCCGACGCTTTGCGCATAGATACCGTCGGATTGGTCGCCGAGGGTCACGATGTTGCCGGTGTTATTGACCGTCACAACGCCGCCGTTGTTACCGTCGCCGCCGCCGCCGCCAATGGAGAAATTCCCAAGTAGGTTTTTGCCCGGTGAATTCGCTGCGACACCGAGGGCGACACCGAGGCTCGAGCCGCCATTGCCACCACCGCCGCCGACACTGTAAGCGGAGATGCCGTCGGAATTATTGCCCATGGTGGAGATGTTCCCGGAATTGGTGACCGTGGCTGAGCCGGCATAGTTGCCGTCGCCGCCGCCGCCGCCCACCGCCACGGTGAGGCTGACGCTCGTATTGTCCGACCCCGAACCCATACTTAATGCGCCCGCGACGCTGAAACCGCCATCGCCACCGCCACCGCCCAGAGTGTGCGCCAAGATGCCGTTGGAATTATCGGTGCCCGTCATGATGACAGCCGCGCTGTTCACCGCGACATCGCCGGAGTAGCCGCCATCGCCGCCGCCACCGCCAATAGAAACCGCGATGCTCTTTGTGCCAGTGCCGGACTGGGTTGCAATCGACCCGGCGATACTGAAGCCGCCATCGCCGCCGCCACCGCCGATGCTCTCCGCCACAATGCCCGAAGAGCCGGTGCCCGATGTCGAAATCGTGCCGGTGATCACGCCATTATTGCCCACGGTCACCGTGTTCGCGCTGCCGCCCGCACCGCCGCTGCCACCGATGCTCACGGTAATCGCAGTGGTGCCCTTCGAGATGCCGCCCGCGACGCTGAAGCCGCCCGAACCGCCGCCGCCACCGAGGCTTTGCGCAAAAATGCCATACGCATTATTGCCCGTGGTAATGATGTTGGACGAGCTGTCTACATTCACAATGCCGCCGTTGCCCGCCGCACCGGCACTGCCGCCAAGGCTGAAATCAACGGTCGGGCTCTGGCTGATGCCACCCGCGACGCTGAAGCCGCCGTCGCCACCGCCGCCACCCACGCTTTGCGCGAGGATGCCGTAGGAATGAAAACCAGCGGTGCTGATGGATGATCCGCTGCTGGTGACATTGACACTGCTGCCGCTGCCGGCGACGCCTCCATAGCCGCCCACGCTTGCATTCACCGATGCGGCCGCTTGCGTGCCCGTGGTGATTCCCGCCGCGACGCTGAAACCGCCATTGCCACCGCCGCCGCCAACGCTTTGCGCGAGAATGCCGTGCGAGTTGGTGCCCCCGGTGATGATCGTGCTCGATGCGCTTAACGTCACCGTGCCCGCACTGCCACCCGCGCCACCTTTGCCGCCCATGCTGAAATTTACGCTGGTGGACTGGCTGATGCCGCCCGCGACGCTGAAGCCGCCGGAACCGCCGCCGCCACCGATGCTCTGCGCCACGAGCGCGGAAGAACGGTCGCCCTGGGTCATAATGATGAGGCCGGTGTCCGTAAGAATCACGTTCCCGGCGCCGCCGCCGCCGCCCGCCTTGCCGCCAACGCTGGCATCCACCGTGGTGCCGGTCGTCGCAATCCCGCCAGTAACGCTGAAGCCGCCGGAACCGCCACCACCACCCAGACTCTGCGCAAGAATACCGAACGAATCATTTCCTTCCGTGCTGATGATGCTGGAGTTGATGACCGTGACCGCGCCGCCGCTGCCAGCTGCCGTGCCTGAACCGCCCATGCTGAAACCGACCGCACCCGTGTCGCCGCCGCTACCGTTTCCGACGACACTGAACCCGCCGTCGCCGCCGCCACCGCCGATGCTCTGCGCCAGGATGCCGTCGGAATGATTGCTCCCGGTCATGATGAGCGTTCCAGAACTCGTGACATTTACGGTGTTGCCATTGCCACCACCGCCGCCGTTGCCACCGAGGCTCACGCTGACTGCCGCGCCGTTCACGGAAATGCCGCCCGCGATGCTAAACCCGCCGATACCACCGCCGCCGCCCACGCTCTGCGCGAGGATGCCGTGCGAATCCGTGCCGCTGGTAAAGATCGCGCTGGTGCTGCTCAAGGTGACGGTGCCGCTGGACCCGCCGCTACCGCCGCTGCCACCCAGACTGAAATTCACGCTCTGCGAATTGCTGAGCCCGGCCGCGACACTGAAGCCGCCCGCGCCGCCACCGCCGCCAATGCTCTGTGCGAGCAATGCCGTGGAACGGTTCCCCGTTGTCTGAATGTAAATACCCGAGCCGGAGTTGAGAACGACATTCCCCGATGCGCCGCCGCCGCCGCCCTTACCGCCGATACTGGCGTCAATTGCCGCGCTGCTGGCGGAAATGCCGCCCGCGACACTGAAACCACCTGCGCCGCCGCCACCACCGAGGCTTTGGGCAAGGATGCCGAACGAATCATTTCCCTGCGTGCTGATGATGCTGGAATTGGAAACGCTCACGGTGCTGCCCGTGCCGCCACCCGCACCGGAGCCACCCATGCTGAACCCGACCGCAGCCGAGTCGCTGATATTTCCGGCCACGCTGAAGCCACCCGCGCCGCCGCCGCCGCCCACGCTCTGTGCGAGGATGCCGTCGGACTGGTCCTTCGTGGTGCTGATCGCCGTGCCCGTGCTGATCACCTGCACGGTCTTGCCGTTTCCGGCTGAACTACCGTTGCCGCCGATGCTCGCGCCGACCGCCGCACTGCCGACGGAAATGCCGCCCGTGACGCTGAACCCGCCCGAACCACCGCCGCCGCCAAGGCTCTGCGCAAAAATACCGTGGGAATTTGTGCCCGTGGTAAAGATCGCACTCGCGCTATCGACCACCACGTCGCCCGTGGAACCACCGTTGCCTCCATTGCCACCCATGCTGAAATTGACATTCGCGGAAGCAGTAATGCCGCCCGCGATACTGAAGCCGCCGTCACCGCCGCTGCCGCCGATGCTTTGCGCAAGGATGCCGTAGGAGCGATTGCCGCTCGTGAAAATGCCGCCCGTGACCGGGGAAGCCGTAAATGTCGGCAACCCTCCGCTCGTACCGGTGATCGTTGCACCCACCGCAACGTTGCCTGAGTTGCCGCCACCGGCGCCGCTGCCGCCAAGCGAAACACCAACGCCCGCGCTGCTGGAAATATTGCCCGTGATGCTAAACCCACCCGAGCCACCGCCGCCGCCCACGCTTTGCGCGAAGAGGCCGTGCGAATTTTCCCCCTCGGTGCTGATGTAGCTGCTGTTCAACACCTGCACATTGCCCGCATTGCCGCCGTTGGCGCCCGAGCCACCCATGCTGAAGCTGACCGTCGGTCCGTTACTGATGCCACCCGCCACGCTGAAACCACCATCGCCGCCACCGCCGCCGACACTTTGCGCGAGGATGCCGTAGGAATGCCGTCCGGTTGTGAAGATCGCCGTGCCCGAATCAACCACGGTAACATCGCTGGCGTTCGCGCCGGTTCCACCGGAGCCGCCCACGCTCGCATTCAGCGCCGCGGAACCGCCCACCGGACTGAACGAAATGCCGGCAGCCACACTGAAGCCGCCCGCGCCACCGCCGCCACCCACGCTCTGCGCGAAAATACCATGCGAATCCGTGCCCGAGGTCGAGATATTACTGGAACCCGAGACGCTCACTGTACCGGCGCTGGCGCCCGTGCCGCCGGAGCCACCCATGCTGAAATTCAACGTCGGGCCCCCGCTGATACCGCCCGCAACGCTCAATCCGCCAGCACCGCCGCCGCCACCGACGCTTTGCGCGAGGATGCCGTCGGAGCGGTCACCCGTGGTGGTAATCCAGTCGCCATTGCTCACAACGGTCACATTGCCCGCGCTGTTTCCGCTTCCGCCAGCGCCGCCAAAGCTCAAGCCAACCGCGCCGCCTGTCGAGGCCACAGCGCTGACGCTCGCTCCGCCCGCACCGCCACCGCCACCCACGCTCTGCGCAAAAATGCCATGGGAATCCGATCCCGTGGTGCTGATGGAGCTGTTGCTGTACACAGTCACATTACTGCCCGATCCGCCGGAAGTGCCGCTGCCGCCGATGCTCAACGCGCCACCCACCGGACCGACCGTGAGCGTTCCCGCGACACTGAACCCGCCGTTGCCGCCGCCGCCACCCACGCTTTGCGCCAGGATACCCGAAGAGTGGTTGCCTGTGGTGATGATCTGCCCGCCAGTGGGATTTGCCGCGCTGCCCACATTCACGGTGGATGCATTACCGCCAAGACCACCCGAGCCACCCAAACTGAACGCTCCCGTGGGCCCTGCACTGAAGCTCACGGCGATGCTAAAGCCGCCGGAACCACCACCGCCGCCCACGCTCTGCGCGAAGATACCGTTGGAATTGTCACCGCCCGTCTGGATTTTTGTGCCGCCGAAATAAACATCCGCCTCGCCAGCGGAGCCGCCGGCGCCACCTGAGCCGCCGATACCGATCGAAACACTGCCAACCGTACCGCCGGAAGCGGAAACCGCAAAGCCGCCCGCGCCACCGCCACCACCGACGCTCTGTGCCTGAATGCCATTTGCATTATTACCCAGGGTGGTAATTATCCCGGTCACGGGATCAATGGTGGTGCCGTCCGTGGTATCAACCCCGACGGTAACTTTCCCGGCGTTGCCTCCCTTTGCTCCGCCGCCACCAATCGCAACGCTGACGAATGCTCCCACAGCCGTGCTGTTGCCGCCATTGCCACCACCGCCACCGACGCTCTGCGCAAAAATCGCGCTGGCATTATTTTCCGAGGTCGAAAGATTGCCGTTGCTGGTAACCGCCACCGTGCCGCCGTCACCGCCGCCGCCACCACTGCCACCAAAGGAAAACCAGCCGCCGCTGGAACCGCCGTTGCCGCCGCCGCCGCCGATGCTTTGGGCAAGTATCGCATTGGAGGTCGAGCTTATGCTGCCGGAGTTGATCACCTTGACAGCGCCGCCAGCGCTGGTCGCGCTGCCGTTTCCGCCGATGGCTACCAGGCCAGCCGAATCACCGCCGTCGCCGCCGCCGCCGCCCACGCTCTGCGCAAAGATGCCATGCGCCTGGGTGCCGGTCACGGTGATTGACCCGTAATTCGCCGCAGTGGCGCTTCCACCGTTTCCACCGGTGGATCCGCCGCCACCCAATGAGGCAATCGCGCCGCCGCCGCTTCCACCATAACCACCGCCACCACCGATGCTTTCCACAAAGAGCCCGTTTGCGAAGGCGCCGTGGGTGATGATCACGCCGGTCGCGCCGTTGGTTCCCGAGGCGTTTCCACCGCTGCCCGCACTGGCGCCGCTGCCGCCTGCCGAGTAAAAAATGCTGGTCCCATCGCCGCCGCTTCCGCCGAATCCGCCAATACTCTCGGAGTAAATGCCATGTGCCGCCGAGCCGCTCGTGATGATGATGCCGTTGCTGAGAACAAACGTGTCACCGCCGGCAGTGCCCTGGCCGCCCGAGCCCGCGCTGGTTCCCGTCCAGCCGCCGTCACCACCGCCACCCGCGACTCCGCCGGTGCTTTTCGCCCAGATGCCATACGCCTGGGCTCCCGAGGTCGTAATATTCCAACTGCCCGAAACGTGTACCGCGCCTCCTGATCCGCCTTCACCGCCGTCATCAGCGCTGTTGAACGTGCTGCCTGCGCCACCACTGCCGCCGTTGCCGCCCTGACTGACCGCAAGAATGCCGACCGAACTGCTGCCAGTGGTGGTAATCGTTCCATTTCCGTCCACAGTTACCGTCCCACCCTGTGCGCCGTCTCCGCCTTTCTTTGAATTTCTCGTGTAGCCGCTATCTCCGCCTTTTCCACCACTACCACCCAGGCTCCAAGCCAGGACGCCCGGCGCCTGGGTTGACCCTGTGACAATGATCCCGTTTGCCGTCACGTTGACTGCTCCGCCCGTGCTTCCATTTCCACCCTGGGTCGAGCTATGCAGGATGCTCGCATCGCGGCCATTGCCGCCATTGCTACCCTGGCTGGTCGCATAGATTCCGGCGGAGCCCGTGCCGCTCGTATGAATCGAACCGCTGTTTACCACGTTCACACTGTTTCCCGACCCGCCCACGCCGGCGATATTTATCAGGCTTTGCACGTAACTGTTCAGATCGGGGAAAACGGTCGCGCTGGCGCCAAACGTATTGAAGCTGGAAGTGAATGTGGACGCAGTGAATGCACCGGCCCCTGTCCCTGTTTTTACGATCTTGACCACCAGGGTACCTGAATCCGTGCCCGACGAAGTGCTGGAAGGGCTCGTCCCGCTTATCGCGAAGTTTACACCGACGTACATCGTGCCACTGACAGCCAGGCTCGCATAGCTGCCACCCGGGGTGAAGGTATAAGTTCCGTTTGAATTCAGTGTGAGCTTGTCGCCAGCGGCAGGCGATGTGGTAAAACTGCCGTCGGCAGTCCCGGAAAGCAGCGTGACCAGGGAAGCGTTGACCGCAGTCCCGATATTTGTCCCCGAGCCACTCACCTGTGTCACTTTGAAGGTGTAAGTGGCGCTCTTGGTGCCGCTGATGAAAGAGTTCAGGGAATCAATCACAGATGAGGGATACCCGGTGGTGGAACTGCTTGCCGCGATGCCGTAGCCGAGATTTCCCGTCGTCGTGATATTGCTGAAACTGTTCACCGTCACCACGCCACCCGAAACGGAGGTGCTGGTGGGAATCTGAACCTGGAGGAACGGATCCGTACCGGGCGCAGATGGGGTGCCTACGCTGGATATGGAAATGCCACGCCCATTAACTCCCGAGGTATTAATTACGATCGGGGTACCGCTCACCCCGGCATTAATGGTTACATCGCCGGCGCTGCCGTTGTTTAACGTAATGCCGTTGACGCCGGATCCGGGGGTAATGGCACCTGTAAGCGAGTTGACATAGGCGGTAAATGTCGGCGGAGATGCAACTACAACACCGGCGGATTGATCCCCCGAGTAAGTAGTGGGATCAGCCTTGAGCGAAAGGGGCAAAGTCCCAAATAAAATTAAAAATGCAAGCGACGCTGCTTGAGGCAAAGGATTAGAGGTCTTACAGGAAACGATTAATCTTCCCTTGATATTAAAAAAACGAAGCTTTCCCATAAATAGTGATGCTGAAGATGGAGAGGTGATTTACAAGTCTAAAATCTCCATATTCAGTAGAAAATATTAAGTAGCGTAATACACTACTTAATATATAAAGTTATTACTAATGCAAATTGGCTAAAGTGTCGGCTTTAGTCTGCAAAAACAGGGATCAGGCCGGATTAACCTGTTTCACAATCCGTGTGAGGTCGCTCATGGTATAGGGCTTCGGGAGAACCCCATCAAAACCGTAATCGGCGTGGTTTGCCATCACCGGGTCGTTCGAGTATCCGCTCGATACGATGGCGCGCACGACGGTGTCCTTCTCCCGCATGCGCCGCATCGTCTCCTTGCCACCCATGCCCCCGGGGATGGTCAGATCCATCACCACCAGGTCGAAAGGACGACCCGCAGAAACCGCCTCCTCATGTGCGGCCAGCGCCGAGTCGCCGTCGATGGCGGTGATAACTTCGTAGTCGAGTTGTTTAAACATGATTTTGCCCAGCATACGGATTCCCTCGTCGTCATCCATGATGAGGACGCGCTGCTTTCCACGGCCCGTGGCGATACCCGGCACTGACTCCACCGGAGGTGCCAGCTCGACGGGCTTCGCCTCCACGGGTGCCGGAGCCACCGGCCGGATGGCTTTCAAATAAAACACAACAGTCGTTCCCGTGCCGGGTGCGGAATCGACGGAAATATGCCCATCATGGCGCTGGATGATGGAGTAAGCGGCAGCGAGTCCCAACCCACGCGCCTGCTTCTTCGTGGTGAAAAACGGATCGTAAATACGCGGAAGATGCTCGGGGGCGATGCCGGTGCCGTGGTCCTGCACGGTGATGCACAAATAGTCACCCATGGGCAAATGGCGCGCGGCGGATAGCGGCGCGGTGACGTTTGCGACGCTCACGCGGATTTTGCCGCCGTTGGGCGTGGCCTCCACGGCGTTCAACACAATGTTGCTCATCACCTGGGCGAGCTGGTTCGGGTCGGCCTCGGTCTCCCAGAGATCGACGGGCAGGTTGAACTCGCAGTTCACATTCGAGCCACGCACCACGAAGGCGCTGGTCTCCCTGATCAATGTCCGCGCCTGGACGATCTGCTTGATCGGCGCGCCGCCCTCGGCAAACGTAAGGAGATAGCGCGTAAGCTCCTGCACACGCAACGCGCCGCGCTCTGCTTCCAGCAGGGATGGCAGTATGTCTGGAGGAAGCGCAGGCCGCTGGCGGATGATCGAAATATTGCCCATCACTGCGGTGAGCATGTTGTTGAAATCGTGCGCAAGGCCGCCGGCAAGGACGCCGATGGATTGCAGCTTGCTGGCCCGCAGGAGTTCCTCGGCCATCTTCTCTTTTTCCGTGATGTCGCGCACGACAACCACGATGCCGTGAACCTCCCTCTCGTGATCATGAATGGGAGCGGTGCGCACCAATACGAGGCGCTCGATGCCATCGGGCGGCATGATCGCGATGCCGGCGCCGGACTCGATGACCGCGTTGCGATTCAGCACCTCGGCAATGACACTGGCGGCGGGCCGCCCTGTGCTGCGATGATAAATCCGGAATATCTCCTCAAACGGACGTCCTGCGGCGGCCCCCGCATCCACCCCGGTGAGCACGGCGGCGACTTCGTTCATGAGCACGATCCGGCCATCCGCATCGGTGGTGATCACCGCATCGGCGAGGGAGCGAAGCGTGACACTCAGGCGCTCTTTTTCCTTATTCAAGGCCAGGAAATGTTCCTGCTCCTGGTCGCGCAGTCGTTTCTTTTCGAGGCATGCACCCAGGCGTGCGCGAAGGAGCACGGCGTTGATCGGCTTTGGCAGGTAATCCTCCGCACCGAGTTGCACGCACCGTGCGACGCGGTCCACGTCTGTAAGCGCGGAAAGCATGATGACCGGCAGATGGCGGAGTCGCGTATCCTGCTTGAGCGTCTGGAGCACTTCCATGCCGCTCATTTCCGGCATAAGGATATCGAGCAATATTGCGTCGAACGCCTCGCGTTGCAGGATATCGAGAGCTTCGCGCCCGGAGGAAGCCTCCGTGGAGCGGTATCCCTCGCGCAGAAGCCGGCGGCAGAGCATTTCGCGGTTCAGACTTTCGTCATCCACGATCAGGACACGGCCCTTTTCCTCCGCGCACACCGCACCCGGCTTATGGCTGCCCATTGGCACGTGGTTGCCCCAATACCTCACGGTTTCAATCTGAATGAGAAGACCGGTCGACTTGGAGGCATCCAGAAAATACCGGGCCGCCGACTGGATTTTTGAAAGATCCTCCCGATAATTATCAATACGTCCGTCTGCCGGCCTTGACAGGACGGACTCGACAAAATCCAGCACACGGTTTGTGGCGGGCCTCACCGCCTCGGCAAGGAAGCGGTATTCGCGACCGGGTTGCGCCTCGGTGGCAAGTTGGTTTTTGTCCTGGAGTTGACCGGTGAGTTCCACGCCTGCTTCGCGTACCGTGGAAAGCCCCTCGACAAGCTCGCGGTTTCCATCCTCCCCGGCGATCTCCATTAGCATTTCGCTGAACCCGATAATCTGGTTCAACGGGGTGCGGAGATCGTGGAGTGTCTCGGAAAGTTTGCGCTCTGTCTCGTTGTCAATCACGGGTGGCTCGAGGATCGCGCGGCTCACGTGGCCGCAGGGATTAGATTTTCAATTTTGCCCAGTAATCGCGTGAAATCAACGGGCTTGGTGTCGTAATCGTCGCATCCCGCCTCCAGGGCACGGTCGCGCTCGCCGGCCATGGCGTGGGCAGTGAGGGCCAGCACGGGGATTGCCTTTGTCTCGACCAGTTGCTTGAGGCGTCGGGTGGTTTCCCAGCCATCCAGCACGGGGAGACTCATGTCCATGATGATCAGGTCGGGCAACTGGCGCAGTGCCTCTGCGAGGCCCTGTTCGCCGTCCACCGCGACGTGTATTTCATAACCGCGCCGGGCCAGCCTTCTCGAAAGCATGTCCCTGTTCATCTCGTTATCTTCCACCAGCAGGAGTTTTTTCATGGCTTTTATTCCGCTTTACGCGGCCACCTCCCGCTCTGTGATCGTGATTCGCGTGGCGCGGGAGATTCGCGTGCTTATCTCGGCAAGTAATTCTTCGCGGCCGCAGGCGCCCTTTTGCAAAATCCGGCTCACCTGGCCATCCAGCCGGGCGCGGTCCTCGGCGGTGATGTCCTTCGCGGTCATCACGAGGATCGGGATGTCGCGCCATTCAGAATGGGCGCGGACTTCCTTGGTGAATTGAAAGCCGTCCATCTCCGGCATCATCAAATCGAGCAGGATGACAGCAGGGCGGGTGGCGGCGAGTTGCTTGAGGCCCTCGGTGCCGTTGCCAGCCTCGATCACGGCGAAATGTTCCTTTTCCAGCGAGGAGCGCAGCATGTCGCGCGTGGTCGCATCGTCTTCCACGACAAGTATCGTGGGCGTACCGTGCGGCTCGCAATATTTGCGAAGCACGGAAACGAAGCCGCTCCGCTCGATCGGCTTGAGCATGTAATCGTCCACGCCGAGCGAAAAACCCATTTCCTTGTTGTCCACCATGGTGAGCATGACCACTGGAATGTCGGAAACCTCGGGGTCGCCTTTCAGGCGCGTGAGCACCGACCAGCCGTCCATCGTCGGCATCATCACATCGAGCACGATGATCGAAGGCTGAAGTTTGCGGGCGAGCTCGAGGCCCTCTGCCCCGCTCTGCGCGCAGATGGTGCGGAACCCTTCTTTCTGGAGAAAACGTCTCACGAGTTCGTGAATGGTAAGATCGTCGTCGATGAGCAGCACCAGCGGACTGTCGGAGGAAAGTTCCACGTTCTCGTCCACAACCGGCGTAGAGACGGCTTGCACGGGTTCGGGAACCGCCGCCGGCAGCTCCGCAGGCACGCGCATGGTGAATGTCGAGCCGCGGCCCAGCACGCTTTCCACGGAAATCTCGCCGCCGACCATGTGGGTGAATTCGCGCGTGATGGCGAGGCCAAGCCCAGTGCCGCCGAACTTCCGCGTGGTGGAGGCATCCGCCTGCGTGAACGCCTCGAAAATTTTCGCCGCCTGTTCCTGCGTCATACCCACACCGGAATCGCACACACGGAAATAAACCCAATCCAGGCTGCTCTCCGTCCTGCGTTCGGCCTCCAGCCGGATCATGCCGCCCTCGGTGAATTTGCCCGCATTGCCAAGCAGATTGAAAAGGCTCTGCCGCAACTTGGTCATGTCGGTAAACATCGTCCCGAGGTTGTCGCCAGCCGAAATCTTGAAATGATTGCCCTTTTTCTCCACAACAGGGGCAACGGTCGCCGCCACGTCGTTGATCATCGCGGCCACATCGAATGACTCGGCATGGATTTCCATCTTGCCGGCTTCGATCTTCGCGATGTCGAGCACGCCATTGATCAGCTCCAGCAGATGTTTGCCGGCTTTTTCGATTTTCTTGAGGTCGCCGGTAAAACTGTCCTGGCCCATGTCCTCAGCCTCCTCACGCAAAAGCTCGCTGTAGCCGATGATTGCATTCAGCGGCGTACGCAACTCGTGGCTCATATTTGCGAGGAACTGGCTTTTCGAGCGGCTCGCCTCCTCGGCGGCGGTCTTGGCGCGGCGCAATTCCTCCTCGGTGCGCTTGCGTTCCGTGATGTCTTCCACGGTGCCCTCGTAATAAAGCACCTTCCCGTCCTCGCCCCGGATCACCCGTACATTCTCGGAAATCCAGATGATGCTCCCATCCTTGCGATAAATCGGTGATTCGAAACCCCAGACTGCGTCGTGCTCCTTCATCAACCGGATGAATTCCGTGCGCCTGTCCGGGTCAACATAAAGCTGCCGTGCGATTTCCTTGACGTTGCCCTTCAATTCGCCGACCGATCCGTAGCCGTAAATTTGTGCCAGGGCGGGATTTGCGAGCAGGTAACGGCCATCCGGCGTGGTCTGGAAAATACCTTCTATGGCATGCTCGACGATACTGCGATAGTTCGTCTCGGAGTGAGGCTCTTCAGTAGTTGGAGTAATAGTGGATGTCATAATTTGCGACAAAACCATCCGCCCCTGACGAATGATCCGCCGGAATGGCTTAATAGCAGGAATGTTGCCAACCCCTGGAAAGTGTTCGGAGAATCCGAATCCCGCCATATGCACAGACTCATTTTGACGGCAAGGCAATCCCGTAAAAACCTAGCGCACCGCTATTTTATACCTGCTGGAGCAGGTGGCTGACGTCCTCTCCGGCCTTCCACTTCTTATAGACTTCCAATGATCGTTCGATGACTGGCACGGCTTCGCTGGCGGGGAGGATATCGTCCACAACCACGCGTTTGTGCTCGAGCGTCTTGTAGTCTTCGAAGAAGCGTTTGATCACCGCCAGTTTGTGCGGCGGAAGGTCGTGGGAATCCTTGTAGCTGTTGTATTCCGGGTCGTGGATGTGGACAGCGATGACCTTATGGTCAAGCTCGTCCTGGTCGACCATCGTCATGAGGCCGATGGGGCGCGCGGCTACGAGCGTGAGCGGATAAACGGGCGTGGCGCCGAGGACCAGCACGTCGAGCGGGTCGCCATCCTCCGAGAGGCTCTGCGGAATGAACCCGTAGTTCGCAGGATAATAGACGGCTGAGTGCAGCACGCGGTCGAGCTTCAGCAGACCGCTTTTTTTGTCGAGCTCGTACTTGTTGGAACTGCCCAGCGGGATTTCGATGATCGTGTTGAAGCAGGCGGGAATGTCGTCGCCCGGCTCTACATCGTGCCATGGATTGCTGATGCTCTGCAGTTTGTATGGTTCCAGTTTCATGATGTCAGATCGCGGAGACAACCCATACCGCTTCTCTTCCAATACGACAAGCCGCATGTGGCCGGACGCAACGCGGGCGTTATTTGCGCTTCTTCAACAAATACCGGACGAAGGAACCAAGCCCCGCAAACCGGTAATTTGGATCGACGTAATGCCCGATCACATAAAATGCGAAATAGTAGAACCTGGAGAATCCCCACACCGCCATGCAAAGCAGGAATGCGTTTTGAATTGAAGGGGCATTGAACAGCAGCAGGGCGGAGGACATGATCCCGATGACGAGAAACAAGATTCCCTTAAATTTTATGACAGCGGGATTTTTGAGATCTGCCATGGGTGCCGAATCAGGACATTACGCGCTTCCAGTTTGCCGCGGCAAGTGGTAAGATGATTCCCATGATTCTCCTCGCAGGAACGAAGAAGGGACTTTTTCTATTCACCACGCAGAACCGGAAAGAATGGCGGATGACCGGGCCATTTTTGAAAGGAAAGGAAGTTCACCACGCAATCCGCGATCCGCGCACAGGCCGGATTTTTGCGACCTCCAATGATGCATGGTTCGGCTCGGAGATAGTTTACTCCGATGACCTCGGCGAAACATGGACTTCGGCAAAGCAAAGCCCGGCGTTTGCCGAGGACTCCGGGCTGAAACTCGAACGCATCTGGCATATTGAACCAGGGCTCGCGGAAAATCCGAAGGTGCTCTATGCGGGGGTGGCCCCGGCGGCGCTTTTCCGCACAGAGGATGGCGGCGAGACATGGAACGAGGTGACCGGACTCAGCAAACATCCGACGCGCCCGCGCTGGCATCCCGGCGCGGGTGGGCTGTGCCTGCACTCAATACAGCTCGATCCTTCCAATGCGAAGCGGATGTTTGTGGCGATCTCCGCCGTGGGCGTTTTTCGCACGGATGACGGCGGCGAAAACTGGAAGCCGGTGAACCGCGGCACGCGGGCGGATTT
>Ga0268264_10001290_pt1 | contig 23642 bp, 16 predicted proteins | sample KBSSwiS32_FD_190357 | JGI IMG/M metagenome (GOLD analysis project Ga0268264, IMG submission 190357) | Switchgrass rhizosphere microbial communities from Kellogg Biological Station, Michigan, USA - KBS Switchgrass S3-2 (SPAdes) (version 2) | ecosystem: Host-associated > Plants > Roots >...
TCCCGGCCTCAGGCGCGCTTCGGATTTCCCTTTCCCCGTCGGGCCGGCTCCTCTACGCCGCGACCCCGATCGGCGTGTTCGCCCGGGGGTTCCGGCGGACGACCCAGCTCGCGCCGCGCTGAGGCGCCGGCTGAAATGGCGGAGAGGACGGGATTGACCGCCGTCCTTCGGACGGCGTTGCCTACTGCCGGGGGTCTGCCTCTGGTGGTCGGCTCGAACCCGTGGACGATCTCGGCGCAAGTCAGAGTGTTGCTTGTTGGGCCGACCCGAAGGTTCCCTCTCGGCCCTCAATCCACTAACATCGCCGTCCTGACCACTCGCGGAGAGGTGGGTGAGTGGCTTAAACCAGCGGTTTGCTAAACCGCCGTAGGGGCTTAAACCTCTACCACGGGTTCAAATCCCGTCCTCTCCGCCATATCCGTCCTCTCCGCCATCAACTCTCGCCTCAGCCCGGCAGCGCGCCGGAGAGGGCCGTGACGGCGACGAAGAGGACGTAGGGCGGGATATAGCCGCGATCGAAGGTCCCGATCTGCCGGAGGACCATCGCCGCGACCGCCAGGAACGCGCCCGCGACAGCCAGGGCGTTTCGGGGAGAGCCGTGCCGGATCAGGCTTCGCCCCCAGACGATCCCGAAGATCAGGAACAGGGCGATCCCGAGGTAGTCGGCGTCGTTCTCACCCGTGGACGCCCAGTACCAGAAGTTGACGTCGGCGGCGAGAACCGCCAGCAGGATGGGCAGCCACCGGCTTTGGACGGCCGTCGTGGTCATGGGGTCTCCCTCGATCTTACCTAACGCCCGGGGCGGCGGGTCTGTGACAGAATCCGGGCAGGTTCCGTTTCCGGGGGGAGGAAAGAGTGGGGGCTGACCGGGTCGCAGCCTTTTCCATCCTCGCGCTGACCGTGAGCCTCTCGCTCGCGCGTCCTCGCATCGGGCGAATCCGCGTCCAGCACGCCATCGCGGGCGTCCTCGGGGCGATGCTGACCATCACCCTCGGGATCGTCCCGATGGACCTGGTCACCCTGGCGATCAAGCTCCTCTTCTTCCCCGTCGTCACCATCGTCAGCCTCATGGTGATCACCCTCATCGCCGAACGGGCCGGCCTCTTCGACCTGCTAGCCCGCTTCGTCGCGGCCAGGGCCCGCGGCGACGGCCGCCGTCTCTTCACCTACCTGTTCGCGTGCGGCACGGTCACGGGGATGTTCTTCACCAACGACGCGGCGGTCCTGATCTTCACGCCGCTCGTCTTCCAGCTCATCGAACAGATCCAGGAGGAGTCCTGGACGACCCGGAACAAGATCCCCTACTACTTCGCCGTCCTCTACGTGGCGAACCTGGTCGGGGCGCTCGTCACGAGCAACCCGATCAACATCGTCGTGGCGAGCCTGTTCAAGATCTCCTTCGCCGAGTACGCGCGCTGGATGTTCCTGCCGGCGCTCGCCAGCATCCTCGTGACCTATGCCGGCCTGCAGGTCGTCTTCCGCCGGTCGATCCCGCGCACCTTCGTCGTCCCTCCGCCGCGGCCCCGCGGGTTCCGGGACTCGCGCCGTATCGCGGCCTCGGTCGCGGTGCTCGCGGCGACGCTGGCCGGCTTCTTCAGCCAGGGGTGGACGGGCATCCCGACCTGGCTGGTCGCCTTCGGGGGCGCCGCCATCCTGCTGGGAGTCGACACGACCTTCGGCAGGGGCGACCCGGTCCGGATCCTGAGGGGCGTGAGCTGGGACGTCCTCGCGTTCGTGGTCGGCATCTTCATCGTGGTGCTGGGCCTGCGCCACGCCGGCCTGACCCACCAGATCGGCGTTCTGCTCGGAGGCCTGGCGGCGAAGGGCACCTCCGCGATGACGCTGGGGACGAGCGTGACGGCCGCCGTCCTGTCCTCGATCATGAACAACCACCCGACGGCGGACATGATGGGCTGGGCCATTCGCGACCTCTCCCTGCCCGCGATGCAGACCCGGGTGCTGGCCTACTCGGCACTGATCGGCGGGGACCTCGGCCCCAAGATGCTGCCGATCGGCTCGCTGGCGGCCTTGATCTGGTTCCGGATCCTCCGCCAGCGCGGCGTCCAGATCCCCTACTCGCTCTACGTCCGGATCGGGATCCCCGTCACGCTGCTCGCGATCCTCGCCTCGGTCCTGGTGCTCAACGCGCAGCTCCTGGTCGCGACGCCCGCTCCGTAGGGCGCGTGATAGAGTCCGCGAAAAATCCGAAAGTCCGAACTCAGAGAGGGGTCGATACGGTATGTCGAGCTCTGTAGAAACGGCGGGCGGAACCCAGGCTCTCGACACGTATCTGCCGGACCTCCCCGCGATCGAGCTCCCGCAGGCCCCGGCGGCGGCGCTGCTCTGGAAACGCGGCCTGACGGTCGCCGGCATCCTGGTGACGCTGTTCACCCTGGACGTCATCACGATCCTCTTCGCGGACTACTGGCTCTTCGAGAGCCTCGGGCTGACGAGCGTCTTCTGGACGAACTTCGTGATGGGCGCGGAGCTGTACGTCTCGGCGTTCATCATCTTCGCGGCGGGCATCGCCGTGCCCGCGTACACCCACGACGTGAGCCCGCGCATGCGCCGCGCGTTCGTGCAGACGGCGCTTCTCGTCGCGTCGGTCGCGGCGTACCTCGCGGCGACCAACTACTCCGACTTCCTGCTCGGCGGACGCGGCTTCACGTTCGATCAGACGGACCCCGTCTTCCATCTCGACATCGGGTTCTACGCCTTCAACCTCCCGAACCTCTGGATCGCGTGGAAGTACCTGACGTGGGGCGCGTTCTTCTTCCTGGCCGCGTCGGTCTTCTGCGCGAACTCCGCTCGGGCCCGCAACCCGGCCGCGCTCCCGCTCTCGCGTCTGCGCGCGCGCGTGGCCCTCTCGGCGACGCCGACGACGCGCCTGGCATGGGTCCTCCTCGGCGTCCTGATCGCGATCGGCGTCTGGCTGACCCGCTATGACCTGCTGTTGCGGAACAACTCGGACGCCGCGACCATCAAGCGGGGCGCCCAGTACCTCGACGTCGTCGGGTTCTTCTCGAATCTCAACTACATCTGGCTGACGTCTTTCATCATCCTCGGCATCACCGCCGCCGTGTTCCTTCTGCTGCGCGCCCTGCACGATCCCTCGCCGGCGGACTGGCGCGACCGGGTTCGCCGCTTCGGCCGCCTCGTGGTCTGGCTGGTCGTGCTCGACTTCGGTTTCAAGTGCCTCGTCGTGGCCCGTTACTGGATCTTCGTCAAGCCGAACGAGCCGGTCATCCAGCTCCCCTTCATCCAGCGCCACGTCGACGCCACGCGCGCCGCCTACGGCCTCGAGGGGATCAAGGAGGTCGACTTCCTGCCCAATCGGCCCGGCGACCCCGTGCCCTCGGCGGACAGCCTCCTCGCGAGCCCCACCCTCAAGAATGCGCCGCTGTGGCCGGGGTTCGTCAGCTACCTCGAGCGCTGGATCGACCGCCAGCACTCGCAGCGCATCCTGCAGACGCAGGGCTCGGCGATGGTCTACGGCCCCACGCTCGAGCTCTTCCAGCAGCAGCAGAAGCTGCGCACCTACTACAACTTCATCAACGTGGACTCCGTCCGCTACACGGTGGACGGCGAGAAGAAGATGTTCGTCTCGGCGGTGCGCGAGACGCCGCTCTACGAGCCCGTGCCCTGGCTCGCCTACTGGGGCCAGCGCTTCATGATGTTCACGCACGGCTGGGGACTCGTGGCCGCTCCCGCCGCGGAGATCACGGGCGACGGCGGCCCGGCCTACGTCTCCTGGGACATCCCCTCCAAGGTCAAGTATCCCGAGCTCAAGGTGAACGAGCCGCGCGTCTACTACGGCGAGGGTTCCGCGACGATGGCCTTCTCCAACGTGCACGGGATGAAGGAGCTCGACTACCCCACCGACCAGGACCGGGCCGAGATCTACCTGCCGGAAACCGAGAAGACCGGCGTCCACATCGACTCGCTCTGGAAGCGGATCGTGTTCGGCTGGCGCAGCGGCAAGTTCTGGGAGCTCGTGTTCTCGGACCTGATCAAGCCCGACACGCGCGTCCACTACTTCCGGACGCCCGTCGACCGGCTCGCTCGCATCGCGCCGTTCCTCTTCTACGACTCGAACCCCTACGCGGTCGCCGTGGACGGCCGGCTCGTGTGGATCGTCAACGCGATGACGACGGCCGACCGCTACCCCTACAGCCTGATCGAGGAGCTGGGCGACAAGTCCGACGAGCGGTCACCCTTCCCGCGTCCGACGCGGTGGGTCAACTACATCGAGGACTCGGTCAAGGCGACGGTGGACGCGGCGACCGGGAAGATCACCTTCTACGCGATCAAGGACTCTCCGGTGATCCGCGCGTACGAGAAGATCTACCCCGGCCTCTTCACCCCGGCCTCGCAGATGCCCGAGGGCGTGCGCAAGCAGCTGACGTACCCGACGCAGCTGCTGCACATCCAGTTCGACGACCTCTACATCTACTACCACATGAAAGACGCCATGTATTACTTCAACATGGAAGACATGTGGGACGACGCGGACGAGGTGCTGGGGCCGATCCTCGACACCGGCAAGGCCATCACGTTCTCGATGGAGCCCTACGCGTGCATGCTCGACACCGGGAACGGCGTTTTGCCCGAGGCGAACCCGAAGGTCCAGTACTCGCTCGCGATGGTGTTCACGCCCGAGAAGGCGCTCAACCTGCGCGGGATCCCGATCGCCTATCAGGACCCGCCCGACTACGGGAAACTCGTGGTGCTGCAGGTGCCCAAGGGGCAGTTCGTGATCGGTCCCGAGCAGGCCGACGCCGCGACCGACCAGGATCCCTTCATCTCGCAGAACTTCTCGTGGTGGAACCGCCGCGGGACGGAGGTCATCCGCGGCCACACGACCCTCCTCATGGTCGGCAAGGAGGTTCTGTACGTGGAGCCGATTTTCCTGCGCTCGCAGCAGAACGCCTTGCCGCAGCTGAAGAAGGTCGTCGTCGTCATGCGCGGCAAGCCGTTCATGGCGGACAACCTCGAACAGGCCGTGCGCCAGGCCGTCGCCTGGTGGCAGCGTCCGACGCCGCCTGCGGCGACCAACGCCTCGAACGGAGGACCCGATGGAAGCAGACCCCCGGCTTGACGCGGCGCCGCACGACGCGGCCGCGCTGAAGATCCACGCCGACGACAGGCGACAGGTGGATCTGGTCTGGTCCTACACGTTCTCCTACGTGCTGGGCGCGCTCCTGCTCGTCGCCCTCATCTGGTCCTCGGGCGTCTGGAACTTCCTCGCGAACACGCGGCTCCTGTCGGTCCTGATCGACTCCGGCGTCGTCAGCTACCACGACGCGCAGACCGGATTCATCCGCGGCGTGCCCGACCTGAAGTACTTCCTGAAGGCGTCGGACCCGATCAAGTGGGGACTCGTCGAGGGCGCGGCGCTCATCTTCCTGGTGTTCTGGCTCATCAAGGCGGCGCAGTTCCACGGGTTCTGCCAGTTCGTGGGCATCCGCGGCACCTTTACGCAGCACGCGCGCGCCTACCTCGAAGGCGTCGGCGTCAACCGCCTGCTGCCGTTCAACCAGGGCATGGTCCGCATGACGCGGTTCATGGAGGGGCAGGGCGCGCCGGTCGACCGCGTCGCGCAGGCCGTCTTCCTGGGGGAGCTGTTCGTCGTCCTTGAGATCATCGTGTACGCGGCCTACGGGCCATTCGGCCTGGGCTGGTCGGTCTGGCTCGCCCAGATCTTCTGGTCGCTCGTGATCCTGGGTCTCTGCTACCTGATGGCGCGGCCCAACCGCCTCCACCCCGAGTCCTCGATCATTCCGCTGCACTGGTCGGAGGTGAAGACGTCGTTCCGCGCTCTCGCGCGCCGGCCGATGGTGTTCACCAAGCTGACCGTCCTGTCGCTGCTCGCTTTCGGCCTCGAGGACATCGCCGCGTACATGATCGCGATGGCGTTCACCTCGACGCACGTGATCCTGAACGTCAATTTCTCGATCCTGCTGATGGCGATCGTGGCGAGCTACGTCGCGCGCCTGATCCCGGTCACGCCGGGCGGCATCGGGCAGTTCGAGTGGGGCTTCGCGGCCGGCCTGTACCTGGGCGGCGTGGGCTGGCCCGAGTGCGTGACGATCGCGATCCTCGACAACTTCGTGCGCTACGCCTCGGGCACGCTCCTCTGGGCGTGGGTCTACATCCTCCGCGTCGACTACTCCTTCGAGGTCCTGAAGCGCGTCGACCCGACGCGCACTCCGGACGTCTAGAAGGAACGGAATCCCCGGACGCCTGCTCGTGGAGCCCGGGTTCGGCGACCTCGTCCGCATCGTGTCCACGCCCGAGACCGAGCGGGCCGGGATCGCGGGACGGGTCGGCCGCGTCCGCGGCGAGACTCAACCCTCGGCATCGGGGGTGGCGGTGATCGGCCGCGTCGGAGTCGCCGACGACTTCGCGCTCCGGGTCCAGCTCGACGGCCGCAGCGAGAGCCACTGGGTGACCCTCGACCTCGTCGAGTTCATCGACCCGCGGTCCGCGGCCCCGTCACCCGGCTCGCCGGAGCCACGCTCCCGCCCGAAGACCGAGGAGTGGCAGGAGAAGGATCTGCCGTCTTCGGTCTGGAAGCGCTTCCTGGCGCGGCTGCGGGGACGGGACTAGCCGGCGCAGGCAGGAGACGCCCGGCTCTCCAGGACGTCGAGCCCTGCACCCTGCGGCGGTCGCGGATCTCGGCTGACGGCCTCAAAAGGAAAGGGCCCGGTTTCCCGGGCCCTTCGCATTCGGGTTCGTAGGGGCGGGGCTCGCCCCCGCCCGCCTTACCGGAGCTTCATCAGGAGGACCGCCACCGCGGCCAACAGGGCTGCCATCAGGGCCAGCATCCACCCGCTCAGGGTCGGGATGGCGGCCGCCGCGGCGTTGACCACCGTGATCGAAGCGGTCGCCGGCACCGCGCCGAAGCTCGGCGGCAGCGTGGCCGTGATCGTGATCGGTCCGCCCACCGCGACGCCCGTGACCTGGAACGTGGCGCTGTGCTGGTTGGCGAGGATCGTGACCGTCGCCGGAACCGTCGCGATCGTCGGGTCGCTCGAGACGAGCGTCACGATCGTGTCGGTCGACTGCGTGATGTTGATCGTCGCCGTTTCGGTCGCGGTCGAGCCCACGACGACCTGGCGCGAGGGAGGAGCCAGCGTGATCGTGACCTGCGTCGGCGAGCCGATGACGAGCGTGTAGGCCTGGCTGCCCGTGCACGTGTTCGCGTCGGTCGCCGTGATCGTGATCGGGAAGCTGCCCGCCACCGTGGGCGTGCCGCTCAGGAGGCCTCCCGCCGTGAGCGTGATCCCCGCCGGCAGCGTGCCGGTGGTCACCGCGAACGTGTAGGGCGCCGTGCCGCCGATCGCCGTGAGCTGCTGGCTGTACGGCGTTCCCTGAGAGCCGCCCGGCAGCGTCGGCGGGGTCACCGTGATCGTCGGGCAGACCGAGCCGCACGAGACGAAGAGCTTGCCGCCTCCGTTGGCGTTGCATCCCGACGACGGGTCGCCTTCCTGGCAGTCCTGCTCCGGATCGTCGCCGCCCACCATGTACACGGTCGCGAGGCATCCCGTCGAGGAGAACTGCCGCCTGGCGAAGGAGGGGTGCTGCGCGTAGACCGCGCTGACCGCCCCGCCCGAGACGACGTCGCCGTTGGCGATGAACTTGACCGAGCCGCCGGCCAGCGTCCACAGGAATGCGCCCTCTCCCGGGTTGTCGGCCTCATGTCCCTCCGAGGCGCCGTCGGTCTCGTCCGGGCCGGAAGTCGTGCCGGTGACGTACGCGACCTGGTTCGCGTTGTTGAGCGTGATCATCTCGGAGGACAACGACGGAGGATCGAAGGTGCCGCCGCTCACGACCTCGTGATTGGTGCCGTCCCAGAAGTAGAACGCGCTGTTGTTGTCGCCGTTGTAGAACGCGCCGTACACGACGTTGCCGCCGGTATTGATGTCGGACCAGGCCCCGATGCTGGAGATCGTCTTCCCGTTGACGACGTCGCCGACCGACACGATGGTGGTCGTCGTCGACGGTGGGGTGAAGCGGAAGAGGTGATCGATGCCGCCGACCGTCGCGCGGTAGACGACCTGGTCCGAGTCGTTGAGGTTGACGCGCGGCGCGATCGCGGTGACACCGGCGACGCCCGTGCGCGCGACCTGTGTGGACACGCCGGGAGCGGTGAAGTTGAAGACACCCTGGCTGCCGTCCGCCAGGTTCAGAACGACCGGCACGTGCCCCGAGGCGTTCATGTGGCCGTCGATCTGCTCGTACTCGCAAGGGCCGCAATTGCCCACGGGCTGACTGTCGTCGTCCGAGCCGAAGCCGATGGCGATCGAGCCGCCGACGGAGGAGCCCAGAGCAACCAGAACGGCGTTGGTGCCGCCCGTGTTCAGGACGAGGCTGTGGTCGTTTTCATCGCAGTTTTCGGTGGCGGAGGTCCACGTGATGGTCCCATCCGTCACCGTCTGCTGCGGGCTGAGGGGCCAGGTCGGCTCGGTCGGACCGCTGGTGCCGCCGGCGGCGCCGGAGAAGAAGACGAACCCGTTGGGAGCCGTCGGATAGACCTGGGTGTTGGGCGCGAACACCGTGTTCGGCGCCCACGTCGCGAAGTGCTCGCGCTCGTAGCCATCGAAGAGCACCTGGCCGGCGTCGTTCATCGCCACCATCGCGGAGAAGCCGCACATGTGGCGGCCGGAAATGGTCGAGTTGCTCGAGGCGATCTTCGCGAGCGCGCCCGCGCCGGGGCCTGCCGTGAAGATTCCGGAGGGGCTCTCGTCGTCGTTGCGGAGGAAGCCCATGCTCTCGGCGCGGAACGCCACCTTGCCCGAGGCGTTCATGGCCATGAACTCGCTCCAGCCCATGAGCTGCTCGCCGTTGCCGCCGGGGATGAGATCGCCCTCGGCCGCGATCGTCGTCTCGGCCCCGCCCGAGGCCCGGCTGGTGATCTGCATCGGGCTGCAGCCCGTGAAGGCGCCGGGAGCGAAACCGATCGCCTTCCACGTGACGCCGTTGTCGACGACGGTGGCGCCGGCGATCGTCGGCCAGACGGGCTCCGTCGCGCCGCTCGTGCCGGAGTTCTGGGCCTGGAAGAGAAAGCCGATTCGATAAACGTTGACGATCCCGGACTCCGCGATCATTCCCGCGTCATACGCGCGGCCGGGGGCCCAGATCTGTCCGGCGTTGACCCACGTGATCGTCCCGTCCACGACGGTCCCGCCGAACGCCGCGGGCCACGCGGGCTCGACCGCGCCGGTCGTTCCGGCGTTGGTCGCCATGAACTTCGTTCCGCCGAATGTCGAGAGGGGCACGACGTTGTCGTGGAGCGCATGGGCGACGTTGGGCTGCCACTCGGCGCTGTTTCGCGGATCCGCGTCGCAGCTCGCCTGCAGTCCGATGAACTCCTTGGTGTACGCGACGGTGCCCGCGGCGTTGATCACCAGCGACGCGCGTCCAACATACGGCGGACCGACCGCGTCGATGACGTTCGGGTTCTTCCCGGTTGTTCGCTGCGCCTTCCAGGCCGCCAGGTGCCGGTTGGCACTGATGGCGCCCTTCCCCTTGGCGTGGGGAGGCGGACCCGCGTGGTCCTGGTCCTCCGCGCGCAAGGCCGGCCCGAGGAACGTCGCGGCGAACGCGGCGATGAGGACCAGCGGCCAAATACTCGAACGATTACGCCGTGGGCTCATAGTGTCCTCCTGGAAGATCAGGAAGAAAATCCCACCGGGGGAGAAAGCGAACCTGTCATTACTGTATACCGAAAAAGTCCGTCAAGGCCCCGGAAGCTCTATTTCTCGGCGACTCCGATATCCGGAGCCTTGCCCTCGAAGGTCACGCCCTCTACCGGACGGCCCCCATCGACGGCCGAGAATCCCACGATCCTCCCGAGGTCTCCCTCCGCGACCCCGGCGCCCGGCACGATTCGGGTGCGGGGCATCCGGGTCTTCATCCACGCTTGAGGCCCGACCGGGCGGGAGCCGATCTCGGCCTCGAGGCTCGAATCCGCGCCGAAGACGTTGGAGTCGAAGAGGGCGAAGACTCCCGGACCGGCCGCCCTGAACGCGATGCCGGGAGCGACGATCAGGTTGTTGGCGATCGTCACCGCGCGGGCCTCGCCGCCGATCTGAAACGGCACGGTGTAGTGGTCGAGGACGTTGTTGGAGACCCGCACGTCGCTCGATCGGTCGATCGCGAAGCCCGTGCTGTCGGGCGTCAGCTGGTTCTGGAAATAGTTGCGTGCAAAGAGGATCCGCTCGGGCGCCGCCCCGGCCGAGGCCGCCCCGACCTGCACGGCGATCGAAGCCTCGAGCACCGTATTGCCGCTGAAGGTGACGTCCCGGGAGCCCGCGCCCACGCGGATCGCCTCGCCCGTCCGGCCCTCCTCGGGATCGGGCCGGTAATTCGAGAAGCGGCTTCCGGACACCGACACCCTCTCGCACCGGCCGAGGACGAGCCCCGGCCCGTGGTCGTTGTGGATGCGGTCGCCCTCGAGGACGATGTCCCGCGCCGGGGCCGCCGCGTCTCCCCCGCCGATGGTCACCGAGGCCGCGCGGTTGTGGTGGATGTGGTCGTTGCGCAGGGTCACGTGCGACGCCCCGGACTCGATGCGGACCCCCTTGGACTGGTGGATGTGGCAGTTGGAGATCGTGACCCGGTCGCTGCCGGCCTTCACGACGACCGCCGGCCCCTCGCCCTCGTAGATGTGGCTCTGGTCGATCTCGATGTCGTGGGCCTCCGGGCCCGAGATCACCAGGCCGGCGACGTCCGCGTCGAGCAGGGCGAGCTGGACCTCCCAGAGCTGCCAGTGGGCGCGCTCGATGGTGAGCACGTCTCCCCCGCCCGGAGCGGCCTTCAGAAACGCGTGCCGCGCGAAGACCTGGATGGGGGCCTCCGCCGTCCCGCTCTGACAGCCCGTGCCGATCCGGAAAGAGCCGGCGTAGATTCCGGAGGCGACCAGGAGCCGGTCGCCCGGCTCCAGGCGGCAGAGCGCGTCCTGCAGGCTCGACCAGGGGTGCTCCGCGCTGCCGTCGCCCGCTTCTTTGGCGTCGGCCGAGACGTAGCGATTCCGCTTCGCCTCCGGGAACTTCGGATCGTAGGGCTTGCGCGGGGGAAAGGGGTTCCCGTCGAGCAGCACCGCGGGCTCCCCGTGGAGCAGGTCCGGCTCGATCGGCGAGTTGGACTTCTTCTCCTCCTCCTCCGGCGACTGCTGCGGCGGCGGGAATTTGGTCTCGTGCTGGTACGGCGTCGGGCGCATCGGCATGCGGGCCCGCACGTCCTCGGGGTTGTCGGAGGCGCGGCCGGGCGTCGGCGTGAGCGCGGGAGGCGGCGGCGCCGAGGTGCCGGCGGCGCCGGCCGTGCTCGCCGCGGGCGGCGTCGCGCAGGCGGCGAGCAGGGTGACGAGAGCCAGGAGGAAGCCGAGTCTTGCAAAGCGCATGGTCATCTCTCCTCGATGCCGATGTCGGGCGCGGATCCCCGGTGCGGGAAGCCGCCGAGACTCGATCCCTGATCGCGGATCTCGGCGCCCTCGACGCGCGCCAGGTCGTTGTTCACAATCCTCACTCCGGGAATCAGCCTCGTGTGCGTCATCTTCTCCGACTGGAGGGCCTTCGCGAGCGGAACCTCGCGCCCTCCGATTCGCGCGCCCACGCTTCCGGAGGGGACGCGGGGCGAGAACAGGTTGTAGTCGAAATGGGCCACGGCCTTCGGATCGTCGAGCGCGAAGCCGACTCTCGCGACGCCGAGGACCAGGTTGTTGACCACCGTGACCCCCTGCGTCCCCGGGGGGCCTCCGAGAACGGCGAACGCCTCCGCGACCCCGTCCAGCACGTTGTGCACGACGCGAGCGTCCCGGGCGGCCTCGATGCGGACGCCCGTGCCGACCGAGGCCGTGTCGACGAGGTAGTTGTGGTCGACCGAGACCGCCGAGGCCTGGAGCGGCCCGCGGCCTTCGCCTCCTCGAGGGGCCGCGCCGACCTGGATTCCGATCGCGCAGTCCTCGACGCGGTTTCCCTGCACGACGGCGCGCTCCACGCTCCCGAGCGCGATGCCGCGGGTGCCGGTCCACGTCGGGGAGTCGGTGATCGTGTTGCCCGCGATCCGAATTCCGTCCGCCGCCTCGACGTCGATTGCCGTGGCGGCGTCGTCGCGGATCGTGTTCCCGACGATCTGCAGCCCGCCGGCGGCCTTCCCGCCGGGCTCCGGGGCGCGCACCCTCACCGAGCCCCCCGGGTTCTCGCTCAGCCGGTTGTTCGCGAGGAGCGCGTCGCGGGCCCCGGCCGCGATCGCGATGCCCACCGCGTCGGGGCTCTCCCTGTCGAGACGGGCCTTCGAGATCCTTGAGTTGCCGATCCGCACGCGCACCGTGTCGCCTCCGATCAGGACGCTCGGCGCGGAGCCGCCCGAGACTCGCGCGCGGTCGAGGGTGACGTCGTGGGCGCCGCCCTCGATCGAGATCCCGGTGCTCGCGGACTGGTCGAGCGCCAGGTAGACACCGGTCACGTGCCAGTACGACCGCGCGATCGTGAGCACCGCGACACCGACCGTCCCGGCGCCGCCGCCCGGCGAGAGCCTCGCCTTGCCGTCGAAGGCGACCTGGATCGGCCGGCGGCCCGTCCCCTCCGGGCACTGCTCGTCGATCCGCAGGGGTCCGGCGTAGTCTCCGGGACCCACCCGAATCTGGTCTCCGGGCTCGACCCCGCGCAGCGCGGCCTGGAGGTCGCCCCACGGGCGCGCCTTCGAGCCGTCGCCGTCCCGGGCTCCCGCCGAGACGTAAAACGTTCGATCGGGCCTGGCGAGGAGCGGCGCGAACGGAGTCACCGCCGGGAACGGCTTTCCGCCGAGCAGCTGGGCCCGCGGAAACTCGGGCACGCGGAACGGGACGACGGGAGTCGGGACCGGTGTCGGCGCCGGATCCGCCCCCACCACTCGCGCGGTCAGGGCGAGGACGACTCCCGGCCAGACAGGGTTCACCGGCATGCGCGAGCTTGGCGCGGGATCGTACCATCGACTCCGCGCCAAGGCTCCGCCATCCGCGATACGCTAGTCCGACGGAGGAAAACTCGAATGCCGCGTAACGCGTCGCGCCTCGCGCTGATGGGCCCCGCCCTCGGCCTTCTCTTCTGCGCCTTCTCCGTCGGCGCCCTCGCCGAGACGCCCGCGCCGCCGACGCCGACGTACCGCTGTCAGGGCTTCGACGAGCCGCTGCACGACGGCATGAACATCCCGAGGGGACGCGTCCTGCCGCTGCGCGGCAAGCTCGTCGCCGCCGACGGCAGCTTCGCCGACCAGAAAGTCGTCAAGACGCCTCCGGCGGTCTCGTTCAAGTTCCAGCCCGAGAGCGGCCCCGAGGTCGACAAGACGTCGACGGTCGAGGTCCGCGACTACGGCAAGGGCAACCACTTCGTCTGGGACGACGAGGCGCATTGGAAGTTCGACCTCGGCACCAAGAGCCTGGAGGACGCCGGGAAGTACCAGGTCCGCCTGGTCTCCGGCGACGAGGCGGAGTACAAGGTCGACCCGTCCTGCACGCTGACGTTCATCCTCCGAGGGGGAGAGAAGGGCGGGGAGTAGCCGGGATCCCCGCGCCGCCGATCGCGTGCGGAAGCTCCTCGTCCTCCTGGTCGTCCTCGCCCTCGCCGCTGGCGGCTGGTGGGTCTATCGGAATTCCTCACTGACGCGTCTGCGCGCCCGCTTCGAGCCCTGGATGCACCGGCTCGAGCGCTGGCGCGACGCGAACGAGGCCGTGCGGCGCGCGCTGCGGAGCCCGGCCGCGACGCCGCGGGACCCCGAGGGGATCGCGTCGCTACGGAGCTGGGCCTGGAGCGGCCTCGACCGCCTCGGCTACGTCGACTACCGCGTCGACCGGCCGCGGCACGAGACGCGAGACGGCGCGGAGACGACCTCGGGGACCGCGACGTTCTGGGTCGGGGGCTTCCGCCGCGACGGCGCGCGCGTCGAGCGGTCCGCCCGCGCGATCGTGACCGAGGTCGAGGGCCAGCCGTCCGTCCACCTCGACGCTCCGCTCGGGGATAGGGTCGAGCGCTCGCCGCGCTTCCGCGACGCGACCGCGGAGGCGGGACTGGGGGCGCCGCGGCGTGATCCCCCGCTGCCCCTGACGAACCACCTCATCTCCGACATCTGGCCCGGCTCCGGGGTCGCCGTGCTCGACTTCGACGGCGACGGCGCCGAGGACCTGTTCGTCGCCGACGGCGTCCGCTCGACCCTCTACCGGAACGACGGGCACGGGCGCTTCACGGACGTCACCGAGAAGGCCGGGCTCGCGAAATCCGCCACCGACGGAATCGCCGCGACGGGCGTCGCCGCCGCCGACGTCGACGGCGACGGGTATCCCGACCTCTTCGTCACCAACGCGTTCGGCCCCTCGCGGCTCTTCCACAACAAGGGCGACGGCACCTTCGAGGAGACCACGGCGACCTCCGGCATCGTGGTCCCCGGCAATGCCCGCTCGGCCGCCTTCGCCGATGTCGACGGCGACGGCGACCTCGACCTCGTCGTCGCGGTGACGGGCGACTACTACCGCCGCATGCCGGATCCGCCCTTCGACGCCAACGACGGCTCGGAGAACTTCCTGTTCCTGAACGACGGCAAGGGCCACTTCACGGACGCGACCCGCGCGTGGGGGCTCGCCGGCATGAGGCGCTGGACCCTCTCGTCGCTCTTCCAGGACTACGACCAGGACGGCCGCGAGGATCTCCTCGCGACCAACGACTTCGGGCTGAAGAACCTCTACCGGAACGTCGGAGGCCGGCGGTTCGAGGACGTCGCGAAGAAGGCCGGTGCGCTCGCGCGCGCCTACGGCATGTCCGGAGCGTGGGCGGACTTCGACGGCGACGGCCGGCCCGACCTCTACACGACCGGCACGGACACGCAGTGGTACTTCCTCCACGAGTACCCGGCGATCCCGATCAGCATCTGGGGGCGCCTCTTCCTCTCGACCGCGATCCGCTGGTGCGAGGAGATGGCCTCCGGCAACACGCTGCTCCTCCAGCGGCCGGACCACACGTTCGAAAACGCCACGGCGCGCTCGGGCGCGCAGCACGCGGGCTGGAACTGGAGCGCGATCGCGGCGGACCTCGACGACGACGGCTGGCCCGACGTCTACGCGACCAACGGCATGTGGGGCGACGGCCGCGATCACGACGTCGAGCTCGAGTTCTGGTGGCAGACGCTGGCGTACTGGGACGACTACGTCGCGGGCACGAAGACGTTCGACCGGAGAGGCGCCGGCATCGCGGGGACCGAGCGCGACCGCTATTTCCACAACCGCGGCGGCGCGGTGGCGATGAGCGGCGGCGGCGCCCTTTTCGAGGACCGGGCGTTCCTCGACGGCCTCGACCTCCAGACCAACGGCCGCGCGGCGGTGGCGTTCGATGCGAACGGGGACGGAGCGCTCGACCTCTTCGTCCGCTCCGTCCAGGCGCCCGAGGCGCTCTTCCTCGGGTCGCGCCGCGACGGCGAGCACTTCCTGCGCCTCCGCTTCGCGGGCTCCGCCGGCAAGGACAACCGCGAGGGGATCGGCGCGCGCGTCGAGGCCACGCTGCCCGGCGCTCGCCGCCTCGTGATCGAGAACGCCAACGCGAGCGGGTACCTCTCGACGGGGAGCCCGATCGTGCACCTCGGGCTCGGCGCGGCGACGCGGCTGGAGTCCCTCGTCGTGACCTGGCCCTCCGGCTTCGTCCAGCGGCTTGGGCCCGTCGATCCCGTGGATCGCACGATCGTAGTGGACGAGGCCCGCGGCGTCCGGGCCTTCGAGCCGGGACCGCGATAAACTGACGCGCGTAAGCGCTACATGAACGCCCCGATGGAATCCCAGGCCTCTCCGGATCCCCCCTTCTACGACGTCGTCGTCGTCGGTGGCGCGGTGGCGGGCGCCTCGACCGCGACCGTGTTGAGGCGCGCCAATCCCGCGCTGCGGATCCTCGTCGTCGAGAAGACGGAACGGTTCGACTGGAAGGTCGGAGAGTCCACCGTCGAGGTGTCCTCCTATTTTCTGACGCGGGTGCTCAAGCTCTGGACCTATCTCTCGCGCGAGCAGCTTCCCAAGCAGGCCTTCCGCTACTGGTTCTTCAACGACGACGTCACCTGCCTGCGCGAGGCCTCCGAGACGGGCCCGACCCAGCTCGCGCGCACGCCGTCCTTCCAGCTCGACCGCTCGAAGCTCGACGAGCACATCCTCTCCGTCGCGCAGGAGGCGGGCGCCGAGCTCTGGCGACCGGCGAAGGTCACCGGCTGGACGCTCGGCGAAGGAGCCGCGCCCAACACGCTCACGGTCGAGAAGGGCGACGGAACGACCGCGGCCGTTTCCTGCCGCTGGCTGGTGGACGCCACCGGCCGTCAGGCGATGCTGGCGCGCAAACGCGGCGGCGTGACTCCCATCGACACGCACCCGACGGCGGCGATCTGGGCCCGCTACCGAAACGTCAAGGACATGGACGGGATCGAGGTCGCCGGAACCGATCCGGCCGATCCGTGGCACCGCGCGCTCATCGCGCCGCGGCGCGCGGCGACCAATCACTTCACGGGCTGGGGATATTGGATCTGGTTCATCCCGCTGCACGACGGCGAGATGAGCGTCGGCCTGGTCTGGGACAAGCGCCTGGTCACGCCCGAGGGCACGACGCCGCTCGACAAGCTGACGCGATTCCTCGACACGAATCCGCTCACCCGCGAGATGATCGAGGGCGCCACGGTGGTCGAGGGCGACTGCCGCTACTACGCCCACCTGCCGTACTTCGTGGACAAGTTCATCGGCCCGGGATGGGCCCAGGTCGGCGACGCGGGCGGATTCCTCGACCCGTTCTATTCGCCGGGGCTCGACCAGATGTCCTTCTCGGTGTGGACGCGGACACGCCTGATCCTCAAGGAGCTCGGCGGCGCGTCGCCGGAGGAGATGACCAGGGAGTACGCCCTTCACAACCGGAGGTACGACCGCTACTTCAAGTATTTCTACGAGTCGATCTTCCGGGACAAGTACTACGTCATGGGCGACTACGACACCATGACGACCGCGTTCCTGCTGGACACCGCGCTGTACTACTTCGCGGCCGTCATGCCGATTTATCGGTGGTCGCACGAGCGCCTCGGGATCCCGCCGTTCTTCGAGGACGGCGCCGAGATCGGCTACTACCCCATCCGCTTCTACAACCGGCGGCTGGTCAGGATCGCGCAGCGCAAGAAGGCGCTCGGGATCTACGGGAACCACAACGCCGGCCGGCGCCCGAAGTTCGTGGGCTTCTCGGTGCGCGGCGCGATGTGGGTCATGCTCTTCCACGGCCTGCTCCGCTGGGGCAAGGCCGAGCTCGCGAACGCCTGGACCTACGTCGTACGCCCGCGGCCGCTGGCACGGCCCGCGAAGGCGACCGAGAATCCCGACGCGTCCCGCCAGGAGTTGAAGGCTCAGGGCTGACGCCGCCGCCGTGGCTCAGCCTTCGCGCGGGACCGCCCTCGTCACGGGTGCATCGAGCGGCATCGGGCTGGAGCTGGTCACCCTCCTCGCGCGCGACCGGCACGACCTCGTCTTCGTCGCGCGCAGCCGAGAGCGGCTCGAGGCGATCGCGCGCGGACTCACCGAGGAGTTCGGTGTCGCCGTCTCGGTCCTGGCGCGTGACCTCGCGCAGGCCGGGACTCCGGCGGCCATCGCCCGCGAGCTCGAGGAGCGCGGCCTCTCGGTCGACATCCTGATCAACAACGCCGGGTTCGGCGTCTACGGACCGTTCGCGCAGACGCCGCTCTCGAGGGAGCTCGAGATGATCGAGGTCAACGTCACCGCGCTGACGCAGCTGACGAAGCTCCTCCTGCCCGGGATGCTCGCCCGGCGGCGCGGACGGATCCTGAACGTCGCCTCCACCGCGGCCTTCCAGCCCGGTCCGCTCATGGCCGTGTACTACGCCACCAAGGCCTACGTCCTCTCCTTCACCGAGGCGCTCGCCAACGAGCTCGACGGATCGGGGATCACCGTGACGGCGCTGTGCCCCGGCCCGACGATCACCGACTTCCAGAAGGAGGCCGGCGTGGCGCAGACCCGGCTCTTCCGATCGATGCTGGTCATGAACGCGCCGGAGGTCGCGCGCGCGGGATACGAGGGCATGCTGCGCGGCAAGCGGATCGTGATTCCGGGCATCGGAAACCGATTCCTCGTGGAAGCGCTTCGGGTCTCGCCCCGCCGGCTCGTGACCGCGGTCGCGCGACGGATTCAGGAGAGCAAGAAGTGAAGCGGACGAACGGTGGCCCCGGCGCTCGCCCGGCGCTCGTCCTCCTCCTGCTCATCAACCTCTTCAACTACGTCGACCGCCAGGTGCTCGCCGCGGTGGTCCCGTGGATCGAGAAGAGCTTCTTCGGAGGAGCCGGCTCGGGCAGCCCGAAGCCGTCCGCCACGCTCGAGGCGCTCCAGTCGTGGTGCCAGGCGCATCTGGGCTTCCAGCCCGAGCTCGCGCTCATCGGCGTCCTCTCGATGGCCTTCATGGTCCTCTACATGGTGGGCGCCCCGATCTTCGGCCGGCTCGCCGAGCGCCACCCGCGGTGGGCCCTCGTCGGGGTCGGCGTCATCCTGTGGAGCCTCGCGAGCGGCGCGTCGGGCCTCGCGTCCGGCTTCTTCGCGCTGCTCCTGACGCGCTGCTTCGTGGGCGTGGGCGAGGCCGCGTACGGCCCGGTCGCGCCCGCGATCCTGTCGGACCTCTACCCCGTCGAGCACCGCGGACGCATCCTCGCGTGGTTCTACATGGCGATCCCGGTCGGCAGCGCGCTCGGCTACGTGCTCGGCGGCGCGGTCGGCGGCTCCTCGATCGGCGAGGCCGGCGCGCGGCTCCTCGGGATCCACGCGGAGAGCTGGCGGTGGGCGTTCTTCCTGGTCGTGCCGCCCGGCCTGATCCTGGGCGCCTGGGCCTTCTTCATGAAGGACCCCGCGCGCGGCCAGGCGGACGGCACCGCCGACAGCGGCGCCGCCCCGGTGCGCCTGCGCGATTACGCGATGCTGCTCAAGACGCCGTCGTGGATCCTCTGCACGCTCGGCATGACCGCGATGACCTTCGCGATCGGAGGCATCGCGTTCTGGATGCCGTTCTATCTCGCGGGCCAGCCCGGCGCCCCCGCCTCGGCCACCGTGATCTTCGGAGGCATCACCTGCGTGGCGGGCCTCGTGGCGACGTTGCTCGGCGGGATGGCCGGCGACCGCCTCCGTCCCCGCTTCCCCGGCTCCTACTTCCTGGTCTCCGGCACCGCCATGCTCGTCGGCTTCCCGTTCCTGCTCCTGACGCTGTCCGCCCCGTTCCCGTGGATCTGGGTGTGGGTGTTCGTCGCCTGCTTCTGCCTCTTCTTCAACACCGGTCCGTCCAACACGATCCTCGCGAACGTGAGCCATCCGTCGATGCGGGCCGCGAGCTATGCGCTCAACATCTTCCTGATCCACGCGTTCGGGGACGTGATCTCGCCCGTCGTGATCGGCATCGTCGCGGATCGCTCCGACATGCGCCACGCCTTCCTGCTCGTCGGCGCGATGTTCCTCGTGGCCGGCGTCCTCTGGCTGGCGGGCACGCGGTACCTCGCGCGCGACACGGAGCTCGCTCCCACCCGGTTGAGCTCCGGGCCGGCGTGACGCCGGCGGCCCCGGACCCGATGAGCGACGCGGGAGCCGGATACGCCCTGGTCCGGGCGTTGAGCCGCCTGCTGCTGCGCCTCTTCTACGCGCGCATCGAGATCGTCGGCGCCGAGAACGTCCCGGCGGGCGGAGCGCTGATCGTGGCGGCGAACCATCACAACTCGATCGTCGACGCGATGATCGGCATCGCCGTGATCCCGCGGCGCCTGCGTATCCTCGCGAATGCTCCGCTCTTCCGGCATCCGCTGATCGGCCCGTTCCTGCGAATGATGGGCGCGCTGCCGGTCCACCGCCGCAAGGAGGCGGGCGACGACCCGTCCAAGAACGCGGCGCTCTTCGAGGCGACGACCGCGGCGCTCGGGAGCGGCGGCGCGATCCTCATCTTCCCCGAGGGCATCACGCAACCCGAGCCCACCCTCCAGGAGCTGCGCACGGGGACGGCGCGGATGCTCCTCGCCGCGGAGAGCGCCTCGCCGGGCCTCTCGGTCACGCTCCTCCCCGTCGGGCTCGTCTTCGACCGGCCCGGAACCTTCCGCACGGGACGCGCGCTCGTCTGGATCGGCCCGCCGGTGCGGACCGGCCCGCGCGACGCCGGGGAGGGTCCGGCCGCCGCCCGGGTGCTGACCGATCGGCTCGGCGCGGCCCTCCGGGCGCAGATCGTCGAGGCCGACGACCGCCAGACCCTGCGGCTCCTGCAGCTCGTCGAGGAGCTCGGGAAGGACCCTGGCGACCGCGCCCGCGAAGGCGCGAGCGAGGCCGAGCGCGCCGCGTGGATGCAGACCGCGATGCGGACGTACCGCTCCCTCGCGCGGATCGCGCCGGACCGCGTCGCCGCGTTCCGACGGGACCTCGAGGCCTACGACGGCGAGGCGCGCCGCGCGGGGGTCGCGGCGGAGCAGCTCTCGCGCGACTATTCGGTCTCCTCCGTCGCGCGCTTCACGGTGCGCGAGGGGGCGTCGCTCCTCCTCGGGGCGCCGCTCGCCCTCGCCGGTCTGCTCGTGCACGGCTTGCCCTACGGGCTGACCATCCTCGCCGTGCGCCTGATCCCCCACACCGACGAGGAGGAGGCGACCGACAAGATGGCGGCGGGGCTCGTCCTCTATCCGCTCGCGTGGCTCGTGGAAGGGTGGGCCGTCCACCGGCTCGGCGGCGCCACCGCCCTCGCGATCTTCCTCCTCGCGCTCCTGCCGGCGGGGTTCTTCGCGCTCGCCTGGCACGAGCGGCTGGAGAGGGTCGGCCGCGAGGCGCGCGCGTTCGCGCGATTCCTGGGAGACCGCGGCGCGCCGTCGCGGCTGCGCGAGAGGCGCCGCGCTCTCGTGGCGGAGCTCCGTGCGCTCGTCGCGATCGCGGACGCTCGCCACGCGGAGAGCCCGGAGACGCCCTCGTGAGTCTCCCGATCTGGGTCTGGCGCGCGCTCCTCGTGACGGCCGGCCTCGCCGCCTGGTTCTGGACCCAGCGGCTCATCGCGCGCCGCGCCTTCCCGCAGGGAGGGATCGGCGACCGGCTCCTCGAGCTGACCGCGCCGCTCAACCGGCGGCTGCACGCGCATCCGCGTCAGGCGGACATTCTCCTCGCCTCGACCTCCGCCGTGATCGACGGTCTGGGGATCTTCCTCGTCGCGCGCGCGATTCTCGGCCCCACGATCCGGCCGTTCCTGGGCCTCGCGCTCCTCTTCGCCCTGCGCCAGCTCTGCCAGGGACTCTGCGCGCTGCCCGCGCCCGAGGGCATGATCTGGAGGAGCCCCGGCGTCCCGTCGCTGCTCGTGACCTACGGGACGAGCAACGATCTGTTCTTCTCGGGCCACACCGCGATCGCCGTCTACGGCGGCCTCGAGCTCGCCCACGCCGGCGGCCTCGCGGCGGCGATCCTGGCCGTCGCGCTCGTCCTCGTCGAGGCGGCCGCGGTGATCGTCCTGCGCGCGCATTACACGATGGACGTGTTCGCGGGCGCCGTCACGGCGCTCTGGGTCTGGACCGTCGCGAGCGCGCTCGCCCCCGGCGTCGACCGGTGGCTCGCCGGGCTCCTCGGGTGACACAATCCCCGGCGCCGAACTCTCGACGGGAGGTAGCCCTCATGCGCTCGACCGGCCTTCGCCTCGGGATCGGAATCCTGCTCCTCGCCGGGAGGCTTCCGGCCGGGGCCGCCGAGCCGGCGAAGCGTCTCGCCGACGATCCCGAAGTCGCCTCGGCGATCCAGGTCTTCGACGCCTGGGTCGCGCGCACCGTCTCCGACCGCGAGCAGCCGGGCGTGTCGATCGGCATCGTCCACGACCAGGACCTGATCTGGGCCAAGGGCTACGGCTTCGCCGACCTCGCGAAGAAGCAGCCGGCGACGCCCGCGACCGCCTACCGCATCGCGTCCATCTCCAAGCTCTTCACGGCGACCGCGATCCTCCAGCTGCGCGACGCGGGCAAGCTGCAGCTCGACGATCCCGTCGCGAAGTGGCTGCCCGAGTTCGCGCCGGCGCACGTCGACGCGGGCAGCCCGGTCATCACGATCCGCCACCTCCTCACCCACACCTCGGGGCTGCCACGCGAGGTCGACGGCACCTACTGGAACGACATGCGCTTCCCCTCTCGCGAGGACATGGAGCGCACGCTCAACACGATGGGGGTCGTGGGACCGCCCGAGAACGAATGGAAGTACTCGAACGTGGCCGTCTCGCTCGCCGGCTACGTCGTGGAGAAGGCGTCGGGCGAGCCCTACGCCGACTACGTGACGCGCCACGTCCTGGAGCCGCTCGGCATGACCGCGACGCGCGTGATCCCCACGCGGGACATGGCGAGCCTCGCGACGGGCTACGGCGCCCGTACGCCGGGCAAGCCGCGGACCGTGCGGCCGTTCCTCGACGCGGCCTACATGACACCTGCGGCCAACCTCGCCTCGACCGTGGAGGACCTCGCGCGTTTCGCCGAGCTCCAGTTTCGCAACGGGGCGACGCCGTCCGACGCCGCGCCCGGCGGCGCCCCGGTCCTGAGGGCCCCGACCCTGCGCGAGATGCAGCGCGTCCAGTGGCTTCGGCCCGACTGGAAGAGCGGCTGGGGCCTGGGCTGGGGCGTCTTCCGCCGCAACGACGAGACGCGCATCGAGCACGGCGGATCGGTTCCGGGGCACCGCACGCAGATCACCCTGATCCCCGCGAACAAGTTCGGAGTCATCGTGCTGACCAACGCGGCCGACGGCCAGCCCGGCCGCTACGTCGACGCCGCCTTGAAGGTCGTCGAGCCCGCGGTCGAGAAGGCGTTCAAGGCCAGCCACCCCCCCGTCGCGCCGAAGGCCGAGACGGAGTGGTCGAAGTACGTCGGGACCTATTCGTGGGAGAGCGACGTCGCGTTGGTGATGATCCTCGAGGGCGAGCTCTGCGTGGTCGATCCGACCGACGACGACCCGTGGGAGGGCCGCGTGAGGCTCGAGCCCGTGCCGGGCGTTCCCGACGCCTTCCGCATGAAGAGCGGCTCGCAGCAGGGGGAGATCGTCCGGTTCGGTCTCGACGCCGACGGCAGGGTCGTCCGCATGTCGGAGCCGGGGGACTACATGCTGCGGCAGAAGTAGGGTGCGGCGGGCGCGCCTCTCCGCGGTTCTCGTCGTCGGAGCCGCTCTCTCCACGCTCCCGATCGTGGCCGGTGCCCGCCGCGAGAAATCGGCCGTGCCGGCGCCCCGGCCCAACGTCGTCCTCCTCACCCTCGACACGACGCGCGCCGATCACCTGGGCTGCTACGGCTGGACGCCCGCCCACACGCCCAATCTCGACGCGCTCGCGCGCCGCGGCGCGCTCTTCGAGCGCTGCGACACCGCCGCGCCGATCACGCTGCCGAGCCACGCGACGATCCTGACCGGGCTCTTCCCGACCCGCCACGGCGTCCGCGACAACGGCACCTTCGTCCTCCCGGCGAACGTCGAGACCGTCGCGACGCGCCTCCGGGCCGCGGGCTATGACACGGCGGCGGTCGTCTCCGCGGTCGTGCTCGCGCGCCGTTACGGCCTCGACCGCGGCTTCCGCCTCTACGACGACGACCTGGGCCCGTCGCCCGCGGGCGCGAGCGCCGGCGCCGAGGCGAAC
>Ga0268264_10001295_pt1 | contig 23620 bp, 19 predicted proteins | sample KBSSwiS32_FD_190357 | JGI IMG/M metagenome (GOLD analysis project Ga0268264, IMG submission 190357) | Switchgrass rhizosphere microbial communities from Kellogg Biological Station, Michigan, USA - KBS Switchgrass S3-2 (SPAdes) (version 2) | ecosystem: Host-associated > Plants > Roots >...
TGTTTTTATTAATTCCGTTATTGAAACGCTGGAACAAAAAAAGTTGCCATTGAATTTCAGCAGGATAAATGGATGGCCGGGGTTTCTTCAAAGGAAAACATGGGAAATAGCATCCAATAACAAAATGACGGCTGCCAAAGTATTCGAAAGCCTGGGATGGAATTTTGTTTTTGTAAAAGATGAGCCGGGCCTTGTGGCTGCCCGCGTTATCTGTATGATCATTAACGAAGCCTTTTTTGCCCTCCAGGAAGAGGTCAGTACTATAGACGAAATTGATCTTGCTATGAAGCTGGGGACCAATTATCCCTATGGCCCCTTCGAGTGGCAGAACAAAATCGGGTTGCAAAATATTTATCACCTGCTAAAAAGCCTATCCGTAAAGGATAAACGCTATTCCGCTTCACCCCTGCTGGAAAAAAAATATTTTGATCTTGCTCCTTTTTAAAAAATGTAATGGTTTACATATTAAATATTCATACAGCTACGGAAACAGCTATCATCAACCTGATGGAGAATGAGAAGATTCTTGCCACATTCACCAACACTGAAACAAAGGAACATGCTGCTTTTTTACATACCGCTGTTAAAGAATTATTACAACGGCACGATATTGACTTAAAAGATTTAGCCGCAATTGGCGTTACTTCAGGCCCGGGGTCATATACGGGAATACGCATAGGACTTGCAACAGTAAAGGGATTGTGCTATGCATTAAAAATTCCTCTCATAATTTATAATTCACTTGAGGTAATGGCTATTTCCGCAGTGAACTTTGCAAAGGACACAAACGCTTTTTATTGCCCGATGATCGATGCCAGGCGCATGGAAGTTTACGCAGCTGTTTATAGTTATGATTTAGAAGAAATAATATCCCCTTCAGCAATAGTACTTTCTGAAACTTTGTTCGATGAAATTCCTGCCGGCAATAAAATATTTTTTTCAGGAAGCGGTAGCGATAAATTTCAAAAAATCTCGAAATATACTAATGCGGTTTTTCTTACCCATGAAATAACCACGGAATCATTTGCAAAAATTGCATGGAAAAAATATGCAAAAAATGATTTCGCAAACGTACCCTATGCGCAACCGTTATATATAAAATAAATTATTACTATTTTAATTAAATCAAATAAATAGCTGTAAAAGACGTTTTTATTTTTTTTGCGCCAGGATATAAAATTTTTCTATTTTCAATATATATCTTTGTGATACAGAATCGTAAATGTCACATCTTTTAAAATCATAAATTATGACTTTTTCTGACCCAATCCGACCTCTAAATATTCAGGAGCCGGTCGAAGAAACTGATAATCTTCCTGATATTGATTATCATAATATTAAAAAAGCTGCAATGGTTCTCAGATCGCTTAATCACAAATTACGGCAACAGGTAATTAAAACGATTCATGAGAATAAAAGGCTTACTGTTACTCAACTTTATGTGAAGCTGCGCCTTGAACAATCGGTTGCATCACAACATCTTGCTATTTTAAGAAAAGCAGGAATTGTATCCACGGAGCGTGATGGAAAATTTATTTATTACACTATCAATTTCCCCCGTATAGAATCAATAAATCAATTTGTAAAAAATCTTGTGGGATAATTTTTTAACAGCCTGCTTCCTCTCCTTTTATAGTCTCCATTTCTTTTATTTTATATTTGTATATCAAACTTCTTCGGCTTTTTTAAAATTGAAAGAGCGGTGAAATATATTGATTAATAATTATTTAATAAAAGATTTATATGTACGTGCAACAAATTTACACCGGCTGCCTAAGTGAAGCAGCTTACTTTGTAGAAAGCAACGGAGAGGCAATTGTAGTCGATCCATTACGGGATACGGAAGAGTATTTAGAGCTTGCAAAAGAACATCACGCTAAAATTAAATACATTTTTGAGACTCATCTTCATGCCGATTTTATAAGTGGACATCTTGATTTAAGCAAGCAAACCGGGGCTCCAATCGTTTATGGACCGGGTACAGAAACAAATTTTCCCTCTCATCTTGCCAGGGATGGCGAAATTTTCAATATAGGAAATATTACTTTGGAAGTAATTCATACCCCCGGGCATACCCTTGAATCAACCTGTTATCTTTTAAAAGACGAAAATAAAAAGCCCTATTGTCTCTTTACCGGGGATACTTTATTTGTCGGAGACGTGGGGAGACCGGATCTGAGCAGCGGAGATATGACCAGCGCTGAGCTGGCTTCCATTATGTATGACACTATTCAAAACAAGCTAATGCCCTTGCCTGATGATGTGATAGTGTATCCGGCCCATGGCCCCGGAACAAGCTGTGGGAAAAATCTAGGCCCCGAAACAGTGAGTTCCATTGGTGAACAAAAGAAAAACAATTACGCCATGCAGCCGCAAACAAGAGAGGAGTTTATTAAGGCAGTAATAACCGGTTTAGAGGATGCTCCTCCATACTTTTCAGTAAACGCACGGATTAATAAAGAAGGCTATGACAGCCTCGAGGATGTTAAAAAAAAGGGCCTTACTCCTCTAACCGTAGCGGAGTTTAAACAGAAAATCGATAAAGACCTTATCGTTCTCGACACAAGATCAGCTGTTGAATTTTCAAAAGGTTTTGTGCCTGAATCTATATTTATCGGGCTGGAGGGAAGATTTGCAGAGTGGGCGGGAAGCCTGCTGCCATTTCACCAGCGTATCCTCCTGGTTACTGATCCGGGGAAAGAGGAAGAAACTATTGTACGGCTTGCCAGGGTAGGCTTTGATAATGTTGAAGGCTACCTGGAAGGAGGCTTTGAGGCATGGAAAAATGCCGGGGAAATCATTGACATACTTATACAGGTGGATGCCGATGAACTAGCTATGGATATACCCTATGATGATAACCTAACGGTATTGGATGTACGTAATGAAAACGAATTTGCTGAAGGACACGTAAAAGACGCAATGAACCTTCCCCTTAGTCATATGACTGACCTTGCACAAATTGCCCGCCTGGAAGAGAATCAGAATATCTATGTTCATTGCGGGGGCGGTTACAGAAGCGTGATCGCATCATCACTTTTGAAAAGGCAGGGATACCATAATCTTCACAATGTTTTTGGAGGATGGGCAAAGATAAAAGAGCAAAAAAATATTAAAACGGAAAAGGAAGCCAGTGTATTAAATTAATCTTCTGTTTCATCAGGATGAATTCTTTTCAGTACATCGGTGCATCACAAGACAATATTCTGCACGATTTCATTTTTATAAGGATAATCGGTATTATAATGCAGGCCACGGCTTTCATGTCGTAACTGTGCTTCTTTTACAATTAAATACCCTACAGTTATCAGGTTTCTCAGTTCGCAAAGTTGCGGGGATACATAAGTTGCCTGATAAAGTTGTTCGGTTTCCTCATGCAGCAGATCGAGTCGCTTCATGGCTCTCTCAAGTCTTACATTGGCCCGCACAATTCCAACATAATCCGTCATCAATAATTGTAATTCCTTTAAGCTTTGGGTAATAAGGATCATTTCTTTAGGAGCAGTTGTTCCCTTAGCATTCCAATCAGGAATGGCATCATTAAATTCTATTAAATTTATTTTATTCACACCATCCAGGTAACACCTGTGTGCAAATACCATGGCCTCCAAAAGAGAATTGCTCGCAAGCCTGTTGGCACCATGAAGGCCGGTGCTTGCGCATTCTCCACAAGCATATAAATTCGTGATGGAAGATCGTCCCCATTTATCGGTTTTAATACCACCACAGCTGTAATGAGCCGCCGGGGCAACAGGAATAAATTGCCTGGAAACATCTATCCCGATTGATTTACACTTTTCATTGATATTGGGGAAATGATGAAGAAATTTTTCCATATCCATTTTAGTACAATCTAAAAAAACATACTCCGTACCAGTAATCTTCATCTCACTATCAATAGCCCTGGCAACAATATCGCGGGGAGCAAGATCTTTCCTTCCGTCGTACTTTTCCATAAAGGCTTCCCCCTGATGATTTCGCAAAACGGCGCCATCACCACGAACGGCTTCAGTAATTAAAAATGCCTGGCCACTCACACCAGCCTCGTATAAAGCTGTGGGATGGAACTGGATAAATTCCATATTCTCAATTCTTCCCTTCGCCCTGTACATCATGGCTACCCCATCTCCGGTAGCAATTGAAGGATTGGTAGTAGTGCGATAAACCTGGCCATTTCCGCCGGTGGCAAATAATGTAATCTTTGAAATAATCTTTTCAATCTTATTGGTTTGCATGTTCATTACATATACTCCGAAACATTCGATATCGGGAGTAGATTTAGTAACCAGGTATCCAAGGTGATGCTGCGTAATAATATCGACTACGAAACAATGGTTTACCAGGTTAATATTGGCTTTTAAACTGATAGCTGCCAGTAATGTATTTTCTATTTCTTTACCGGTCACATCTTTATGATGAAGAATACGAAATTCACTATGGCCACCTTCTTTACCTAACGCATACTCACCTGAATGGTCTTTATCGAAATGAGCGCCCCAGCTTACAATTTCCTTTATTCTATCAACACCTTCTTTCACAACAATTTCCACAATAGCGGGATCGCACAATCCATCTCCGGCTATAATGGTGTCTTCAATATGCTTTGCGAAACTATCATTATCAAAATCAGTAACACCCGCAACTCCACCCTGTGCATATTTGGTATTTGTTTCATCGCTAAAAGTTTTGGTAAGCACCGTTATTGTTTTGTCCGGACAATCCTGCGCAACTTTAAGGGCATAGGTAAGCCCTGCGATTCCACTGCCTATTACTAAAAAATCAGTCTGCATTTACGTATTTAAATAAACGACTTATAAGATTTAATACATTATAGTTCTGTCCGGATGTTATATTGTTATTAATGCAGCAGGTTCAACCCATGCCTCACTTTCTTTTAAAAGACTGATGAGTTCTTCCACAGCAATATTCTCGGGAACTGCTTTTTTAATAATTTCCTTTCCTCTGTATAAGGTTATTTTTCCCGGGCCGCTGCCCACATAACCGAAGTCGGCGTCAGCCATCTCGCCTGGTCCATTTACTATGCATCCCATGATGGCAATCTTAACTCCCTTCAGATGATGGGTTACTGCCCTTATTTTAGCAGTAGTTTCCTGCAGGTCAAATAAGGTTCTCCCGCAACTTGGACAACTGATGTATTCTGTTTTTGATATCCTTGTTCGGGTAGCCTGCAAAATTCCAAATGCAATGGAGTTCATCAATTTATAATCAGGCTCTTTATTTAAATCACTATATTGATAACCGGCACAGATTCCATTTCCAAATCCATCAATTAGCAAAGCGCCGGTTTCAACAGCATAATGAATAAGGCTTTCCTCCATACTATCATCATTGCTGTCGCAAATAATAATTACAGGGTTCTTTATATCGTTTTCTTCCAGTTCAATAAACATTCTGCGAATGCTTTGCATGGCATTCTTATTGGTTGAACTCAGGCAAAGGGCAACAGCAGGGTCATGTTTTATTTTTTCAAACAATATTTTTTTGTCGAATGAGGGGTATCCTTCTGAATAACAATCGAGCATCACAAAATTCAGGCTTTGCGATTTTATAATGCTATCATCCAGGTATTCTTGCCCATCGAAAATTGGAAAGGTTTTTTCTTCGTACTGATTTTGTTTCCAGCAATTATAATAATTAATGATTTTTAATGTTCCCGGCAATGCAAAGTCAACCGTTTTATCGGCGCAAAAAATATAATCTGCAGCCATATCGCCGATATTCCATTTATCAGTAAGTTCATCGTATTGATAGCCAATATCTTCAAGGTCTGCAGGAATAACTTTATTTTTTTTACTGAAATCTGCTACCACAACAGGTACGTGTTTTCCGCCAATATTTTGTATTTCGAATGACGATCTTACCACTGCTTCCTTGTTAAGAACGGATAAGGAAGAAACTTTAATTGCCGGGATTCTACTATTTCCTACCTGGTCATATCTTTTCACAATATCCTTACAAACGGGTATCTCAAATTCGGGATCTTCCGTTAATGAAACACGAATGGTATCGCCAATTCCATCTTCTAGCAAGGTTCCAATTCCAATGGCAGATTTAATTCTACCATCTTCACCATCACCTGCTTCCGTAACACCAAGGTGTAATGGATAACAATGACCCAATTCTGCATACATATTTTCGATGAGCAGCCGGTAGGCCTGTACCATTACCCGGGGATTACTGCTTTTCATGCTAAGCACAATGTTATAATAGTTTTCACTTTCCGCAATCCTTAAAAACTCCATAGCACTTTCCACCATTCCAATAGGTGTATCGCCGTAACGGCTCATAATCCTGTCGCTTAAAGAACCATGATTGGTGCCAATTCGCATGGCAGTACCATATTCTTTACAAATTTTTACAAGCGGAGTAAACCGGTTTCTTATTCTTTCAATTTCTTCAAGGTAATCCGCATCGGAATATTCGATAAGTTCGAATTTTTTCTTATCAACATAATTGCCGGGATTCACTCGCACTTTTTCCACAATACGCGCAGCTACTTCTGCAGCATTGGGTGTAAAATGAATATCGGCTACTAATGGCGTGGCATATCCCCTCTTACGCAATTCGTTTTTTATATTCAGCAAATTTTCTGCTTCATTTTTTGAGGGTGCCGTTATGCGTACCAATTCAGCCCCTGCTTCAATACACCGAATGCTTTGCTCCACCGTTGCTTTGGTATCCATCGTATCAGTTGTAGTCATGGTTTGAATACGCAGTGGATGATAATTTCCCAGCAACAAATTTCCCACCCTTACTTCAAGCGTTGCGAGTCTTTTATATTCGGTTAAAGATTCAGCATAGAGTTCCATAATTTAAAAATTATAAAGCAAAAATACGGGTAAAACCGGGTTCCGATTTTTCACCAGTCCTTGTCAGGTTTGTCCGGTGAAGCGGCGCCTTTAATTTTATGCAATTTATCCTGGAGCGCTTTTTCATTTTCGAGAAGTGATTTTAACTTTTCTTCGGCATCCTGCCTTGATATTTTTGAAGGCTGTGGCTTAGGATTAGTTGGGTTTTGCTGATCCTTTTTCTGCTGGTCCTTTTTCTTTTGGTCCTTTTTATTTTGTTGTTTCTGGTCTTTCTGATTTTGCTGCTCCTTCTGTTTTTGTTCCATCAAAGCCCGTTGAAGGTTTTGCCGCGCATCTTCATCCTGCGGAGCAAGCATTAGTGCATTTTTATAAGCGTTGATACATTCAGGAAGTTTTTTAGCTTTCTGGTAAGCAACTCCTTCATTATAGTATGCCTTTTCTTTTGTAACATTATCTGAGCTGTTTTGTATTGCATTATCATAGACCTGGACGGCTTCATCTGTATTTTCTTTTCTATAAAGCGCATTACCCAGGTTATAGTTAGCTATAGTATTACTACCATCGGTTTTCAATGCGCCGCGGTATGAATTTTCAGCCCCTGTGAAATCATTCTTTTTATAAGCTTCATTTCCTTTTATGATTGCATCTCCCGTGTTTTGAGCAAATAAAGAATTATTTATGAAAAAGAAAAAAAACAGGGAAGCTAAAATTTTTCTATTCAGTTGCTTCTTTTCAGAAATAAAAAATTCAAACAGCAAAATAAGAAGTGCCGCGCCCAAAAAATACTGAAAGTACTGCTTAAAGGTGTCGAATGAGGTACCACCAATTGTCGACGTACCCATTTCGGATAATTTGTTTCTTATATTATTGGCTACTTCATTCGTAGAGGTATACAACTGGTATAATCCATTTCCATTTTTAGCGATATTGCCCAATTCTTCTTCATTTAGTTTTGTGATCACAACGTTTCCGTTATTATCAAGTTTATCAGAATTGGTTTCAGGATCCAAAATGGGTGCTCCTTGCGGGGAACCGATACCAACTGTGTTTACCATGATCCCTCCTTGCCAGAGTTGCCTGGCAACCTTTACTGCATTGTCATCATGATCCTCTCCATCGCTTATTAAAACGATTGCTTTATAAGTTTTTTCCTTAAGATTAAAAGCAGCATAACACATTTTTAAAGCCTGGCTTATTACAGTTCCCTGCGTGGGGACATCGTCCGGCGACGCTGATGACAGGTACATTTTTGCTGCAGCATGGTCAACCGTCATAGGCATTTGCAGGTACGCCCTCCCTGCAAAAATTACAAGGCCGATTTTATCATCAGGTGAATTATCAATAATCTTTGTTATTACCTGTTTTGCACGTTCCAGCCTGCTCGGCTTAATATCCTGGGCCAGCATACTTTTACTAACATCAAGGGCTATCATCACATCAATTCCCTTACGGTTCACTTTTTGGGTTCCATCAGGTTTCACCAACCCCGCCACTCCAATTACACAAAGTGCAAATCCTGTAATAAAAAGGATCAGTTTCAGGGTAAACTTCCCGGAAGAAAATCCCCTGGTCAGCTGCCCGACAAGTGACGGATCTCCTATTTTCCGGGCAGCTTTTTTTTTCCAGCGTACCAGCAAAAAATAAAGTAACAATATTACAGGTATTGCCGCAAGTGAAAGGAGGTATTCGGTATATTGGAAACGTAGCATGATGATACTGCTAAATTATTGATGATTGTGCATGAAAAAGTGTTAAATAATTACACTGCAGGTCCAATGATCATGCCTCTCTTTCCTGGGCCCTCAGCCACCTCTCCGGAATTTCATTTTTACTGGCAAATAAATAATCATTATAGCTGCAGGCTATCAGTTTTTTGTTGGGCAACTGCATCCACCATCTCCCGGTTTTTTTACTTTGGATAAAAATGGTATCTACCTCCGCAAAGGCGGTGTGATACTCGTTAAAATTTTGCCTTTCGCTCAACTCTGTCTCATGATAACTCCTGCTTTTACCGTCTATAAAATACCAAAGCATTTGCGCAATCTGCAATGCGGTCTGGTTTTTCACATCGTGCTTTGGATTGTAACCATATATCCCAAGGGATGTAAGTTGCGGGCTAAGCCCCGCATAACGGGAAAGGCTACACGCTTCTTCCCCGGTAAACCCATTGGGGCTACAGTTACCCGCTGGCGCATCACTGTATTTTATTGCGGCAATGTCAAAACTCACCATGTCTGAGTTCCTGATAACCGGCTCCATCTCTTCGAGCTGTTCTCTTGCTGTTCCTGCCCGGTAACAGTCGAAGCGTAGCTTGTCCATTGTTTCCAGCATGCGTGGGTGTACAAAATAGCTTTGAAAGCCAATATGATTATAATGCCTTATAACATTCGGCTCACTGGTAAGCATTTCCATCAAAAAGTTCATGCTTCTGACGGTCGATTCGCTTCTGAGATCAATAGTTGCATCAATAACTGTGGCTTCAATAATTCTTTTGAGGTCTTTATAGGCATAGTACTGGGCCAGCGTATTATCATGGGAGCCACCAATGATGATCACTATTTTATCTAATTGTAACAATTCACCGACGACTGTTTTTAGTGCGGCATAACTATCGGCCAGGGAAGTCCCACATTTCACATTTCCCAAATCAGCTATGGTGACATCTTTATGCCAGTAATATAATTGATATAATTGTTTGCGAATAGCATCTGCCGCATTTTCTTCAGCGACAAAACCATCCCCGCGAAATTCATTTATTCCGACAATTACGATATCAACTCCTGCCAAATCAGGCATTTCCTCCTGGTAAGCTTTTATAAAATTGGCAAGCTGGCTGTCGCCGTACCCTTTATCATCATTTAAAATGGCAAAATTTACAGGTGATAAAAATTCATGAAGATCATACATCATTCTTTCATTTTGTACAAACCTATAAGATAAATGGCACAAATAAAATATAGCACAAACTTATTTTAACATTGGCGTAATAAAATTTTAAATAGCTGTTTGGCTTACTTTTGCGAAATGGACGATTTGTTAAAACTGGTAGAAAATTCAAAAGAAGAAATAAAAAGCTTCTCATCAACTGAAAAAAATCCTGCGGAAGCATTTCGCATTCGCTTTCTGGGCACCAAAGGATTGATAAAATCTTTAATGGGAGAGATGAAAAATATTTCAGCGGAGAACAGAAAACAGATGGGGCTGGTGCTGAATGACTTGAAATTACTGGCAGAAAAAAAACATGAGGAACTGGTAATGATGAATGCCAAGGGGCAACCGCTAATCGATAAGGCGTTGGATTTAACCCTGCCCGGAGATACATTGCCACTGGGTAGCAGGCATCCCATAAGCATAGTACGGAATAGAATTGTATCGATTTTTCAGCGTTTAGGCTTTGGCGTTGCAGAAGGCCCTGAAATAGAAGATGACTGGCATAATTTTACCGCACTTAACTTACCGGAAAATCATCCGGCAAGAGATATGCAGGATACCTTTTACGTATCACAAAATCCCGCCTGGATGTTGCGTACGCATACAAGTAATGTCCAGGTGCGTGAAATGGAAAAGGGGAAATTACCGATAAGAATTATTTGCCCGGGCCGGGTATATCGTAATGAGACTATCAGCGCAAGAGCTCATTGTTTTTTTCACCAGGTTGAAGGATTGTACATAGCAAATAATGTTTCATTTGCAGACCTTAAGCAAACGCTTTATTTTTTTGTGAACGAAATGTTTGGGGAAAAAATAAAAATCAGGTTCCGTCCATCCTATTTTCCTTTTACCGAGCCAAGTGCAGAAATGGATATCTCCTGTCTTATTTGCGGAGGTGAAGGATGTAATGTGTGTAAGCACACAGGCTGGGTAGAAATTTTAGGCTGCGGTATGGTTCATCCAAATGTATTGGAAAATTGCAGAATTGATAGTAATCAATACTCAGGATTTGCTTTTGGTATGGGTATCGAGAGAATCACTATGCTCAAATACCAGATAAAAGATTTAAGACTCTTTAGTGAGAATGATCTCAGGTTTTTGAAGCAGTTTACCAGTGCCGTGTAGTTGAATTTTTCTTAAGGAATAATTATGACAATAACCATTTGCGTTTGTGGAGCAGGAACCATGGGAAGTGGCATTGCACAGGTAGTTGCCCAGAGCGGGTTTAATACAATACTTTTTGATATAAATGAATCAGTACTTGACAAGGCAAGATCATCCATCGAAAAAAACCTGGCGTATTTAGTTGATAAAGAAAAAATATCTTATTCAGAAAAGACAGGTACCTATAACCGCATTAGGTTTACTGAAAATATAAAAGACTGCGCAGGTGAAATAATTATTGAAGCGATCATAGAGACAGAGGAAGCAAAAGTTTCATTATTTAATGAGCTTGCAAAATATAATAATGAAGAAGTAATTTTTGCTACAAATACTTCTTCACTTTCTGTTTCCTCCCTACAGGAAAAAATAGCATTTCCTCAAAGAGTTGTAGGGATGCATTTTTTTAATCCCCCATACATTATGAAACTCGTAGAAATAGTGAAAGGGCGCCAGACAAATGATGAAATGGCAATGGCTATTTATGACATTTGCACACAAATGGATAAAGTGCCTGTGATGTGTAAGGATGCCCCGGGATTTATAGTTAACCGTGTTGCGAGACATTATTATCTTGAGGCTTTAAAAATCGCAGAAGAAAATATTGCTTCATTTGAAGAGGTGGATTCCATTCTAGAATCTTCAGGTTTTAAGATGGGCCCGTTTAAATTAATGGATCTTATCGGTATGGATATCAATCTCGCCGTTTCCCAAAGCCTGTATGATGCTTTTGATAAGACGGAGCGTTTCAAGCCTTCTGTATTTCAGATGGAAAAGGTTAAAAGCGGGGAGCTGGGTAAAAAAAGCGGGAAGGGGTTTTACAATTATTGAAATCAAAACCTGGTAGCTCTACTTTATAGTTTCTTTATAAAAAAATTGTATGTTGAAAGAAATATCAAAACTTTACTAATGCCAGAGGGACCAGGTTCATTCGATAATTTAAGTGTAAAAAAGAAAATATTAGTAACCGGCGCTACCGGGTTGGTAGGAAGTGAATTGGTAAAACAGTTGCTGGAACAAGGATATAACGTTACAGCACTCTACAATTCAACATCCCTTAATACCACCCATCCCAATTTAACAGCCCGCCAATGTGACATTCTTGATACTACCGTCCTGGAAGAAATAATGCAGGATATTACACATGTGTATCATTGTGCGGCAATCGTTTCGTTTAAACCAAAAGATAAGTACAGGCTCTTAAAAATAAATGTCGAAGGAACAGCAAATGTTGTAAATGCCTGTCTCGACGCGGGTGTACAAAAGCTTGTGCATGTGAGTTCTGTTTCCGCCCTTGGCAGAATAAGAAAGGATGAAGTAGTGACCGAACAAACGAACTGGAGTGAGAAAACCAGCAATAGTGTTTATGGCAAATCAAAATATTTAGGCGAGCTCGAGGTGTGGCGTGGCATTGGTGAAGGGTTGCAGGCTTTAGTGGTTAACCCTTCCATTATCCTGGGTGGCAATAACTGGGATAGTGGATCAGCAGTAATTTTCAAAACAGCATACGATGAATTCAAATGGTATACTGAGGGCATCACGGGTTTTGTAGATGTGGGTGATGTTGCCCGTGCAATGATCTTGTTAATGAACAGCAAAATATCCGGGCAACGCTTTATTTTAAGCGCAGAAAATCTATCTTACAAAGAAATATTTTCTTCGATAGCAACATGTTTTGGAAAGAGGGCCCCTTCGAAAAAAGTTTCTCCGGTTATGGCTGAAATTGTTTGGAGGCTGGAAGGTGTAAAGTCATGGATTACAGGTAAAAAACATTTGCTAACAAAAGAAACAGCCCGTACGGCCCTGGCAAAAGTATATTTTGATAACAGTAAAATTTTAAATGAGTTGCCCGGCTTTGATTTTACACCTGTGGCTGTTTCAATTGCCCATACCTGTGCAACTTTAAAAGAAAAATACCGTTTTAAATGAAATTAATCCTATGCATGTAATCCCTGGTAATAGAAAACGTTTTGTTACCTTTTTCATTTTTATCTTACTTTTTTTATTTTCAACAGCTAAGTTGTTTTCGCAGGTATCTTATTATGTTGTTAAAGGAAAGGTAATTGACAAAAATTCAAAAAGCCCGCTGCAGGCGGCCTCCGTATTTGCCCAGAATACTACCCTTGGTGTGGCAAGTGATGCAAATGGAAATTTTACCATTAAGTTACCGGATGGAGGTTATTCACTGGTAGTTACCTACACAGGATATGAAACAGAAGCCATCCGAATCACCAACCCTTCTTCGCAAAATGATAGCCTGGTTTTTGAGCTAAGCCCGAAAGAAAAATCCCTGGAAGAAGTTTCTGTGGTAATTAGTAATGAGGTAAAGGATGGCTGGCTGAAGTATGGAGAATTTTTTACGCAAAACTTTATCGGGCAGACAAAATTTGCAAAGCAATGCGTTATAAAAAATCCTGAGGTGCTGCATTTTTATTTCAACAAAAAAAGGAACCGCCTGAAGGTTTTATCAAAGGAGCCATTGAGCCTGGATAATTTCGCACTTGGCTACACCTTGAAATTTGCAATTGACTCCTTCACCTATGAATACAATACCAATACAAATTTATTCATTGGTTACCCGCTTTTTGAAGAGATGCAGGGTACTCCTGAACAAAAAAATGTATGGGCAAAAAACAGGGATATAGCCTATAAGGGTTCCATGTTGCAGTTTGTCAGAAGCCTGTATAGCCGCACATTAGAAAAGGACGGTTTTGAATTACAGTTTATTATAAAAAATAATGAGACGGAAGTATCTATGCCACCGCAAAATTTATATGGAGCGTTAAACTATACAAAAGATGACAGCACGAATACGGTAGAATTCAGGCCAAACCAACCTGAAGTTGCACTGATTTATAAAAATGCAAATCCCGAACAGTCTTACCTGGATACAGATCCCACTATAAAAAAAGATTTTCAATTGTCAACCCTGCTTTTCGCCCCCGGGGAATCAATTGTTATAGAGCGAAACGGTTATTATTATGACCAGACAGACATTACAACAAATGGGTATCTTGGTTTTAAAAGGATAGGTGATATGTTGCCGTATGATTATATACCGGAATGATGATAATGCGATGTCTGATGTACAATGTGCGATGTACGATGTCGTATGAAATCACTTACCTGATATCGCACATTGTACATTTAGCATCTCATCGCTTACCAGTTAACCCTTTCACTTTTTCCCAAATCTCCGGTAATCTTTTTATCAGTACAAGCTCTTTTCTTTTGCTGTAAAATTCCTGGATGGGAGTACCCCAGTAACTTTTATTTCCTTCAATGCTTGAGGTAATTCCTGCCTGGCCCATCACAACAGCATTATCGCCAATGGTAATCGTTTTGTTCACACCTACCTGCCCCCAGAGAATTACACCATCTCCTAATGTAGTTCCCCCCGCAATGCCGACCTGTGCCGCAAGAATACAGTTTTTGCCAATGACCACTTCATGGCCTATATGCACAAGGTTGTCTAACTTGGTGCCTCTTCCAATTTTTGTTTCATCACTAACTCCACGGTCAATTGTACAGTTGGCGCCTATTTCAACATTGTCTTCAATTACTACCCTTCCACAACCCGGCATTTTCTTATACCATACATCCCTGCTTTTTTTTGTGTTTAAATAAAAGGCGTCGCTTCCAATAACAGTGCCGGAATGTATTTCCACGTTGTTACCGATCATACTGTAGTCATATACTGAGACATTGGGATGCAGGAGACAATTGTCACCAATAACAACATGATTTCCCAAAAAAACATTTGGCATTATAATCGTGTTCTTCCCGGTCTTTGCCGTATCGCTTATCAATTTATCCGAAGTGGCAAAAGGCCTGAAGTGCAGAACAATCTTTGAATAAGCTTCGAAAGGATCATCTGCAATAAACAAAGTTTTTCCTTCAGGCGCGTCTGTTTTCTTATTAATTATTATGAAAGTTGCCGCACTGTTAAGACACATATCATAGTACTTTGGATGATCAACAAAAACAATATCTCCATTGTTCACTTTGTGTATTTCATTGATACCAGTAGCAGAAGAATCTGCATTACCTGCGATTTCTGCATTGATAAAACTGGCAATCCATCGGGCAGAAACGGGTGAAGGAAATTGCATAAAAATATTTTGAGGTCAAAGGTAAAGTTTGTGATTTGCATGTGGAATGAAGTTTTTCAGGCAATTCAAACCTTAAACGAAAAAAAAATTTTTTCTGAAGAAAATTAAAAAAGTGTGGAAGAATGATGCAATAAAAAAAATAAAAGCTACGTTATAGCATAAGCTGAAAAGTAAAAATTTTAAGATTATGAATCTTTGAAAGCACTGCAAACATTGGTTCTTATGAAGTATTATGTTTTTACATTTTAGCAGGAATTTCATTTGTGATTGAAAAATTAAAATGAAAAATGAAAATTTTACATCGAAAAATGAGCGCCCTTATCCACAAGGCAATTTTAAATGTTGATAAAAAAAACAAGAAAATTTTTCTTGTTAGAAGAAATTATTTTTAATATTGTGTAAGGAATTTTATTCCTGTACTTACTAACCCATCTATATAACAAGGCCCGTGCAGATAAAGACGGGCTTTATTATTTTTTATTCATCCGTCTTTGTAAAAAGGATTCTGTATTTCTTAAACACATTTCTATTGAATGAATATTTCGAAGTTGGCAAGTCATTCAGGTGCTTTGCCCGTTAACTTTGCAGGAAGAAAAAACACTTACAGATTTCTTCGATGTCTCTTCTAAATGCCTGCCCAATAAACCAACCTCCCGAAATTCGGGAACGTAATCCACCCATTCGTCATAGAAAAAGCTTACTGAAAGCTGGTTTAAACAAATTCTGATCGAAAGTAAAAACAATGCAGGTTTGAAAAATGACTGTAACGGGGATTTCTAACAGGGGATTGACTCCTTGTCGTATAGAAAAAATCATCATAGAACACCTGCACCCTAGCGAAATGAAAATGCTATCTCACAGAGAATTGTATAACTTGCCTCAAATTCAAAAAGATTATCTATCATGTTGAAATCAATGACCGGTTTTGGAAGAGCAGAACAAACCGTAAATGACAAAACTTATTTGGTTGAAATTAAATCTCTCAATGGGAAGCAGCTCGAAATAAATTTAAAAATTCCCCCCCTTTTGAAATCCTTTGAGTTTGATGTGAGGAGCCTGTTGCAGGAAAATTTGCTTCGTGGAACTGTAGAATGTTTTATAGTCATAAAACAAAATGGTAGCTCAAAGCCTGTAGTAATAAACACTGACTTAATAAAAGCCTATTATAGACAAATTGATGAGTTGGCCAGCGATTTAAAAATTGATACCAATTCAGTTTTAAGTGCATTATTGCGATTACCGGAAGTAGTATCGCCCAGTAATGAAGTGTTGGAAGAGAATGACTGGGCAGAATTAAAAAAGGTAATTGAAGTGGCCTTAAAGGAACTTAATAACCACCGGACAGATGAAGGGCTTTCTCTGGAAAAAGAATTAAGGCTGCGAATAAAAAATATCAACGACCAGGAGGAAGAAATTCTTAAGCTGGAGCCAAAGAGAAAGGAGCGAATGAAGGAAGAACTGGTTAAACTCCTTGAGGAAAATGTTGGCAAGGAAAATTACGATCCCAATCGTATGGAGCAGGAACTAATTTATTACATTGAAAAAATTGATATCAGGGAAGAACAGGTGCGGTTAAGGAATCATTGCGAATATTTTATAAACATTATGGATGGTAGTGAAGAATCCAAAGGTAAAAAGCTTTCTTTTGTAATGCAGGAAATTGGCAGGGAGATTAATACCACCGGATCAAAAGCCTACGATTCGGATATTCAAAGATGTGTGGTGCTTATGAAAGATGAACTGGAAAAAGCGAAAGAGCAAATTTTTAATGTGCTGTGATTTTGCATTTTTACCCCGGTGAGCTTAAAACGAACAATTTTTGCAAAAAACTTCTTGAAAAAAATTATATCCATATTGCTCATTACCTCATTAATGGTTTCGTGTGCCAAAATTGATATGTTCGAAAAACTGGCCGAAATACCATCTCAGCAATGGTTTTATAATTACAGTCCGGCCTTTACCTTTCAAATTACAGATACTGCTTCGTTGTACAATTTGTACATTGTACTACGACATACAGATGCGTTTAATTATAATAATATATGGTTGCGGCTTAGCTCAAAGGGGCCGGGCGATTCCATACATTTTCAAAATATAAACCTTGTACTTGCCAATGATGCAAATGGCTGGGAAGGTACTGGTACTGACGATATTTTCGAGGTAAGAAAAAATATTACCCGGGGCCCTGTTCCATTTAAAAAGCCCGGGATTTACACATTTTCCATTGCGCAAATAATGCGTGAAAATCCATTGCAACATATTTTAAATGTGGGTTTACGCGTGGAAAAAATAAAGAGTAAATAAATATGACTACATGAACGCTCTTTAAAATCCTGTAATACAGCTATAATTTTCAATTACAAAATTTGAAAAGAATGGACTACAACAAGGCGCTTAAAAATAAGTTTAAAATAAAGCGGCTTCAGACCATTTATATCCTGTACTGGCTTTTGCTTTCGTATATATTGGCTGCACTTATCTTCTGGTTCATTGCCCTAAACAGGCAAAACATTCAGCTTAGCCGATACAGGCTTGACATGATTGACGTAGATGACCCTTTACATGAACAAAAGCAGCATAAAATTGAAATCTCTAAAAATCGTAAAACAACACAGTATATTGGTGAAGGAATAGCTTTCCTTTTACTTATAATAACCGGTGCTGTGTTCGTTTTTAGGGCAATAAACAGGCAGTTCACATTATCACAGCAGCAGCAAAATTTTATGATGGCCATTACGCATGAACTTAAAACACCTATCGCCGTAACAAAGCTCAACCTGGAAACCCTGTTAAAAAGATCACTCAGCGATGAACAGCGGCAAAAACTTATTACCACGACCATCCAGGAAGCCAACCGGCTAAATGCTTTGTGTAATAATATGCTGCTCACGAGCCAGATAGAATTGGGCGGCTACAATATCGTAAAGGAAAAAATTGACCTTGCCAAACTGGTTAATGAATGTGCGCATGATTTTATGCTCCGTTTTCCCCATAGAAGAATTGAAACTCATTTGTCGGAAGAGATATATATTACCGGGGACCTGCTGTTACTGACACTCGCTGTTAACAATCTTTTAGATAATGCAATTAAATATTCCGGTAAAGAGGGCATAGTTTTGCTCAAAATGTTTACAACCGGTAAAGGAATACAACTACAGGTAATTGATGAAGGCCCGGGGATCCCTCCCGGTGACAAAGAGAAGATTTTCGAAAAATATTACCGTGGTAACATGAGACAAAAAAAAGGCACTGGTCTTGGTCTTTACCTTACCAGGAAAATTGTTCAGGAACATAACGGGAGCATCAAAATGAAAAACAATTTTCCACATGGAAGCATTTTTGAAATAACAATTAAGGAGGAAAAAAATTATTAATTTCTTATTGAACTATTATGAAAAAAAAACATTCTATTCTACTGGTGGAAGATGAAGAAAATTTGCAGGACGCATTAAAATTAAATTTTGAAATGGAAGGGTATGAAGTCACTTCCGCTTACGATGGCGCTGAAGCATTGAAGGCTTTGCATAACGAATACTTCGATCTCATTATTCTTGATGTCATGCTGCCCGAAATTGACGGCATAGCTGTTTGTGAAAATATCAGGCTTTCCAATTCTGAAATACCCATCTTAATTTTAAGCGCGAAAAATAACAGCGCCGACAGGATAATTGGTTTGAAAAAAGGGGCCGATGATTACCTGACGAAACCATTTGACCTGGAGGAATTGTTGATAAGAGTTAACAAATTGATTGATAAAAGCAAATTAATTTCTTCAAAAGAACCCGTTGCTGAAATATTTAATTTTGGTAATAATAACATAAATTTTAAAGCGCTTGAATGTACGACCAGGGTTGGCAAAAAAGTCGCTCTTACAAAAAAAGAAGGGATGTTACTGAAATTGCTGATTGAGAATAAAAACGAGGTGGTAACACGCGAAAAAATCTTGCAGGCAGTATGGGGCTACAATGTTTATCCTACTACGAGAACAGTTGATAATTTTATTTTAAGTTTCCGGAAGTACTTTGAGGAGGACAGCCGTAATCCGAAATTTTTTCACTCAATAAGAGGTATTGGGTACAAATTTACCAACAATTAACAAACCTGTTTATCCAGCAGGGAAACAACTTCAGAGGCTTTTTCATAAACCTCTTTCAAATGAATGGCATTTGATGGCGGAGCATATAAATTCAGCTCCACCTCTTCAATCAATGAAGAAAGTAATAAAGAAGTGCCGAGTCCCACATTGCATTTATCCAGCTCCTCGTTCAGCCTTTTTTTAGTAAGTTCTTCAGCAGGAACTTTAAACTTGACAGATAAATACTTTTTAAAAGAAGCGTCGAGCACACTGTAAAAGGCGAAACCGTTTTCTTCCATCAATTTTTCATGTGCTTCCTTTAAAGGATTTCCGGGGATTACAAATTCAGGCTCTGTTTTTATCATATCCTCTTCAGGACTTTTATCTCCCGATTGTGTTTGTAAGTGCCCGTTTTTTTTCCTGGAGGTATATTTCTTTTGAAATATCAAAAAAATTATGCCTGCAAGTAACAATAGCCCGGCTGCAAAATATAAGCCATACCTGCTTAAAACGCTTGTCTCACCTGGCCTTTGCACTATATCCTTTTTAAAATAGGGATTATTCGGATTTCCTGTTCCCTTTGAAACAGTTATTACAAGCGGCTCTGTGTGGAAGGTTTTATAAGATGAAAGGGCAGGATCAAAAAATGAAAATGATATAGGAGGAATGGTATAAGTGCCGGCATTTGCAACAGTAAAGGGGTAAATGAAAGTTTTATTTCCCTTCATCGGCACTGAAAATTTATTGATATCATCGGTAATCTTTGCATCATAACCATCGATTCCCTCCGGCCAGTTTATTTTGGGTGCGTTGATTAACTGAATATTTCCGGTACCGCCAATAACAATTTTCAAATTGCCGGCATCGTCTGTGGTTATATTATTTTTTTGAAAAGATGATTGAACAGTGAAATTTCCAACAGCCCCTTTAAAATCCAGGGGCATATCTTGCACGGGCAATGGCTTAACAGTTATTTCTACGGGTTTGCTTTGCAAAGTGACATGCTGTTCAATTACTGCCTCCTGTGGAGTCGTCGCATCGGCAAAATTCTGCAACATATCGTAAAACATATCCCCTCTTTGTGTGCCTGCATATTCGGATTTTATAAAAGTCACTTTGTTATCTGCTTCTACCGGATCAAGCCTGATAGTTCCCGGCTGCAAAGGGTATAGCTGTACTTTCCGCAAGGTGTATACATTATACTCACGCCCGTTATATTTTTCAATTCCTGCAGAATTACGATCATTTACGTCCAGCTCGCTCAAAGAAAATCCATTGAAAGACGGCGCATTGGTGACAGTTGTTTCAGAGCGTAACCTCGTATATAACTTATAAGCGGCGATGATAGGTTCTCCAACAAAGCAATCCGTCCTGCTTACATTCAGTTTTATAAAAAGGTTTTTTTGAACTTTATCATTTATATTCTCTCCTTTTTTTAAAATATAGTCATCAAACCTGTGTACAGAAGGTTCTGAGGGAAAATCGAAATTCATGTTTCCAAAAGGGGACAAAGAAGCTGCCGGGTTATTTCCTGTACCGGAAGATGAAGCATTTGTTACCTCAATGTTCAGCGGGTCGCTGTGAAACTCTTTGTCATCGGCTTTTGCAGTGGCCGCGGCAATGGTGAAATTACCTGTAGAATTTGGCTTTAAAAAGTAACTAATGGAAACGTACTGGTTAACTTTACCATTAATATTACTCATCCCACTCTCCTGGTTCGGGCCACTTACAACTGAAAAATTTTTGAAAGGAGGAGGAATAATGGTTTCGACATTAGTGGCATTTTCAACCTTAAACTGCACCTGTAAATAATCGTTTTTACCTATTTTTTTATGTGGACATACTGCTGTAAACCTTGCCTGGGCAGATAAAATACCATAGCCGCAGAGAGCAGCAGAAAAAACCAAAATAAAAAAGAGTTTGGCAAAGCCTTTTTGTAAAAATTTAATCATGCGTTCCACGGATCCATGATGAACAACAAAATTACTCTTTACTGAGCCGGAACAAAGTTAAAAAAACAACCTCCTGTTAAAAAAAATTTAAATACCAGTTAGGGAAGATCGCCCAGTTGTGGCCTGATAATAATATCCTCTACACATGCCTTTGGGGAAAGCAATGATGCAGCATAAATCATTTCCGCAATATCATTTACCTCCATAATCCGGGAGCGCTCAACTCCGCTGCCTTCCCATGAAGAGGTGTAAACTGCCCCGGGATATACTGTAGTTACCTTAATATTATAAGGCATCATCTCTTCCCGTAAATTTTTACTTAATCCCATTAATGCGTACTTACTGATACTATAAGAGCCCCCGTTGCTGTAAGCCTTTAATGCAGCTATAGAGCACATATTGAAAATATGCCCCTTCTTTTCCCTCATCATTGACGGAAGCAGTGCTCTTGTCAGGTAATAAGCACTGTATAAATTATTTGCTATCATTTGTTCGAGTGTACCGTCCGCTTCATTATAAATGCTTCCAGGTATAAAACGTCCTGCATTATTAATCAATATACCTGGTGTAACTTCCTGAGCCGATAGCCAGTCTGTGAATTTATTTAATGAGGCTTTCTCACTAAGATCAGCTGCAAAATACTTCACAACTGCCCCATTATTTTTTTCTTTAATTTCATTTGCAGCTTCTGCCAGTACAATTTTATCCCGTGCACAAATAAAAATATTATTTCCCTCCTCTGCAAACTTAACCGCCAATGCTTTTCCCATACCTTTGCTTGCACCTGTTATTACAATATCCATACTTTTATTTCGTTGAATGCTAATAATGACAAATAACAAATCTAAACAATCTGTGAATGCCGTTTCCCTAAAATATCGACACCTTTTTTTTGATCTTGATCACACTTTATGGGATTTTGATACCAATGCAAAAGAATCCCTGGAAGAGCTTTACCGGATCTTTGACCTGGAATTAAAACTCATTTCACCATTCGATCTCTTTTACACAACTTATTTGAGACATAATACCATTTTATGGGATGATTATGAAAAGGGATTTATCAGCAGTGACGATTTGAAATGGAAACGCATGTCGCGTTCTTTACTCGATTTTAAAATTGGTGATGAAGTGCTGGCTAAAGAAATGGGCGCAAAATTCCTGGAAATACTCCCGACGAAAAAGAAAGTTTTTGATTATACTTTTGAAATACTGGATTATTTAACGAAAAAAGGATATTCGATTCACCTTATCACCAATGGTTTTGAAAAAACGCAATGGAGTAAACTCAATAATTCAAACCTCGCAAAGTATTTTACCCACGTTATTACCTCAGAAGTTTCAAATTCCATGAAGCCGCAAAAGGAGATTTTTGAATATGCATTAAAAAAAATCAATGGAAATACCGCGGAATGTATTATGATTGGAGATAATCCAAACGCAGACATACAGGGTGCTGTAAACGCAGGCATGGATACCATTTTTGTAAATTACACCCATGCAGATTGTTCATTAAAGCCTACTTACACTATTTTTCACTTAAAAGAGCTGGAATCTATATTATAAAAGAAGCCGGATCAAAAAGAAGCAACGTGTCAAACGACAACGGACGGATCTTTTTTTTGTAACCCCGGGCAATCCCTTTTCATGTATTTACAGCCCGGCGGTTTTATTCTTGTCTTTTTTACAGGAGCCGCCTTTTTTACAACAGCTTTTTTTGGTGGTTTTCTTTTTACCGCCGCCATCGTGAGCAAAGGTCGCTCCGGTAAAAAGGAAAGCAGCTATTGCGAGCATCCATACTTTTTTCATAATGAAGTTTTGTTTAAGTGAATATGCAAATATAGTATAAGAATTGACATGATTTTACCTGGAACCGGGTAACCAAACAGAGCACCCTACATTTCTTCCCCAACTTTTTCACCTGCCTGTACCGGCACGAGTGTTTCAATCGTGGCCAAAACAGTTACACCTCCCTTCACAGTTTGATTTAGTTTTACATTTAATTCAGTACCAATTGGTAATAAAACGTCCACCCTGCTCCCAAATTTTATAAATCCCATTTCAGCGCCCTGTTCAACGACCTGACCAACTTTAAGATAATTCACAATACGTTTGGCAACTGCGCCTGCAATTTGTTTTACCATTATTACTGCATTGTCACTTTTAATGACAACAGAATGCCGTTCATTTTCAACTGAGGATTTCGGATGCCAGGCAACCAAATATTTTCCTTTATGGTATTGGCTATATTCTACTTCTCCCGTCATAGGAATCCTGTTAATGTGTACATTGGCAGGACTCATAAATATAGAAACCTGAATACGCCTGTCATGAAAATATTCGATGTCTGTTATCTCTTCAATTACTACCACTTTGCCATCCGCAGGGCATATTACCTGGTGATGGGCTACTGTAAAATTTCTCTTTGGAGAGCGGAAGAATGAAATAATAAAAAGCAATAGTATAAGGCTTACACCAAAAACGATCCAGGCAATTACCGGCAACGAAGCACTGAAAAAATAGAAGAAAACAATATTGACCGTGCCAAAAACGAGAGCG
>Ga0268264_10001296_pt1 | contig 23606 bp, 28 predicted proteins | sample KBSSwiS32_FD_190357 | JGI IMG/M metagenome (GOLD analysis project Ga0268264, IMG submission 190357) | Switchgrass rhizosphere microbial communities from Kellogg Biological Station, Michigan, USA - KBS Switchgrass S3-2 (SPAdes) (version 2) | ecosystem: Host-associated > Plants > Roots >...
ATTAAGCGCCGGAAGGGAGGGTTGCAGGTATGAGGCAAGATGGTAGAGCATGGGGGATCCAAAATAAGGTGTATTTAAAGGCTTTTTAAAATAGGCGACATCAATCGAAGATAGCGGGATAATGCGACTAAATCAACCTATTGGTACCCCTTTTGCGGTCTGGAGCGTATCAAAGTAGACTAATAGTGAGCTAAAAAAGGGACGTTTACAGCTAGATAACTAACTAAACCCTATTGGGAGGTTTTATTTTATGAAGAACTCTACTACTAAAAAATTCACCTTAGCCACTATCCTTATGCTTGCTACGCCAGTAGCGATCGTGGCTTCACTCGTATCTACTCAAACTATTAATGCTCAATCAGCAACAACTCGCTCTATCGTAGAAAAAATTGATGAAACCTTGTGTTTGGCGCAGGGTTACCTGATGGAAGGCGCCCAAAAAATGGAAGCCTTCAAATCCCCTGCCGACAAGCGCCCCTATATTGACCACGTTATTGACTTTGAACAATGGTATCGCGCGGCACAACAAGGTGTAGTAATTCCTATCGATGACCTTCTTGCCTCTGTGCCCAAAGATAGCGCGGACTATAAACCCGTCTTGCAGACTCATGCTGTGTTGCACAAAATGGTTCATATTATGGACTTCATCCAGAAATCATTGCGTGCGAACCAAGGCGTTACCAGCGCAGCCACTCTGGCTACCAAGCTGCAAGCTATGAACGCGACAGCGCGTGGTAAGTTGCAAGATATTTTCGTTGCCCTCGGCGCATTGGCTGAAATTATGAAAGCGACACCTGGTTATGAAGAGCTTGCTTTCAAGATTACAACCATCCAGCTTGAGTTGAGAGAACTCTTGAAGGACGACAATATGTCTGTTGCACAGAAATTCAAAATGCTCGGCGTTCTTAAACAACGTTGTAAGCAATAAGATCTCTCTTGATAAACGATATTAAAAGCGGGGCGTATTATGCGCCCCGCTTTCTTTTTTAATCTCATATCTTAATCCCTTCAGGCGGTATATTATCTCATTCTCTATTCAAGGTACTCTCAGAAATTCTATGGTAATCCAAAAGTGATGAGAAACCTCTAACCCTCCTCTAGCCTTGAAAGGATGCTATGAAGCGCTCCCTACTAACTAAAATTTCCCTCACGGTGGCTCTACTAGTCTCGACTCACCCCATGAACGCTGAACCGCACACACCTGAGATTGTCAAAGAATTAGATGTAATATTAGATTCGCTTAAAGGCTCTGCTCATAAATTAGCTCAAAACTTTACCACCTTCCTATCACCGACAGACACCCGCCGCTTTTCAGCTCATGTTGATGATTTTGATACCACCTATGCCGAAATGAAGGAAAATACACTACTCCCTATCGAAGCCCTACTACGCTCCATACCTCATGGGAGTGTGAATTACCATCCAGTGCAGCAAACAAGCATATTGCTCCATGAAATGGCCACGATCATGGACCAGATCAGGACCACGCTTCGCGCAAATCAAGCAGGGACAGCTCTGATGGTTGGCCTACGATTAAAAAATATGAAAATCGAAGTAGGGAAAAAATTTGAACTACTCACTCTTTCACTCAATACTCTTATTGAAACTATGAAAACAACCCCAGGTTATAAACCTGTTGTGCTCAAAATTCAGGAACTTCAGACTCAGGTGGCCGAACTAACAAAAGAGGGCTGCTTAACTCAAGTTCAGATACTTGGGATACTGAGACTACGTTGCAAAGTCTGATAGGATCTGGGATACTAAAAACAAAAGGTAGGGCGCGTAAAAACGCCCTGCCTTTATTATTTGTAGCAACGCATAAAGAATTATGAATACACACAATTACGATGTCATTGTTGTCGGTGGTGGTCATGCCGGAATTGAAGCTGCTCATGCAGCGGCAAAACTGGGATCAAAAACTCTTTTGATCACGCTCGATATCGAAAAGATTGGCCTCATGCCATGCAACCCCGCTGTTGGGGGTGTGGGCAAGGGGCACATTGTGTTTGAAATAAGCGCCCTCGGCGGCTTGATGCCGCGGCTCTGCTCAAAGACCTTCCTGCAAGCCCGCATGCTCAATACCAGCAAAGGCCCTGCAGTCCAAGGCCTCCGGCTGCAAATCGACAAATATGCCTATAATGAGCTGGCTGTGGCTACCCTGAAAAAGCTCCCTAATTTGACCCTATTGGGCACCACCGCGGAAACTATCCTCCTAGATCGCGATTCTGACGGTCAAAATCGGGTTGTGGGCGTGGTTACCAAGGAGGGAAGCTCCATACTGGCACCGACCGTGATTCTCACGACTGGGACCTTTTTAAACGGCAAAATTCATATCGGCACCTTCAACCAGGCGGCTGGACGGCGTGGCGAACAGGCAGTCACTGGCCTTTCCCGCTTTCTCAACGAGGCAGGTCTGAAGCTCGGGCGCCTTAAAACTGGTACCCCACCCCGCCTCCTGCGTTCTAGCCTTGATTTTACCCAACTGGAGCGACAAGAGACCGAAAAGCTCAACTCTCTCTTTGAGTTCTATCCCCATGCGGTTGAAAATTCCCATGATTGCTTTATTGCCCATACCAATGAAAATACCCATAAAATTATCGCAGATAACCTGCACAAATCGGCCATGTATAATGGCAACATTTCAGGGATAGGCCCTCGCTACTGCCCGTCCATTGAGGATAAAATTGGACGATTTCCTGATAAAACTTCTCACCATGTGTTTGTGGAACCTGAAGGGGCAAATACTGATGAAATCTACCCCAATGGCATTTCCACCTCCCTGCCTGAAGATGTGCAGCTTGCCTATGTGCGCAGCATAAAAGGCTTTGAGAATGCTATTATTGCCAAGGCTGGCTATGCGGTGGAATATGATTTTGTGCTGCCAAATCAGCTGAATCTGACCCTTGAAGTTAAAACCATTCCTGGCCTCTTTTTGGCCGGCCAGATCAACGGGACCACCGGATATGAAGAAGCGGCAGGCCAAGGGCTCTTGGCAGGTATTAATGCCCATCAACAAGCGCACGGCAAGGCTCCTTTTATCCTCGAGCGGGATGAGAGCTATATCGGCGTTATGATCGATGACTTGGTTAACATGGGTGTGGATGAACCCTATCGTATGTTCACCTCTCGCGCAGAACGGCGCCTGCTCCTGCGCCAGGATAATGTCTTTATCCGCCTGATGCCTCGGGCATTCGAGCTTGGCCTCATCGATGAAACACTCTATGCAGATTTTTGTGCTGAAAAAGCACTGATTGAAGAGACCCTCGCCCTGCTGAAAAGCAGCAAAGAGCATGCTGAAATCAAGCGGCGCTGGAGCGTGGATTTTGGCCCTCGGGAAGAACTTGAGGCCCTTATAGGCAAACCCCTATCAGAACGGGCTGCCCAGGTGATCCATGCGGAACTCCGCTATGAGCCCTATATCGAACGGGAACGGATGGAAATCAAGCGCAGAGAGCAACATAAAGCCCTCAGAATCCCCGATGCTATGGTTTTTGATGCGGTACCCGGCCTTTCGAAGGAACTGCAGCAGAAGCTCAATAAACACCGTCCGGCCACGATTGCAGATGCAGCCCTGATCCCGGGGATGACCCCTGCAGCCATCACCCTGCTGATCTTCAGGATTAAGCTTGAGACAGGCGCACGCCTTTAGTCTTATCACCTTTAATACGCAAAAAAAAGCTCGTGATTTCTCACGAGCTTTTTAATTTCTGTAACTATCTGTTGTTAAGCAACCTTAGCAGTTTGTAATAACCCTTCGGGCAAACTCAATAGCCAATCCTGTACCCGCGATAGAGCAAAGTACACTCCCGAAATAAGGGGTCAATGATAAAGATCCCCCTTCGCGCCTAACAATTTTTTTATGCATTTCGTAATAGGCATCCAAAGTCTTAGCTGTAGCCAAAAGACCCGCAGCTGCAAAACCAATAGCAGCATCAGAGTGATCTGTAATAGCTGCAGTCGCAGAGGCCCCAAGACACACAACACCCACGGTCGCATTATAAATACAATCTTCGGCCAGACCCAAATAATCCGCCTTTGCTTGAATAGGCATCGAAGAAAGAAGCACTGAAGCCATCAATCCAAGCGATACAACTTTAAATAACTTATTCATATAACCTCTCTCTTAAATTATTTATTTTTATTTAACTGCAGCTACTTGCGCAGCTTCCCAGGCGTTAAACGCATCAAGCTCATTACTAAACCCGCGTCGAATAAACTCGAAGGCCAATCCTGTACCCAAGATCAAGGCACCGGCAGAGGCATAGCGCCCTGTCGATTCCATGAAACCTAGAGTGGCATCGGTATACCCGGACGCCTTACGTTCACGCTTAAAGGATTTAGACAACTTGTTACCCAAGGTGTAAAGACCCATGGCAGCCAAACCTGATATCGCGATTACGCGAAGCACGTGGGCGTTCTCATAACCGGTGGCAGCAATCTTAGAGAGACCCTTCGCCGTAGCGGTAGTCGCCTCTACAAATATATTTGCTCCCGCCTTACCAGCGTCCGCAACTGCCTTAGCAGTGTTTCCAACCCCCGCTTGCGCAGGAACTGAAGAAAGGGCTACTGAAGCCATCAATCCAAGCGATAGTACTTTATATAACTTATTCATATAACCTCCCTAAAACCTAATTTTTTATCCCTCATTAATAGTCTATTACAAATAGAAATGTAGTCAACAGCCTTGAGTTATCCAGGCAAGTCCAGAGATAGCATCCCTACAAAGGTCGGTTAAGGATCCCCGCATGGGGCCCCTGGCAGTAAGCGAGGCTTAACCCTTCATCTAAGAAATTTCTAAATGAAAATATCTTTACCCCAGGAAGGCAAACTTGCTATTCTGGTCTCAAAAGGAGAAGTAATGATAAAGCTTAAAATAAGATTCCTCATAGGCGTTGGCATTATTTTGGTTGGAAAGCTGCACTGTGCAACCCAACCAGCAATCACGGTCCAAAATGGCATCAAGCGCAAAGATCTGGGCTACTATAAATTTTTCTCAACCCACTACCCTGCAGAGTTCCATCTGAAGGTGAATGGCACCGTGATCGAACCGGGTAAAGCGGCAACGGTAAGCGATTCTCACCTGGTAGTTCAATATGATTATGTCTGGAAGACCGTAGTTGGCACACGCACCGGTACAAAGCAGGTTGAATTCAAGGTGCCAGAAAATAGCACCGACCCAGTATCCGTGAACTTTAATGGCTGGGATAAGAACGAACGGATTAAAGTCTCGAATGCTGAGAAGGTGTCACCCGAAATTAGTCTTGAAAGTAGCGGTGATTTGGACGTAAAAGCGACACGCAAAAAACGAACAAAGAAATGATGATAGAGCTTCATGAAAATTGTGTATACTTGAAAACAACCTAAAATTTTCGCCTTCAGAAATCATGGAGCTTATATGCGTCGCGTTTTGCTGCCAATCTATGGCCCATTCGCCATTCATAGCTACGGCTTGGCTATTGCTATCGGATTATTCATCACCATCTATTTGGTCAGGCAACATCCCTGGTACCAGGAGCTCAAGCTGGACGATCGCTTCACCGAAATTATCCTGCTCTGCATGATCTCTGCACTCGTTGGCGGCCGATGTCTTTTTATACTCACTGAGCCAGAACATATTCGCTCATTTGGCGACATTTGGGCTTTTTGGCAAGGCGGACTTTCGCTGCTGGGCGCAATTCTTGGCATCCTGGCTGTGCTACCCTTCTATCTCTATCGTATGGGCATTCCCATTTTGCGATTCTTTGATTTGGCTGCCCTGCATGCACCCTTTCTGCAATCGATTGCACGTGTGGGCTGCTTTTTTGCCGGCTGCTGCTATGGACGAGCGACTGAATATTCCTGGGGTGTGATTTATACCGACACTCTTTCAAGCGCACCACTCAATCAATGCATCCATCCGGCACAACTTTATAGCGCATTTTCGCTCCTCATTATTTTTATTATTCTCTATTTTTTCCTACAAAAAAAATTCACCAAACCGGGCGAAATTTTATGCTCCTATCTTGTGCTCATGGGCACAGAACGATTTCTGACCGATTTTTGGCGCGCAGATCAGACATTTTTCCCCTTTGATCCCGCACACTTATTCTCGGCAAATCAGATAATTTCACTCATGATTATTGCAGGCGCATTGCTTGGATTTTTCCTGATTAGGCGAGATGGCGAATCTTCATGAATCTTTTTACATTCATCAAATCACACGTTTCAATTTTTGATGTGGTGAGCGAATATACCACGCTCAGAAAAGCGGGAAACTATTGGAAAGCCCGCTGCCCTTTTCATCATGAAAAAACAGCATCTTTCACCGTCAGTCCGCACAAAGATATTTTCTACTGCTTTGGTTGCCACACAAGCGGTGACGTTATTTCATTCACCGCGAAAGTGGAAAATTGTTCGCAGCTCGAAGCAGCGCAATTACTTGCTGAGCGCAAGAATTTGGAAATCCCAAAGGATATCGCGTTTGAGCATAGCGAAGAAAATATGGAGAAAAAGGAGGCCTATTTTGCCATCTGCAAACAGATTGCATTGTGGTGCCACCAGGAACTAAAAAAATCTCCATCGGTCATCCAGTATCTGCAGCAGCGCAATATTAACGCAACGAGCATCGATGATTTTGCCATTGGCTATATGCCGGGCGGGATGCAATCAATTCGGGCACTCACCCATGCGATGAAGCAGCTCAATTTCCTGCAAGATGATCTGATGGATACAAACTTTGTGGCTATGGGCAAAAAGGTTTTGTATTCACCTTTTGAAGAGCGAATAATTTTCCCCATTCGAGATCATATTGGCCGCTTTTGCGGTTTTGGCGGACGCACTTTCAAACCAGAAGACACGCGCCCGAAATATTATAACTCACGAGAGAATGATTATTTCATAAAAGGATCACTGCTCTTTGGCTTGCCGCAAGCGAAAAAAGCGATCCAGCAGATGGGCTACACTTTTTTGGTGGAAGGCTACACCGATTGCATCGCGATGGCGCAGTATGGCTACATCAACACCGTTGCCACTTTGGGAACAGCCTGCACTGCCGCGCACCTGAAGCAACTTTCGCGTATGGCACCCTATTTATATATCCTCTATGATGGGGATGAAGCGGGCCATAATGCGGTGCTCCGGTTAACAGAACTTTGCTGGCAAGCGCACATGGAACTCAAGGTGATTTCCCTGCCGAATAGCCAGGATCCCGATTCATATCTGGCTGCAGGCAACGATTTGAAAATTGCTATCGAACATGCACAAGATATTTTTGTCTTTTTTATCGACTCAATGGCGAAAGATATCCCTTCCCAAACGGTTCATGAGAAGGTGCAATCGGCACGAAGATTGATTGAGATTATTCGCCCCATTGAGGATCCGCTCAAGCAAGATATGCTGCTGCAAAAAGCGGCTACCACCTTCGATGTTCCCTTTGAATCGCTCAAACGAGAACTCCTGCAGGCTGCCCCACAAAAACGAAATGCCACCCCAGAGGAGCAACCGGTCCAGAATGACGACCAGGAAGCGATTGCGGTTCTTTCTTCACTAGAAAAAAGGATTGGAGCTGCTATACTCAATAATACAAATTTGGTTGGAGAAACCAATGTTTCGCTCCTGCGCACATGCCTGAGCGAACCGATTGTCAAAATAATTGATGCCTTGTTAACCAAACGGGATGAAAAATCGGTTGAATTTTCCGGACTCATACAGAACCTTGAACCTGCCCTGCAAAATTTGGCTCACGAATTAGTTGTTGAGCATGAAAAATCAATCGAAAAGCAGGAATTTCAAGAGCTTGTGCTGCAATTACAAAAAAAACGTTGGAAGCACCTCGTGCACCACGTTAAGCTGCAGCTAGCTCATGCAAAAGATACGCAGGATGAGCCGCGAGTACAGGCGATACTTAAAGAATTTATGGCACTCAAGCAGGCAATCGCTCCCCAGGGCAGCAAAACGCAATAGTTAGTCGATAAAGGGTGTTTAATACTAATGGCCAAAAAGATCATCGCGAAAAAGAAAAATGCAGAGTTCGATGTTCATGATGAACTCGTCAATGAGTTAGTCGATAAAGGCAAAAAAAGAGGCCTACTAACTTATGAAGAGGTCATTGAGTTCGGCGACAAAAATGAATTAAATGAACAAGACACGGAGAAATTGCTTCGTCGTCTTGATAAAGAGAACGTTGATCTTGTCACGCAGGAAGAACTCGAAGCTGCAACCAGCGTTGAAGCTGATGAGGCGGAAGAGACCACTTCGCGTGTGGCAGACATCCGGTCGAAACTAGATAAAATTGGTGCTGATGTTTTTGAAGATGAAGATGAGGAAGAAGAACGGGCTGATGATGAAGAGACCGTATCCTCGTCACCACAAACAACAGATAGCGTTAAATCATACTTGCGGGATATCGGTAAGATTCCATTACTGAACAAAAAAACTGAAACCTCGATTGCCAATAAAATTGCTGAAAGCAAGGCAATCTCTATCGATTCAGTTGCACGCTTTCCGATGATTCATAAAGAGTTGGTTATTCTCGGAGAACGCGTCCGCAAAGATGTGGTTGCGCTCAAAGATATTATTCAATTCTCTGAGTTTGGCGAAGACAATTTGCCTGAATTAGAGAAAGAGAAAAAACGTCTTTTGAAATCTCTTGGCGATATTTCTGACTTGATCAACAATGAAGAAAAGATTTATCAAAGCTATCGTGGCAAGCTGGACAATGCGGCCAAAAAACAGGAAATGTTGCAGAAAGTTGCCGACAACAAGGAAGAAGTTGTCAAAGAAATTAAGGCAATCAGACTTGCAAACAAACTAATCCGCAAATTTGGTAAACGCGTTGAACGGCAAATCCAGAAGATTAATGAACGAGAACAGATAATTGCGGTTGCTAATGAACAATTGGCTGTCTTGAAAAAATCTCGTCGCCCGACTGAAGAACAACAGCGCGCGGTGGAAGAGATTGATAACACAATCCGTGTTGCCAACAAGACGATCAAAAAACTTGAGCAAGAACTTGGCTTGCCACGCAAAAAGACCCTTGAGCTCTACCAAAAATTCACTAAGGCTCAACAGGAAGATAAACGCGCGAAAGATGATCTTGCGAAAGCCAACTTGCGCTTGGTCGTTAATATTGCCAAAAAATATGTGAACCGTGGTTTGCATTTCCTTGATTTGATTCAGGAAGGTAATATTGGTTTGATGAAAGCGGTTGAGAAGTTTGAATTTGAACGTGGCTACAAATTCTCTACTTATGCAACTTGGTGGATTCGCCAAGCAATCACCCGTGCGATTGCAGATCAATCTCGTACGATTCGTGTTCCGGTGCACATGGTTGAAACGCTGAATAAGATTAACAAAATCAAGCGTACCTTTGTGCAAGAGAATGGCCGCGAACCGACATACGCTGAGTTGGCAAAAGAGTTAAATCTTGATGAGAAGAAAATCAAAAACATCATCAAAATTTCTAAAGAGCCAATCTCACTCGAAACTCCAGTTGGCGATTCTGAAGATGCATTCATCAAGGATTTCATCGAAAACGAAAATGAATTCTCTCCTTCAGAAACGGTCGCAAACACAGACTTGAAAGAGCGTGTGCGCGAAGTGCTCAAAACTCTCACCCCGCGTGAGGAAAAAGTACTCAAAATGCGTTTCGGCATCGATGTTGCATCTGAGCATACACTTGAAGAAGTTGGTAAAGATTTCTCGGTAACGCGTGAACGTATTCGCCAAATTGAAGTGAAGGCGCTCCGCAAACTCCGCCATCCTTCCCGCAGCAAAAAGTTGCTCACCTTCTTTGATCAAGAACTCGAAGATAGTGATGAGCCGTTTGATGATGGGGATGATGAAGAATAAAATGTCGGAACAGAGTAATGAAGCATTTTTTTATAAGGTAAAATGGAAAAGCTATGGATACTGACCCCGCCCTTGTTGCTCGCATGAGCACCCCGTTTATTCTCTTTGTGGTGGCACTTTTCGTGCGCGCCGTTTTTTCTTTTTTAGAAACAAGCATCACTGGTCTACGCCTTTTCAAATTAAAAGAGCTTGCGCGATCGACTGATCGTTATAAGCGTCTTTTCCAAACATTAGAAAAAAATCCTCATCGTGTGTTGATCACCACACTCATTGTCAGCAGCTGTGCCGATGTAACGGCCGCATCTTTGGGTACATATGTGATCGAAATGGTGTTTGAAAGCTTCAATCTATCGAGCGGGCTCGGCTTCTCTTTTGGTATCGGTTTTGCAACTATTGCCATTATCATTTTTGGCGAAATCCTACCCAAGAGCTTGGCAAAAGGACAAGGCGAACGGATGTTCGGCTCGATGCTTTGGTTGATCAACGCGGTCTACTACGCACTCTATCCGCTCAGCCGCATCTTGATGGCTTTTTCAGATCGAGTTATTTCACTTTTCGGCGCTGGAGAAACGGGCGAAGAAAGTGCCGAATTGGTTGCATCTGAACGGGAAATCCGCTTCTTGATCGACTACATTCACGACAAAGGATTATTGGAAGCACAAAAAACTGAAATGTTGCAAAACATTTTTGAACTGGGCTTAACACCAGTTAAAGAAATTATGGTACCGGCAACTGACATTATTTCGGTGGATCTCAACACGTCACTGGAAAATACACTCCGTATTTTTTCTCGCTATAATTTCACACGACTCCCGGTCTTCGACAAAAAAATGGACAACGTTATCGGTATGGTCCATTTGAAAGATATCTTTTTATTGCTCTCGAACAATGAACAAAAACCGCTCAAAGACTTGGTTCGTCCAATTATCTTTATTCCGGAAAGCGTCAAGATTAACCAACTGCTCCAGGAATTGCGCCAACAGCACATGCACATGGCAATTGTTCTCAATGAATATGGCATTATCACCGGCTTGATCACCCTCGAAGACGTGCTTGAGCAAATCGTTGGTGATATTAGCGACGAGCATGAGCCTGAAAATGCAAAAATCACTGAACTGCAAAAAGGTGGCTGGCTTGTGGATGCGAGCGTTTCAATCGAAGAATTGAGCACGCATTTCAAGATTTCATTCGAAACTCAAGGCTCTGTAACCCTGGCTGGCTTTATGACTGAGCAGCTGCAGCATTTGCCGAAGAAAGGCGAACGTCTGCTTTATAAGGGTTATTATTTCCAAGTTCACAAAGCAAGCGCAACACGCGTGCAGCAAGTGCTCGTGTTTGCAGAAGAGCATGTACCTGTTGAGAAAAAAGAAGAGAAGCCAGAATAGGGCAATTTCTTTCTTTTAAAACAGCGTATATACTGGCAGCAAAACTCATACCTTCCTCATAATATCTAAAGGAGATGGCATGAAAAAGTTGCTGCTTTCAGCGCTTATTCTTTCCCCGATAACTCTCGGGGCACAAAACGTAAGACCTCAATGGCACCCGCCTGCAGTCGTAATCCCTGAAGAAGAAGAAGAAAAAAATACCGGCCACATTGTGTTGGCCGGTTTTGCTAAAATCGTAGGTAATTTTTTTAATCTCGTGAAAGATCCGCGCAACGCTGCCAATGTTGGTTGTAATGTTGCTGCCATTGTGCACACGATTGTCGATACTGCGGTTGAGGCAATGCGGCGAGGAGAACTTTCACTCGATCCATCCCCAGAAGAAATTGAAGCATTCTCACGCAGAATTGCGGACACGGTGAGCGATCAGGTGAGCCGATCAATTATAATTCGGTCATGTGAGATACAGAGTTAGAACAAAGAGGCTCCCAAAAAATGGGAGCCTCTTTTTATTTCTCGCCACAACAACAAAGCAATGCGCGCAGCCCGCGATTCTTCTTCCTCACTGCACGATCCTCTCTTGCCTGCCTTAGCAATCCATTGCCTGCTTCCAATTGTCTAATGCGAGTTTGATATTCCATCTCCCGTTGCCTCAGCAAATCATTCTGCCGTTCTATACTATCAGCCCATTGCTTATGATGATTAAGATTACTAATATCCTCTTCTAATTGCCTAATGCGACCGAGATGACCCATTCCCCATTTTCCCCATAGCCCCTTTTCTCTTTCTAGAATTTCCGCTTGCTGCTCTAGTTCACGCAGCCGACCACTTTTTATTGCCAGGTCAGCCTCAGCTTCTCGCCGAGTTTTATTGAGCTTCCCGGTAACTTGCTCAAGCTCTCTTTGGCTCTTTTCAAAGCGAGTCAGCAGCTGATCATACTCCGCAAGCAACTCTTCATTAACATCCTTTGTGAGAACCTCCCTGAGCTGCTCACTTTCGTCCCGGCATGCAGAAAATTGCGCGCGCAGTGCCTGAAAAATCAGAGGAGAAACATAGTCGTGAGGTTCTCTATGCCGAGAGAGGGCCATATGCGCAAGCTGAGAAACAACTTTCTGATACTGGCTCCAATCCTGCTCTCGCTGCTCTCGCAAGAGCTGTTTGAGCGATTGCTCGTAACTCTCAGGCGGCAATTCTCGTGCTAACCAAGAAAGATGGCGAATAGCTGCGCACAGCTCGGTTGGATTGGTTTGAATCTGATCGATGCACACCTCTGCTGGACGATTCACTTTCTTGCTTTTACACGTTGCCTTGAATGTCTCAAAGGGATCTTCCTGTGCCTGCCCATCCATTGCATCTGCAAATTTGAAAAGAAAGATCACGCTGAGAACAACCTTTTTCATTTCCTACCTAAATAATTAACCCAAAAGATTCGAAGTCACTTTTGCAGCTAGAAATCCGGCCGCAAAGGCCAACACAATACCCTTAGTGGAATGAGATTCCTCTTTGAGTCGTTTATTTTCTCTTTCAAGCTCAACACATCGCGCGTCATATGCACGCCTTTGCATCTCTATCGCCTCGCAAACAAGAGCGCGAATGGCCGATTCAGGTCCTTTCCGATACAAAGCACGAGTCACTAATTGCTGCACCACAGTTTGATAGTCCGTTGACTGCGCTCTTGCCCGCTCAGCAACCAATAGGTTGAGCTGATTTTCATATGCTTCACGGCGCAACTCTCTCGCCTCAGAAGACAGCGTTTTAATAGCTGCACACACTTCTTCTGGAGTTGGGTCAATCTTATCCGCATAGCACTCTTCTTTATCAAATACTGTAATGGCCTCACTGCACTTTTGCTTGAACGCCTCAAAAAGAGCTTTCTGGGCCTGCATCTCCTCACTCATCTGACTTTCCATTCCATGAACAACATTAAAAAAGAAGATTGAAATAATCATAAACTTTTTCATCACCGACCCCCTTGAGAAAAAGAATTGAGACGCTGCTCTCCAGCGTGCCAGAGCGAAGCTCTTCATTTCAATATTTTTGTTGAACCCCACTCTTTAAAATTGCTAGTTTGTAATTATAACAAGGGGTGGGATTATGAAAAGAATAACAATCATTGCGGGCACATTATTGTTTTTTTATGGGCATATGAGTGGACTATCGCTCATCATTATTGATACACATGGAAAAGATCGTCACCAATTTCGCAACTTAGAACTTCTGTGCCAATCAGTTGGATTCAAAACCGATTATAAAAATATATATGATATTCTCGAAGAACCAAACTTTAATCATTATTTTAATCATCATGATGCCGCTCTTTTTCTCTGCAGTCCCGAGCTTTTGAGCAATCCAAGTCATCCCATAGCACAAACATGTTTCGATGCATTGCGATCATTTGCGCAGCAGCCAGATAAATCAGTTGGTTTTATTCTGCCTGCACGCCCGCACTACTCAGCTGCAATGCACCAACGTGTGATGAATATTCTATCTTCACTCAATCTTTTTTCTGGGAACAAAGCTCTTGAGGCAATTGCCAATCCATTTATGGCATATTTTTTACAATCAGATGTGCAGCACGCTGATCTTTTTGGATCCACCCTGCTCAATTCAAAACCAAACACATTCAACATTCCGCAATCAAATGAACTTGCTGCTGCGATGAATTATGCGCGAGAAGAAAATAATCTTCTGGCACTGCGCTCACCAATCAACACCCAAACGCTTTCGCCACGCGCACAGCAAACATTGCCACTCGCACTGTTTCTTGCTGACGAGAAAACGCACAACATCATTTTGTTGAGTAAATTGTCGCTCGTATCCTTCGCTGAATTGGATGAAAATTTTATTAAGAATCCCTACGATCTTGAAATTCGCCAGGAACTGCTGGCAGCCGCGCAACAAACATTGCTGGAATTTTTTCAGGCAACACGCAATCATTCGCTCGAGAATATCGCAGGAGCTCATCGCCCCGCATTGCCAAAAGAACTCACGCTCGCATATATGCAGCACAAAAAAGAAGAGGCGCGAACTCACCTGCATCTTGATAAGCGATACGATTGGACTAAACACGGCATCACCTGTGCATGGCTCGATCCTTATGATTTTAATGATCAGCCCACAGTTTTGGATCGCGGCATCAAGATGCTTTATAATGCGCACTTTAATTTGCTCTGGTTTGAATTGCTGCCCGATTGGTTCTTGAGTGATCATGGGCGGAAAAAAGAGGAACGGGAATCCTATATTGCGCACATCAAGAAATTATTTGCCGCATTCACTATCCATGCGCGGACACACAAGAAAGAAATGCCAAAAGTTTTTTTGGGGCTCAACTTAACGGGGAATTTTTTCAATCACCCTGTTGCTCATCCTGTGGTGGATCTTTTTGGCAAAAGGTATTCCAAAATTCCATCGCCACTGGATGTGGATAATTTTTGGAAACCAGAAGCGCTCGATATTTTCGATACCTTCTTAGCAACTTTCAAGGAAGTTCCGGTTGATGGCGTCTTTTTTGATTTTGAAATGTATCATGCGCAAGATCAAGCTGGCTCATTCACTGAGCTGATGGATTTTTCCGATTTCACCTGGCAACGCTATGTTCAAAAAAATAAAAAAGCGCCACACCGCGCATCACTCGAAGAGAAAATAGATTATTTAAAAACGCACAAGTTGTTTGATGATTATTTCAAAACGCTCAGCAATAATGCGGCAGACATTGGGCGCATGCTGAAAAAGCATATGCGTGCACAATTACCAAACACTCTGTTCGCCGCCTATGCACCAACATTGCCAAACTCATGGTTCTATCGCGGCATCACGCGCGGATTGAGTAGCAAAAAAGAGCCACTTCTTTTTGCGACATTCAACACCGATTATTTTTCTCATCACGATTGGCTGCAAAAACAGCACATCTATTTGTTGCATGCATCGGTGGTAATGCTTTCAAAACTAACGAGCGAAAAGAATTTTACTATCGTGGATAACGTGCGAAAATATCATGATTTTGTCTGGTACAATCGCCCATCGCGCATGGTTCCACTATTCACCCCCGAAGAAAGAAATAAGCAATGGTGGGGCATTGAATCCTCGCCATTGCCTACTGAAGAATTTGCGGAATTAGTTGCCGAGCATTAAAAATTATTCGTCTATTTCAGTCGCCTGATCTGACTCGCGTAACTGCGTGATGCACCATCTAAAAACCTCACATTTACTCGCATCAAATGCTGAGATCGGCAATTGCCTTTCATTCATAAATGCAAGCGCCTTTGCACAATAGACCGTCGCGCATACCAGTTCCTGATATTTGTCAGCATTTAACTGTTTCAATCGATGCAATCCATTATCTAGAAAACTGGCATCTTGTTTGCCATCAAGATGCAATCCCATAATTGCATTATTCTGCAGCATGAACTGTGCTGGTACGGCTGATGCAACATCATATTTTTGCAACTCAGCCCAGCAGGCCATTTCTGGTGATTGCCCAATCGGCATTTGCCACACCGGCTCTTTTTGCAATTGCACAAGACTATTAATTGATTTTTTTCTATCCATACCCGAAATCGCAAGGGGACATATCGCAATCATTAACAGATACAATTTCTTCATGCTAAGATCCTTACAAAATAAAGGGATAATTATATGAGCAATACAATACCGATAATTTTGTTTCTTTCAATGGCATCCTCACTCTGCGCAGCGCGAACACCACTCACACCGGAGCAACAAAAAATTATTGGGATGAACATTTGGCGCAATGAGTGTGCGCAGAGCACCACCAAATTAACTTTCTGGAATCCCAACGAACCCTTCCCTTCATTTGGCATCGGTCACTTTATTTGGTTTCCCGCAACTTATGAGGGGCCCTACACAGAATCATTTCCAAAACTCCTGCGATTTTTGACGCAGTACAATGTTGAGTTGCCAGCATGGTTGCAAGATACAAAACATTGTCCGTGGCAAACACGCGCAGATTTCATGGCAGATTTTGAAGGTGAACGGCTCACTACCTTGCGCGCGCTACTGAAATCCACCGTCGAACTGCAAGCAAAGTTTATTATTAAACAGCTTGAAGATGCACTGCCCGCGATGCTAACCGCCGCCCCACGATCGAAAAATGCACACATCAAAAAACAATTCAATCGATTGGCCGATAGTCTCACAGGTCTCTATGTTTTGATTGACTATACCAACTTCAAAGGCCTGGGAACCAATCCATTGGAGCAATATGAGGGGCACGGCTGGGGATTGCGCCATGTGCTGCAGGCGATGGATCCTCTTGCACAGGATCCGATTCTAGAATTCATTCAATGCGCAAAAAAATTACTCGCTGAAAGAGTTGAGCATGCGCCAGCAAATAAGCCGGAAAAACAGTTCCTTCTTGGCTGGAATAATCGACTAAATACCTACCTAAAGCCACTTTCTTGAGCTGTGCACATAATGTGCACGAGAACATCATCTTTAAAAATGGTCATTTTGTTGCACAGATCCGTGCAACAGGTTGCGCAACGCTCGTCAATCGCGAATAACACGATCAATCCGCACTTTTCAGCGCAACATGCGCCGTTGCGCAACATGCTAATAGAGGCGAAAACAACATGAAAAAATGCACTTTTAGACATTAAAAAATAAAAAGAAGAATGTGTTGATTTCATATAGTTGATGTGTTATCACTAGTTTCAACAAGCAGTGTTAACCTATCCGATTCACCCAGGTAGAAGGAGTAAAGCCCATGATGGTTTACTACAACTCCGTAAAACGCAACGAGCAAGGCCGTTTATGTTCATGCAAGTCTATGCATACAACATTTTGCACCGCTCCTTTTATGTCCCAAAATAATATTCGCCCCTTTAATAGCTGGCAGACAATGATGCCTCAGCAGAGTGCCATGGATTTCTAACAGCTCAGATTCCACACTAAAAATCCTATCATTGTTTGCCAAACGATAATCTTGGACGACTCACGTCCAAAGTTAGAGACAATTTCTTCGGTCTAGCACCACATCATAGTCATGCACCTTTTGAGCTAACCGATCAAAAAGCCCAAGGGGTATGAATATGAAACGATTAGAAGCTGGTCTAGGACTGACGCTCCTCATCATCGCGAACATAGTGAAATTATGCGCACTGGTGACTCTTTGTAGTGCGTGTGTTCATGCTACAGAAATAGAAGAGCTTGCACATGATGAGCAAGAAGAGATAAAAAAATATGAGGCAAAGAAAGATCTTCCAATTCGGTAGCGTTCCCAAAGGAGATAGTAATGAAGCACGCAAACATAATAATCACGATGCGTGCACTATCATCAACGGGATCTCGTGCAATGAGATATTTCTATAATGGAAAAATTCAACTCGAATTTACTAAACCGTAAGAAAAATTTTTGACACCCAACCAAAAACCCTTATTCTAAAAAGGGAATTAATCTTTGTTTGGGGTGGAATTTTTCAATGCGTATAATTGTTATGTTTCTTTTCTTGATCCAAGTGGGAACCATTTTTCCGAGACAAACTGATCGAATCATGTATGGCCCAGCAATGCTGATCCCCATTGACCCAGACCTAGATCAAGCACATGCACCCAGAATAAGAAGAGCAGATGCTCCTCCTGCACCGCCAGCGCAACCACGGCAGCAAAGCAATGAGCCCCGCTTTGATGATTCAGATAGCGAGAAGGATTAGGCAGACAAGCCTTCCATCTCTTTCAATTGTTCTTGAATCATTTCAATTTTAAATGGCAACAGACGCTTTATTAACACATCTTTTTGAAGTATGTTATCTCACGATAAAATGTAATTCTCTCAAAATGTGGGATCTCTGCCGTGAAAAAATCTATCGTATCGCTTGGGATTATGGCCTGCACACTTTCATCCACACTCTTTTCAATGGAGGAAGTGCTCGTCTTTAAACGCATGTATTCAGCTGGAAATTATGATCCCGTTGAACGCAATTGTGTATTGCCAGTGGCGGCTAAATATAGAATGGCCGATGGATCATCGACTATTCAAAAATTAAACACGACGTTGCCTCAATATCAAGGCGAACTTTTGAATATACTAATCCCCTCAATTTACGATTCTAGCAGTCGACATTGGAATGCGGTAGCGATAGAGCTCATATACCCTGAAGGGCATTGCAATAAAACAAATATCAAAATGAAAGCTTTGAAGGGCCAAAAAAGGCAATAATCGCTTTATCAACGCGATTATTTAAGGTATCTTGTTTTGCATACCCACTAAAAAATGTGGCTATCAAAATAAATGGCATCTAGTTTTTTACAAACAAGAAGATTAATACTATGAAAAAAACAACACTCCTTTACACACTCATCACATGCGCACTACCCTCAGCAGTTCTTGCGATGCAGAACGAACCTTGCACATTAGAAATACATAGCACCGCGATAGACTTCATTCGTAACGGCGAAGTAGCGCTCAGAGGTTATGGTAAAACATTCGATCAATCATATGTGTTTGAGTTAAGAAATATCCATCCTGCCAATATGGAGTTAACTCTTAAAGAACAAATGGATAAACATCCGGGAACTAGAGAACTCACATTAGAATTCTCAAAATTTCTCGTGCGCTATGACTTCCTAAATGGACACAGAAATCCAAGAAATCCATACATCTGGTCTAAATAATCTTGGTGCCTCTATGAAAAAAACAACACTTCTTTTTGCGCTCACCTGCGCACTACCATCTGCAATGCTCCACGCGATGGAGAGCAGAACTTTTAGCGTAAAATATAAAGGAAGCGCAATACTGTTTCAAGGTCACGTCGGGCAGCTTACCTTCAAAGAGCCGTTACAGTGTGAAGGATACCTTCCTTATGAAGCATTGATTGAATTGCCTACTACCTGCTTGATAATAGCTTTGAATCAAGGTAACCTGCCGCAGTATGCGGAACAACTTATTGATCAATTAGCAGCAAATCATCCTGAAGCTGAAACCATACGCCTGCGATATCCAAATGATGTATGCGACAAAATAGCCGCTGGCAACTTCCACAAAGGAAACAAATGAAAACAACAATAATCTTTTTTACACTTGCGTGCGCACTTTCAGTGCCAACAATTCAGGCAATGCAACCTAAAATGGTAGTTGGACGTGCACTGAGAACTCTCAATCCAGAAAATGAGGGGCAATTACCTCACACCGCTTTTGTTGAATTGCATCAGGAACAGATATCACTCAAATTCGAGTTGCCGCATGCGCATAAAACGGAGACCACCGCATTTCTCCTCAAGCTCTTTGGAGAACATCCTACCATTAAAAAAATCAAGTTCGAGTATGCAGGCCGCCCTCGCCGTTTTGTAGAGTATGATCTATTAGAAGGTATTAGCCGCGCTTTTGATGAATACGCTGATTGTGAATAGATATAAATACAATGAAATTTATTAAGAGAACAATTCTACTCTGTGCGCTCATCGCATACGCACATCCATCAAGGCTCCACGCGATGGACGATAAAAACACTACTATGATACGCGCGCCCAAATTAACGTTGGGGCCCCTGGATCCATATACCCTTCGATGCAAGGGACAATATCCAATGACCGGTCTGCCTACAAATAAACATGATTTACTTCTCGTTCTCGGCATAAAACATCACCCTATGCGCCAGGTAGTTTTAAAATATCCAACAGGCATGCGCTTCGAACACGGCGAATTAAACCTAGACACAATCATCTATCCATAATTAAAATCTTCCATTATGAAAAAATTAGTTCTCCTTTTTAGTTTCATTATATGCGCACTTCCATCGACAATGCTTCAGGCGATGAACCGCCGTCCTATGGATGTAGGACTGCCCAAATATCCTCCCGCACCAGATCCACATTCAATGAAACATTTAGGCGAATATCCTCAATGGGTTAGACTATTTCAGAATGGAAGGCACATTGTCGAAGTTCAGTTAAATGAGCCATATTTCACCTCTCTAGGCGCACTCGCTGAGACTCTGCAAGCAAAGTTTCCCCATGTGGATGAAGCAATTTTACTCTATCCGATGGGAATTCAAATCGATGGCACGCATCTCTTGGCACCAAGACCTTTGCCTTTTTATAAAAAAAAATAGAAACTACTATAACAAAAAAGCCCCCATCATTTCTGATGAGGGCTTTTTTTTGATCTCTTTTTCAGATTTTATTTAATCTGCTCAAAGACCTGTTTAATGGAAGCGAGCGAACCAATTACTGAACTCGCATCGTAAGGAATCACCACTGTTTTGCCTTCGGCGCCCTTGGTGATTTCTGGCAATATTTTGATATATTGCATCGCAATCAAGTATGGCAATGGGTCACCTTTTTGGATTGCATTGCTCACCAGCTCGATCGCTTTCGCTTCAGCATTGGCAGCTTTCAAGCGAGCTTGCGCTTCACTCTCAGCAGCAATGATGACTGACTCAGCTTCACCAGTTGCACGAAGCACTTTCGATTCCTTAACGCCTTCAGCTTCCAGAATCGCAGCCCGTTTTTTACCTTCAGACTCAAGAATGGTTGCACGGCGATCACGTTCTGCTCGCATCTGTTTTTCCATCGCAACACGAATATCGTGTGGTGGATTCACTTCTTGCAACTCAACGCGATTAACCTTCACACCCCACTTGTCTGTCGCTTCATCGAGAATGAGACGTAAGCGCTCATTGATATGCGCACGAGAAACGAGTGTTTCATCCAAGTCCATTGAACCGATCACATCACGCAATGTTGTTTGCGTTAATTTTTCGATCGCCTCTGGCAAATTGTTCACTTCATATAATGCTGCTTTTGGATCAGTAATTTGGTAATACAAAAGTGCATTAATTTCAGTGGTCACGTTGTCTTTTGTGATCACATTTTGTTTTGGAAAATCGTAGACCGATTCACGCAAATCAATGCGATCCAATGTTTGCACGTAGCGATAGTAGCGCCCAGTGCCACCACGATCTTCCAAGTAGGTCCAGATAGTTGTTCGTGGACGTTCTAGAAACGGCAGCACAATATGCAAGCCGGCTCCCAAGGTGCGATCATAGCGCCCCAAGCGTTCAATCACGATCACTTCTGCCTGACGCACAAGGTAGACAGACTTGATCAAAAGAACAAACAAGAATAAGAAAAACGCGCCTGCCACAATGGCAAAGCCGAGAGGTAGATTCATCATAATAATGTTCATGATTAATCCTCCAATAAAAATTTATAAAACTTCTTCAACAACAAGGTGCGCACCACGCACATCCACTATGATGACATAGTTTCCAGCCGCAATTGTGTGTGCTGATCGCGCCATCCAAGATTCACCACCAACTTTGACCGTTCCCGGTTCATCTGGGGTGATGTCCTTCAAGACTAATGCTCGCTTTCCTTTGAGTGCGTAGATATTACTTTTCTCATGCCCATGATGTTTGCTGCTTTTACGCGCAACCCACCATTTGAGTATCACGAGCGCCAAACAGGTGGCCGCGAGAAAAACAATTATTTGTGATGCTATAGCATGCATCGCAAGCGTGCTGAGTGCTGCTGCTAGGGCACCAAATGAGAATGAGAGGAAATAAAATAATCCGGGATTGCCCATCTCAAAAAAGAGGAATAAGAATGCTAGAAGGACCCATGCAGTGAAAAAAGTATTCATGCTGCCTCCTTGTATGGTAAGAAGTGATGGAAATAATATCAATATGTGTTCAGAAAGAGTGAGTTCGGAAAGAAGGCCCTTTTGAACTTGGGTTATTATTAATATAGAATGAAAAACGGGATTAGTCACGCGAAAAGCGTGCTATTAGGAGAAAAAGAGCATGAATAAGTTAGGATTTTTCAGCATCACTTTTTTTAGTCTCCTAGCTGGAGTGACCATGCTCAAAGCGCGCACATCTCATGAAAGTATCAAATCTGCTCTTGAAACAAAGAACGGAGAAAGCCGCTTCGTGCAGGGGCCAGTCACTATCTATCTTCATGGCACGCACCTGAACGCAATCATTCCTATCGGAGGTATTTCTCGCCATGCTAAAGCACTCGAAGAACGCATTCATGGCGGACCAAAAGGTTTGCATCCGGTCATCGATATCGATGAAAAGTATTATGTGCGCACAATTGGCATGATTTTAAATAGTGTCGATCCCAAAGAATATCCGCTCGAAAATTTTTATAGTTTTGTCTGGTCTGGGCAATTGGATGCGCGAAAACGACATAAAGAAGCGCATGCACTTTATAGCCAGATCATGGACCGCATTGTTAAACCGTATGAAAAAGCATATGGCGTTCCGCCAATCATTCGAATCATCACACATAGCCATGGCGGCAATGTTGCTCTGCAATTGGCGCGCGTCGGACACAAAAAATCGCATGGCTTCACCGTTGATCAGCTCATTCTTCTTGCCTGCCCGGTACAAAAAGAAACATCAAAATACATCTCCGATCCGATGTTCAAACAAGTATTTAATATTCACTCACATGATGACATGATCCAAATTTTGGACATGCAAAAATTTCACCCGCTGCATCCCGCACTCGTTCAAGCGTGGAATGAAAAAACGATGGACCCAATTAAATGTGCCTTCTGGGAATGTGTTGATCGTCCCTTTTTCTCTGAACGCCATTTTGTTGGCAATCCAAATCTCAGACAGGTGCGGGTCGAATGGAATGGTAAACCCCACTGGAATCCGGAAGACACCGATCTTTTCGGCATTGCCACTATGCACAAAATCACGAGACCCATTGATCGATCCAATCGTGGGCTCATGCATATTGAATTTATTATTCCGACATTCTTCCACAATTTGCCGAAAATTATAGATGCGGCAAACAAGGAAAACACGCAGGATGATATCGTATTTAAAATGTAGGTGCGCATAGCGTTGCAATTAAAATTACGTTATTCTATGGCTCCAGAAAATAAACATCCTCATCTTTAGGAGATCCAGATGAAACAACGTATGACGTCCCTCTTTGTTGCGCTCGCATTCAGCGGAGCAGCACTCCATGCAATGGATGTGGTTGAACAACAACCGGCCGCACCAGAAGAATCCACTGTTAAAAAATTAATAGGCAACACGCTCGCCTCCGGTGAAGTGATCACAGAAAAAACATTACCCGCCCTTGCTGAAAAATATTCTCCTATTTCAAAAGAAGATGATGAGAAGGTGAAACGTTGGCTTTCAAACCCAGACAATCTGCGCCTTCTAATGAAACTCACGCAAATGCCCAAAGAAAGAACGTATAAATCGGTGACCACGGATGCGACCGAAACTCGCAAGGCATTTGAAGCTTCGGGCATTAAAAATCTCTCTAAATGGAACTATGTGTGGCATGTTGATCAAGAAGATCCAAATAGTCCTATCATCAAAGTTGGTGGTAAAAATCCAAGCAGACTTTTCTTATTAGTTGGCACACACCAGAATCCCTATGATTGGATTAGAGAACACAAGGAAATAG
>Ga0268264_10001303_pt1 | contig 23523 bp, 26 predicted proteins | sample KBSSwiS32_FD_190357 | JGI IMG/M metagenome (GOLD analysis project Ga0268264, IMG submission 190357) | Switchgrass rhizosphere microbial communities from Kellogg Biological Station, Michigan, USA - KBS Switchgrass S3-2 (SPAdes) (version 2) | ecosystem: Host-associated > Plants > Roots >...
TGTTCTGGTCCAGCTCACTGGTGTTTTGGCCCAGCTCACTGGTGTTCTGGTCCAGCTCACTGGTGTTTTGGCCCAGCTCACTGGTGTTCTGGTCCAGCTCACTGGTGTTTTGGCCCAGCTCACTGGTGTTCTGGCCCAGCTCACTGGTGTTCTGGTCCAGCTCACTGGTGTTTTGGTCCAGCTTAGTGGTGTTCTGGCCCAGACCACCACTGTTCTCGCCCAGCTCACCCGTGACCTGGTTCGTCTCACCCGTGGACCGGACCGTCTCACCTGTGTTCCCGGCCGTCTCGCTCCTATGCGGTTCCGTTTTAGGGGTGTCCCCGGTCGACTCAGCGGTATTCGCCACCGGCTCGCCCATGTCCTGGGCCGCCTCACCGGTGCCCCCGGCCGTCAACCTCCTGTCCCCGGCCGTCTCGCCGGTGTCGCAAGCCGGCTCATCGGTTATCGCGGCCGGTTCACCCTGAGGTTCCGGCCTCCGAGCGCACGGCGATGGCGTCGAATCGGAAGTCTACAGGAGAAGGCGGGCGCAATCTGGGGCGAGACTCACGAGCTTGGGTCCCTGATCTCGTCAACGAAACCGGTGTTCGCGGTCGGCTTGGGCATCGCGCAGGTAGCGGCGGAGGTCGGCGACGAGGTCAAGTTGCGCCGTCTCGGCGCGGGCGGCCTCGACGAACAGGCGCAACGCGGCAAGCGCCTCGCGGTGGACGTCCTGGGCGGCGAAGATCGGCACCATCTGCTCGGCCAGCTCGCGCACCTTCGCGGTTCGACCCGCGCGCAGGTGAAGCTCGGCGAGGTCCATCGCAACCGAAGCGGCGAGGAGACCCATCCCGCGCTCCAGAAAGTCGGCCTGGACCTCGTGGAGCGCGCGCTCCGCCTGGCGGCCGTGTCCCAGGCCCGCGGCGATCTGCCCCTGAACCCAACGACGGCGCAAGCGGTCGAGCGGTTGGCCGTGACGACGGAACAGCCCCTCATCCTCGTGGAAGATCGCCTGCGCCTCTTCGAACTCCTCCGCAGCGGCCAGGTAGCGGCAGAGGTTGTGGCGGGCGCACAGATAGAGGTGAGGTGTTCTTTCCACGGAAATCGAGCGGAGTGCTCTGCGCAAAGTCCCAATCGCTTCCTCCGACTTTCCTTCATAGAAATGCACGGACGCAAGTTTGACCGTCGCTTTGGCCAAGCGGTTGGGGAGGCCCGCCAGTTTGTACAGCACCAGCGCGCGCAAGAGGAGTGTCACGGCGCGGTCGAAGCGGCGCTGGTCCTTCCTAAGCGAGGCTTCGAGGTCTTCCAGCTCGGCAAGCGTGCCCGAATCGGTCACCCGCTCCCGCTCGGCGATCATCCGGGCGTAAGCGAAGAGTTCGTCCGCTTCGCGCAGCTCGCCCGCGGCGCGACGGGCGTTCGCCATCGCCGCGGCGGAAAGGGCGGACAGCTCGAACGAGGGATTTGTCCGATCGGCCACCGCGAGCGCCAGAGCCGCGAAGTCGTAGGCCGTGTCGGGAGAGTCATGGAGCCGGTGGCGCCCCTCGGCGAGCAGCAGGCGGACCAAGCGGGGGCCGCGATAACGCGTGAGCGCCCGCTTTATGGTTGCGAGCCTCTTCTCAGCCGGGAGTGCCGCAAGGGCGAGAAAATCCTTCATTGCCTGGCGTTCCGCCTGCTCCAGATGCGGTGCTGCGGCGCCCAGAAGCGGCAGCAACAGCTCCGGCCGGGACTCCCTTTTCCCCTTGGGATCGCGCTTCCAAGCCTCGTACTCTTCCTGGCAGCAGGGACAGAGCTGGGTCAGATGCTCCAGCCCCGCTTCGGCGAGCAGGCGGGGAGAGACCTCTCCACGCGCCACGGCCTGGAGCAGCTCGCGCGTAATGTGCATCGCGACACCTCCCGGAAGAATTTTTTCGAGTCCTAATAGATGTAGGTAGCTCTGCCCGGTAATTTCGTGACAAGAATCGACGCGAACCCTCCCGGAAGGCCCTCCCCTCGCCTCCGGAGGGGAGGGAAAAGAGTGAGTCAGCCGTTGGGGTCGATATCGCCGCCGAAGCCCTGGGGTGGCGGGGCCGGCCGGCCGTCGGGATCGATATCGCTGCCGAAGTCCTGGGGCGGAGGAGCGGGTCGGCCGTCGGGGTCGATGTCACTGCCCGCAGCGAGCGGAGCGAACATCCCGGAGAGAAACGCACCGGCGCGCTCGAACGGGTTCCACCCTCCGAGGGTCAGCCAGACAGCTGTGAAAACGATGGAAAGGACGCGGCGAGGCATGGTCGGACCTCCTCTTTCGGGACCGCTTCCATGCCTCCCTCAAGCGGGAGGTCGGCGCGGCCCCTGAAAAGAGAAGTGCCCGGCGGGCAGTCGGCCCGGCAGGTTGCGGTGGGTGATGGCCGGGACGACTAGGCAGCTTCGGCGAGCGGGAACAGCTGAAGATCGAACTGCGGGTTGGCCCTGCGCGGCCTGATGGGCCGAGATTTCGCCTGAATTCCCGCAAGCAAGTCCCAGTACTTTTGGGGAGCCCGCTTGAAGTGGCTAAACGGCTCCCTGCCCGCGGCTCGATCGGCGGCGATTTGGTCCAGGATCTGCCCCATCAACTCGTTCGGGAGATCTTGGAGGCTTTCGGCGCAGCTAACCATGTTGAATTCAAGGCACTGCGCAATCCAGACCCCGTCTTCTTGAAATGCTACGGCCGTGACCTGCGTGAAGCTCATAAGCCACCATTCCTGGTAGTACAACGGGAACGCCGACAGCAGGCAAGCTCGACGCGGCGCGGCGGTGCTTCACCACTCGTCGTCACGGTACTCCTCGGCCATCCGCGCCTGCTGGTATTGCCGCCAACGCTCTTCGTCATCGGCAACATCCCAGCCGTGCTTGTCGATGTAACCGCACACTTGAGCCAGAACCTGGCTCGGTGCGGGACCAGGCTGCCCCAGGTAAGGGGGTTCGGTCTTCATTGCAACAATTCTATCATGCCTGGTCGCCCCCACCTTTTCCGCCCCGGCCATTTCTGCTAGAGTCCTCGCCTTCGTGCGGTCTGCGCCCTATGGGCGAAGCCTGTATAGACGCCCGCTGGCGTTCCAGATAACGAGATTCGAGGTCAATCGAGCATGGTTAGAATTCGGCTCCGCCGGATGGGCGCGAGGAACGCGCCGTTTTTCCGGGTCGTCGTCTCCGACACCCGCCGCACCCCTCTGGCCGTCGCGGTCGAGGAGATCGGCTGGTACGACCCCAAGAAGCAGCCCGCCCAGATGAAGATCGACGGCGATCGCTTGCAGTACTGGGTTAGCAAGGGCGCGCAGCTCTCGCCGACCGTCAAGAAGCTGTTCGCCAAGGCGTCCTGATCGCCGTGGCGGAAGTCCGGGGCGAAGTCGAGGAGCTCATCCGCCGACTGGTCGACCAGCCCGAGAAGGTGAAAGTGGCCGAGTTTCCGAGCGGCGACGAGATCCTCTTGGAGGTCGAGGTGGCTCCGGAGGATCTCGGCAAAGTGATCGGCCGGCAGGGGCGCACCGTACGCGCGATGCGGACGTTGCTCGAAACCCGCAATGCCCGCGAGGCGATCCCGTACGGGCTGGAAATCATCGAAGACTAAAAGTCTCTTCGACGCCTTGGGGGGCGAATCGGCTCGGCTCCCATGACTTCGATAGCTCCGCTGGCTCCGATGACCGACTCCAATGGCTGATTCAGAAGCGCTGCGCGACGACCTTCCCGCGACCGTAACCGTCGGGCGCGTGCTGCGTCCGCACGGGTTGAAGGGCGAGCTGTCGGTGCTCGTCGAGTCGGAGGTGCCGGGTCGGTTCGATCCGGGCAGCGAGCTGCTCGCCGTTCTGCCGGGGAAATCGCCGCGGCGGGTGAAGGTGGCGAGCCACCGCGCGTTTCGCGGCGGCGCCCTGGTCACCTTCGAGGGTCTCGCCGACCGCGACGGGGCCGAGACGCTGCGCGGCGCGGTGTTCGAGGTAGAGCGGGAGAAGGTGCCGCCGGCGGAACCGGGGGTCTACTACCACTTCCAGCTGATCGGCTGCCGCTGCACCGAGGCGGGGCGGGAGCTGGGCAAAGTGGTCGACGTGATCGAGGACGGCGGCGGGTTGCTGTTGATCGTGGCGGATGGCGAGCGGCGGTTGCCGATCCCGTTCGTCCAAAGTTTCTTGCGCGAGGTCGACGTGGAGCGGGGGCGGATCGATCTGGCGCTGCCGGAAGGTCTGATCGAAACGTGCGCATCCAGGTCCTGACGATCTTTCCGGAGCTGTTCGCGCCGTTTCTCGCGACCAGCCTTATCGGCAAGGCTCTGGGCAAGGGGCTGCTCGACGTTCGGGTCTTCGATCTGCGCGATTACGCGGAAGACCGGCACCGGAGCGTGGACGACGAGCCGTACGGGGGCGGCGGCGGGATGGTGATGACGGCCCCTCCGTGGGTCCGCGCCGTCCGGACGCTGTCGGAGCCCCCGGCAGACACCGAGGGGGCGACACCCTGGCGGGTGCTGCTTTCGCCGCAGGGACGGCGGCTGGACGAGGCGAAGGTGCGGGAATTGGCCGGGCGGGGCGAGCTGATCCTGCTCTGCGGGCGCTACGAAGGGATCGACGAGCGGGTGCGGGAGACCGTGGTCGACGAGGAGATCTCGATCGGCGACTACGTGCTGTCGGGAGGGGAGCTGCCGGCGATGGTGCTGATCGAGGCGATCTCGCGGCAAGTTCCGGGGGTGGTGCAGTTGGCCGGGTCGGTCGAAAACGACAGTTTCCGGGCCGGGCTGCTCGATTTTCCGCACTACAGCCGGCCGCCGGTCTTTGAAGGAAGAGAGGTGCCCGAGGTGCTGCTGTCCGGAAATCACGCCGCGATCGTGCGCTGGCGGGAGCGGATGGCGCTTCGGGCGACCTGGGAGAAGCGGCCCGATCTGCTGGCCGGAGCGTCGTTGACGCCGGAGCAGGAGCGGGAGTTGGCGGCGCTCAAAGAGGGGAAAGGCTCGGGCTAGAACCCAGGCCGTTGGCCTGGGCTAACGGGAGACGGCCTTTCAGGCCTAAACACGATGAGGTCGTCGCGGCATTTGCGGCCTGAAGGGCCGCGTCACCCATAGCCCAGGGCAACGCCCTGGGTGAGCTGAGTGAAGCGCCGCTTGCGCGGGGGGATGTCTTTGAGAATAATCAGCGGCTTGGCCGGCACGGCAGAGTGCGCAATCATCCAGAATTAGAGCGGATTTCGAGGTGAGGACATGAATCAGCTACAGCAGGTCGAGAGCGCTTATCTCCGCACGGGCATGCCGGACTTCCGCCCCGGCGATACGGTGAAGGTCCACGTCCGGGTCAAAGAGGGCGACAAAGAGCGCATCCAGATCTTCCAGGGCGTCGTCATCGCACGGCGCGCAGGCGGCACGCGCGAGACGTTTACCGTCCGCAAGATGTCCGGCAGCATCGGCGTCGAGCGCATTTTTCCGCTGCATGCACCCCTGGTCGACAAGATCGAAGTCATTCGGCGCGGCCGGGTGCGGCGCGCGAAGCTCTATTACCTTCGCGATCTGCGCGGCAAAGCGGCGCGTATCGACGAGCGCCGCGAAGACAAGCGCGGTTAGCGCTTTCGAGGGTCGCAGCGTGAAAGGAGCGCGGTGACGAAAGCCTCGTCGTCGGCCGCTCGGACGAGCCCGACGTTCCTCGAGTTGTGTGCCGAGGCGTACCGTCTGCGCCTGCTGTGCAGCTTCGAGGATCGCTTGGCGCGTTGCGGCTTCGCGCGCATCGCCGGGGTCGACGAAGCCGGGCGCGGCTGCCTTGCCGGCCCGGTAGTCGCCGCCGCCGTGATCGTCGATCCCCGGGTGCTGGTTCCCGGGGTCGACGACAGCAAGGAGCTGTCTCCGGAGGAGCGGGAGAACCTGGCCGGCGAGATCCGCCGCACCTCGCGCGCCTACGCCGTCTGCTCGATTTCGGCCGACGTGATCGATCGCGTGAACATCCTCGAAGCCACCCGCCTGGCGATGCGCGGCGCGCTCGCCGGGTTGGCTCCCGAGCCCGATTGCGCCGTGATCGACGCGCTGTTCCTCTCCGGTCTCTCTTACCCCTGCCTGCCCGTGGTGCGCGGCGACTCGCTCAGCTATGCGGTCGCCTGCGCCTCGATCCTGGCCAAGGTCGAACGCGACCGGGCGATGGTCCTGCTCGGGGAGCGGCATCCGGGATATGGCTTCGCGGCGCACAAAGGGTATGGGGTGCCCGAGCACGTGGCGGCGCTCGGCCGGCTCGGACCGTCGCCGGTGCATCGCCTGACGTTCCGCAAGGTCAGGCCCGATCTCGATGAGTTTGGGGAAACCTGCTGATGGCGCCCGTGGCGCGCGATCAGATCGTCCAGACGGCGGAGAAATTCGTCGCGCGGGGCAAGATCGAGCCGGCGATCCGCGAGTATCGCAAGCTGCTCGCCGACAACCCGAACGACATCAACACGCTCAATCGGATCGGCGATCTCTACGCACGGATCCAGCGGGTCGACGAGGCGATCGACTTCTTCACCCAGATCGCGGAGAGCTACACGGAGGAAGGTTTCTTCGTCAAAGCGATCGCGATCTACAAGAAGATCATCAAGCTCAACCCGACGCTGCTCGAAGTCTACGAGGCGCTCGCCGAGCTGTACGCCAAGCAAGGGCTGCTCAACGAGGCGCGCACGCAGTTCCAGGTGCTCGCCGACTACTACCAGAAGCACGACAACGCGACCTCGGCGAGCGCGATCTATGGCCGGCTGGTCGATCTCGAACCGGAAAATCCCTCCCACCACGTCAAGCTCGCCGAGATCTACCAGCAGCAGAAGCTGTTCGAGAAAGCGCTCGGCGAGTACCGCACGATCGCGGAGCTGATGCTGTCGGCCGGCCATGTGCCGGAGGCGGCCCAGGTGTACGAGCGGGCTCTGGCGATCGACGCGCAGAACATTCCGTTCCTCACCGACGCGGTGCTCAAGCTGCGCCAGGCCGGCGGACAGGCCGCCGCGGCCCGCTTCTTGTCGCTCGCGATCGAGCGCAATCCGGAGGCCGAACGGATCGCGCGCCTGGTCGGCGGCGAGGGGACGCTCTCCGGGGTGCACCCGGCCGCCCGCGCAACCGCCGCGATGCCCCCCACCCCCGCGACACTTGAGCCCGAAGAGGAGACGCAACCGTTCTCGGTCGACCTCGATCTCGACGAAGAGGCGCCGGTGGAGGCCCCCCGGGAGGGGACCAAGACCGGGGTTCCCGCATGGGATCAGGCGTTCGCCGAAGCGGCGCGCGCCGCGGGCGCGGCTCCCGTGGCCGATGAAAAGGTGCGGGAGGACGTCGGCGAGATCGACCTGGATCTCGACGACGTGTTCGTTCTGGAGCTGGAAGACGACGAGCCGGCGAGCCTGGTCAAGCCGCCGCCCGACATGCTCGGCGGAGTGCCGCGCCGGCCGGCCTGGGCGCTCGATGCGGAGGTCCAGGAGGAAACCGCCCCGGAGACCCCGGAGATCATTGCCGAGGCGCCGGCGCCGGTCGAGGAGCCTCCCGCCCAGCCGCCCCGGTCGCTCCTGGCCGAGGACGAGGCCTCGTGGACCGAGATCGCCGAGATCGATCTCGGCGAGATGGGCCGGACCGGCTCGTTCGCGCTGGTCGATCCGTTCCGCGAAATGCTGGAGGCCGCGCCGGCGGGGCAGACCGAGGAGTCGGCCAGCGTACGGCTGGACGCCGAAGAGCTCGAACGAACCGCGGCCGGGCTGCACGCCCGGGTGCCGGAGCGGCAGGAGGATCTCCTCACCGAGGCGGAGGTGCTCGCGCGCTACGGGCTCGAAGACAAGGCGATCGAGCGCCTGCACGACGCGTTGCGCGCCGACCCTCGCCATCTCGAGGCGTACGCCCTATTGGTGCAGCTCCATCTCGATCGCGGACGGCTCGGTCCCGCGGCCGAGTACGGCCAGAAGATGGCCGAGGCGGTCGGGCGTCGCACGTCGGAGGTGTGGGATCAGGTCCGGAGGAAACTCGTCAGCGTCGGCATCGTGATCGAGGAGCCGCAGGCCAAGGCGGCGCCGCAACGAGCTCCGGCGCCCGAGCCGCTGCCACGGGAAGATTTCGGCGGGATGTTCGAGGAGCTTTCGCCGCCCCCGGCGCCGGTCGAGGAAGCCCCGGCGCTTTTCGAGCCGGTCGAGGAAGCCCCGGCGGTTCTCGAATGGCAGCCCGAAGCGGCACCCGCGGCCGAGCCGCCGCAGGCTGTGCCGCCGCAGCCCGAGCCGCCCCCCGCCCCGGCGCCCGCCCTGGCCCCACCCGCCCGGCTCCGGCCTTCGAACGTCATCGACCGCGAGCTGGCCGCGCTGATCGGTCCGGCGGGCAAGGGCAAACCGGCCCGGCGCCCTCGCCCTGCGGCTCCCCCGGTCGCCCCGCCTCCGGCCGCCGCGGAACCCCCGGCCCCGGTCCCTCCGCCTCCCGCCGCCGAGGCGCTGTCGATTCCGCCCGAGGAGGCTCCGGCCTGGGAGATGCCGCCTCCTTCGAACGAGATGTTCGATCCGCGCGGAATCGCCGCATCGCTCGAAGATCTGGACGACGAGGATTTCGTCGTTCCCGGGCTGCGCGAGTTTGGGCCGCCGCTCTCCCAGACCCCGGAAGCCGCGAGCCTGGACGATACCGGCATGAACTGGCTCGACGAGGCGGAGGCCCTGCGCTCCTCGGAGCCGCCTGCGTCGGGCCCCTTGGCTTCCGCCCAGGGCCGGAGCGATCGGGCGTTTTCCGATGACGACTTCTTCGACCTCGCGGGCGAGCTGGAGCAGGAGCTGGAGCGCGAGGTGGGCGGTGGCGACCTGCTCGCCGGTCCGGCCGAGCAGACGCTCGAAGAGATCGTCGAAGGGTTCAAGAAGGGGGTTTCCGAGAACCTCTCGTCGACCGACTACGACACCCACTTCAATCTCGGGATCGCCTATCGCGAGATGGGGCTGATCGACGAAGCGATAGGCGAGTTCCAGCTCGCGGCCAAGGATCGCAGTTTCCTGGTCTCGTGCTGCTCGAACCTCGGTCTCTGCTTCCTGGAAAAAGGCATCCCCGAGCTGGCGGTCAAGTGGTATCGCCGCGGCCTCGACGCACCCGGCGTCTCCGAGGACGATTCGCTCGGGCTGCTCTACGACCTGGGCAACGCCTATCTCTCGACCGGCGACAACGACACGGCGTACAAGACGTTCGTCGAGCTGTACGGGATCAACAGCAACTACCGCGACGTGGTGGCCCGGATCGAAGAGCTCGGCCACCCGCATTGAACACCTACCCGGCGAATTTCCCTTCGGCGATCCGCTCCTCGCGCTTCTCGGCGAATTGCGCCGTGAGCTTCGCCATGAACTCGGGCAGCTTTTCGTACAGCCGTTTCGGCTCGCGGCGCACGCCCTTGCCCAGGATGTACGCCGTGAGCAGCGGCAGCACGATCGTCGAGTCGTTGTAGACCACCACCGCGTCGGGCAGCTTTTCCGGATCGACCTTTCCCCACGAGACCGCCTCGCCCGGCGTGGCGCCCGAGAGGCCGCCGGTGTCGGGTCGCGCGTCGGTGATCTGGAGGAAATAGTCGTGGCCGGCCTCGGACAGGCCGAGCACCTCTTGGATCTGCGGCTCGGTCTGGAGCAGGAAGTTTTTCGGGCTGCCGCCGCCGACGATCCAGCATGCCGACTTGCCGCCGGATTCCTTCGCCTGCCAGACGATCGACGCCGACTGGTTGACGTCGGCGTTGACGTCGAAATTCAGCTTCGAGCCTTCGAGCGACAGCTCGGCGACGTTCATACCGATCGAGCTGTCGCCGGGCGAGGAGGTGAAGATCGGCACCGCGTTGCGGTAGGCGGCGGCGAGCAGCGAGGTGCCGACCAGGTCGAGCTTCTCTTCGACCGCGGCGACGTAGCGACCCACCCGGTAGTGAAATTCCGGCGTCGACATCGGTTTGTCGAACTCCGGATGGCGCATCACCATGCGGTAGAACTTGTCGGTGTCCAAGAGGACCGTGTAGTCGAACACGATGTCGTAGATGCGGACCACGCCCTCTTCGCGCAGCACGACGTCGTTCCAATTCGGGTTGCCGCGGTGGAGCTTCAAGCCGATCGCGTGGTGCGTGTCGTGGTAGAGGTTGGCGCCGGTCGAGATCATCCAATCGATGCAGCCGGCCTCGATCAGCGGCACCAAGCACGACTTGCCGTAGCCGCCGGGAGTGAGCGCGCCGGAGAGCGACATGCCGACCGTTACGTCCGGAAGCAGCATCTTCTGGGTCAGCAGCTCGCACGCCTCGCGCAGCCGCGCCCCGTTATAGGCGGTGAACGCCCGGTCGATCACCTCGACCAGACTCTCCTGGCCGGTGAGCGGTTCGGGGAAAATGCGCTTTCCGGAAAGGTGCCGGCCCTCACTGTGGCTCATCGAAGGTCTCCTCGCGTAGGGCGCGGATTGTATCGATATCAATCGTCGCGTAGGGGAACCAATCCTTCGCGTACCGCGAACAGCGCGGCCTGGGTCCGATCTTCGACGCCGAGTTTGCTCAGGACGGCGCTCACGTGCCCTTTGACCGTTCCTTCCGAGAGGTGAAGGGCCTTGGCGATCTCCTTGTTCGAGCGGCCGCGGCCGATCAGTTGAAGGACGGCCAGCTCGCGCTCGGTCAGCTCTTCGGCGACCGGCCGGCCGCCCCCCGCCACGCGCCGCATCAGGTGACGCTGGGCCTCGGCATGGAGGGCGGGGCGCCCTTCCGCGACGGCGCGGATCGAGCGGAGCAGCTCCTCCTTGAGGACGTCCTTGAGCAGGAACCCGTGCGCTCCCGCGGCGATCGCCCGGCGCACGTGGGGCTCGTCGGCAAACGAGGTGAGCACCAGGACGTGGACGCCCGGCGCCTTGGCGAGGATGCGGCGCGTCGCCTCGATGCCGTCCAGCCTCGGCATCATCAGATCCATCAGCACGACGTCGGGAGAGAGATCGAGCGCCAAAGCCACGGCCTCCTCGCCGTTTTTCGCCTCGCCGACGACGGAAAAGTCGGTCTCTTCGGAAAACAGGGTGCAGAGCCCTTCGCGAACGATCTCGTGATCGTCGGCGACCAGGACCCGGACGTGTGAATTCATGGCGCCTCCCCGCGGTGAACGATCGCCTGGACGATGGTTCCACCGCCCGGCCGGGAGGATAGGCGCAGGCGACCGCCCTGGCGTTCCATCCGTTCGCGCATCGTGGTGATTCCGAGCCCTTCGCCGGTGGGCGGCTCGCCGGCCGCGGCGTCGGCCGGGCGCGGCCTCCGGCGGCTCGGGTGGAAGCCGACGCCGTCGTCGACCACCCGGATCTCGATCCGCGACCCTTCTTGGGCGAGCATCAGCGTCGCCTCTTCGACCCGGGCGTGTTTGGCCACGTTGGCGAGCGCCTCTTGCGCCACTCGAAAGAGCGTGTGCTCCAGATCGTCGTCCTCGCCGTCGTAGCCGCGCAGGAGGAACGCGACTCTGAGGCCGTCCTTGGCGTGCTCGCGGATGAGATTGCGCAGCGCCGCGATCAGTCCGCCTTCGATCCGCACGCCGGGTTCGCCCGGCCCGGCCCGCTCGGCGAGCGGCGGCGAGGGCGGTCGCAGCTCGGCGAGCAGGCTGCGCATTTCCGCGAGCGCCGTGCCGGACAGCTCGACCAGCCGCTCGGTGCGCCGCTCGCCTTCGGCCGGATCGCGTTTCCAGGCGGGCGCCAGGGTCTGGGCGATCAGCGCCAGGCTGAACATCTTCTGGGTCACCGAGTCGTGCAGCTCGCGGGCGAGGCGGTTTCGCTCTTCGAGCACGGCGCTCTGCTGGACCCGTTCGTACAGGCGGGCGTTTTCGATCGCGACCGCGGCATGGCGGCCGAGCAGGCCGAGGATCTCGACGTCTTTCTCGTCGAAGGTGCGCGGCGGCGGCGCGCCGATGCCGAAGAACCCGATCAGCCGGTCGCGCCAGAAGATCGGCATGCCGAGCACGGCGTTGGCCGCCAGCTCGGGCAACATCGGCAGGACCGGCAGCGGCACCTGGTCGTAGCGATCGAGCAGCACCGGGGCGCGGCGCAACAGGACCAGGCCGGCCAAGCCCACTCCGGAGCGCATTTCCCGGCCCAGCTCGGCGAGCGGCATGCGGTAGATCGCCTCGGTGCGGAAAACCTCCCGCCGCTCGTCGTACAGGCCGATCGAGCCGTCTCTCGCGTCGAGCAGCTCGCAGGCGTGGCGGACGATCGACGTGAGCAGCGGACGAAGCTCCAGCTCGCTCGAAATCTCCTCGATCACCTGGCGCAGGCCGTCATACTGGCGGACCAGCCGCTCGAAGCGCTCGGTCTCCGAGGGGATCGAGTCGGGGGGCCGACTGCCCGCCGGGTTGGCCGGGCCGGGCTTCATGACTTGTCGGGCGGGAGCGGCGCGATCGGCGTCGGTTGGCCTTGGGCGTCAACGTGGACGTAGACCACTTCCGCCTCCGTGACCTTGACCCGGACATGCGCTTGTTCCCCCCGTTGCCGCTCCGCCTCGACCACCACTCTGACGGTGACCGAGGTTCGGCCGAGCCGTTCGGTCTCGGTGAAGAACGACACCAGGTCGCCGACGAAGACCGGCTGATGGAACACCACCTCGCGCATGGCGACGGTGACCAGGCGGCCGGCGCCGTGGCGATACGCCTCGACCGCGCCCGCCTGGTCGATATAGGAAAGGATGATGCCGCCGAAGATCGTCCCCAGGGCGTTGGTGTCCTTGGGCATCATCAGGACGCGGATCGCCGGCTGCCGCACCGTGTCTTGGAAGGCTTCGCTCATCGATACCTCTCTGATAGTGGAGGGCATGCTATCCTAGGGATTCCGAAGAGGAGTTTCTGCGCTTTCGTACCCGAGGTTGGTCCCACTTAAGCCCAGATCAGATCGGCCTTCGCATTGATGCAATCCCTAGCGACTCCTGAGACTCCGATCGTGCCGGTCTCCGACGCCATGTTGATGCGGCTGATCGGTGAGCGCCAGCCCGAGGCCCTCCAGGAGCTCTATCGGCGTCACGCCCCGAACCTACTCGCCTTGGGCAAGCGGATACTGAATACGATCGAGGATGCGGAAGAGGTTCTGCAGGAGGTCTTCCTCCGCGTGTGGCAGGAGCATCTTCGCTACGACTCCGAGCGGTCCTCGGTATCCACCTGGCTGGTGCTGATCATGCGCAGTCGCGCGATCGACCGGCTGCGGAACCGGCGGGTCATCGATCGCGTCCACGGAGCGGCGTACCAAGAGGGGGGAGAGAGGTATACATCCCCCGAAGGTGCGGTGAACGTACTAGATCAACAGAGAGAGGGTCGGGTGCGTTCCGAGCTTCTAGGCCTGCCGGCTGAGCAGCGACAAGCGCTGGAGATGGCCTTCTTCGAGGGCCTTACGCAAAGCGAGATCTCCGAGAGAACGGGCATCCCGCTGGGAACCGTAAAGACCCGAACACTGCTCGCAATGAAAAAACTGCGCAAAAACCTTCGTCAAGAGGTTCGAGAGCTGCTGTGAACATCGAAACCGACAGCATGGCGCCCGATTCGGCCGATCCCGAGGACCAGGCGATCCTCGAGGCCCTCGATGCCTTCGCGATGGGCGCGATGGACGAAGGTTCGACGGCGGGGTCTGCCGACGAGGCTTTGCGGCGCCTCTATGTCGAGGTTCTCGGTCTGTTGCCGGCAAGCCTGGATCCGGTGGCTCCCGACGATCGCGTGTGGCAGCGGTTGGCTGCCGAGTTGGATCTCCCGCCGGCGGCCCTGGCGGCGACCTCGGAGACCTCGGCCACCCTGGCGGGCGAGCGACCGATGGCGGTCGCGGAGAGCGCGCCGGCCTCCTTGAGCGAACCGATCGCTCCGGTCGCTACCCTTAGCGATGCTCCCGCGGCGCCCCGGACGACCACCGTGCCATTCGCTACGTCCGGCCCCGGCCTCTCCCGCACCGCGATGCGGCGCCACTCCCGTTGGCCCTTGGCGCTCGCGGCGACGCTCGCCTTCGCGCTCGCCGGCCTGTCGCTCTATCTCTTGCGGAACCTCAACGAGCAGTCCGAGCAGGTGGCGACTCTCTACGTCAAGCTGGCCGCGGCGGAGCGCGAGGCATCGGACCTGCGCCAAGCACGGGGAAAATTGGCCGACGTCGAAGAGAAGTATTCCTTGGTCACCAACCCGGGCGTGTCGATCAACCGCCTCGCGCCGGCCAGCGACACCGGCGATCAACTCCAGCCGGACGCCCGAGGGATTCTGTTCGTCGCCGCCGATCACAGCCATTGGGTCCTCTCGCTCTCGAATCTCCATCCGACGGAGGCCGGCCAGGGGTATCAGCTCTGGTTCATGGGCGAGAGCGCGGCGGTTTCCGGCGGCACCTTCACGGCGCGCCCGGGGGAGGTTGTGAAGCTCTCGGCCGAGTCCATGCCCGCCGGGACCAAGGCGATCCTGATCACCCTGGAGCCCGCGGCGGGATCGCCGTTGCCGTCGGGTCCCAAGGTCTTGACGACCGTCGGTTGATCTCCAGCTCGTCACCTCCTCGCACATAGAGCCGGGCAGCGGTTACCATGCGCCGCATCCTTCGGGACTTTCCCGAAGGCGGTACCGAGGAGCGGCTCGTGGATTGGCAAGAACGTTACGCTGAAAGAGTCGCGTCGCCCGCCGAGGCGATCGCCCTGCTCGCTCCGCGGCAGCGCATTCTGATCGGCTCGGGAGCCGCCGAGCCGGGTCGCTTGGTCGAAGCGATGGTGGCCGAGGGGCATCATCTCGAAGGCAACGAGATCGTCCACCTGATGACGCTGGGGCACGCGCCGTACGTGGCCCCCGGGTTGGAGCGGCGATTTCGCCACACGGCGTTCTTCATCGGCGCCAACGTCCGGGCCGCGGTGCAGGAGGGGCGAGCCGATTTCATGCCCGTCTTCCTGTCGGACATCCCGACCCTGATCCGCTCCGGCCGGGTGAAGATCGACGCGGCGCTGATCCAGGTGTCGCCTCCCGATCGGCACGGGTTCGTGAGCCTCGGCGTCTCGGTCGACATCGTCCGCGCCGCGGTCGATACCGCCGATCTGATTCTCGCCGAGGTCAATCCGAACATGCCGCGCACGCTCGGCGACTCGTTTCTTCCGGTCGAGCGGATCGCCCGGCTGGTGCCGGTGGACGATCCGCTGCCCGAGCTTCACGCGGAGCCGCTCGACGACGTCTGTCGCGAGATCGGTCGCCACGTGGCGAGCTTGATTCCGGACGGGGCGACGCTACAGATGGGGATCGGCCGGATTCCCGACGCGGTGCTCGCCTCGCTCGACGACCGAGTCGATCTCGGGGTGCACACCGAGATGTTTTCCGACGGCGTCATGCGTCTCGCCGAAGCGAGGGTGATCACCGGCCGGCGAAAATCGCTGCTGCCGGGCAAGATCGTCACCTCGTTCGTCATGGGCTCGCGGGCGCTCTACGACTGGGTGGACGGCCATCCGGCCGTCGAGATGCGTCCCAGCGGCTTCACCAACGATCCGGTCCAAATCGCCCGGAACGACCGGATGATCGCGATCAACTCGGCGCTCGCGGTCGATCTGACCGGCCAGGTCGCGGCGGACACGGTGCGCGGCAAGTTCTTTTCCGGTATCGGCGGCCAGGTCGATTTCATCCGGGGCGCCTCGCGCAGCCATGGCGGCATGCCGATCATCGCGCTCCCCGCGACCGCCAAGAGGGGCACGGTGTCGCGCATCCAGGCCGCGTTCGAGGAGGGAACCGGCGTGGTCACCAGCCGGGGCGACGTTCACTACGCGGTGACCGAGTACGGCATCGCGGACCTTTGGGGCAAGAACATCCGCGAACGGGCCGAGGCGTTGATCGGCATCGCGCACCCCGATTTCCAGACGGAGCTGCGCGCCGTGGCGCGGGGTCGCAAGTATCTGACCTGAGCGAAAAAACGGCTCGCCGAGGGGCGGTGCTACGCTTCGGCACGAAGTGAATCCGAACGATTCCCACGAAACGATAGCCGCCCTTCGCGCGCTCCTCTCCGCCGGCCAAGTCCTAGACGACCCGGACTCGCGCGCCGCGTATGGAACCGACTGGACGCGGGTCTTCCCGCCCGACCCGCTCGCCGTCGTCTTTCCCCGGTCGGCCGAAGAGGTCGCGAGCGTCGTCCGGTTCGCCAACGGGCGCCGCCTGGCGCTCGTCCCCTCCGGCGGCCGGACGGGGCTGTCCGGCGGCGCCGTCGCGGCGCGGCGCGAGATCGTGGTCTCTCTCCGCGACATGAACCACATTCTCGATTTCTCGCCCGTCGACCGCACCGTCCGGCTCGAAGCGGGAGTGGTCACCGCCGCGGTGCAGACCTACGCCCGGGAGCGGGATCTGTTCTTTCCCGTAGATTTCGCGGCCGCCGGTTCGGCCCAGATCGGCGGCAACGTGGCAACCAACGCGGGCGGCGTGCGGGTCGTGCGCCATGGCTCGATGCGCGAATGGGTGGCGGGGTTGAAAGTCGTCACCGGAGCGGGCGAGATCCTCGATCTGAACCGGGGGCTGGTGAAGAACGCGACCGGCTTCGATCTACGCCATCTGTTCATCGGCAGCGAAGGGACGCTCGGGATCGTCGTCGAAGCGACCCTGCGGCTCACGGATCCGCCCGTCCCTCGGGCGGTGCTGCTGGCCGGAGTGCGCGACTTTCGAGCCCTCGTCGATCTGTTTGTCGAGCTAAGGCGCGCGGTTACGCTCGGCGCCTATGAATTCTTCTCTCATTCGGCGCTCGCCGCGGTGGTTGCGACAAAGAACCTCGCCCCGCCGCTTTCCCAGACCTTCCCCTTCTATGCCCTCGCCGAAGTGGAGGTCGCCGACGATGCGGCGCTCGCTCCGGCTCTCGCAGTCTTGGAGCGGGCGATCGCCTCCGGCCAGGTGACCGACGCCGTGGTGGCGCGGGAGGAGGCCGAATGCCGGCGGCTCTGGCAGCTGCGCGAATCGATCTCCGAGACGATCGCTCCCCGCCTGCCGTACAAGAACGACCTCTCGGTCGTGGTCTCCGCCCTTCCTGAGTTTTTGGCCGCGGCCGACGCCCTCGTGTCGGCGAGCTACCCGGGCTGGGAGATCCTCTGGTACGGCCACATCGGCGACGGCAACCTCCACTTGAACATCCTTCGGCCCGACACCGTCTCGCGGGAAGATTTCTTGACCCATTGCGACGCGATGACCGAGCGGATCTCCTCGCTCGTCGGCCGCTTCGGAGGCAGCGTCTCGGCGGAGCACGGCGTCGGCCTGCTCAAGAAGAAGGTGCTCCGCTATAGCCGAGGCGCCGAGGAGATCGCGCTCATGCGCGGGATCAAGGCACTGTTCGATCCGCGCGGCATCTTGAACCCCGGCAAGATCTTTTCCTAGAGGAGCCGCCGGAAGCGTGCCCAATCGAAGCACGGACCCGGGTCGGTCTTCCGGCCGGGGGCTATTCCTGAATGCCCGACGATCTCCTCGATCGGGTAGGCGTCCAGCAGAGCCCGGGAGATCCGCGCGAGGCGCCGGTACTGCTTCTCGGTGAACGGCTTCTCGTCGCACCCTTCGACCTCGACGCCGATCGAGAAGTCGTTGCAGGCGTCCTGTCCGCGCCAGGAGGAGACCCCCGCGTGCCAGGCGCGCTTGGCGCAGGGGACGAGCTGGATCAGCTCGCCGCCGCGGCGGAGGAAGAAGTGCGCCGAGACCTTGAGGCTCGCGATCGTGGCGAAGAAGGAATGCCCGGCGGGGTCGAGCCGGTTGGTGAAGAAGTCCAACACCGTCTCGCCCCCGAACTCGCCCGGCGGCAGGCTGATCGCGTGGATCACCAACAGGCGAACGATGCACCCCAAGGGGCGGTCGTCGCAGTTGGGGGAGAGGACGCGGTGGGCGCCCGAGAGCCATCCCTCCGGGCTGACTTCAGGATGGGTCCGCCGGGCGGGCGCGCGTCGTTTCTCCATGGCGTCGAATAGGATATGCGAGGGGTCGCGCATTTCGGCCCCGGCCCATGCCAATTGAGTTGAGGAGGCTTGATGGACATTCGTAACCTGGTTCTCGTCGACGGGGTCCGCACCCCGATGATTTCTTACAACGGCGATTTCGCCGAGATCACCGCGATCGACCTTGCCGCTCACGCCGCGAAGGCGCTGTTCGACCGGACCGGCATCGTGCCCACCGAGATCGATCAGACCTTCGTGGGCAACGCGCTCCAGACCTCGTCCGACGCGATCTACGGCGCGCGCCACGTGGCGCTGAAAGCAGGGGTGCCGAAGGAGGTTCCGGCGCTGACGGTCAACCGTCTCTGCGGCTCGGGCATTCAGTCGGTGATCTCCGGAGCGCACGCGATCCTGGTGGGGGAGGCCGCGACCTGCCTGGTCGGCGGGATGGAGAACATGTCGCAGGCGCCGCACGTGATCCGCGGCGCGCGCAAAGGCTTCCGGCTCGGCCAAGGGGCGCTCGAAGACCTGTTGATGTCGTCATTGAACGACCCGTTTTGCGGCTGCTACATGGCGCAGACCAGCAACAACCTGGCGCGGGATTATTCGATCTCGCGCGAGGAGCAGGACGCTTTCGCGATCCGCTCGCAGCAGCGCGCCGGGGCGGCGTGGAGCAACGGCAAGCTGGCCGAAGAGGTGGCGCCGCTCGAAGTCGGGAAGGGCAAACGGGCAAAGAGGGTGGAGCGCGACGACCACCTGCGCCCGGACACCACGATGGAGGATCTCGCCGGCCTGCCGACCGCGTTCGACAAGGACGGTTTCGTCACGGCGGGAAACGCCTCGGGGATCGTCGACGGCGCGGCGATGATGATTCTGTCGACCGAGGAACGGGCGGCGGAGCGCGGCTGGAAGCCGATGGCGCGCATCCTCTCCTGGAGCGTCGTCGGAGTCGAGCCGTCGCGGATGGGGATCGGGCCTGCGCCCGCGATCCGCGCCGCCTTGAAGAAAGCCGGCATGGCGCTCTCCGACCTCGATCTGATCGAGATCAACGAGGCGTTCGCAGGCCAGATCCTCGCGGTGGCCAAGGACCTCGAGCTCGACATGGAGAAGTTGAACGTGAACGGCGGCGCGATCGCCCTCGGCCATCCGCTTGGGGCTTCCGGCACGCGACTGCTGATCACCCTGTCCAAAGAGCTGGCGCGTCGAGGCGGCGGCACCGGAGTGGCCTCGGCCTGCATCGGCGGCGGTCAGGGGATCGCGATGATCGTCGAGTCGATCGCGTAAACCGTCCATGAGTTAACCATGAGCCAGGGCCTCGGCCTCGAAGGGCGCAGGGTGCTGATCACCGGCGGCAGCCGGGGGATCGGCGCCGCCTGCGCCAGGCGGTTCGCCGATGCCGGGGCCGCCGTGCTCGTCCAATACCGGGATCACGCAGAGGCGGCCGAGCGCCTGCTCAGCGAATTGCCCGCGCCGGCCGAATTGGGCCATCTCGCCTGGGGCGTCGATCTCTCGAAACCGGAGGAGATCCCGGGCCTGTTCGATTTCGTCCGCGAGCGCTGGGGCGGGCTCGACGTGCTGGTCAACAACGCCGGCATCTGGGTCGAGGGCTCGCTGGCGACGCTCGATGGCGCCCAACTCGGGGAGCATCTGGCCGCGACGCTCGCGCTCAATCTCGCGGCGCCGTTTCTGCTGGTTCGCGAAGCGCTGCCGCTGTTCGTCGATTCTCCCGACCCGTCGATCGTCAATGTCAGCTCGACCGCCGGCCAGCGCGGCGAGTCGCACTACAGCGCCTATGCCTCGAGCAAAGGCGCGCTGATCGCGGCGACCAAATCGTGGGCGGTCGAGCTGGCGCCCCGCGTTCGGGTGAACGCCGTGGCCCCCGGCTGGGTGACGACCGACATGACCGCCGAAGCGCTCGCCGGGGAAGAAGCCGCAAAGGCCGCGGCGGGCATTCCGCTCGGGCGGATCGCGAAGGCTGACGACATCGCGGGGCCGATCCTGTTTCTCGCCTCGTCGCTCGCCCGCCACGTGACGGGCGAGGTGTTGAACGTGAACGGGGGCAGCGTGCTGTGCGGATGATCGCCCCTTCCCAACCCTCACCCCCGTCCCCTCTCCCATCCGCACTCCCGCCGCCCGGGAGAGGGGCGCCCCCACCCGAGATGTTGTTCTTCCCCCTCTCCCGGGGTTCGGCCGGGGACATAGGTTACAGATTAGACCGGGTACATGGGTGACAGTCGAAGAGGGAGCGTTTAAAGGTATCTCCCGGTCCGGACGGAGGCGGCGGCTCCGCAGGGAGCCCGAAGGGCGACCGAAGGAGCCGCCGCGCGCTCGGATCGGGGGCTATCCGTACAGTTTGCGGTCCGTTTCGCGAAAGCGGGCCAGAAGCGTCGTGCAAAAGTAGACGGCCCAGACTCCATCGTCGACTTCTTCCAATCCCACCCTTTCCCCCATGAGGGCTTCGCTGATCATCACCTCGTGGCCGTGCCAGTAGATGTGGCCGTTCTTCTGGACGCTACGAACCTCGTAGTAGCCCGGATACTCCGGCTCGGGAATGCTCCCCGAGTACAACCGCAGAGAAGGCACGTAGCGAGTCGCAGGAGGCTGCTGGCTCAGAGCTTCGTGCGGGCGCTCTTCGTTGTAAATCTTTCGAAATGCGTCGAACTTCGCTTGCTGAGCCGTGGCATGTGCCGCTGGCGGGCGAGCGGTCTCTGCCTTCAACGTACGGTGCATCCGCTCATGGCTTCCGTTCTGCTCGGGATGCCCGGGCGTGATCCGTTCTAAGCGGATGCCCAGCTTCAGCCACCGCACCGAAAGCCGTGACAGACGCGCCACAGCCGTCGAGGCGAAGGGGCTGCCGTTGTCCGTGCGCATCGCGTCCGGCAAGCCGTACTCGCGGAAGAGGCCGTCGAAGACGGGCCAAGCCCCCGAGTCCTTCACCGAATCGAGGCCGACGACGCCCAACAGGAAACGACTTGAGGCATCGACGACCGTAAGCGGATAGCACAAACGCCGATCGCCCAAGAGAAATTGTCCCTTGAAGTCGCTCGTCCACAAGCTGTTGGCCTCCGTCGCAGGAAGCAAGGGCGAGATGGGGCCTCGTGGGGCACGGCGGGAAGCCGGGCGTGCGGTCACCAAGCCGCGCCGCTTCAGCATGTCGCCAATCGTGCTCGGCGCCGGCCAAGGGACCTCCGGTTGCCGCTTCTGTAACCACGCCAACAGCTTGCGAGGGCCCCAGGACGGGTGCTTGCTCCGAAGCTCCACCAGCGCAGATTCCACCTCACCCGCCGTGCGATGTGGACAGCTCTTGGGGCGCCGCGATCGGTCGCCGAGCTCCGACAGCTCCTCCTCCACATAGCGGCCGGCCCATTTGTAGCCGGTTTTCCGACTGATCCCGTAGCGGGCGCAAAGATCGCTCATGGTGTACAGGCAGCTCGAAAACTCCAGTAAAAACCTCGCTCTTTGCTTCATGCGGGTCGTCTCCTCCCAAGGCATTCAGGGACCTCCTAAGGCCCTCAATGCTCTCCCACCTGGGCTGTCACCCATGTACCCGGTCTGAAGTGTTACCCATGTGCCCGGTCTGAACCCGGTTGGGCGGGAGGGCGGATGGGAGAGGGGGACCGAGGGGGTGAGGGGTTGATCCAAGCAATAGTTCCCCCTAGAGCCGCCCTTCCTCCGCCGCCTTCAAATACCCGAGGCACTTGTAGACCAGCTTCGCGGCGACGAAGTCGCTCGCCGGGAGGGGGCCGAACGGCGCCAGCTCGACCAGGTCCATCGCGACCACCTTCTTGGTCTTGAACAGCTGGCGCAGCAGGCGGAGCGTCGGCCACCAGGTGCCGCCGCCGGGCTCGGGCGTACCGGTCGCGGGGACCAACGAGGGATCGAAGTAGTCGATGTCGAAGGTGAGGTAGATGTGCTCCGGAAGGCTCGCCAGCATCTCCGGGAACATCTCCTCGGCGCGGTCGAGCTGGTGCCCCCAGATCACGGGCATGTTCTTCGCGCGGATCAGCTCGGCTTCCGGGCTCGACAGCGAGCGGATTCCCACGGCGAGCGACGGGATGCCGTCCTCGTGAATCCGCCGCAGCACGCTCGCGTGGCTGTACGGCGTCCCCTCGAACTCCTCGCGCAGGTCGGAGTGGGCGTCGAACTGGACGACGCCGATTTTCCCCTCGGCGGCCCAAGCGCGCCGCGTCGCCCGGACCGGCGCGATCGACAGCGAATGCTCGCCGCCGAGAATGGCGAGGAACTTCTTCCGCTCGAGGTGAGGAAGACAGGCGGCTTCCAGCTCCGCGAAGGCCTCCTGCATGCCGAACGCCTCCGGGTGAAACGGCGGCAGCGTCGCGATCCCTTGGGTGAACGGCTCGTCGGCGAGCTCCTCGTCCCACAGCTCCATCGACTGCGACGCCCGGACGATCGCGGCCGGGCCGTGAACGGTCCCCTTGCCGTACGACGTGGTGCGCTCGAACGGCACGGGAAGGACGACCGCGCGGGCGGTCTCGTAACGGCTGTGCTCGTCGTCGAGCAGGCCGAAATTCTGCGAGGCGTGGGACATGGGCGGCGCTCCTCTCACGGATCCAATACCGATCATCGGGATCGAAGACCCCGTTTGGCGTCCTAGGGGGCATGAAACAGAATCTCGATCCAATTCATTCTCCCTCTCCTCCAAACCCTCAGAGCGCCCGCCTCTCTGGAAGCCTGCCGATGCGGGACGTGCCGGAAGCGGATCGACCGCGCGAACGTCTGCTCGAACAGGGTGCCCGGGCTTTGGCGGACGCCGAGCTGCTCGCCGTGTTGCTGCGCACCGGCCGGTCCGGCGCCTCGGCGCTCGAAGTGGCGCGCGAGCTGCTCGCGGCGCACGGCGGCTTGTCCGGGCTCGAAAGTGTAGATCCGCGCGAGATCCGCCGCCTGGGCGTCGGGCCCGCCAAGGCGGCGAGCCTGCTCGCCGCGCTCGAAATCGGCCGCCGCCTGGCCCGCGAGCAGCTGCCGGACGAGCCACTCACCCGGCCGGCCGAAGTGGTCCGCTACCTCCAACTCCGCTATAGCGAGCGCGATCAGGAGGTGATGGGCGCACTGTTCCTGAACCTGCGCAACCGGTTGATCGGCGAGCGAGAGATCTACCGCGGCACGATCGATCGGGCTTCAGTCGAGCCGCGCGAAGTGCTCAAAGAGGCGCTGCTGCGCGGCGCCTCCGGGTTCGTCGTCTTCCACACGCATCCGAGCGGCGATCCGGCGCCGAGCCTGGAGGACTACGAGTTCACCCGGCGGCTGGTCCAGGCGGCCGATCTGCTGGGCCTGCGCCTGATCGATCACCTGATCCTCGGCGGCGGGGGGCGTTGGGCGTCGATCCGCGATCGGCGGCCGTGGTAGCGTTTCGTCCGTGCGAGCCTCTTCCCCTTCTTCCCTCCCAGACGCCCCCGTGCATCTCCATCTGGACGCCGCGAGCGGAATTGCGGGCGACATGTTTCTCGGCGCCTGTCTGGACGCCGGCCTGCCGCCCGAGGTGCTGGTCGAGACGATCGAGCGGCTGGGGCTGCCGGGGATCGGTTTCGAGATGCGCCGCGCGGTGCGCGGCGGAGTGACCGGCATCCGCTTCCGCGTGCTGGAGCACGGCCGCTCGATCGAAGGGCCGGACCCGGAGGAGATCGAGACCGGCCCGGCGCACGGGCACCACCATCATCCTCATCCCCACCCTCACTCTCACGACGATCACGACCACGATCACGGGCATTCTCCTTCAGATCACGGCCACTCTCACGGG
>Ga0268264_10001307_pt1 | contig 23485 bp, 20 predicted proteins | sample KBSSwiS32_FD_190357 | JGI IMG/M metagenome (GOLD analysis project Ga0268264, IMG submission 190357) | Switchgrass rhizosphere microbial communities from Kellogg Biological Station, Michigan, USA - KBS Switchgrass S3-2 (SPAdes) (version 2) | ecosystem: Host-associated > Plants > Roots >...
TGCCAATTACGGCAACACCATGTATTCGGCCCTGCCGCTGATCAACAAGTTCACCATTCCCTTTCTCGGTGGCGCCTGGGAGACGCATGTTGATGGTGGCGCGATATCCGGCGCCAGCCAGCAGGCCACGCCTGTTGAAGTTGGTGGTGTCATATACGTAGAGAGCGCATCACAGAGCATCAGCGCTATCGACGGCCGCACGGGTTCCGTGAAATGGACCTACGCTGGCGGCGGCGCAATCGGCATCGTGCGCGGCGTGGCCGTCGCTCAAGGCCGGGTGTTTGCTTCATTGACCGGCCGTCGCGTCGTTGCACTCGATCAGGCGACTGGTCAGCAGATCTGGCAGATCACCCTGAACGACGCCAATTTTCCAGGTGGTACGACACCGACCGCCCTCGTGTACTACGACGGATTGTTGTACGTGGGTACGGGAGGTGGTGACTCCGCCTATCGCGGCCGCGCCTACGCGCTGAACGCAGTCGATGGCAGCATTGCCTGGACCTTCTGGGGTACCGCTGCTCCTGGCACCAAGGGCGGCGACACGTGGACCGGCGACTCCTGGAAAACAGGCGGCGCGGCTCCCTGGATGCACCCCGCCGTCGATCCTCAGCTCAACATCGTTTACTGGACGTTCGGTAATCCGTTTCCAGTGATGGATGGATCCACACGTGGCGGCGACAACCTGTTCTCCGACTCGATTGTTGCAATGGATGCGCATACCGGCACCTATCTCTGGCATTACCAGACCGTCAAACACGACCTCTGGGATGCTGACAACACCATGGCCCCGGTACTGATGGACCTGACCATCAAAGGTAAGCCGCGCAAGGCCGTCGCCGTCGCCGGCAAGACTGGGTACCTCTACATCTTCGACCGCGTGACCGGCGAGCCATTGGTAGGTATCAACAACAAGCCTGTTCCGCAGGAACCGCGCCAGCTGACCTCCCCGGTTCAGCCGATTCCCGTCGGCGATCCGTTCGTGCCCTTGTGCCCGGATCCGAAAGTCGAGCCGAGCCTGCGACCGGTACCCAACTATACGGTCGGATGCCTGTTCACGCCGTTCTGGGACAAGACCACGCTCGTCACTCCGGGCAGTGCGGGAGCGGCCACCTGGAATGCAATCTCGTTCAATCCAGGCACGCAGCTGGTGTACTTCGGAGCCGCTTTGATCAACGGCGCCTGGACCCACACCGGCAAATACCGGCCGATCGGCGAGTATCGCAACGGCGGCCGCATCGTTGCCATGGACCCGACGACCAATCGCCTGGTCTGGCAGAGGCACACCGACTGGTCGCTTTCGACCAACGGCATGCTGACAACCGCGGGTGGTGTGATGTTCATCGGCCAGCCTGATGGCTATCTCGTCGGTTACGACATCAACAACGGCCGTGAGCTGTGGCGCTTCCAGACCGGAGCCGGCGTACATACCGCACCGATCACTTACATGATCAACGGCGAGCAGTATGTGGCGGTCTTCGCAGGCGGCAACAGCGTGCCTTACGCCTCGCCAACGGGCGACAACCTGTGGGCGTTCAAATTGGGCGGCAAGGTACCGCAGGCCCCGGTCCCGACCCCGCCGACGACCCGGCAGCCGATCACGGCGGCAGCCGTCAACGGCAGCACGGTTTCAAACACTGTGCTGCTGGGAGTGACCAGTGCCACGGGCGCCGAAACGACCACCAACCAGAATGCGATGTTCCCGCAGAACCTGGTGGTTCCGGTCGGCACCATTGTCACATTCACGAACCCGGCCACCAACGCGAACAACCATTGCGCCGACTCGTTCTTCGACCAGGAGTTCGACACGGGCGTGCTCATGCCGGGACAGAGCGCCACCCATGCCTTCAACAAGGCGGGTGAGTTCTTCTACAACGACTGTGTGTGGCCACACATCACCGGTAAGGTGGTGGTTCAGTAAGTGACCCGATGCCCCGGCGCTCAATTGCGCCGGGGCATCTGCTGAAAGCGCTCACCGATGCCCGGGCCGGAAGATGGACTCAATGGGCATCTGAAACAGTCTGGCGATGGCGAATGCGAGCGTGAGGCTCGGCTCATAACGCTCGTTTTCAACGGCATTGACCGTCTGCCGCGAGACTCCCAAGGCAGCCGCCAGGTCGTTCTGAGTCCAGCCTCGCTGCGCGCGCAACTCGGGAAGACAGTTCTTCATCGCGAGCGGAATATCACGTACAGCATCTGCAGATTGAAGATGCTCCAGCCCAACAGGTTGATCCACACCATGCTCAGGCGTGAGAAGCCGAACAACTCCAGCACAAAGTAGCAACGATCAACGACGACCAGTACGTCCATTGTCCGCCCAAAATGCCCCGAAAGGCGTACCGGGGATAGGCTGAAGCAGTCGCCATGGGATCCCTCCATGTAAAGCATGCTTTACATAGGAGGCGATCAGTCCTTCAGCAGTGTTTCGCGCAGGCGACTCGCCAGTTGTACATCGCCGATCATATCGGCAGCCTGCACGGCGCCCGTCAGTGAACCGCGCCGCCCGGGTGCGGATACCAGGGCAGCCTGGTATTCCTTCAACGCCTTCTCCGGCTGTTTCAGTGACAACAACAGATCACCCAACTGCTCGCGCGCGGGAACAATCGGACCGGGTGTGAGTGGCAGTTTCTCAACAGCGTCCTCTGCGTCGGCAGCCTGTCGTAGTGTTTTGACGGCCTCATCACCATGCGAGCTGGCCGCCAACTGCCAGGCGACGGCTTCCTGAGTGAGGATCTCGGTCTGTCGGGCCCAGTACGCGTTACCCGCCGCTTGCAACTGTTGCTGGCACTTTCGAAGCTCCGTGATGTCACCATCCACATCCTTCGGATGACCACTGCGCGCCTTGGCCTCGGCACGTGCCCAATAAATGAGTGTGGCGATGTTGGGAGGTGACTCAGGTAGCGGCTGTAGTGCCGTAGCGGCATCCCACTTGTGACCTTCCATGGAGAGCCGGATCGGCATGGCGGTTGCTGCGTATGCAACCTTGAAGTCCTTTCCCAGCAACGCCCCCATCGACTTCAGAGAGGCAACAACCTGTTGTGCATCGGTCTGCCGGCCGCGCTGGAGGTAGGCGTAGGTGAGGTAGTCCATCGCATGCAGTTCTTCACCGACGTCACCCTGACTGCGTGCAGCCGCGCGCGCGGCGGAGTTGGATGCAATCGAGTCGTCCCACAGGCCGAGGCGCGTGAATATGTGCGACGGCATATGCAGCGCATGCGGTGCCGATGGCGCGATCTTCGAGTAGGCACGTGCGGCCGCCAATCCTCGTGGTGCCAACTCGGTGCTGTCACAAGCGTGGATCAGATAATGAGCCACGCCTGGGTGGTCCGGATGAGCCTGATAGACGGGCTCGAGAATCGAAGCCGCGAGCTTCTGGTTCGAATGAGCCCGGTCCTCGGGCGCGGCGATGGCAAGGAGTGACAGGGCATAAAACACCTGTGTCTCGATGTCCTGGGGACTGGCGTGCGCCGCTTGTTTCATCACCTCTTCATAGGCCTTGGCGCGAACGAGAACAGGCACATGATCCGAATCGTGGAAGAAAGCCGCGGCGGCTGCGATGAACTGCCGCTCGCGTTCGGATTTGACACTGAGTTGCTGAGCGCGCGCAATTTCTTCCCGGCCCTTGCTCAGATCCTCTGCATCCGGTGGTCCCCACAACTGGTGCCAGTTGACCATGGCCAGACCCCAATGCGCCATGGCGCACGTTGGATCGGCCGTAGCGACACCGCGAAAAGCCTTCTCCGCAACGTCGTAGGTGAAGGAGTGCAATAGAGCGACTGCACGCTCGAAGTCATGCGAAACATTCGCGGCGCAGGACGTCGCGAACGTGACCGTACCCAGCTTTTCCGGCGGCGGATGTGAGTGCATCTCTTGCTCTGCCCCACCAATCCCGGGAGAAAGAGCCACGCCAACGGCAACCAGGGAGACGATTCGTTTCATCATGAGAATCAACCAGCTCCTGACACGAGTGGATAACCTGCTTCCCGCCACGCCTTCACTCCGCCGTCCAGAGCCACCGCGCGCAGGAAACCCATTTCCCGCAAGGTCGCGGTTGCAAGGGTTGATATGCGCCCGAATTCACAACACGACACGATCCGTCGCATCGGGTCCGGCAGATCCTGATTCACGCGCAGCTCGAGCTGGCCCCGCGGCAACAACTTCGCCCCCGGAATGTGCCCCGCTTCATAGGCATCACGCTCGCGCACGTCGAGGATGACCAACTCTTCGGTGCCGGCTTCGCTACGGGCCTTCAGCTCGGCGAGCGACATGAATGGAACCGTGGCCGCCGCTTCCGCAAGCATCTGCGCCACAGTCTTGCCGCCACTCATGTTGGTGCGCAGGGCTTCTGTCAGATGCGTGGGCATGCTGAGATTCAGGGTCTGCATCATCTCGACAAAGGCAGCGCGATCACGCACCTGCAGCCGCGGGTTGGTGGCGATCTCCTGCCCGATGGTTGAATGGTCGCGTCCCTTGTATTCGTGAGCGGGATGTACCTTCAGGGCGGGATCGAGGTGCAGCAGGCGGTTGAACAGACTGTCATAAAGCGCTTCCGGGTTGCCAGTCGGCAAATCCGTGCGTCCCGTTGCACCCATCAGCAGGGTATCGCCCGTAAAAACACGGTCTTCAACCCGCAGACACATCGAGTCCTGGGTGTGCCCCGGTGTATGAAGGACCTGCATACGCAGATTTCCCACGACCAGCATCTCACCATCATCCAGCCGCAGATCCACGAATGGCGCGGGGCTCAGGCGATGCATGGAAATCGGCACCTGGAGGCGCCGGGCAACCTCCCGCGTCGCGGAGAAATGATCCGCGTGGGTATGGGTGTCAACGAGGTAGCGGATGCGCAACCCCTCACGGGCCGCCAGGGCCTGATAGCGGTCGATGAGACTCATTTCGGGGTCAATCAACACGGCGGCGCAGCTCTCCGCGCAGCCCACCAAATACGACTGGCAGCCCCCGGCACGCAGATGTTCGAAGATCACGGATGGCTCCCCTTAAAAGGTGCCTTTCGAGTGTATCGCAGGAGACCTAGGACCCCTGCACCGTAATCTCAACATCGACGTTGCCACGAGTGGCGTGTGAGTAGGGGCAGATCTTCTCATGCGCCTCTTTGGCCAGCGCCTCGAGCTCGGCCTGCGGAATTGCTTTTTCAACGACATCGAGCTTGACGGCGAGACCGAACCCTCCCGCGGTGCGAGGACCGATCGTGACCGCGCAAGTAACCTGCGCGCCCTTCGCGTTCTTTTTCTTCTGGCTCGCAACATAGTCGAGCGCCCCGCCGAAGCAGGCGGCGTAGCCACAGGCGAACAGGTGCTCGGGAGTCGTCGTGCCGGGCTTGCCCGGTCCACCCATTTCCTTGGGAACCGACAAATCTACGCTCACCGAACCATCGTCGGCTTCGGAATGACCATTGCGTCCGCCCGTAGCCGTGGCCCTCGCGGTGAACAGCGGTTTGATTTCCATCGACAGTACCCCTTTGCAGATCAAATTGAGCGGGACGAAAGGGTACGCCGGGCGGAAATGGGGACACAAGCATCGGCTTGGCCGCAGGCCCGGCAACCCATGTAAGGGGTGATCACTTCACTGCGCAAAGGCCCGTGGGCGTCCAGTCGGTCGCGGGGGCTGTCATGGGGCGTGAGCTGTCATGAAGGATGAGCGCAAGGCCCTGCCGCTTGTGGGTACCCGTACCCCAAAGCACCATCGGCGGACCTTCGGGGACGAAGCCGCCCTCGCCTGCGTGCAACTCTATTTTCTGGCCGGGAATTTCCGCACATTGATCCCCCGCAACGACATACCAGGCTTCAGGACCCGGATGCCGGTGAGCGCGGGATTTCATGCCAGGGAGGAAGGTCGCTTCCATGTACTCGGCGGTGTAGCTGCCACCATGGCTGATGGGCAGAGGCCCGATGCGGGAGAGGCGTTGACCGCCGGATGGGCTCCAGGATCCATCCGCGACGGCAAGCAACCAGACTTTGCCGAATGACTCGACGACGGTACCAACATCGCCCTTCGCTGCATCCGCGGCCGCACGTGTTTGATACACGTAAAGATGCCAGCAGAGAGGCTCGTCCGGGAGGCTTCCACGCGAGCCTCATCAACTACTCCAAACCGGGTGTCAGCGCTGGATGGTATCATTGCGCCATTCGCGATAAGGATGACCCGCGAGGTTGGAGTTGTAGTATCGGCGGTCATGGGTGACTTCCTGTCCCAGCCACGGCGGGCGGCTGAACGGCTGATCTTCCGATTGCAGCTCGATTTCCGCCATCACCAGGCCGGTGTTCTCGCCGAAGAATTCGTCCACCTCCCACCGGGAGCCCGCGTGGACGATGACATGCCGGTTCTTTTCGATGATCGGGCCATCGCTGAGTGTCAGGAGTTGCTGCGCGTCCTTCAAGGGAATCGGGTATTCGAACTCGGCGCGAGTGGCGCCGCGCGTGATTCCTTTGATTGTGAGGAAAGCCTCGCTACCTGCGATGCGCACCCGGACGGTGCGCGCCTTGTCGCGATTCAAATAACATTGGCACAGGCGCTGATGGGGGCTGTCGCGCCAGCCGTCCCCCTGCACCAGAAACTTGCGCTCAATCTCAGCAGCCATTGCCAACATCTCCTCGCGTCTTGCACGAACGGCTCCATCCGGACACCATTCTCCCATGACCTCTGCGCCCCGTCTCCAGGACGAGATACCCGCCGGCAACTTCCTTGCCTGGCTGGAAAGCTTCCGTGCCTCCCTCCTCGGGAATGAGGGGTCGGAGGTGCCCTGCGGCGACTGCAGGGGTTGTTGCATCTCGGGGTACTCTGTCCAGGTACGCCCACACGATGAAGGGGCGCGGGCGCTGATTCCTGCGGAGCTGCTGGTCAGTGCGCCCGGATTCGCGCGGGGTGATCTGACGATGGCGCCCCGGCCTGATGGGACGTGTCCCATGCTTCGCAGCAATGAATGCAGTATTTACGCCAGCCGGCCCCAGACTTGCCGGGATTATGACTGCCGCGTCTTTGCCGCCGCCGCAGTTGTGCCGGGCGGCCCGGACAAGCTCGTCATCAACCGGCGAGTGCGTCAATGGCTCTTCAGCTATCCCACGGAGTTGGATCGCAAAGCGCACCACGCCGTTATAGCCACAGCTGCTTTCATCCGCACCAAACGCAGCAGCTTCCCTGGCCAACGGGCACCGATGGGCCCCTCAGGTGTGTCCGTTCTGGCTTGCGAGAGCTACGGTGTGTTTCTGCAACCCGCCATACACGAGAAGGCTGACACCGAGGTGGCTCAGATGATCCTCGAGGCAAGCCGCGAGTTTCACGCATCAAAGCGGGTTTTGTAGGCCGAACCGGCGGGCCGCTACTGCGCCCAGTTGACGCTGGTCAGCAACATAAAGGTAAAGCCACTATCCGAAGGAGTCCTATAGGCTCCCACAGCCCCGATCAACAGAGCCGCCGCGCCGGTCATTTCCCACGCATCCTGCTCTGTTGTTGCGCGCCAGCGCGCGCAGGCAAGCTTCAGAATGTGATGTTTTTCGCCGTAGCGACGCACTTCGCGGATCTTTGATTTGACGGACTCCTCAGTAGATGGGTTCGCCCAGGACCAGAGCCAGGCGTTGGTGCGGGTCGAGAGGCTGCCGACCAACACCATGTCGGCGAACAGGCGGCGCTGGCCGGCCTGCGAAAACAGGAGTTGCCCCGCTTCCTGGTTCCAGTCCCAGCGGTCATAGCCGGTGAGCTTGTACTGCTGTTCCAGCTTTTTCTGGCGCTTGTCGAGAAACGTCACGCCCGCCTTCGTCACCCGCTTGAGCTCCTTGGAGTCATCACCCCAATTGCGCTCCCGAAATTTCTCGTAGCAGAGCTCGCAAACCATTTTGATGTCCGCGTCAGCCACCGCACGGTCCGTCCATGCACCTTCTGCCCGCAACATCTTCTCGCAGGCATCACACCAGGCGTCGGGGCATAGGGCATCGGGGGCCTGCTCATCGATTCCCCAATGAAACCCGCCACCGGATGCGGACAGCAGGTGCTTGCAGACAAACGCCGAGGGGCGCTTGCCATGATGTCCGCAGGCCAACTCGTACTCGGCGTCGGTCACTCAGCTCTCCGAACCTTCCGGGGCAATCTCCCGTGTCCAACCTATATTGCACCTTTGCCTCTTCCAAAGGCACGTCGATTTCATCCGCGGACGCTGTATCACCAACTTAACTTCAGCGTAGGTCGCAGCTAGTTGTTTACTGCCGTCTGCAGCAGCGTTGGGGACCGCCCGTTGAGAACGACGGGGCAAACTACCGTCCGAATGGTCGAGATTCGTCCACGCCTTGAACAGGGTCGAGACAGATACGCATGGAAACGCGATACGCAACTCGGATTATCGAGTCGGGTGCCTGCTATGTTCGAGGGCGTTGCGGGAGGCAAACCGTGAAATATCTGCTGTTCGCACTGCTGGCTGGCGGAGCCGTCTGGTTTTATTTCATTGACGGAAGCAAGCTCGATGAAGGCATGGTTCGCGAGTTCTACGCGCAGCAGGCACAGCATACCTATGAGCGCGACCCGGAAGCGCTCTGCAAGCAGATGAGCGGCAAATACCGGATGAACATCCAGAGCCGCATAGCAGGCAAGGTCAACGACGCCAGCTACGGCAAATCCATCGCCTGCGAACAAATCAAAAAGTCATTCAAATTCTTCGAGGACGTGGGTGAGCGCGCGGGCGGCATCCTCACTATCGAGTACAGCTACGATATACGCCAGCTCGACATCGCATCCAACAACAGAAGCGCCACGGTGGAGATCACCACCACGTTGAAGATGGGCGAAGAATTCCTACAGATTTTCAGCGAATCCACCGACCGGATCGAGCGATCCATGCGCCAGGTTGTGTTGGTCGCGCAGGACTCCAAGATGCACATGCGGTGGACCCCGGGCGCGTACGCTCATCCGGAGCAGTACTTCCAGGCTCAGTAGCCGTAGCGCACCAGTTCAAACATAACGGGTACCCCGCGCAACTTGCCGGACGGGCCATCAAGTAGATGGTGGGGCCGTAGCGACGCTGTCACAATATCACGACGGCGTACAGGCCGCCGAGGCAGCCGACACCGCCCGTGAGCCTGCCGTCTTTCATTGCGGCTTACAGTAGTGCGCATATGTCGACACTGTATGACTTTCGTGTTGGCCCGCGATTTGACGTAAATCGGTCGCGGACCAGGAAGGTGCCGCCGTTTCAGCCATCTCCCGGGTCGTACTTCCGACCGCTCCGCAACTCGTCGAGGGCGTGTTACTCTGAACGGAAGCAGCCCCATTTGACTGTTCTTTTTTGGAGACGACTCAGTCCATGACTACGCTCGATGAAGCACACCAGCCAGCTCACAATGTTGACGAGACCGAGGTCGTCAAAGGCCTCGAACAGCGGGGAGTCCACGGGGTGGATTCATTGTCCCTCGAGGAATTGGAGCTGTTGACCGAGCGCAAGCGCAAGCAACTCCACCAGGAGGCGATTGAAAGAAAAGCGCAGCTCGAAAACGAAATCGCCAGCGTCGGCCAGCAGATCCAGGATCTGCAGGGCAGAAAATCGGAGCTGGAGACTCAGCTGCGAGCGCTCGCAAAGTCCATGGGGTCGGCCGGCAAGAGCGGCGAAAGCACCGCAAAGCGCGCGCCACGTAAGCCCAAGAAGTCCGCAGAGGCCGACGTTCCGTCGATTCCTCGAGAGCAAACAGAAGGCTAGACACGGAGTTGGTACGTGAGGTTACTTCTGTCGAAGACACCTTGTTGTACCGCATCAAAATGGAACTCCTCCAAAAACACACTCATAGCTGAATGTCTCGGTTGCTCCGTGGTAGGCTAGACCCTTACAACGGGTCTTCAACTCGTATGCCACAGATGCGACAGCCGTGAACCAGTCCGAAGCAGACAAGGCCTACGACCAGGTCGTTCCGTTCGCATTGAGCCTGTGTCGCCAGGCGTTTGGCCTGCAGATGCTGCAGTTCTTGCCGCGAGAAGGTTCGCCGTTGAGCGTGAACCTCCACAATCAAGCGTGGTTCGTCGCACTCGTCACGGACCAGCTGATGTGTCCGCTCGTGCTCAAGCGGCATCGCTGGCAGGTAGAGGAGCTGCACTTTGCCCGCCGAGTGTGTCCCGCCTCCGAACCGCTGACGCTCGTGGACGTCGGAGCCAACATGGGACTGTTTTCGCGCCAGCTGCTGGCGGCATTGCCGAACCTCGCCGAGGTCTTTGCCTACGAGCCCGAGCCGCAGAACTATGGCTGCCTCGTGTTCAACCTGTCACCCTTTCAGGACAAGGTGCATGCGATCCGCGCCGCCCTCGGCGACGTAACGGGCACTCAGGATTTCTATCTCGATCCCACGAACAGCGGCAACTTCTCCCTGAATCGGGCAGCCATGCCGGTGCAACACGCCGCCACTCGTGTCGAGACCCGGGATGTCGCGGCGGAATGCCAGTCCTGGTTGGCAAGTGAACGGCGTATCTTCTACAAGTCCGATACCCAGGGTTTTGACGAGTTGATTGCCACCACGATTCGCCCCGAAGTGTGGCCGCGCGTAGCAGCTGGGATCATGGAAGTATGGCGGATCGAAAAGCCGCGCTTTGACGTGCATCGGCTGGGTCAGATCCTGGATCAGTTCCCCAACAAGATTTTTTTGGCTAACGCAGACCTCAACGTGACCGAAATGCCGGTATCGACGGCAGAGGTGTTGCAATTCATCGATAGCACCGACCACAGCCATCGCGATCTGGGTTTCTGGCGTTGACCCACTCCACGCCCGGGTTCGGGCAAGAGACAACCAACAGGCGGCCGCGGCGCTCCAGGATGCAGTTCACACGGAAGTGAGAATTGCATCGTGGTTCAATTCTTTCGTAGACGCGACAATCTTGTGCTGAGCAGTAGTTCTGTACTGAACTACCTTTGATTCAAGCACGCACAAGGAGCCCAACGTGAAAAAGACCGTTGCCCTCATGGCTGTCTGCCTGGGGATGGTGGGATGCTCGACAATGACCCCGGCGCGGTACGCCATGTCGGTGGATAACAATCTGATTCTGAAACAGTATTCGGGCAAAACCGTGAAAGTGTCGTCGATGGCCGCGCAGGGCGACTACGAGCCCCACTGCCGCCTGATGGGGCCGATCAAGGCCTCGGACGGGATGACTATTCCGGAATTCGTGCAGAAAGCGTTCAACGACGAGTTCAAATTCGCAGGTATTTATTCGGACAACGGCACGAAGATCGATGGCTCCCTGAACAAGATCGAATTCTCCTCCGTTTCGGGTCTGACGGGAGGTTGGTGGGATCTCGGGCTGACTCTGAAGTCGAGCAACGGAAAATCGCTCTCGGCCGAGAACCGCTACCAGTTCAAGAGCGGATTCGATGCAATTACGGCGTGCAACCAGACCGCACAGGCACTGGGCCCGGCGGTGCAGGATCTCATCAAGAAAGCGGTCAGCGATCCCGCGTTTCCCAGCTTGCTTTCGAACTGATTGCCCGAGCTCCTGAGCCCGGGCAGTCAGCCCGGGCTGCGCTGCGCTGATCAAACCCCGTGAGGGATTTCCACATCTCGATCAGCGCGGCGTCGCGCTCGGCTGACGTAACCGAGCGCCGCAACGAGAGTCAGTAGCGTCAACCACTCGAGACGGCCACCACCTCCGCCGCCACCCGAATTGCTCGCCGGATATCGGAACTCCAGCGACACCGCCTGCGATTGACTCACGCCGTCGTTGACAGTAACGGTCACTGTGTCCGTGCCACTCCCTCCACTCGCGGGGGCATACTGGAAAAGGCCAGTCGAGGAGTCGAGGGTAAATTTACCCTGCGTCGGCTGTTGCACCGTGGCGTATGTGAGCGGGTCGCCGTCAGCATCCTGCCCGTTCACCTGGGAGTAAATTGTAGTATTCGGCGTGATGTCAAACCGGGTGCCAGCTGCCGTAGGTGGCGTGTTCGTCAGAGACACCGTGACAGTCTGTGCCGCCGAGCTGTCGACTCCATCTGCGACCTGATATGTCAGTGAGTCTGTGCCTGTGGTGTTGCCAGCGGGCACGAACTCGATCTCACCCGTTGATGCGTTCGTCAATGTGATAGACGCACTCGCAGGATTGGTTGCGATAGTGAATGTCAGCGGATCGCCATCCGCATCGCGTCCGCCGAGCTGTGCGGACTGAGCACCTCGCCAGTGGAAGCTCAATGCAGCCGTAGTGGCCAGCGGCGCCGTGTTAGTCAGCGACAAGGAGATCGGTTGCGCAGGCGAATACTGGAAGCCATCGGACGCTCGGGCCTGGAAGCTGTCCGAGCCTGTATGCCGGCCGTCGCCAATGTAGCGCAGCGTGCCGGCGGCGCGATCCACCCAGGTGACGGAACCCTTTGAGGGCAAATCCGTGATCTCGAAGCTGAGAGCGTCTCCATCAGAGTCGCTGGCGGCTAACGTGATGTCGATACTGCTGCGCCAGTGAAGTGTTTGGCTGATGGGATGGATGGTTGGGACATGGTCGCCGCCGACATCCAGCAATTCGAGCGCAGAGTTACCGCCGACCAGATATGCCGCCTTGTCGTTGATCGTGGTACGGACCAGCGAACCCTGGGCACCGAGAGAGATGTTGCTCGTGACGGTTAGAGTGACGATGCTCCGCGAGCCGAGGTCGTAGACCATGAATGTTGAGCCGCACGTAAGCGCCACGGTATGTGGACCGTGCGCATGGAGCGCAGTGATTGGCTGCGAACAGATACCGTTGTAGGTGCTCAGCGATGCCAGCGTGTCTCCATCCAGAAGCTCGATGGCCCCATCGCTACGACCGGCGATGATCTGTAAGCGCCCCGATCCGGTGACATCGGCGGTCATGACGGAAGAATAGTTTGTGGCGGAGGTAGCGATCTGTTGTTTATCACTCCACCGAATCCTGTACACGGGTCCCGCGACAGCCAGAATATCAATACCGGGTGATCCCACGTCCGCTACCACTACCTGAGAGACACCACCCCAGGATGTTGATGTAAGGCCCGGGCTCTTCCAAACGACCGTACCGTCCGAAGGGTTAATCACATAGATATAGACGCCGGTCGCCCCAGTGTGGGCAATGCTGTTTCCGGCAACAATCGTCGGCTTTCCGTCGCCATTCAGATCGGCAACATCGAGCGCCGAGAGCGGCGCTCCAGTATCAAAGACATACTGGTGCTCGATGAGATGCGTTTTGCCATCGATGATGAACAGAGCTCCGTCATAGAGCCTATCCGTTGCCACCAGGATTTCAGGTTGCGGATCGGCGTCGACATTGGCGATATGCAATGCATGAATTCCGGTCCATGCAAAACCGTTCAAAGTGTTGGCGCTGCTTTGCCATTTGAGCGCATGCGTGCTTGCGTCATACACTGAAATCAGCCCATCGCCATAACCGCTGTCGCTTCTGTAGGATGCCGTGACGAGCTCCGGTTGCCCGTCAGCATCCACGTCGCCGACGTCCAACGCATCGAATGGCCCCTCAAAGTCGATGTTCGTCCACTCATCAGCCAACGTGGCGAGGTCGTGAACATGCAGATAGTCCGGGCCTGTGGTGGACCAACCCGCGCCCCACAAGAGCTCGGGCCGGCCATCATGGTTGGCATCGAAAACGGCGATGTCCGTAACACCGTGATCAGGGTTGCTGGCGTGCCAGAGCTCAGAGCCCGTGTCGGCCGAGAGCGCGTGAATCGCCCCCCACTGGCCATCCCCATAGAGGACCTCGGGATGGCCATCACCGGTGACGTCTATCAAACGCATGGCGTCGATATTGATGGATGTCGGGTGATCCCATTTCGGGGAGTGAAGATCGAGATCCCACGCCACGATGTGGTACCAGGACTGCGCCGCGATCAGTTCCTGCTTGCCGTCTCCATCGATATCAGCCAGTCCGACAGAGAACCCGAACGCCGATGTTTGCCACTTCAGGACCGTCGAAGCTGAGGTCACTTCAATCACGTATCCGGTATTCAGGACAATCTCGTTCGTACCGTGGCCGTCGATGTCGCCAACCGCCAGACGGTCGCCTCCATAGTTGATCGTACGGACGAGAGCCAGGGTTGTCGGGTCATAGATGAACAGCGCGGTTCCCGACAGTGCAACCACATCGAGGGTCCCATCGTTGTCGGCGTCCGCGATCGCAAAATCGGTAATGGCGGCGGAGCCGGTCGTCAAGGTCGCGACGGTTTCGCGAGTGAGCGCGTTAACAACATCGATAGTACCGTTACTGCGCCCGACCCAGACTCGTTTGGTGCCTGCCGTCTGCACGACGCGCAGCGCGCTTATCCCGGAGGAAGTATCGATCGGGCTCTGCCAGAGAATCTGATAACCGTGCGACGCCGAGTCGTACCCCACGATCGACCAGAACTGGTTGCCCGAGAACCCGGTACCGCCACCGAGGACAAACTCCAGCGAGCCATCATTGTTGACGTCCACCGGCCAGATGCCGGTACCGCCGATTCCCGATCCCCACGTCACGAGGCGCCACTGCTCGACATAATTCGGACCGGAAGTCGATGCCATGGCGCGGACAGATTGAGCTTTGCTCCGAGGTGCGTGAGACGCGCCGGAATTTTGGGTCGCGGCGGAAGCAAGAGAAGCAAAGCCAGCCGCATTCGTCGCATAAGTGATGCGATGACTATCTGCGTCTTGCACCACCCGTCCCAAAGCATCCGTGCGCTCAGGCGGTTGCGGTGGGCTCGCACTCGAAAACAGGGGGCACATCAGGGCCGTCGCAACGACGGCGACACGCAGGAAGTTCATGGGGAACCCTTCGATCCTTGGAGATTCTTGTTCTACTGTTTGTCCAACGAGCGCGGCCAGGGCGCCGTATGCTCACAGGCACAGATTACCATAGGTTTGAAGGATCAACCGCGCCTGTGCGTTCTCTGGAGCGCGAGCATCGCCAGCAGGATGAGCAGATCAATCGATACACTGCCACCTCCGCCACCCTGACTTCCGCCGCCTGAACTCTGCGGATCACTCGATACAATGTCGACGGATGCAGTGGCCGTCGCAGTATTGTTGGTTGCAACCGGATCACGCTCGCGCGCGTTGATGGTTGCTTGAACGTTCACGGAACCGCTGGCCGCTGGCGTGTAGGAGACGCGCGCGGAAGCGACTTCATTGAGCTTCAGAAACGGCAATGAGCACTGCACTCCGCTCGCTGCCACCGTGCATGAGCCGTTCGGAATGCTCGCCGAGACGTTCTGCAATCCCGCGGGCAATGTGACGACGAACTGCAGGCCTGTCGCCGCAAGCGGACCTGCGTTCTGAGCTTTCACATCGAAGAACGACTGAACGCCCAACGGTCTGCTCCCGGAGTGACCAACGATGCTCACGGCGAGATCGGGCGCAATTTCGAAAGACTGCACTCCGCGCCCATCCGTGGCCGCGAACAGGACGGTCGGAATCGCGGAGTTGATCGCCAGCCTCCATGGGGTCCAGACCGGTGCGGAACTGTTCGGAATGCGCTCCCAGGAGAGTCCTCGGTCCACGGAACGCATGATGAAATATTCGCTGCCCGCCGGGGAGCTCCGTCCCGTCTCCACGTAGACAACACTGCTGAGAGTCGGGTCGAGCGTGACGACGAATGGATTTCCCTGCGCTGCCTGCGAGAGCGAGGTTGCAGCCGTGAACGTGTCGCCTCCGTCGTCGCTGATGAGCATCTGGCCGTCGGTTGCTGCATAAACGCGGCTCGAGTTGCCGGGATCGATAGCCAGGTCGAAAACCGCCGTGTTGTTGCGGAGGTTGGACCAGGTTACGCCGGAATCATCCGAACGGAAGAGCCCGTTCGTGCCTCCGAACGCATTTGAAGCGAGAAACAGCCGGGCGGGTTTACGTGGATCGACGAGCAGACGCGTAGCTGCGATGTTGGCCAGACCGGTGACCAGCGGGCTGAAGGTCAGACCCCCGTCGCTGCTGTGTTGAATTGGATCGAGCGGTGCTCCGGTGGATGGACGCACGGCCGCATATACCAGCAGTGGATTGGATGGATCCACCGCGATGGCATCCATCCACGCAGTATTGAGCTGTGCCGAACCGGGCGTCCAGGTTGCGCCTCCGTCGGTCGAGAGTTTGTAGCCGGCGGCACTGAATCCGGCAATCAATAAATTCGGATCTGCCGGGTGCACAGCAATGGCGGAGATCTGCATGTGGTCCGGCGACGTGGTGAAGCCTGATGAGACGACAGTTCGTCGAAACGTGGCGTCATCCGCCGTAATGCCCAACTCGCCGTGGTCCGTCCCTGCGTAAAGATGGCCCGCACTTGCTGTGAGAGCCCGCGAGCTCTCGCCGTTGAAGCCATTATCTGAGCGAATCCAAGCGGCCCCGCCGTTCGTGGTCGCAAATATCCCACTCGGGGTGGCGGCTAGAATGACTCGTGAATTACCGGGCGAGACAGCCAGCACGTTCACAGGCGCCGGCAGACCGGCAGGCAGAGCCTGCCAGGTTCCAGCCGAGTAACGCCAAATGTCGCCCCCGTTATCTCGCATGCTCGCATACAGAGCGCCAGGTGAGCTCGCATCAGCATGCAATTTGCGCACGCCCAGCGATGGCACGCTGGGTACCCAGGTCTGACCATCGTTCTGCGTGCTGAATACCTCTTCTCCTGTACTCAACCACAGTGTTTCTGGCGTCCCGGGGGTCAGGAGGACACTGGTGGCGTATACATTCGATGCCGGCCGAGGTAGTACGCTCCAACTGTCTCCCCCGTTTGCCGACTTCAGCAGCTCCGGCCCAAACGCCGCATATACGATGGCGCTGTTGGTGGGATCGATAGACAGCTGCGAAACCTGCGAAGGCGTCGCTTGCCGTTCAGAGAAACTGGCTCCGCCGTCGGTACTTCGAAAAAACCTGCCACTGATTGTGGGGTAATAGAGTGTGTTGCCATCCGCCGAAATGCCGAATCCGCTGGGACCGTCAACGTTCGCGTCGGTGGGCACTGCGCTGAGGCGCGTAAAGGAGGCGCCTTCATCCGTGCTTCGAAACACGCCGCCGCCCAGCGACGCGACATAAAGTTTCGCCGGATTTGCCGGATCGAGCGCGACGTCCACAATCGGATACCGACCGAAGTCCTGCGTAAGCTCCGTCCACGTCACCCCGCTATCTGTGGACTTGTACAACGCGTATCTGGCCGCGGCATATGCAACTGATGGGTTCGCTGGATTGATGACCACGCTCGTGACGATGCCGCCGAAGGGCCCACGAGGTGACCAACTATTGATGCCCGCCTGAGCCACGCAGGCACAGGCCGTGAGCGCGAGCACACTCCACCAGGTGAAACGCATTTGGAAGTCCCTTTGCTGCGCGTCCCCAGCGTCTCGCGCTCTATTTTGGTTTTGTCAGCGCTGGAAGGTGACTTGATATCAAACCGACAGGTGAGTTGGCAACTACCATAGGCGTTATGTCGTACTGTAGTGTCCGGGTTGCCGGAACATGCTTGAATGAGTCAATCGCGGAGGGTCCGCCAAGGCCGTCATGAAACGCATCGTGCGAGTCGTCATGGCAGGCATCGTGGGAGTCGTCCTGGCAGCATGGCCAGCCTCCCCCGCCTGGACTGTAGAGCGAATGGGCAGCAAGACAGTTGTTGGTCCGAACAACTCCCTGCTGGCCGAAGGCGCGGCGGCCCTCGAGGCGGGACGGATCGAAGCGGGAATCCAACTCACGTTGGAAGGACTGAAGGTCGCGACCACTCCCCAGGAGAACGCGGCGGGACATTCAAACGCCTGTGCGGGCTACGTCCTGCTCAAACGATGGGCAGACGCACTGGCCCAATGCAACGCCGCCCTGGAGATCGACAAGTCGAACTGGCGTACCTATAACAACCGGGCGTCGATTTATGTTGAGAAGGGTTTGTATGATCTCGCGATGCGAGACCTGGAGGCAGGCTTGGCGCTGGCGCCGGGGGCACCGACGCTGCATGAGAGCCTGAGGATCCTCGAGAGGAATAAAAAGCTGCTGGGTCGTCAGGCGCGAAAAGTCGTGCCGTCCTGATACACGAGGCGACTGCCAGTGCTCAGAGCCCTCGGCTCTGGGCCAGGTTCTCGACCTTCTCAAACACCAGCGAAGGCTTATCTCCACCGCGTGAATACTGGTGACGACGTCCCATTTCGATCAGCGCGGCGTCGCGCTCGGCTGGCGTCGGGTACCAGTGGACCTTGTGCCACTCGGGGCCCAGGAGCTTGCGGAAAGGGTCACCCGGGGGAAGGCTCACGCGGATCCCATAGGGACGGAGCTTCTCAATCGGGGGGGTGCGAAGGTTTTGTGGCTGGCTGATTCCCATAGTGGAATTTTATTAGAAAGTCCTTCCCAGGAACAGGTAGAACGCGCGCTGCCCCCTATCATCAAACCCCGACGCGATATAAACCGGTCCCAAAAACGTATCCATCCCCAGAAACACGCTGGCATCGTGCCGCAGGCTGCCAAACGAGGCATCGCCGCGGTGCTCCCAGACGTTGCCGGTCTCCAGCGAAAAGCCAAGGTAAGTAGGCACATCCAGGTACCCAGGGCCGCCCCGCCCGATCTGCTTGTAGAACAGCGTCCGGGCCATGGCGAAATGCGGTCCGGCAATCGAATTGGCTTTCAACCCGGACAAATTCAGGAACCCGCCCAGCGGAAACAGCAGCCGCAGATCGGTCGGCGTCGTGACCTGGACCCCGCCCGGCGCTGAGCCCGGCACCTGCCCGGTCAGCAGCAGCCGCTGCGGTGTATCAAAAGTGGTTCCGCCGGCAGCCGAGAAGACCGCGGTGTAGCGCCCCAGTGAAGCAGCGGCCAGATACGTAAAGGACAGGCGCTCAAAGTTCTGCTGCTCTCCCGTCTCACTGCGCTCCCCGGTACGCTCGGCGCGATATTCCACAGTGGCCTGCTGGCCCCGATGCGGGAAATTGACATCGTCGAGCTTATCCAACGAGAAGCGCACAAAGTACTGGTTGGTATGGAACGTGTCAGACGGCAACAAAGGGTCCCCGACTCTGACATCCTCATGACCGGAGTCCCGCTCGACGCCAGTACGGATCTCTCCCCAGTTTCCCAGCTCGTAACCGAAATCCAGCCCGTAATCGAAGCTGCGCACCCGGTATTCCGCAACACGGGTCTGATCCTGCAATACATCCACGTTGGAAGCCCTGGCACCCGCATGCGGCACCAGAAAGAAGCTCGACGTGTCCGAAATCGGCAGAAACACTTCAGTTGAAATCAACGAAGTCTCACCCACCTGCAGATCCCACACCCACTCGCCACCCGCCCGGGTGATTTCAGACAGCACAAAGCGCGTGGCCGCGTTGTAACTCGAGTTACCCTGGAAATCGTCCTGCAGGCTCAAGCCAAAGCGTACGTAGTTGGGCCCCCAGGAATTGCGCCTGGCCGCAAGCAACAGGCCATAGCGGTCATCTTCGTCCTGGACAACCCGATAATCCAGCGCCTCCAGGTTCCCCTGCCCGTAGACAGTCGTCACGTGGCGCGCCACCGCATCCGGATCCAGCGGCTTGCCAATGACATCCTTGAACAGCCGATCCAACCTGTTGGAGTAGCGCCCGGAGCCGTCATCCACTTTGACGAATTCAATGCGGGGCGGCGACTGCCGATCGTGATCCCGTCGAGCCACGTAAGTGGAATATTCATCCGCGCTGACCGACAACCTGGCGAGACGGGACTCAGCCGCGTGACCGGCAATCTCACCGGTCGCAATCACCCGCTTGACGATTCCGAAATCAAACGCGGAAGTTTCGCCCAACGCAGGTTCGATCAACACATCCTCGGGCGTCAGCTTCTCGAGCTCGACGCGCGAGTTGTGCTGAATCAGGATGGCCAGCATCTGGTTGGAAATCACCGGCGCGCTGTTGAGCCGGTCACGCTTCAGCAGCGGCGTGCCGACATCCACGACAATCAGAATGTCGACTCCCATCTCCCGCGCCACATCGACAGGCAGGTTCTCCGAGATCCCGCCATCCACCAGCAGGCGCCCATCGCGCTCCACCGGCGAAAACACACCGGGAGCGGACATGCTGGCCCGCATGGCGCTCGTCAGATCGCCATCCTTCATGATGACGATGTCGCCGGTTTCCAGATCGGTGGCTACCGCGCGGAACGGGGTCGGCAACTGATCAAAGTTTGTGACACTCGCCACCGGCAGCGTCAACCGCCGCAACGTCTGGTTCAGCTTCTGCCCTTGTATCAGTCCTTTGGGCAACTGAATCTTGCTTCCCCGAACACCCAAAGGGAACTTAACCAGGAAGTTCTGGTCCTCGAGCTTGCGCCTGAACGTGAGATCCTCACGTGGCGGCCGGTCGCGGAATGCGTCCTGCCAGTTCAGCGACGTCATGATCGACTCGATTTCGTGCGGGGTGAAGCCGCTCGCGTACAGACCACCGACCACCGCACCCATGCTGGTACCAGCGATTGCGTCGATCGGAATGTGCAGCTGCTCGAGGACCTTTAGCACGCCTACGTGCGCTGCACCTCGCGCACCACCGCCGGAAAGCACGAGGCCGATGCGCGGGCGATGTGGCTGTGGTGGGGACGAAGTGGGGTCTGCCGCGCTCTGGGCGTTGGCAATGCTCCAACACGCGAGCCACAGACCTGCGAAAATACAACCGAGGACCCCGAGACGGGGCCGGACCGCCCGTGGTGAAATCACGGGCGCAAGAATACAGCATGTCGAACAAGAAACTCATACGACTGGTTGCTATGTCTCTCGCCGCGGTGACGACCGCGAACGCGCAAACGCCCGACGCCAGTGACTGGGGCTTCTACGGCGGAGACGCATTTGGCCAGCACTTCTCCAGCCTCGACCAGATCAAGCGTGAAAACGTAAACGAGCTCACCGTCGCCTGGACGTACCGGACGGGCGAGCTGGGTGACGGATTCGCGCGCAGCTCGAAGCTCACCTTCGAAGCGACGCCCGTGCTCGCGTTCGGCTACCTGTATCTCGAAACCGCGACGAACATCGTGATTGCGCTGGATCCGGAAACCGGCGTCCAGAAGTGGCGATACGATCCCAAGATCGACCGCAAACGCGCCTATTCGGACGTAGCTGCGCGCGGCGTGAGTGTCTGGGAAGAGACTGACCCGAAACGCGAGGGTGCGTGCCTGCGCCGCGTCTTCGTTGGGACGCTGGATGCTCGATTGATTGCTTTGGATGCGGGCTCAGGGCAGCCGTGCGCGGACTTCGGGACAACTGGACAGGTCGATCTCAGCGCTAACGTGCGAATCCGCGACCGCGACGACTACGAAGTCACGTCGCCTCCTGCGATCGTGGGTGATACGGTAGTGGTCGGATCGTCCATCGGTGACAATCGCGCGACTGATGTCGAGCGTGGTGTGATTCGTGCGTTTGATGCGCGAACCGGCGCGCAGCGCTGGTCATTCGATACTCTGCCTGACGACCCCTCCACAGGAGCAGCCAACTCCTGGGGCCCGATGTCCGTGGACGAAGAGCACGGTTACGTGCTCATACCAACAGGCTCACCCAGCCCCGATTTTTTCGGCGGCAAGCGGCTGGGCAGCAATCGATTCGCAAATTCCCTGCTGGCCATCGAAGCGAACAGCGGCAAGCTCGTCTGGAACCAACAACTGGTACACCATGACCTGTGGGATTTCGACCTGGCGGCGCAACCGGCGCTGGCCGACATCGAGCTGCAGGGAATTCCCATACCCGGAGTGATCCAGGCAACCAAGACCGGCATGCTGTATGTGTTCGATCGCGTGAAAGGCCAGCCGCTCTTCCCGATCACTGAAAAGCCCGTACCCGCCAGCAAGGTTCCGGGTGAAGAGGCCTCCAGGACTCAACCGTTTTCGTCCCTGCCCTCGCTGGTGTCGCAGAGGAAATTGAACCCCGACGATGCGTGGGGCATCACCTTCTGGGACCGCGGAAAATGTCGTGACCTCATTGCCTCCCATCGCAACGAAGGCATTTTCACCCCACCCGATACACACGGCACAATCCTCGCGCCAGGCTATATCGGCGGAGTCAACTGGGGCGGTATAGCAGTAGACGAATCGCGCCAACGGGTCTTCGCGGCGGTCAACCACATGCCAATGGTGGTGACCCTGATGTCGGCACAAACCATGGAGCAACAGGCCAGATCGGACGACTACCCGCACTCTGACTTCGCGCGTCAATCGGGCACACCGTACGCAATGCGGCGCGAGCCCTTACTGTCCCCTTGGGGGCTTCCCTGCACGGCACCACCCTGGGGCACCCTCGCGAGCATAGACCTTCGCCGCAATCGCATCGTCTGGCAGGTGCCCCTGGGATCCACGGAAGGTATCGGCCCCTGGTGGGCACCAACACGGAATTTCGGCACTCCCCATATGGGCGGCCCCATCGCCACCGCCGGCGACCTGGTGTTCATTGGCGCAGCCATGGACAGCTATTTCCGGGCATTCGACATCGAAACGGGCCGGGAGCTGTGGAAATACCGCCTGCCCGCCGGGGGACAGGCCACCCCGATGACCTATCGCGCGGGCGCGGATCACCGCCAATACGTCGTAATCGCGGCTGGGGGGCACGGTAGCCTGGGGACCCAGCGTGGGGACTACGTCGTGGCCTTCGCCCTACCCAAAGGCGCGAAGACGGTCCCGACCGGGACAAACGAGGTAAACTGATGGACTTCCCCGGACGGCGTTGAGAGCTAGATGAGCCTGTTTTTTATCTTATCGATCGTAATCCAGGTCATTCTGATCGTTCACGTGATCAAAACCGGCCGCAACACGATCTGGATCTGGGTGCTGGCGCTACTGTCCATCCCCGGAGCGATTGCCTACATTGCCGTGGAGCTGCTGCCTGACGTATTTCGCAGCCGGACGGCGCAGCGAACCGCGCGCGGCATCAAGAAGGCTATGGATCCCACAGCGGATCTGCGCAAGTACGAAAACGAAGCGCGCGTGACTGGAAATGTAGCCGCAAAGCAGCGCTACGCCGAAGAGCTGAGCCGGCAAGGTCGTTATGACGACGCAATCACGCAATTCAAACAGGCGCTCACGGGCCTGTATGAGCACGATCCCAATCTCATGCTCGGGATTGCGCGAGCGCAGTTTGAGAAGGGCGATGCCCCGGGCGCGCGTGCGACGCTGGATGACCTGATCCGCCTGAATCCGGACTTCAAGTCAGCCGACGGCCACTTGCTTTACGCAAGGTCGCTGGAAGAAGAAGGTAACCTGTCGAAAGCCATCGAAGAGTACCGCGTGCTCGCGGGCACCTATCCCGGTGCGGAGGCGGCTGTGCGGTACGCGCAGTTGCTCAAGTCACAGGGACGGGGCGATGAGGCACGGAAGGTTGCGCGTGATCTGCTCGAGCAGGCGCGGATCGCACCGGCGCACTACCGCAAAGCACAGAAGTCCTGGCTGGACGCGGCTCAGCGCCTGGCGTAGCGCCGCGAAATCAACGCCACACTCAACGCAAGCGTCTCCGCCAGCAGTGTCCAGGGGTCGACGGCGCCGCCTCCCCCACCGCCTGTCCCATTCGGCGAGGTCAGTTTGACCGTGGTCGTCCCCTCCACCTTCCGGTCCGAATTCAACAC
>Ga0268264_10001309_pt1 | contig 23465 bp, 14 predicted proteins | sample KBSSwiS32_FD_190357 | JGI IMG/M metagenome (GOLD analysis project Ga0268264, IMG submission 190357) | Switchgrass rhizosphere microbial communities from Kellogg Biological Station, Michigan, USA - KBS Switchgrass S3-2 (SPAdes) (version 2) | ecosystem: Host-associated > Plants > Roots >...
TTCCTGGAGCGCTAGACTTGAAGACACAGCCCGGTGAATCACTGACCCCGTATAGAAACCCATGAGGAACACCCCAATCGCGGTTAACCAGCGCCCGACGATGGAGAGCTGCCCGTGCCGTCGTTCGTCTCTCAGGGCGATGCGCAAAATCGTGCCTCCACCGCACAGATTCGCTTCTGGGCCGTCGGACTTCTTTTTTCTGGCTGGTGCTCAGGGCCGCTTGACCCACACCAAAACGCAATTACCTTTCTGAACCACGGGAAGGGGGAAGCTCTGCGCTGCGGCCGATGACTCGCAACGCTTTCCAATCTACTCCCCGGACGATAAAGGCGTGGTCCCAGACCGAGAGAAACGTGCCACCAGGGCCCAACAATCTGTAGGTATATTGAAGCTCCAGGCGGCCCTCTTCGATTGCGCGTTGCAATCGTTTAATGGTGGCCGTGCGATCGTCGGGATGAATGCGCTCAACCCAGGACGTGAACTCTTCGCGGACAGGAAGTGCGACTGACAGGGTATCCTGCCAACTCGGCGTACGCACAATTTCGCCGGTATCCAGCCCCCATTCCCAAATGGTGTCTCTGGAGATGGCCCGAATCGCCTCAGTATCCTGTTCGCTACTGATAGCTCCCGCCATGTAGGCCCGCGCCCGGGCCGAGGCGTGCGCCGTCAGGCGCTTTAGCTGCGCATGGGAGTTCCCCAAGACCGCGATGAGCAAGCCTTCCCCTACGAACAGACCGACTCGGATTGCCTCGGCGTGACTAGTCACGGACAACGAATAGATGGGCTCCAGGAAAAGATATTTCGTTACCCCGGCCAATAGGCCGACAGCAACGATGCCGGATACCAATCCTCCAGTCCAGGCGCAGGCGCACACCGCTGCGAAGTCGAATGCGAATGGCAGCTCGCGGCCGAGATTCGGAAAAACCAACTTCGGGATAATGGTGGCGCCTACAGCAAGCGGAATCACGAGATATCTCTGCCAGCCGACATGCGAAGTTTTGGATTTATGTTGGCTCCGGATGACAAGCGCCGCCAAGCTCAGCAAAACTCCTTCGAAGAGGAACACAATCAGACGCTGCTTCGCGCCCGCAGCAGAAATGGCAATCGAAAACTGCGGTGACAACGTAAAATACGAGCTGCTCAAGGCGGACAGCGCCGTTGCCACCAGCCCCGGTCCGAGGCCTCCGTACAACGCGCTGATGAGAACGGCTGCCACCAAGGCAAAGTAATGGCCATCCTGATTTGATCCGCTGGGCCAAGCCAGCAGATTGAGCAGAGTCGCGACGGCTACCAATCCAACCGCGACACCGAAATCCAGGCCACGGTAACCGCGATGAGTTTGCTCAGCCCAGTTTCGCAATGTCGTGAGGATCATCATTCTAGTTAGCCGGATTTGCTCTCCTACTAACGAAACGGCCCGCTCGTCAGAGTGCAAATCGCAAGGCCATCGCCCGGCGCCAAAGGAATGATGCTGATGCGTGCCCAGCGACTCTTTTCTCGTGGTCCTCAGAGAAAGTGCAATGGCTGGCTCTGTCGACTCTTCCCGCGAGGAGAAGTTCCGGGCTGCCCACGCACGCATTTGATGACTGGGCTACCAGGCTTGGTCGACTGGGTCTATCCGGATCAGACCCACGCGTGGATAATCCGGAGCCAGGAGGACGGGGTGCGCAAGAAAGCCTTCGCGGGAGCTACTAATATGGCCACCTCCAATTTACGACCTCCGGCTTGTCGATGCCGTGCTCGTAAGCGTAGTTGCGGCATTCCGTCTGCAGATCACGGCATCTTTCCTTCGCGGCCGCTCCCACCGTGCGGAGCTTGGGCGTCCGATCGATGGCATCGATCACCAGACTGTAGCGATCGATCTCGTTATTGATAGCCAGTTCCATCGGGGTATTGATGTTGCCCTTCTCTTTGTATCCGCGCACGTGCATATTACTGTGGTTGGTGCGCCGGTACGCCAAACGATGAATCAGCCACGGATAGCCGTGGAAATTGAAGATGATTGGCTTGTCGACTGTAAACAAAGAGTCAAAATCACGATCCGTCAATCCATGAGGATGCTCCGTGGCAGGTTGCAACTTGAATAGATCCACCACATTGATAAAACGGATTTTGATCTCCGGGAACTCCTCGCGGAGCAGCGCGGTTGCAGCCAAGGCTTCCTGCGTGGGAATATCGCCGGCCGACGCCATCACTAAATCAGGTTCTTCTCCTTGATCATTACTGGCCCAATCCCATATGCCGATACCTTTGGTGCAGTGTTTGATGGCGGCGTCCATATTCATATACTGCAGGTGCATCTGCTTGTCCGAGACGATCACGTTGATGTAGTTCTCGCTCCGTAGGCAATGATTGGCGACCGACAAAAGGGAGTTAACGTCCGGCGGCAGATAAATGCGGGTTACCTCCGCGCTCTTGTTTACCACCACGTCGAGGAATCCGGGATCCTGGTGCGTGAAGCCGTTGTGATCCTGGCGCCAGACCGTCGATGTGATCAGCAGATTCAGGGAAGCGATCTCTTCGCGCCAGGACAAGTTATTACAGATCGATAGCCATTTGGCATGTTGATTGAACATCGAATCGATCACGTGAACGAAGGCTTCATAGGTGGAAAAGAAACCGTGGCGGCCCGTCAGCAGGTAGCCCTCGAGCATCCCTTCCATGGTGTGTTCGCTCAGCATCTCCATAACCCGCCCGTCGGTTGCTAGCTCCCCGCCATCGGCGTCTTCCGGAAAGTATTCTGCAATCCAGAATTTCTTGCTCACCTCGTAGATGTCCTGTAATTTGTTGGAAGTATTCTCGTCTGGGCCGAAGACGCGAAAGCGGTCCATGTTCGACTTCATCACGTCTCGAAGAAAAGCGCCCAAGGGGCGGGTGTTTTCCGCTTCGATCTTCCCGGGTTTGTCCACGTTCGCGCCATACCCCCTGAAATCGGGCATGCGTAGAGGCTTTTTGATGTGCCCACCATTGGCGTGGGGATTGGCGCCCATGCGGTGGGCGCCGGCCGGCGCCAGCTCTTTGAGTTCCGGAACCAGCTTGCCATCTTTATCGAACAGCTCCTCCGGCTTTTGTGCGCGCATCCACTTTTCGAGAATGGCGAGTTGTTCGGGCTTCTTTTTCACGTCCGCCATGGGAACCTGGTGTGCTCGCCAGAAGCCTTCCAGTCTATGGCCGGCGACTTCCGCGGGCGCACTCCAGCCTTTAGGCGTGCGCAACACTATCATCGGCCAGCGGGGGCGCGTGGCGATTCCGGAGCTGCGGGTTTCGCTCTGGGCCTTCCTGATCTCCGAAATGCACCGCTCCACGGTGGCCGCCATCGCCTGGTGCATGCTGTCGAAGTCGGAACCTTCGACAAAGTATGGAGTCCATCCATAACCGCGGAACAGGTTCTCCACTTCTTCATGGCTGATGCGAGCGAGCAAGGTAGGATTATTGATCTTGTAGCCGTTGAGGTGCAGAATCGGGAGAACCGCTCCATCGCGGATCGGGTTCAGGAACTTGCTGATGTGCCAAGAGGTCGCCAGGGGCCCTGTTTCCGCTTCCCCGTCTCCTACGACAGCGGCGACGATGAGGTTGGGGTTGTCGAAGGCGGCGCCGCAGGCATGAGAAAGTACGTAGCCGAGTTCGCCACCTTCATGGATCGAGCCTGGTGTTTCGGGAGTGCAGTGACTGCCGATGCCACCCGGAAAGGAGAATTGCCTGAAGAATTCTTTCAACCCAGCTAGGTCTTCGCTTTTATCCGTGTAGATCTCTGAGTAGGTGCCCTCCAGATAAACCGGCCCCAGGACGCCAGGAGCGCCGTGCCCCGGACCTGCCAGGAAGATCATGTCCAGGTCGAGCTTCTTGATCATTCGGTTCAAGTGAATGTAGGCGAAGGATAGGCCGGGGCTCGCTCCCCAGTGCCCGAGGAGGCGGTTTTTTATGTGTTCTGGCTTGAGAGGTTTACGCAATAGGGGATTATCTTGCAGATAGATCATGCCGAGGCTGAGATAATTACAGGCCCGCCAGTAGGCGTGGGTTTTACGCAATGCCTCGGCGTTCAGCGGTGAACCTGCAACGGTCGACCTGGCCTTCCCGTAGGCGCTCAGCGAATCCCTCGCCGCAGATGCGGCAGCGGCCGATCCAGTGGCGTTTCCCTTGATCTCCATCGTTTTCGTTCCCATTAACATTTCTCCTTTGATTGCTTTGAAACTATAGTCTTCACGAACCCGGTGGCCATGGTCATCCCTGAAGTTTTACGCCCGCGATCAGTACCACTGCAGTTCGCGGGCCGGCTTGGTACGCGGCGCCAGGGACCGGTGCTGCCGCTTGCCATTCGACGATTTCACGCGGCGCGTCTAACGCGGTATCGATCCATAGGCGCCAGGTATCCCGGGGATCGCTCAATGGCGGCAGATTGAAGAGGAGCGGTTCCCAAAACGCGTTGAAGATGAAATGGAGCCGCAATCCTTCTTGGCGCAGTTGCGCGTCGAACGCAACACTGTGCGAGTTGGGGCTCCAGTCTGGCTGCTCCAAATTCACGCCGTGCCAGGCGTGAATCGAGTTGCGAATCAATTCGCTTAAGCTGGTGCGCCGCCGCTCGTGCTCTACGTCCCGCAAGAGACGGCGCGCTATCAGCAGTTTTGCGAACCTGTGGACGTCGGCGTGTTTGGAGAGCAGCGTCCAATCGAACCAACTAGTCTCGTTGTCCAGACAGTAGGCGTTGTTGTTGCCGTACTGCGTACGCCGCACTTCGTCACCCATGACGATCATGGGCACGCCCAGGGAAAGCATGGTCACCGTCAGGAGATTCTTGACCTGGCGGTTGCGCAGGTTCTCAATTGCGGGATCGTTTGAAGGTCCCTCGACCCCGCAGTTCCAGCTTCGGTGATCGTTAGCTCCGTCGCGGTTGTCCTCGCCGTTTTCTTGGTTGTGCTTTTCGTTATAGGAGACCAAATCGTTAAGGGTGAAGCCATCGTGACACGTGACAAAGTTGACGCTCTGCTCGGCTTCGCGTCCTTTATAACCGTAAATCTCGTGGCTCCCGATCAGGCTGTCCGCGAAATGTGTCACGGAGTGCTCCGCGCCACGGATGAAGTCGCGGACATAGTCGCGAAACCGTCCGTTCCATTCCTTCCAACTGTCTCCGACGAAACTACCGACCTGGTACAGGCCTGCGGCATCCCAAGCCTCCGCGATCATCTTTGTGCCAGCGAGCGCAGGATCGGATTCTATGTCCCACAGCACGGGTGGGCTGGACATGACCTGTCCGGCCGAATCACGGGAGAGGATGGAGGCGAGGTCGAACCGGAAGCCATCGATGTGCATTTCCTCGACCCAATAGCGAAGACTGTCGACGATCATGCGCCGGACGATCGGATGGTTGGCGTTGAGGGTGTTCCCGGTGCCGCTATAGTTGGCGTAACGGGAGCCGTCGGATTCGAGGATATAGTAAGCCCGATTGTCGAGTCCGCGGAAGCACAGCGTGGGGCCGTGATGGTCGCCCTCCGCGGTGTGATTGAACACGACGTCCAGAATGACCTCGATCCCCGCCCGGTGCAGCGCTTTGACCATGTCGCGAAATTCGTCGACGGGGCCCAGAGGATCCTTTCGCGAGCTATACGCCGGGTGTGGGGCGAAGAACGAGACCGGTGCGTAGCCCCAATAGTTGACCAGTCCCGGAGGACAATCCTGGACATCGAAATGGAAGACCGGCAGCAGTTCCACCGCAGTGATGCCCAGTTGCTGAAGGTAGGGAATCTTCTCAATCAGACCGGCGTACGTGCCCCGCTTCCGTTCGGCGACACCGGAGCTGCTATGAGCGGTGAACCCGCGCACATGCATCTCATAAATGATGGTTCGCGAGGACGGATACCCTAGAGGAGTGTCTCCTTCCCAATCGTATGCATGTGGATCTACCACTACACTCTTCATAGCCGTGGCTGTGTTTTCTCCTTCCATGCCGGCTTCGATGCGGTTGTAGTATTTGGGAACCACGACGGCGCGGCCGTATGGATCGAGCAGGAGCTTATTTGGATCAAAGCGCAGACCACGCTCTGGTTCGACAGGTCCGTGAACCCGATAGCCGTAGATTTGGCCCGGCGCCACGTTGGGCACGAAGATGTGCCAATAGTGGTAGGTGCGGTTGGCGGCGGGATCGATCGGAATGACCCGCGTGGGGCGTCCATCATCTTCCCGATCAAAGAGCAACAGCTCGACCCTGGAAGCGTCCCGGGAGTAGATGCTGAAGTTCACTCCTCCGGGGACCGGGGTTGCGCCGAGAGGATGGCTCCGGCCGATGGTATCGACAGGTTTCGCGCTGCCTGATTTGTTCTTTTCCTGTAGCTCGTGTGCGATGCTCATGATTCACTCTCTGTTCAACAGTTCTTTTGCGATCGAGACCACCCGGTCCGGCTCGAAGCCAAACTTCTTCTGCAGTGCTTTGAGCGGCGCCGAAGCCCCGAACGTCTCCATACCGATAACGCGCCCTGACGCGCCTACGTATCGCTCCCAGCCAAAGGTGGAGGCCTGCTCGATCGCGACACGCGCGCCGACGTCCGCTGGCAGTACGCTATTCCGGTACTTGCGTGTCTGGTTTTCGAAAATGTCCCAGGATGGCATGGAGACCACACGCGAGCGGATACCCTCCGCAGTCAGCTTCTCGTGAGCCTCGACGGCGAGAATGAGCTCACTCCCGGAAGCAATGAGAATGACCTCCGGGCTTCCGCCCGGCGGGTCAGCAAGTACGTAAGCGCCATGGGCCACTCCGGATGCCGGCGCGTATTTACTTCGATCAAGCGTGGGAAGAGCTTGGCGTGACAGCGCTAGCACCGCAGGCTCATGACGGAGGCGCATGATGTAGCGATACGCTTCCACCACTTCGTTGGCGTCGCCGGGGCGCAAAGTGACCAGCCCGGGAATGGCCCGCAACGAAGCAAGATGCTCTACCGGCTGATGAGTGGGTCCGTCTTCCCCGTCGCCCATGGCATCGTGACTGAAGATATAGATGGCGGGCAGTTCCATCAAGGCAGAAAGCCGCATGGCGGGACGGGCGTAGTCGCAAAAGATGAAGAAGGTCGCGCCATAAGCCCGGAGCTTGGACAGGGAAAGCCCGTTCACAATGGCCGCCATCGCGTGCTCGCGGATTCCGAAATGCAGATTCCTGCCACCCCGGTTATTAGCTTGGAAATCTCCTGCACCGGCCAAGACGGTCTTGTTCGATGGCCCGAGATCGGCCGAGCCGCCGAGCAACCAGGGGATGTTCTGCGCCAGTACATTCAGCACTTTGCCCGACGCCTCGCGCCCCGCGATGCCTTTGGGATCGGCGTGGAAAACGGGGAGATTGCGGTCCCAGTGAGCGGGAAGTTCGCGCCGTTGCATCTGGTCGATCTCGGTAGCGAGCTCGGAATATTTGGCACGATACGAGGCGAAGAGATCCGTCCATTCGCGTCTTATCGCCGCGCCGCGCGCGCCCACTCCGTCGGCGAAATGGGAATAGACACCATCGGGCACCAGGAATTTCGCATCTTCAGGCCATCCGTAGTAGCGCTTGGTAAGGCGAACCTCTTCCTCGCCCAATGGCTCGCCATGCGCGGCGGCAGTACCTTGCTTGCCAGGGGAGCCGTAGCCAATGTGGCTATCCAGAATCATCAGCGTTGGGCGATCCTTGGTTTGCTGGAAAATCCGCAGAGTATGCTCGATACGATCGATGTCGTTGGCGTCGCCGATGCGCAGGACGTTCCACTCATACGCCAGGAAACGTGCCGCAACGTCTTCGGTGAAGGTGATATTTGTGTTTCCCTCGATGGTGATATGGTTGTTGTCGAAAATCCAGCAGAGATTGTCGAGCCGCAAGTGTCCCGCCAGCGATGCTGCTTCCGAGGAGAGTCCCTCCATCAGGCAGCCATCTCCGCAGACTGCATAGATGTTGTAGTTGAAAATTTCGAAGCCGGGCTGGTTGTAACGTTGCGCAAGCCACTTCTCCGCAACGGCCATGCCCACGCTGGTGGCGACGCCCTGGCCCAGCGGGCCGGTGGTGGTTTCTACGCCAGAAACCCAATGGTACTCAGGGTGGCCCGGCGCCCGGCTGTCGAGCTGGCGGAAGTGGCGGATATCATCGAGCGTGATCGAAGGCTGCCCCAACCGTTCATATTCAGCATTCACAGCCTTGGTCCCGGTGAGATGGAGCAGGGACCAAAGGAGCATGGAGGCGTGGCCATTGGAAAGGACGAAGCGATCCCGGTTAGGCCAGATCGGGTCCTGAGGATCAAACTGCATTACGCGATTCCAGAGCGTATAGACCAATGGCGCGAGCGCCATGGGTGTTCCGGGATGTCCGGATTTGGCCTGTTCCACGGCGTCAATCGAAAGAGTGCGGATAGTATTGATCGCCAGTTGAACCAGCTCAGTATTCGTTGCCGGTTCGGCGGCCTGCGCGATGCTCATGTCCCAACTCCTTGGTGTTCCAGCGAAGCGACCTTTCCGAGCCGGCGCAGGTGGCGCTCGTCTTGGCTGAACTCCGCCGCCAGAAACGTCCGGATCAGGTCCCAGGCCACTGACGGGCCGACGGTCCGGCCGCCCACACAAATAACATTGAGGTGATCGTCCTCAACCCCTTGACGTGCCGAAAAATTGTCGTGAATTAGCGCCGCTCGAACCCCCGGAATTTTGTTGGCGCAAACCGACGCACCCACGCCGCTGCCGCAAATCGCTACACCACGCTGGACCAGCCCGCCGATAACAGCTTGCGCCAGCGGGATCACGAAATCCGGATAGTCGTCATCTGGATTCTGAGCGCGAGCGCCGAAGTCGACAACTTCGTGTCCTGCGGCCTGGAGTTGCTCGACCAAATCCTTCTTTAAACCGAATCCGCCATGATCGGTTGCGATTCCAACCCGCATTCAATACCTCCTATTCAGAATTAGCGACGATAGTCAAGCTGCAGCACACGCCTTTTCCTCGAAAATCTCCACGAAGCGCTGGTAGCGTCCGGCGATTGTAGCCACGGCTTCCTCCCGAGTGATTTTCGCCTTCTGCAAGTTGGTGAGCGGCTCCCAGAAAACCGTCCGGCCCACGGCGAAGCCGATAAATCCAGGCACTGCGGCAGCCGTTGTAAGCCATGCGCGTACCTTGAAATCGTCCTCGCCCCGGCCCAGAATGATGCAGCCGACTCTCGTCCGCCCGCCTCGGCGCGCAGCCGCGACTACCTGGATGCAGTCCTCACTGCGGTCGAGTCCCTCGATTTTCCATACGTCCGGCTCAACTTGTGCATTTTGTAGTTGTTCGATCGCCTGCACCATCAGTTGCGGGCGGAGCTCCCGATCATAGGCCCCTTTGTCTCCCCGGAACCGCTCAAGTTGTGCCTTCAAGGGCGGCACCAAGAGCTCGAACATGAACATGCTCTGACTGGCACCGTGCAGATAGTCGGACAGCCGCTTCAGACGTGCCGCCTGCCGCTGGTTCAGGGCCTTGTCGTCTTCCGGGTTGTAGCGGACGAGAACCTTACAGAACGTCGGGTGAAAAGCTTCGAGGTGTGCGGCGAAGTCTTCACCGTACTCAAAGTCAAACTCGTCCTGGCCACTCTTCTCGGCGGGGCAAGATGTCGAGTATCCCTCGATTGCGGCATCGCGGAGGATGGCGGCGCCGAACTGCTCATCTACCAGGATGCCGGCTTTCTCCCTGGGAACTCCTGCGGCGACCGCAGCCTTGAAACCGTCGTAGATCACCCGCTTCGTGGCGGCGATCTGCGCCGTCTGCTCGGGTGTGATCGCGCCTTTCCAGCCGAACATCTGAGTTTGAAACGATCCGCGGTGGTCAAAGGGAAGAATGTAGAGGGGCTTCTCAAAGCCGATGCTGGTCATAAGGCGTCCTTGTATTTCCGGTAGCGTCGAATAAGGGTGTTGGTTGAACTGTCGTGGCCGAGGTGGGGCTCTGCCTCGCTTTCCAATTCCGGAATTATGCGCTGAGCCAATTCTTTGCCAAGCTCCACTCCCCACTGGTCGAAAGGATTAATCTGCCAGATCGCGCCCTGGGTAAAAACGGAGTGCTCGTACAAAGCCACGAGCTTGCCGAGCGTTTCGGGGTTCAGCCGCTCAGCGAGGATGGTATTCGACGGCCGGTTACCTTCGAAGACGCGGTGGGGCACCATCCAGTCCGCAGTGCCTTCAGCCTTGACTTGCGCGGGCGTTTTGCCGAACGCCAGAGCCTCGGCCTGAGCGAAAGCGTTGGCCATAAGGATGTCATGGTGACGGCCAATCGGATTGAGCGATCTGCCGAATGCGATGAAGTCGCAGGGGACCAGGTGCGTACCTTGGTGGATCAATTGGTAGAAAGAGTGCTGCCCGTTAGTCCCCGGCTCGCCGAAATAGATCGGGCTGGTGTCACAGGATACGGGGCTCCCGTCGAGCATGATCTGTTTGCCGTTGCTTTCCATCGTTAACTGCTGCAAATAGGCTGGAAACCGCTTGAGGTACTGTTCGTATGGCAACACCGCCACTGTTTGCGTATGGAAGAAATCGGTGTACCAGACGCTGAGGAGTCCCATAAGCACCGGCAGGTTGTGGTCGAACGGAGCGGTACGGAAGTGCTCGTCCATCTGATGGAAGCCGTCCAACATGGCACGGAAGTTCTCGGGCCCGATGGCTAGCATCGTCGAGAGGCCAATTGCCGATGTCATCGAGTAGCGCCCGCCCACCCAATCCCAGAACTCGAACATGTTGGCGGTATCGATGCCGAACTTCTTCACCAGCGCCGTATTGGTAGAGACGGCGACGAAATGCCTGGCGATTGACGCCTCATTTTGCCCGAGCCCCGCCAGTAACCAAGTGCGGGCGGTGTGGGCATTTGTCATTGTCTCCAGTGTCGTGAAGGTTTTCGATGAGACGATAAAGAGCGTTTCCGACGGATCGAGATCCAGGATGGCTTCGGCAATATCGGTGCTGTCCACGTTCGAAACGAAGCGGAACTCCAGGGCACGGTCGCTGAAATGCTTGAGGGATTCGTAGGCCATCACGGGTCCGAGGTCAGAGCCACCGATGCCGATGTTGACCACGTTGCGAATGGGTTTTCCGGTGTATCCCTTCCACGCGCCGCTGCGGACGCGGTCACAGAAATCAGACATCTTACTTAGCACCGCGTGAACTTGACGCATGACGTTCTGCCCATCGACAAAGATGGATGCTGCCCGCGGAGCCCGCAGGGCGACGTGTAGCACTGCCCGGTTTTCCGTTGTGTTCATTTTTTCGCCGCGAAACATGGCGTCGATCCGCGCTCGCAGACCGGACTCTTCAGCCAATTGAAGTAGGAGCTTAAGCGTTTCGCCGGTAATACGGTTCTTCGAGTAGTCGAGGTAAATGCCCACAGCCCCCGCAGTGAGACGCTCACCACGCCGGGGGTCATCCGCGAACAACTCACGGAGATGCAGTTTCTTGAGCTGTTGATAGTGGGCTTCGAGCGCTTTCCACGCGGGTCGGCTGGAAGCCGGGATCATGGAGTGTTTGTCGACCAGTGTTGGCATGCCTCAACTAGCCTTCTTGAGAACGGCACTTTTAGACCCGATTACCGCCATCAGCCCCATCCAGGAATTAGTGAACGATTTTGCCCCATCCTTCTGGAGCTGCTCGGCGAGTTCATCGATGTCGACGCCGGCTTTGGCAAACTCCGCCAGTACTTCTTCACAGTCGCCTCCATCCGCCGGAAGGATGGAGCCGAGCTGATTATGCTTGGCGAGTGCCTTCAGTGTGGCCTCCGGCATGGTGTTCACGGTGTACGGAGCAGCCAGCGCCTTGATATACAAAATTTCCGATGCCGTGGGATCCTTGGTTCCGGTGCTTGCCCACAAGGGACGCTGCGGACGGGCTCCGGCGTTGTAAACGCGCTGCCACTTCGGAGAGGTGAGTAAATCGCGGGCCGCTTTGTACGTTCGCATGGCGATGGCAATGCCCAGTTGGTTTTGTAGGGCATCGCGTACTCTGTCTTTGACCGCTGTATCCCATCGGCTGACAAACATTGACGCGACGGAACCAACATTGGGATTGAGCCCTGCCTCCAGCCGCCGCTCGATGCCCCGCAGATACGCGCTTGCGGCGGCTACGTAGTGCTCGCGCGAGAACAACAAAGTGACATTGACCGGGATGCCCGCGAAAATCGCCTCCTCAATTGCGGGGAGACCCTCTTTAGTGCCGGGAATCTTGATAAACAAGTTTGGACGCTGTGCCCGGGCGAATAAGTCCTTCGCGGCGTGCAGCGTGCTGGTCGTATCGTAGGCGAGTAATGGGGATACTTCCAGCGAGACCCAGCCGTCTACAGTATTCGTCCGGTCGAAGATCGGCCGGAACAAATCCGCAGCCCGCGTGATGTCTTCCAGCGCCAAATCGAAGAAAAGGTTCTCGTCGGATTTGCCACTCGCGAGTTTTTCGCGAATCGGAGCATCATATGCGCGGCTATTTTTGATGGCGTTTTCAAAGATCGTCGGGTTCGAGGTGAGTCCCGTCACCGACAACTCATCCATGTACTTTTTGAGGGTGCCCTTATCCAACAGGTCCCGAGTGATGTTATCGAGCCAAATACTTTGGCCTAAGTTGCTGAGTAATTGTGTCGCTTTCATCGTGTTACCTCAATTCGACGGCCCGCTCACAGGCGACCTCATGATGCGGCCTCCATCGCGGGCACGGACCCAAGCCGATTTGACCGCTGCGTCAAATCCTTCAACCATTGGAAGTTGCCGGGAGACAACATGTGCCGTGTTGCACGCCAACGCCAATTTCCTTGCGCGAGTCCAGGTACGTTCATCCGGCCCTCGCGCCCCAGATTCAGGAGGTCTTGGAGTGGAGTTATGGCGAGGGCAGCCGGGGAAGTCCAAGCCAGCCGGATTAACTCCGGTGCGGCATCGCGAATCTCGCCGTCGGGCCGCCTCACGAGGTCCCAAAGATGTTGCTGCTCGCGCTCGGGCAAGTCTTGGAACCATTCGCGAGTTGTGGCATTGTCATGGGTGCCCGTGTAAACCACTGTGTTCGTGGAGTAGTTCTGGGGAAGGTGAACGTTGCCGGCGCTGCCATCGAAGGCAAACTGGAGGACTCGCGTTCCGGGAATCCGGAATTGGTCGCGAAGTTCGGATACGTCGGGCGTGATTAAGCCCAGGTCCTCGGCGATGAACGGCAGACCGTCCAGCTTATTCCCTACAGCGTTGAAGAACTCGGCGCCCGGACCAGGCACCCATTCACCGGATTCCGCGGTAGGCGCGCCCGCGGGTACGTGCCACGCGGCTGCGAACGCGCGGAAGTGGTCTAGACGAATTACGTCCACATGGGCCAGCAGCGCGCGTATTCGATCGACGCACCAGGCATACGCGGTGCGGGCGTGCGTTTCCCAGTTATACACAGGGTTTCCCCAGAGTTGTCCCTGAGCGCTGAAATAATCGGGTGGAACTCCTGCCAAAAAGCGCGGCCGGCGTTGTTCGTCCAGAACAAAAAGCTCTGGGTTTGCCCACACATCGCTCGAATCGAGAGAAACAAAAAAAGGGAGGTCGCCGATGAGCCGCACACCTTTGGCGCGGGCATATTCCTTCAGCCGGCGCCCCTGCCGATTCAGCAGGAATTGTGCCAAGCAAACCTGATCGATCTCCTCCGCCAGTAATTTCCGGGCCTTGGCGAGAGCAGAGGGTTCACGGAGGGCCAGTTCTGGCGGCCAGTCGAGGTAGGAGGCGCTGTTGTACTCTTCCTTCAACGCTCGATACAGAGCATAGTCTTCCAGCCAGGTCGCCCGGCTGTGACAGAACTCCTTAAAAGCGGGCATCAGGTCTTTACGTGTCCCGGCATGGAATCTGCTCCAAGCCGTTTTCAACAACCGGTGCTTGAATGGAATCACTACGTCGTAGTCGATCGTGGCCCGCGAAAATGCGCCCTTACACTCGTCCGCCCGCAACAAACCGTCTTCGATCAGCAACTCCGGGCTGACTAACAGCCCGTTGCCAGCGAACGAGGACAAGCATGAATACGGCGAGTTGCCGTACCCAGTGGGACCGAGCGGCAACGCCTGCCACCAACCTTGGCCCGCGTCGTGGAGGCGGTCTATCCAAGCGTAGGCACCAGGCCCAACATCGCCGATACCGTACGGCGATGGCAGAGATGTCGCGTGGAGAAGCAAACCAGATGCGCGATACATTAGGGGAAACGGCGGAATGCTCGCTGAGGTTTTACGATCTTCCATCGTGTCTCTTTCAAGCGGCGAGCGCATGATTCACGATCTCCCTGGCCTCGCAGATGATGGCATCCAAATGAACTGTGTCCCGGAAGCTCTCCGCGTAGATCTTGTAGATGTTTTCTGTACCAGAAGGCCGGGCGGCGAACCAGCCGTTCGCGGCCGCCACCTTGAGTCCGCCGATGGGCGCCTGGTTACCCGGGGCGCGCGTCAGCTTGTCAATGATGGGCTCGCCTGCCAGGGTTGACTCTTTGACTGCTGCGGGCGAAAGGTTCTCCAGTCTCGCTTTTTCCTCGGGTGTTGCCGGTGCGTCGATGCGAGTGTAGTAGGGAGTACCAAACTCGGCCGTTAACTCTTGGAAGTGCTCGCCGGGGTCGCGGCCCGTGCGGGCTGTGATCTCAGCGGCCAGCAGGCTCATGATGAGGCCGTCTTTGTCGGTCGTCCACACGGTTCCATCGCGACGCAAGAAACTCGCCCCTGCACTTTCCTCACCCCCGAAACAAAAAGAAGCGTCGAAGAGACCTGGCGTGAACCACTTGAATCCTACCGGCACTTCGCAAAGCCGCCGGCCAAGTTTGTGCACAACCCGGTCGATCATGCTGCTGCTAACCAGGGTTTTACCGACTGCTGCCAGAGGCGGCCAATGGGGACGGTGGCTGAGCAGATACTGGATGGCGACCGCCAGATAATGGTTGGGATTCAGCAATCCCGCGGAGGGTGTGACGATCCCGTGCCGGTCGGCGTCCGGGTCGTTAGCAAATGCCAATCGATACCGGTCTTTGAGGCCGACCAGCCGGGCCATCGCATATGGGCTCGAGCAGTCCATACGGATCCGGCCATCATGATCGACCGTCATGAACGAAAAAGTGGGGTCGGTGTTAGGGTTGACGACAGTGATATGCAGCCCATAGAGCGAATTGATAGGCTCCCAGTAAGGCAGAGAAGCGCCACCCAGAGGGTCCACCGCCAGCTTGAGGCCTGCGCCTCGTATGGCATCCATGTCCACCACATTCATCAGATCGCGCACGTACGGTAGGACGAAGTCCTCCTCGCGCGTGGTCCTCGCTGTCATTGCCTTCTCAAAGGAGACGCGCTTTACATCGGCGTTGCCGCTGCGCAGCAGATTGTTCGCCCGGTCTTCGATCCATCGCGTAATATCGGTGTCAGCAGGGCCGCCGTTCGTGGGGTTATATTTGAAACCTCCATCCTCGGGCGGGTTGTGCGAGGGCGTGACTACGATGCCGTCACCGGGGCGCTCCTTGTGGTAGCGGTTGTACACGAGAATGGACCGCGAAATCACGGGCGTCGGAGTTACTCCGCCGCCCTGTTGAATTACGGCGTCCACTCGGTTGGCCGCGAGGACCTCTAGAGCCGTGCGTTGGGCCGGCGCGGACAGAGCGTGCGTATCCTTGCCCATGAATAACGGGCCTGCGATTTCGTGCGCGCGCCGGTAGTCACAAATCGCCTGGGTAATCGCCAGGATATGGGGTTCTGTAAACGTGCCCCGCAGCGGTGAGCCCCGGTGTCCGCTTGTACCGAAGCTGACCAACTGGGTGGGATCATCCATTTCGGGCCGGCGGGCATAATACTCGCGCTCAAGCCGGGCCACGTCTACCAGCATTTCCCTGGGAGCGGGGTGGCCCGCCAGCGGTGATATCGCGGGAAGCTGTGCTACGGTACTGGGCATGGCTTAACGTTCCAGATCCCGGATGCGTATTCGGAAATAGTGCGGTCGCTTGAAAACTTTCCGGAACTAGCCACATTAAGGATGGCTTTTTGCGCCCACGCGTTCCGGTCAGCATAGAGAGCTCCCAGCTGTTCGTGCGCTTGGACGTACGACGTCAGGTCGGCCAGGTGCATGTAGAAGTCGCCGTTGGTCAAAAGCATGTCGCGCAAAGGAGTAAAGATCCCCGGTTCGTTGCGGCTGAAGTGATCGGAGAAGATCAGGTCCAACGCGGCTCGCGTTTCCGGCTCGTTTTCGTAATGCCAGTGAGGGTTATACCAGCCACGGCCGGCGACTACCTGTTCCGCCGTCAGACCGAATAAGAAGAGATTCTCCTCTCCCGCTTCTTCTGCCATCTCGATCGTGGCACCATCGCGTGTGCCGACCGTCAAGGCACCGTTCATCATGAACTTCATGTTGCTGGTGCCACTGGCTTCGTAGCCCGCGGTCGATATTTGATTCGAAGCGTCGCTAGCGGGGATGAGCCGCTCCGCCAGGGAAACGCAATACTCCGAAAGGAAAACCACCTTGAGCCGGCCACGCACAACCGGGTCGCCATCAATGGTGCCGGCCAGGTTGTTGATGAATTTGATCATCAGTTTGGCCAAGTGATATGCCGGAGCGGCCTTGCCGCCGAACAAGAACGTGCGCGGGTGCATCTCGAGGTTCGGATTCGCGCGCAGCCGGTTGTACAGCACTACGATTCGCAGCGCCATCAGCATTTGCCTCTTGTACTCGTGGAAACGCTTCACGTGGCAATCGAAAATCGTGTCTGGGTCCACCGTCTGCCCGGAGGACCAGCGGAGCCAAGCGGCAAACTGCGACTTCGCGTCGCGCTTGGCCTTACGGAAACTGTCGAGGAAACCTTTGTCGGCAGCCAATGGTTTTAGCCTGCTCAATTGACTTAGGTCAGCGATCCACTTGTCTCCTATCGCCTCTGTGATGGTTCGGGAAAATGCCGGGTTTGCTAATAACAACCAGCGCCGCGGTGTAACTCCGTTAGTCTTGTTGTTGAAACGCTCGGGAAAGATCTCGGCCAAGTCCTTGACCGTGGTTGTGCGCAGCAACCCAGAGTGAATCGCCGCCACGCCATTGGTGCTGTGCGAACCTACTATCGCCAGATTAGCCATGCGGATCTTCCGCCCAGGTCCATCCTCGACCAGGCTCACGCGCTGAATGCGCCCTTCATCGCCCGGGAAGCGGTTTCGTACCTCATTGAGCAGCCGGCTATTAATCTCGTAAATGATTTCGAGCTGGCGCGGCAGCATGATTTCAAACCAGGCCAGAGGCCATTTCTCCAGGGCTTCCGGCAGCAAAGTATGGTTGGTATATCCGAGCGCCGCCTTGGTGATCTCCCACGCTTCGTCCCAGCCGAGATGAGCTTCGTCCAGCAGAATGCGCATGAGCTCGGGAACCGCCATCGCCGGGTGTGTGTCATTAAGCTGGATAGCGGCTTTCTCGGGGAAAGCGCTCCACTCAGTGTTGCCGCGCTTGAATCGCCGCACCAGATCGGCCAGTGAGCACGCGACAAGAAAATACTCCTGCACAAACCGGAGCCCTTGGCCCATGCTGGTGGTGTCGTCGGGATACAGGACTCGGGTGAGAGATTCGGCCGACAGCGTCTGAGCCAAAGCGCCTACAAAGTCACCACCGCTGAATTGCTGAAAATTGAAAAAATCGGGTGACGCCGCTGCCCAGAGGCGTAGGGTGTTGATGGTCGCGCCGCCATAACCTACGACAGGGCGATCATATGGGATGCCAATCAGGCTGGAGGGCTGTCCGACGACTGCGCGCAAGCTTCCGCCTGAAATCTCGAAAGAGCAGTTCAGGCGAACTTCCACTTTCTCGTTGCGGCGCAGCACCTCCCAGGGATCCTGAGCGCGGAGCCAGTTATCCGGCTGCTCGTATTGCCACCCGTCCCGGATGCCTTGTTTGAAAAGACCGTAGTCGTAGCGCAGGCCGTAGCCCATAGCAGGAAGGTGCATGGTCGCCGCGGACTCAATAAAGCAGGCCGCCAGCCGCCCCAGTCCGCCGTTGCCCAAAGCGGCATCGGGTTCTTGCTCCAACAGGTCGATCCAATCGAGGTGCTTATCCTGGACGGCGTCCTTTACCACCGAATCGAGTAGGAGATTGGTGACATTGTTGGCCAGAGATCGACCGATGAGGAACTCCATCGACAGGTAATAGAGGCGTTTTGGGTTCTGGCGCTCGTAGGTCTTTTCCGTTAGGACCCACCGTTGTGAAAGGACGTCCCGCACTGAGTGGGCGAGGGCCTCAAACCGGTCACGAGCCGTGGCCGCTTCCATGTCGATCGCATTGTCAAAAAGGAGATGACGTTCATACAATGCATTGTCAGTCCCCTCGAGCCGAATCGGACCGCACCGGTAAAGCTCCAGCAGCTTTGCAAAGTTGCGAGATCCCGTTGAGGGTTCCAAAACCGTCTTTGTGCCCATCTGAGGTACCTTCCTGAGTTAGAACTCGGATAACACTTCGCAGGAGTCAGAAAATCGAAGACCGCTACACAAGCGGCATGATGGCTGCGGCGCAGGATGGGGTCCTTTTTATTTCGACGTTCGTTTCACTGACTCCGCTTTATGAAATTACATGATGAGTGTCATTCCACAGGCGGATCACGGGCCGGGAGAGGTCGTGTTCATATCCCAATGCGCTCAAACTGGCGGTGCTCAACATGAACGACCTCGCGTTTGCCGCAGATTTGATACCAATCCAGCGGGCGGCCAATACCCGAATGAAGTGTCCGCTGGAGAACAGCAACACGTCACCCTGCACCGCGCGCACGCGGCTTACTACGCGGTCCGCCCGAGTTGCCGCCTGCTTTGGCGACTCACCCCCCGGGCAACCGTCGCGGAAAAGCTGCCAGTCCGGGCGATTCGCGCGAATCTCGGCCGTGGTGAGACCCTCATACTCGCCATAGTCCCACTCGACCAAATCATGATCGACTTCGGCAGCCGCCGCAAACCCCGCGAGCTCACAGGTTCGAACCGCGCGTTGCAAAGGGCTGGTGAACACCTTAGCGAAAGTCAGTCCCTTCAACCGCTCCCTCAGCCGGCGAGCGTTGCGCTCACCGGCTTCCGTCAGGGGGAGGTCCGTCCGCCCCGTATGTTGGCCCGTAACGGTCCAAGCGGTCTCACCGTGCCTGGCCAGATAAATTATTGGAAGCTGTTGACTCAACCTATTCACTTCCGCAACCTGTGACTCTAACTCTGGCAACATCGGTTCCAGAGATTCTGCGTCTGGCTGAGGGATTTCTTCTATTTCTGACGTCTCTTTCCGACTCCGTGCTAGTGACAGAAAATGTTTCAATACTTCTCGGGCACGAACCGCCTGTCCTGGAGCGTTGCGTGATCGTCGTAGGCACCTTTATTCGAACGTTTAGGCAGGCTCACCTTCTCCCGGGAAACTTTTTTGTAGGGAACCATGCTCAGAATGTGCGAGATGCAGTTGAGGCGCGCCCGTTTCTTGTCGTCAGATCGGAGGATATGCCAAGGCACGGCTTCGGTGTCGGTCGCCTCCAACATCATGTCGCGCGCCCGCGAGTAGTCATACCAGCGGCTGCGGGACGGCAGATCGATCGGGCTGAGCTTCCACTGACGAAGCGGGTCGTCGATGCGGGCTCTGAACCGCCGTTCCTGTTCTTTATTGCTGACTTCGAGCCAATACTTCAAGAGCAGGATTCCACTTTCAGCAATCCAGTTCTCGACTACAGGGCACAACTGAAGGAAGCGGCGGACCTGTGGTTCCGTGGAAAAGCCCATGACATACTCGACTCCCGCGCGGTTGTACCAACTGCGATCGAAGATGACAATTTCACCCGCGGCCGGGAAGTGTTGCACGTAGCGTTGGAAGTACATCTGAGTCTTTTCACGATCCGAGGGGGCGGGAAGGGCCACGGTGCGGAATACGCGTGGGCTGACACGCTCCGTGATCGCCCTAATGGTGCCACCCTTTCCCGCACCGTCGCGGCCTTCAAAGACGAGGATCACGCGCAGGTTCTTGTACTTAACCCACTCCTGAAGCTTGCACAACTCCGCTTGCAGTCTACGCAGTTCCTTTTCGTATTCTCTGCGGTTTATGTTCGGCGCTGCTGTCACGCCGTCCTTTTTATCTTTTTTCGTAGATTCCCCTCCCCGTACGAGTGACTTCAAAGGATTCGCCACGCCGTCAGAATCAACTGCGTCGACCGGAGCGTGAGGAACAGGTTAGTTCGCATCCTTTGCCGTTATGATTCCTGAGCACCGCAGCAGCTTCTTTTTTTGTGGTTGTTACAAGTCTCTGTGACCTTCGGGCTCTTCGCCATACGACTCCGCCGTTTCCAAAATATCGGTGAAAAGAGTGGATCTAGACCCCGGCGCGGCGCATCGTTCCGCTGGAAGGACCGCTTGATAGTCGAGAGGGGTCGCATGAGTTTGTTATGGGTGTACCGTTGGAAGCGGCCGGCAAGACTGCTGAAAATTGCTGCGTTCGCGGCCGCCATTGCGTTGCTGGCAAGCTGCGGAGATGACAAGAACGGCGTCAATGCCAATGCTAAGGCCGGATCCGCCGGCCCTGGCGTCTCCGTGGTAGTTGCACCGGTCGTTCAGAAGACCGTGCCGATTTTCACTGAGTTGACCGCGCGCATTGACGCTACGGACTCGGTGGATATTCGTGCCCGGGTGAAATCCTACCTGCTAAAGCAGAGCTACGACGAAGGCAAGATGGTTAAGGCGGGGCAAGTGCTCTTCAGCCTCGACAAGCGTGAGTACGAGGCCCAACTCATGCAGGCTAAGGCACAACTGGCCAAGGCGCAATCAGATTTGACGCAGGCCCAAGATCGAACTGTGGTGGACGTGGCGCAAGCCAACCTACAGATTGCGATGGCGCAGTTGAACAAGACCAATCAGGATGTCAATCGACTCAAACCCCTGGCCGCACTGCGAGCCGTACCGCAGCAGGACTACGACGACGCGCTGGCAGCTCAGCAGGCGGCCAAGGCCGACGTGGAGGGAAAGCAGGCATCCCTCAACACCACCAAGGTGAACCAGACGGCGGCTGTCCAGCAGGCGCAGGCGGCCGTGGAGGCAGCGAATGCCAGCATCCGTCAGGCCGACCTGAACGTGGAGTACTGCACCATCACGACACCCATCGACGGCATCGCAGGTACACGCCAGGTGGCTCCCGGCAATCTCGTCGGGCAGGGCGACGCCACCCTGCTCACAACCGTTTCCAATGTCGATCCGGTCCGCGTCTTCGTGAGCATCAGCGAGAGCGAGTACTTGGTCTATCAGCGGATGAGAGCCCAAGGCAAGTTAAGGGATCGCGGGGGCGAACTGGAATTGATTCTGGCTGACGGCACTACGTTTCCGGGGAAAGGGCGCATCATTATCGCCGATCGCGCGGTAGACCTGAAGACTGGCACTTTGAGCATGGTTGCCGAGTTCCCCAACCCGGGGGCGTTGCTGAGACCGGGGCAGTTCGGCCGTGTGCGGCTAGCTGCTACCGTGGCGGAAGACGCTCTGCTGGTGCCTCAAAAAGCGGTCACCGAAATGCAAAGCGCTAAAGTCGTCTACGTCGTCGGATCAGATAACAAAGTGTCGCTCCGCAGCGTAGTACTGGGCCAGAGAGTAGGCCAGGACTACATCGTCACCGAAGGTCTCAAGAGTGGCGAACGGATCATCGTGGAGGGCCTTCAGAAGGTCCGCCCCGGCGAAACGGTGAATCCCACGGACCAACCGCTGACTTCGGAGAAAGCCCCGGCAAAGGGCGCGTAACTATGGCGAAGTTCTTCATTCACCGGCCAGTCTTCGCGATTGTCATCTCCCTGATCATCCTGATCGCCGGCGGTCTCGGCATCTTCACGCTGCCCATCGCACAGTATCCGCAGATCTCGCCGCCAACAGTAGAAGTTGAAATCAACTACCCCGGCGCCAATGCCGAAACGGTGGAACAATCCGTCGCCACCAATGTCGAGGCCGAAGTCAACGGCGCCGAAAACATGATCTACATGTCTTCGAAATCATCGAGTGACGGGCGCTACGTGCTCACGTGCACCTTCCGCGTGGGCGCCAACCTCGATTTGGCTAACGTCGACATCAACAACCGCGTGAACAAGGCGACCGCCAAGTTGCCGCAGGAAGCCGTTGCCTACGGCATTTCCGTAAAGAAGAAGTCGCCGGACATCCTGCTGGCCATATCCATCTATTCGCCGGACAGCACCTTCGATGACACTTTCCTTTCCAACTTCACTTCGATCAACCTGGTGGATCCCATCGCGCGCATCCCAGGTGTCGGCTCCACGATGATTGTCGGCCAGCGTGACTATGCCATGCGCTTCTGGGTGCGCCCCGACAAGTTGGCCAAACTAGGGTTAACCGGCTCCGATCTCTCCAGTGTGATCGGTGAGCAGAACCTGGTGGCTCCCGCCGGGCAGGTGGGACAGCCGCCGGCTAAATCAGGTACTCAGTTTCAGTACACGGTCAACGCCAAGGGGCGCCTTACGGATCCTTCCGAATTCGAGAACATGATCGTCCGTACCCTGCCGGACGGGTCGATCCTCAGGATGAAAGATGTCTCGCGCGCAGAACTTTCCGGCAAGAGCTATACCAGTTTCGGCCGCAAGGACGGCATTCCGGCCACAGTACTCATCATTTATCAGCTCCCTGGAGCAAACGCCATCCAGACTGTGGACAGCGTGCGGAAACTCCTGGAGGAAAGTGCCAAGACGTTCCCGCCTGGGCTCAACTACCGCATTTCACTGGACACCACGGAGTTCGTGAAGGTGGCCATTCACGAAGTCTTCCTCGCCTTGAGGGATGCCATTATCCTTGTGCTGCTGGTGGTGTTCATCTTCTTGGGCAACATCCGCGCCACATTCATTCCCATGCTGGCAGTACCAGTTTCTCTGGTGGGAACCTTCGCGGCGTTCGTGGCTCTGGGCTTTTCGATCAATACCCTGACGATGCTGGGTGTGGTGCTCGCGGTCGGAATCGTGGTGGACGACGCCATCGTAGTCGTCGAAGCGGTAGAGCATCACATCGAACACGGCTTAAGCCCGTTGGCGGCCACCGAAAAAGCGATGGACGAGGTTAGCGGCCCAGTAGTGGCCATCGGTCTCGTGCTGTGCGCGGTGTTCGTGCCGGTTTCGTTTATGGGTGGCATTACCGGCCAGTTGTACCGGCAGTTCGCCATCACTGTCTCCGTTTCCGTCATCCTGTCAGTCATTGTCGCCTTGACACTTACGCCCGCGCTATGCAGCATGATGCTTCGGCCTCGTAAGGAAATTCGTGGTCCAATCGGCGCCTTTCTGCGCGGTTTCAACGCGTTTTTCAACAAGACCACACAGGGATATCTCGGTGGCGTCGGCTTTTTCCTCCGGCGCGTGACGATCGGTCTCGCCTGTCTCGTTGCCCTTTGGTTTGGAGCAGGCCGCCTCCTCATGAAGCTTCCGACCGGTTTCGTTCCCAACGAAGACCAGGGCTACTTTTTTAGTGTCTTTACCCTCCCCGACGGCGCTTCGATGGAGCGCACAGACCAGTTGATGCGTCGCGCTGAAGCAGATCTAAAGAGCATT
>Ga0268264_10001312_pt1 | contig 23427 bp, 21 predicted proteins | sample KBSSwiS32_FD_190357 | JGI IMG/M metagenome (GOLD analysis project Ga0268264, IMG submission 190357) | Switchgrass rhizosphere microbial communities from Kellogg Biological Station, Michigan, USA - KBS Switchgrass S3-2 (SPAdes) (version 2) | ecosystem: Host-associated > Plants > Roots >...
ACTCCCCCAGCCAGCGGAGAATCTCGGCCGACTCGTCGTAGAGCGTGCGCACCCGTCCGTGCTCCGGGCAGCCGCGCACCAAGTAGATGCGGCCGTCTTCTTCGGCGAGATAACCCGCCAAACGGCGAACTTCGCCGAGCGGGCGGTCGGGATGCTCGACATGGCAATGCGGACAGAACGCCGTGACGTAGCGGTGGAGGCGATCGCCGCGGAGCGGCATGCCGGTAGCTGGAGTATCCATGGCTGCGAATCGCTTTCGATTCCTCAGTGCATCGCGCCGGGCTTGGAGAACGCGAAAATGCAAACTCCCGCGGCGACCGCGAGCTCCAGCGCGACGAGCGCGCACGAGAAGAGCGCTCCGAACATCAAGACCCGGCCCGGGAACGAGCGTTTACGCGAGATCAGCACGAGGCCGAGGACGAACGCGAGCGGCACGAGCCCGACGGTCGCAAAGACGAACAAGTGCAGCATTTCTCCGAGGGTGTTCAACAGGGCAAATCCCAGACCGGCGAAGGCTTGGTAGGCGATCGCCAAAAGCAGCGCCCAGGGCCAGGCGCGCCGCTCCGGCAACGCGGGCAGAATCCCGGGAGGGTGGCTTGGTGGGCTTTCCGGCGAATCGTTCGATACTCCGCCCGGCGTCTCTTCCGTCATCATGACCTTCCCTCCCCCAATGCCTTTACGGCGATCAACCTGGGAACCTCCGGCCGCTTGAGGCGCCGCCACCACCAGACGCCGAGCAGGATCATCGACGGGATCAGAAACCATTGCGAGCCCGACAGGCCGAGCGCGAGCGGCGGATTGGCGCGGGTCCATTCCAACAGGAAACGAACCGGCGCGTAGAGCGCGAGATAGACCTTGAACAGATCGGGTGCCCAGGCCGGATCGCGCGCCAGGCGGAGGAGCAACAGGAACGCCGCGAGGTGGAACGCGATCTCGTAAGCGAACGACGGATGGAGCGGCCGGCCGATCCAAGCCGCGGGGAAACCCGGAATCGTCGCCGCCCGCGCCGCGTCGACCGTGACGCTCCAGGGCAGGTCGGCGGGCCGCCCCGGGATCTCGGTGAGCAGGCAACCGATCCGACCGATCGCGATCCCGAGCGCCACCGGAGCGGCGAACAGCTCGCCGGTCGAGCGGCGAAGCCCGACGATCCGCTTGATCGCGAGCGCCCCGAGGTACGCCCCCGCAAGTCCGCCGAGCACGCTCTGCCCGCCGCGCAGAGCGAGGTCGGCGAGAGAATGCCCTTCGCCGTCCCCCAGGTAACGCCAGACCACTCCGAGCTTCGCGAACAGCACGCCGCCGATCAACGCGCCCGAAAGCACCGCAAGATGGTCATCGTCCATCCGCCCCGCCCGCCGCGCCGCGCGCAGGTAGAGGACCGTGGCGACGATCACCCCGAGCAGCACGAACACGCCGTGCCGCGTGACGCCGAGGCCGTCAAAACCGCCGAGCTCCGAGATGGTCATTGGACCGGGAGTCTACGCCCTTACGGGCTGAAGGCTCGTGTCCCCCCAGCCCAGGGCATCGCCCTGGGTACGGCAGGCCGACCGGGACCGGATAAACTCCCGCCATGCGCCGCCCCTTTCTCGTCCTTCCGTTCGCCCTCCTCCTCGCGCTCGCCGTTCCCGCGCACCTTTTCGCCCACGAAGATGGCGCGGTCTCGCCCCTCCTCGCGGGGCCAATGGTCGGCTTGTCCGACGTGGGCGAGGTGGAGCTTTGGCTCCAGACGAAGCAGCCCGCGCGGGCGCAGCTGCGGTTTTGGCTCGCGGGGGCGGAGGTCTCCTCCCGGCTGTCGCACGAGATCGCGACCACCGACGAAGGCGACAAGATCGCGCGGTTCCGGTTGGTCAACCTGGTCCCGGGCGTCAAGTACGAGTACGAGGTCTACGTCGACGGCCGGCGCGTCGGGCTCCCCTACGCCACCTCGTTCAAGACCCAGGAGATTTGGAAATGGCGCGGCCCGGCACCCGACCTGCGCGCGGCGTTCGGCTCGTGCGCCTACATCAACGATCCCGCGGCGGATCGACCGGGCGAGCCTTACGGCGGCGGCTACGAGATCTTCAACGCGATCCTGGCGCAGAAACCCGACTTGATGCTCTGGCTGGGCGACGACATCTACTACCGCGAATCCGACGTGGGCACCGAAGAGGGGATGCGCCGGCGTTGGGCGCGCGACCGGTCGATTCCGGAGCTGCAGCCGCTGTTCGGCTCGGTCCATCAATATGCGATCTGGGACGACCACGACTTCGGCCCGAACGATTCGGATCGCTCGTTCGCCGGCCGCGAAACGTCGCTGCGCGTGTTTCGCGACTATTGGGCGAATCCGCAATACGGCACCGCGGAGATCCCCGGCGTGTTCGGCCGTTTCGCCTGGGGCGACGTCGAGTTCTTCCTGCTCGACGACCGCTACTACCGGACGCCGGACAACTTCCCCGACGACGCCTCGAAACGGATGTTCGGACGGGAACAGCTGCGTTGGCTCGAAGAGGCCCTGGTCTCTTCCGACGCCACGTTCAAGATCGTCGCCTCCGGCAACCAGATGTGGAACCCGCTCGCGTTCTACGAGGCGCTCGGCCGCTATCCGGCGGAGCAGCGCGAGCTGCGCGACTTTCTGGTGAAAGCGAAGATTCCCGGGCTCGTTTTCCTGACCGGCGACCGCCACGAATCGGAGCTGCTCAAGATCGACGTGCCCGGTCTCTATCCGTTCTACGAATTCACGTCGAGCCCGCTCACCTCGGGAATGGTTTCTTCGACCGACCGCGAGACGCGCAACCCCGCCCGCGTGCCCGGCACCTGGGTGACCGACCGGCGCAGCTTCGGCCTGCTCGACGTCACCGGCCCTCCCGAGGATCGGGTACTGACGTTCCGCGCGATCGACGCCAAAGGCACCGAGCTGTGGAAGCAGGAGATTCGGGCGAACGAGCTGAAAGCGCCGGCCGGCGCCCGGTAGCGACGACGGCCGGTAGTGGCTTCAGGCTTGGTCCTTGACCGTCTTGCTCGAACCGTTCGTCTTGACCGACGCGATGCCGTTCTCGCAAGCCCCCAGCGAGGAATACATCTCGCTCGTGCCGATCACCTGGTGGTTGCCGGCCCGGAGATTGAAATAAGGCTTGCCGTTGCTGGACGTCTTCTGGACGTAGCGCTTCTCGTTGCCGCTGTTGGTCTGCACCGACGCGATGCCCTTGACCGCCGAGGAGCGCGACCGGTACAGCTCGCTGGTGAGGATGATCTCCCCATTGCCCGCCTTCAAGACGAAACGGAACTGGCCATCGCTGCTCTTCTTCAGTTCGAACCAACCGGACATGGCGGATCCTCCTAGAATGAAAATGTAGCTCGACGCTAAAGCGCTTCGAGCCGCGTTGTCAATGCGATTTCTCGAACCGGGCCTCGAACATTTTCGGCCAGAGCTTGCCGGTGACGTAGAAGAGCTTCTTCTCCGGATTCCACGCGATGCCGTTCAAGACCTCGGCGCCCGCCAGCCGCTCCTGGGGCGTGATCAGACCCGAGGCGTCGATCGACGCGGTGGCCTCGCCGGTCGCGGCGTCGATTCGCACGATCTCGTCGGTCTGATAGACGTTCGCGTAGACCTCGGAGCCCACGCACTCCAGCTCGTTCAGATAGAACACCGGCTGTCCGGCCCGGCGCACGGAGAGCCGGCCGGTCTCGGAAAACGTCGTCGGATCGTGGAACGTCAGCACGTCCGTGCCATCGCTCCGGATCAACCGCTTGCCGTCGTAGCAGAGGCCCCACCCTTCGCCCGCGTAGCGAAACTCCGGGCCTTTCGCGAAGCTCGCGAGATCCCAGGAGAACGCGACGCCCTCGCGCCAGGAGAGTTGGAACAGGCGCGTCCCCACCAACGCGAGACCTTCGCCGAAGATGTTGGCCGGCAACGCCGCGCGGCGGCGCACCGCGCCGGTTTCGGGGTCGACCTCGCGCAGGTTTGAAACGCCATACTGGCCGGCGCTTTCGTAGAGCCTGCCGTCGTGCCAGAGCAGCCCTTGGGTGTAGGACCCCGCATCGTGCGGATGCGTGGCGAGCACGTGGACCCGGAGCTGCTCGATCGGGCGGGCGGGCGCGGCAGAGGCCGGAGGCGGCGCAGGGCTGGGCACGCTTTGTGGGCTCTGAGCCGGGTCGGCCGCGGAGCCTCCGGCTCCCGGCTCGCTCGGCGCACAGGTCCCGGCGAGCAAGACCAACGGCAGCGTCCTCATGAGCGAGCCGGCGAGCCAGCCCGCCACGGATCAACTCTCTCCTTCGAGCGAGCAGCCGCCGAGCGAATCCGGCATTCCTTGGCCGATCGGCTGGCCGGGCGGAATCTCCGGCACCGGATCTCCCGGCCGGTCGAGCGCCTCGGCGCGGTGGAAGAACCGTTCGATCTCGCGCACCAGATGGGTGAAATACGCGCGCTCCTCGGCCGGCTCGCCGCCCGAAATCGGCCGGCGCGCCAGACTGGACAGGGCGGCTTCGGCGCGCGCCCTCACCCCCGAGGTGGCGGCCGGATTGCCCGCGAGGCCGATCATGCGCGCCACGGCCACCCCTTCGACCGTGCGCCGGATCTCCGCGAGGCGCGGGGAGCCACCACCGGAAAAACTTGCGGCGACGATCTTGTCCAGCACCTCTTCGAGCCCCGGCAGCGCCGGATCGCGCCGGTGCTGATCGATCAGGCGCGCCGCCCGTTCGGGCGCGAGCAGGTCGCCGAGCGCAAAGTCCGCCGCGGTGGCCGCGGCGCCGAGCGGATCGAAAATCGGAGCGCTGCCGCCGCGGAAGGTCTCGACCGACGCCCGGATCTCCGGCGGACGCGGCGGCAGGAGGGCGAGGATTCCATCCGGCAGATCGAGCTCGGCCGGCGCGATCGCGGCGAGCACCGCGGCGAGCGCCCGCCGTTGGTCGACGGCCGGCACCGGCCGAACCGGCGCCTGGCCGTCGCCCGGCACGACGTATTCGTACAAGGTACCGCCGACGCTTTTCGCCGCCGCTTCGAGCTGGTAGCGCGGATGGAAGTAGACCGGGGCGAGCACGTCGTTGAGCAGGGCGAGCGGCCGGTCCGGCCCGAGGTTGCCGAGGCCGCAATGCGCCAGCGCGATCCGCCGCACCTTGATCGCTTCTTCGAGCCCGGCGATCGGATCGGGTCCGTTGTCCCAAAGGTTCGCGAGCGGGTGCGACGAGCACAGCGGGCGGGCGTCCTGATCGGAGAGATAGAGCATTCCGCGAGCGAGCGTCTCTTGGACGATGGCTTGCAACCCTGCCTCCTCCTGCCCCTCGGGAAACTCGGTGTAGAGATAACGGATGGCCTGGATATCCCAGGCGCCGACTCCCGTCGCGTAGGCTTGCGAGACGTCGATATCCCCTGCGGGCGTGACTTTCACCCACGGCGCCGGATAGTCCATCACCGAGGCGCGGCCGTAGGTCGAGGCGGCGAAGTTGTGCGACAGCCCCAAGCTATGGCCGACCTCGTGCGCGGCGAGCTGGCGAATCCGGGCGAGCGACAGCTGGATCGGGTCCGTGGCTCCCCCGCCGCCGGTACCGGCCGCTCCGATCAGCCCTTCGAACAGCAGGCGGTCCTGGCGCACCCGCTGCGAGCCGAGCAGGACGTGGCCGTTGATCATCTCGCCGGTGCGCGGATCGGTCGCGCCGCCGCCGAACGACCAGCCGCGGGTCGAGCGATGGACCCACTGGATGACGTTGTAGCGGGCGTCGAGCGGATCGATCCCTTCGGGCAGCACCTCGACCCGGAACGCGTCGATGAAACCGGCCGCCTCGAACGCCTCTTTCCACCAGCTCGCGCCCTCGACCAAAGCGCTTCGCACCGGCTCCGGCGCGCCGTTATCGACGTAGTAGACGAGCGGCTCGACGACTTTCGAGCGCGCGGCCGAAGGATCGATTTTTTGCAAACGGTGGCGCGCCGCGAAGTTGCCTTCGAGCGGGCTCCCAAGCGGCACGGCGAAATCGAGGAAGCCGACCGCGAAATGACCCATCCGAGGATCGAATTTGCGCGGCCGGAACCCCGCGTCCGGCAGCGCCACCAGCGACTGGCGGGCGGTGAGGGTCACCGTGCGGTCCCCCTCGACGGCCGTCGTCACTTCGCGCACGAGCTGCCCGGCGGCGCTCGACTGAAACGTCAGCAGGGCGGCCAACTCGATGTTCTTGGGAAACGCCCGGCAGGCGTCGAGATCGACCGCGCTTCTGCCTGCGTCGAGCGACCAGGAGCCCTGTTTGGCGCCCGCCATCGTGGCCGCCGCGCCGTGCGAATCGCGCAGCAGGAAGCCCGTGAGATCGATCAGCATCCGGCCGTCGGGATCTTCCGCGTCGACCGGCGCGGCCCAGATCACCGAGGTGGCGAACGACTCGGCGACCGCGCGCCGTTCCGCCGCGTTGTCCGAGGGGACGCGGGCTCCCGCGCGAAACCGAAGGTTCGGCAGCTCGAACAGGACCCGGCCGCCGACCCGGCGGACGTCGAGGATTTGCGCATCCGAGACCTGGCCGCGATCGAGACCTACCGGATTCGAGCCGAGCCCCGAGCCGAGCGCCTCGACGTAGAGATAACTGCCGATCCGCCCCCCCGGTCCGCTCGGGGCCGGCAGCGCGAGCCAGACCTTCCCCGCTTTGCGATCGAGATAGAGATCGAGCAGACCGCCGCGGTGGTCGAGGCCGGCGATCTTCGCGGCGATCGGGGAGCCCGGTGTCGCGGCGGGAGCGGAAGCGGCTTTCGGCGCCGCGGAGGCGCACGCGCCCAGCAGCGCGGCGAACAAAAAGGCGACAAAAGCGAAGGGCGGGAGCGGGCGTCGGACCAAGCGGCGTACCTCCTCGAAAAACGGTCGCGCAACTCTATCAGCGTCGCTTCGGTCGACTAGAGCACGCAGTGTCCGTCGCACGCCGCCGCCAGCCGATCGAGCAGGGCGTCGAGCGTCGCGGGGGCGTGCTCCCCCATCCAGCAGACCTGCAACCAATTGCGCCGCACCAGGTAGCCGCTGCGGTACGAGAGTAGAAACCCCGCCTCTTCCAGGCGCTCGCCGAGGACGAAAGCGCTCGTCCCGTCGGGCGGCACCAGCGTGAGAACCCAGGGCGCCGCGGTTTCGACCGGCGCCAGGCAAGAAAAGCCGAGGCGTTCGATCCGCGGCCGAAGATCCGCGGCGAGCCGGGCGCGCCGTCCGCCATCCGCGCCGCAGATCTCCAGCGCCCGGCCGAGCGCCGCGAGCAGGTTGGACGACGCGGTGAACGGCACTCCCCCTTCGCGCGCCCAGAGCCCCAGATCGAGATAGCGCGGCAGCCGCGGCGAGCGTTCGACCGCCTCGCGATGAAACACCAGACCGAGACCGGGATAGGCGGCCAACCCCTTGCCCGAGGTGGCGGTCGCGAGCCAGGCGCCGGAGAGATCGACCGGCGCGTTCCCCACCGAGCTGATCGCGTCGACGCAGAGCTTCGCCCCCCGCTCCCGCGCGAGATCGGTCAATCGGGGAAGGTCGTTCAAGACGCCGGTCGAGGTCTCGCAGTGGACCGCCCAGATCCACTCGATCGGCGCGTCGGTCGAGGCCGTCGAATCGGCGATCCGGGCCGCCTCGTCGAGCGGCAACGGCTCGCCCCATTCCGAGCGCACGGGGGTGAACGAGAGGCCGAAGCGCCCGGCCTGCTCGATCAGCCGTTCGCCGAACTCGCCGTTGGAAAGCACCAAACCGCGCCCCGGCAACAGCGACAACTGCGCTCCGACGGCATCGTTCGCGAGCGTGCCGGAGCCGACCAGCAGTTGCACGTTCGGCAGGCCGACGAGATCGCAAAGGCGCCGCCTCACCTGGGCCATCAGGGCGTGAAACGGGGCGGAACGGTGGGAGATCGCCGGGCCGGCGAACGCTCGCGCAACCTCCGGATGAACCGGTACCGGCCCGGGAAGGAACGAGACTCGGCCGTCCTCGCTCACGACGCCCCTTCCCCGAGCCTCTTGGCCGACGGCGCCAGGGCGTCCCAGGTGACGTACATGGCCCGGTAGGGGGCGGCATCGGTGCCGATCTGCGGCCCGAACGCCTGGAACCCGAGGTGGCGATAGAGCTTCGCCTGCCGCTCGGTGCCGGAAATCACCGCCAGATCGCACCCCTCGGCACGGCCCTGCTCGATCACGCAGCGGACCAGCCCGGCGAATACGGCACCGCGGCGATGGTCCTTTTCCACCGCGAGAAGCCGGATCTCGCAGGACCGCTGATGGGGCGGCAGGTAGGAGTCGAGATCGGGCAGCTTCGCGTCGAGCGAAAACGGCCGAAGGTAGGAGAGCGCGACCATGCCGATCACCCGATCCGCCGCCACCGCGACGAACGGCACGCTGGCCGCCAGGCGCGCGTCGACCAGTCGGCGATCGGGCCGCTCCGCATGCTGCGGGATCTCTTCGGCAAACGTTCGATGGTTGAGCTGATGAACCTGATCGAGCTCCCAGGGCTCGGTCAAGCGCTTCCAGATCACGCCGGGCGGGGCAGGGATCAGGCTCATGGTTGGTCCATCAGTATAGCCCGGAGGATGGACGGAGGTTTCGCTACCGGCAAGGGGTACAGACGCCCCAGGACGAAACCACGAACCGGCCCGTGTGCTGGCCGTCGGGGCGTCTCCAGCCACCCGGGCCATTCCTTGTCGGATCGCCGGATTTGTTCTATAAATCGCCTGGAATGCAGAGTTTCGCCATCCCCCAACATCCCGTAGCCACCACCGACAAGCCATTTTCGTCCCTGGGGCTCTCCCCCCCGATCCTCAAGATCGTCGAGCAGATCGGATTCCTGTACCCGACGCCGATTCAGTCCGAAGTCATCCCGCTCGCGCTCTCCGGACGCGACCTGATCGGCCTCGCGGCGACCGGCTCGGGCAAGACTGCCGCGTTCAGCCTGCCGCTCGCGGAGCGACTCTCGCATGGCAAGGGCCTGCGCGGCTTGATCCTCTCGCCCACCCGAGAGCTGGCGCTTCAGACCAAGGCGTTCATGGACCTGTTCGGCCAGGACCGGCATCTCGACACCGCCTGCCTGATCGGCGGCGTCCGCATGGGGCCGCAGTTCGAGGCGCTCAAACGCGGTCCCGACGTGGTGGTCGCGACCCCCGGTCGCCTGCTCGACCACATCGAGCGCCGCACGCTCAAGCTCGACGCGATCGAAGAGCTGGTGCTCGACGAAGCCGACCACATGCTCGATCTCGGCTTTCTGCCGCAGGTGCAGGACATCCTCTCCCTGCTGCCGAAACAGCGCCACACGATGCTCTTTTCGGCCACCATGCCGCCGCCGATCGAGCGCCTGACCAAGATGTTCCTGAACGACCCGCTGCGGGTGGACATCCTCCCCGAAGGGGGCGCCGCCACCGGTCTCACCCACCGGCTCTACATGGTGGCGGACGAAGACAAGAAGGCCTGCCTCCACGCGCTGCTCCACATGAACCTCGGCCGGACCCTGATCTTCATCCGCCGAAAGAGCGACGCCGAGTGGCTGACCTCGGTGCTCGAACGCGAAGGCTTCAGCGTCGGAAGAATCCACGCCGACCTGACCCAAGCCCAACGGGTCCACGAGCTGCGCAGCTTCCGCGAAGGCAAGACGAGAATTCTGGTCGCGACAGGAGTGGCAGGCCGCGGCATCGACATCCCGGAAATCGAGCACGTCATCCACTTCGACCTGCCCGAAAAAGTCGACGACTACATCCACCGAGCCGGCCGCACCGGCCGCGGAGCCATGACCGGCCTGGTCTCCTCGATCGTCACCTGGCAAGACAAGCCGACGATCAAAGAGATCGAAGCCACGATCGGCCTGGAGATCCCCCGCTGCACGCTGCCCGGGGTGGAGCCTTGGGTGGAGCTGAAGCCGAAACCGACGATCCGGCGGCGAATGTTGCGGTAGGGGTCTGGCGCAACGGCCTCGCCCGGCCGTGTCTCAGCTACCGATAGACTGCGCGACGCCGGGTTTTGGTGATTCGAGAGCTTCCAGAAGAGCAGGAACGAGCGGCCTCAAATCGGCGAGTCGGTTGGTGCGCGCTCGAAGGACGATGACCGCGATCGGGAAGGCGACGAGGTTCTGCTGGAACGACAGGTTTCGGTCGACCGTCACGAAGACATCGAACTGTTGCGCCGCCAAGGCCAGCAACTCGCCATTCTTGATCGTCGCCCAGCCCATTTGCCCCGCGGTCTTGACCTCATGGCCGACGACATAGCGCGACAGGCGCCAATCGACGCATTCGTCGATCAGGACTCTCACGAGGCTTTGGCGATCAGCAGATCTTTCGCCTCTTCCAGGAAGGCGATCACCTGCTCCCGAGCAACCGACGGGAAGCCTTCGAGGAAATCGTCGATCGACTCACCAGCCTCGAGATAATCGAGCGCGGTTTGGACAGGCACGCGCGTCCCGGCGAATACCGCGGTTCCTCCCATCACGTCGGGGCTGCAGGAGATGGTCGGTTGTTTCATGGACAAAGATTAGCGCCGACGGGTTGGCTAGCGCAAACCGGCTGTCTAGGCTTGGCCTGCGAGAATGAGCAGGAGTAAACTTCCAGATGCTTCGTTCCCCTACATCGAACGCTATGACGATCAACCTACCCGCCGACATCGAAGAGGGCCTGCGCGATCTCGCCACTCGCCAGGGCCGGAAGGTCAGCCTCCTCGTACAGGAAGCCGTTCGAGACTACGTGGAGGCCGCCAACATCACTGACCTGACCAGTGCAGAGGTTGGCGAGGTTCAGCTCGCACTTCTCGGCGAACTCGTTGGGGTTCCGGAATGGAAGGACGGCAGTGACTCTGAGCGACTGGCCGGCAGCGAAGCCGCGAATGCTGGCGGAGCAGCAGTTCTGCGGAGGTCGAGGCCTTGAAGGAACGGTTTTTGGGGGGGCGATTTTGAGCCTGCTCGCCTTGATTTCAATCCCGGAGTAGCCTTTCGCGCGGAAAAATGCGGGTCGCGGTTGCTCCAGGCCAGAGGCGAATCCGTTCTAAGCTCGGCTCGGCGCGCGGGGTGGGGAGGGAAGCTTCTTCACCTTGCCCCTTTTTTTCCTCATCACTGCATCTGCTACAAGAGGACCGTGCTCCTTAGACGAACCTACGATTCCACCTTCGACGCGGGCTTCAGCCTCCTCTGTGTGACGCAAGTGATGCGTCGGACGGATCCTGGATTTATCGACCACGCTCTCTGCAATACTAGAAATTATCCGAGCCTTGAAGTGCTGCCCGGTGAAAGTATCGCGAAAAATAACACTGTATCCCTGAGGAACCTCTTCACATAGGGAATCGGGGATTTCACAATCTAGCTCCAATGTTATGGAGTTTTCGACAGCGACAGGAAAAACTATTTCCTCCGCTCTCTCCAGAATTCGTAGCGATTGCGACTGAAATTTTTGTGCTCCAATTTTTAGTATAAATTCTCTGGAAAGCTGTGGCGTCATGCTTCCTGTCGAAATGAGTCGCAGAATGGGGCGAAAGACCGCTATGCTTTCACCCCGGGTCCTCTCCACCAGTCCCGGCGATGGAGCCATTATTTTCATTGCCAGATTGAACCGCCGGGCGCGAAGGACTAGAGGGATAGTGGCTATAGCGGCGAAGATCGCCGACAAGAGAGTGGCGATACCGATAGTCAACGACCACGGTGTGTCGACAAGCGATGTCGGTATCGCAGTAACCCCACGCTCTCGGCTCTCTCTAATCTCCTCGGCTCTCTTGCCCTTCAAAACTTCGATCTCTCCCCTGGTCGAGTCGATCTCGTTAGCGGGCTTCATATACCCTGCGAGTTCTCGGCTTCTCGCAAAGACGCCGACAACTCTCACTCTGTCTCCTCTAGTTAACATCCCCGCAGTCTGGTTTAGGATCTTAACCTTACCTGTTCCGTCATCGAGTACAAAGGAGAGCACCGACATCCCATCACGAATTTCGGGAGCATAATTGATCGACGATACTTCGCCTTCGACAACAACGGTCACTTTATCTTGGGTCTTATCTCGCAAAAGGTCCCTGACCTTAATCCTCGGCTGTGCGTGTAAATGCGAAGAACACACAAGCAACAGAATCAGAGGCAGGAGTCTCTTACCGAAAATGACGAGCAATCCAGGCATGGCTCTCTCCGAGGGCGCTGCGAAGACATAGCTTATCGTTTTACGCTGACGCCTAACTTTGCTTCTTCAGTGTAATCCTTGGGGATCAAGAACTCAGAATCACTAATGGGTTTCTCCTCTATGGAAAGGAGATTGATCGTCGAAAGAACTTGTCCTCCCCGAAGTCGCTGGTCAATAACGATCTCTACAGGCACGCCAGCGAAGGAGGCAGGGTCGGGAAATTGAAGACTAGCTACCGCACCGACCGGGTCGACTGCCTGTACTATCGCTGGGACGAACTTAGCGAGCGCCCTTGCAAGCCAGTACGTCATGTTCCAGGTAATGTCGCCCTGTGTCCTTGCGCATGTGTATTCATCGACTGCAAAGCTGCGAATAGTTTTGGTTTTCCCTGTTGGTTTCAAAACCGGCCGGGTAATTGGCAGAGTTCCTTGCCGCGTAAACACGTCGCGACTTGCACTAATCTCTTTTTCCAGCTCTTCCGGCGTAACGCGGTCGTACACCTTCTTGGAGTGCTTTAGTCTTACGATGGTTCCGTTGGCGCTATCAACGATTGTACTCTGGTCGAGAGGGCTACCAACCACCCCTTTCACCTGGATGTCAGTTCGGTGTCGGTTACCTTTGATCTTTGTGGTGATCACCGTGTAACTTTCGTTTGTTCCACCGGGGCCAAACGATGCCTTTGTGATTGCCTCGTTTACCATCACGATATCCGCAAGGGCAGGCGAGGAAAGAAGAACCAGCGCTAAAAGAAAAGTCCGGACTTTCATGGTTCTCCCCTAGCATTCGGTAGTGGCAAGACCTTCGCTTGCAAACACGCAACAAAGACGACCCTAGCAGATGACGTCAGCTACGGCCGAATGTAGACAACACATGGGCCTGAGGGATTACACCCACACCTCGCATTGCACTTAGATGCCGATGCTTGACGACGCTAAATTATAACACCTGTCGACGCCAAACGCGACTATTGATCCCGGGTAGTTCGCTACCGGCCTGCGTATCGCCACAGCAGATCTCGGCTATCCGCGTCGCGTGGTTCGCAAAGCAATGGCCAGGGCAGGGTTGGTGCAGGATCCGGCTGCTATAGGTGTCGTCGTGGTCCCGGCGCCAAAGGGCCCGCAAAAGACCATCTAAACACCCCCCCTTGACTTCACCCCCCACCCCAGGCGTACCATTCTCTCCGTCATGTCCCGGTTCCGTCTCTCCGCTTTGCGGAGGGCTCCGGGGGGTTTGCTGGCGCTTTCCGTGATTCGATGGGTGTCGTCCGTCGTTTCGCGCAAACCGCTCGCCCTTCCCTCCAGCCCGTCCGCCTTTTCCTGGAAGCCTTTCCTGGCTTCGCGGAAGCCATTCCTGAATCGCTGGACGGTTTCCCGCGATTGTGGATTCAATTCCGTGAATCGCGGGAAAGCCTGCTTGGATCGCTGGAAAGCTTTCTTGAATCGGGGGACGGCTTTCCTGGACCGCGGGAAGCTCTCCCGCGATCGGGGAAAGCTCTCCATGAATCGGAGAATGCCTTCCCGCGATCGCGGGAAGAGGTCCGCGAGTCGTCGGCCGGCTCCCGCAGCTCCCCTTTTCTACCTACCCGTCGCCGCGCGGCCACCGCCGGGTGCCTGTGCCGCCTCTCGTCATACAGCTGCACAGCATCACCCGTGGCACCGCTCTGCGCGTGGCGCGCCGAGCCTATTGATAAGGAGAAACGACCTTGTCTTACAACAGCTTCGCCTCGTCCCTCCTCACCTGCGGCGATCTGCTTGCGGGTCTCGAAAAGAATCGCAGCGAGCTTCCGTTCCTCGCCGATTCGGCGGATCAGTTGACCGCCGACATCGCCGAGATGCGGGTGCTCGAATCGAAGAAGCAGCTTCTCCAAGCCGAGCTGGCGGAGGCGACCCATCGCCGCCAGGAGCTGGAGGCGAAATGCGTCGACGTGCACCGCCGGATCGTGCGGAGCCTGCAGGGGCATTTCACCCTTTACTCGGACCGCCTGCGTGAGTTCGGCCTGCGACCGCGGACGAAATCGACGCGTAAGTCGACGACTCCCGCTCCGATCCAGCCCAAACCGACGCCGGATACTGCGGTCGCGGCGGAAGTTCAGTCCTAAAGCCGGGAGATAGGGATATAGGGGCGGCAGCCCGGCTGTCGCCCCTATGTTTCTGAACCGTTTTGAGGCAATCCCGGAATGGCATCCCAGCGCACCGGCACGGCCCGGCGGCGGTAGCCCCAGAAGCCGTCGAGACGCTCGGTGCCTGTCGTTTTTTCCAGCCCTTCGGCAACCATGCGGAAGGCTTCGACCACGCCGGGGACGACGAGGATCAGGCCGTTTTCGTTGCGCGGCATCTGCCAGCGGAAATCCTGGAGCGAGCCGAGCTCCAGCATCGCTCGACGCAGCTCCAGGTGGAGACCATTCAACCGGGCGGTGAGCGCCGAAAGGCCGCAGGTGGCGAAGAACGAATAGGGCTCGATCGTGTCGATCGCGGCCAGCAGCTCCGCTTCGTCCCGGCAGTGGTAGACCTGAGCCGAGAGATCTTCACGGTCGGTGCGCGCGGTGGTCAGGATCGCCGCGGGCCGGACGTCGACGAACCCGCCGGTCGCGAGGTGAAAATCCCGGAAGTCGCGGAGCGTTCCGCCGCTCCCTTGGGCGTGGCTCGCTTTGACGTGCTCGGCGATCCGCTCGGTGCGGTCGCACAGGATTTCGAACGGTGCGACGAAGAATCCCGTGCGCACCATGGTCTTGCCATCCCGCTCGAAGACGATCGGCGAACCGAGCGAGGGAATCGCCCAGACCGCTTCGAGCGCGCGGCGGAAGATGCGGATCTGCGCTTGGCGCTTGAGAGGAAACAGCCCGCCGTGGCCGCGCGGGTTGAGCACCGCAAGCTCTTCGGGGGTCTCGGCGCCGACCAGAATTTGCATCTCGCGGGCGAGGTCCGCAAACGGCCAGCGGGCGAGATCCTCGAACGTGAGCGGCCGCGAGTGGTCGAGCAGAAAGCGCTCCGGATCGAAGCGATCGAGATCGACGTACGGATCGATCGCATCGAGGTCCACCGTGCGCAGCCGGTGGAGCAGGATCAAGAGAGACAGCGCGTGCAGCTCCCCTTGGTGCTTGGCCGAGCCGAGATCCTGGAGCGCCATCGGCTCCACGCCGGAAATCTGCGCCGCGAGCAGCGGCGGCTGGTTCAGCAGATCGAACACCTGGCGCGAGTTGTCCGTCTCGGTGTAGTAGCAGACATTGTTTTCCGACTCCGGAAACCAGGGGGCATTGCCGTCGTCGCCGAGCACTCCCACCGAGGCGAGCACCAGGGCCAGCTCGCTCGCGCTCGCCACCCGCATCACCCGGTAGAGCGCATCCGTGTTGGCGACGCTGAAGAAACCGTTCTCGCCGCTGCGGATCGAATAGGACGGGCGCAGCAGCTCGCCCGCCGCGAACTTCGCCGGCCCGGCGGGCGGATCGTCCAACGGCAGAGTGAGCGGCGGCGCCACGCGCACCAGGTGGCGAACCGGTTTGCCGTCCGAACCCAGGCGCTTGGCGCCGAGAAAGATCTCGTCCGCCGCGTCGTGGATCAGCCGCGACGGCCGGGCGTGGAGCGGGATCGGCTGGCGCAGGCGGACCTCGTCGATGCCGATCGCGGCCGCGGTGATCAGGATCTTCAACCCGAGCTGGCCGTATTCGTGCGCGAGCTCCTCGGCGAAGCGCTGCTTGTCGACCAGGAATTCGTCCTTCGCGCTGTGGGCGAAGCCGAGCCGAATGCTGCGCCGCTTGCCCTCTTCCGCGGCGCTCTCGTCGTACATTCCGCCGACCGCCGTGGTGTGGGCGATCAGAACCTCGTCGGCGAGGCCGCGAACCTCCGCGAGGTCGTCGCGGAAGGCGCGGACGAACGCCTCCTGAAGCTCCTCCCCCGCGTCGGCCGACGTTTCGTCGAGATGGCTCACCACCTTCTTCAGGTGGTCCTGATGGTAGGCGATCAGGCTCGGGATCGGAATGCCCAGGATCACCGAACGGAAACGTCCCGGCGTTTGGCCTTCGAAATGCTTTCCAAGATAGCCCCGGAGAAAGCTCGCCACCGGCCGCGCCGCGCCGATCGCTTCGAGCAGCGTCGCGATCGGCTTTTGCCCGCCTCCCGGCGCAAGCTTCTCGACGAACGAATGGACGAAGGCTCGCCGCTCGTCGATCGCCACGTCTTGGATCGCGCCGAGCCCCGGCAGCACGGTCAACCGGAACCGCTCGAACGCGACGAACACGCCGCTCGCGGTGAGGTAGCCGGTTCCGACCTTCCTCGGGTGAAGCGCCTCGCCGTGGCGCGTCTCGACGTAGCGGAACAGGCGGCGGGTAAAGGCGCGGATGTCGTCCCGTCCCAGGCCCGTCGCGAGGAGGATCGGCACGTCGTCCGCCCCGGGCGAAGTGACCGTCATCATCTCTTCGTACATCGAAAGCATTTGGAGCAGGGCCGTGCCGCCGACCGCTCCCGTGCCGCCGATGATCGCGTGCAGATCCCGCCACCGCTCGCCCGAACGCGCGGCCTGGGCGAGGCGCGGCCCGAGCCGCTGCTTCTTGTAGCTAAGGGTCATTGGGAGGGCAAGGTACTGCCCGCAACGGTGACCCGTCAAGGGCTGAAACGGCTTACTTCGAGGGGACGATGCGAAACCGGAGCGGCTCGGAGCTCGCGAGACGCTTTCCCGCGCCGTCGACCGCTTCGACCGTCCAGGCGTAGACCACGGCGGTTTGCAGCCTCGCCGCGGCCTCCCGGGGTAGGACGAGAGGCGACCCCTTCGTCGTACCGCGCCAGATCTCCTCGCCGAGCGGATCGACGATCCGGACACGGTAGGAGGCGGCACCCTGCACGGCTTCCCAATCGAGGCGGGCGGGAGCCTGCGCCAGCTCCCCTTCCGGGCCGCGCAGCAGGACGGTCGAGCCGCGGTAGGTCTCGGCTCCGACCGGCGGAGCGGGCAGCTCGGGCAGATCGCGTTGGCGCAGCTCGATCGCCAGACCGATCGCGAGAGCGAGCACCGCCGCGAGAGCGAGGCCCCAGGCCATAAGCGACCGGCCCGGGCGTATCGGCACGCCCGGCGGCACGACGATCGGCCCGGCCTTCGACGCCGTGCGACCGACCGGGAACGGCACGACGTTCCCGCGGGCGGACGATGCCTGCTCGGCCTGGGATTCTTCGATCTTTCCGACGACGAAGGCCAGATCTTCGGGCGAGAGATCGCCCGCATCGACCGGTAGATCCCAGAGGCCGGCGAGATCGCGTTGGGCCGCGCAGGCCGGGCAGGTCGCGACGTGGGCCTCGATGCGCGTCCGTGCCGCTTCGGACAAGTTCACCCACTCGGCTTCGAGGAACACTTCCGGCGCGGGGCATCCCGCCTCGAACGCGCCGCGCAACCAGCCGGCCAGTTTCTCTTCCCTGGGATCACGGCTCATGACGCGCTCCTTCCGGCGTGGCCCGCCTCGCGGCGGGCGAAACCCCCTTTGAGCTTGCGCAGGGCGCTCACGATGTAGGCCTTGGCGCCCGACTTGTTGGTCAGCTTGAGCAGCGCGCCGATCCGCGCCAGGGTGAGACCGTGGACGTAATGGAGGATCAAGACGCGCGCCTCCAAGGGTTCGAGGTCGTGGGTCACCGCTTCGCGCAGCCGGGCGTGGATCTCCGCCACTTCCAGCTCGTCCGAGATCGCGGGCAGCTCGTCGATCACCTCGGGCGCATCGTCCTCGTCGAGCGACTTGGCCTTCCGGCGGGACTGGTACTCGGCGCGGTTGAGCGCGACGCTCCGGGTCACTTGATACAACCAGGTCGAAAAGCGGCTGTCGCCGCGGAACGAGTCGAGCCGCGAATGGATGCGCAGGAAAACGTCCTGCGCGATGTCGGCGGCCTCTTCGCGATCCCCCGCGATGCGCAGGCACCAGGCCGCGACCTTCGGGTGATAGCGCCGGTAGAGCTCGCCGAAACAAGGATCGGAGAGCCCCGGCTCACGTCGAGCCCGCGCAATCAGCTCCTCGTCGCTCGCAAGGGCGAAACTCACGCGCAAGCTCCGGAGCGCGGGCCGCGGACTCGGCGGAAGGGTTCGGGGGAAAGAAGTGGCATCGGAGCGATCCGACCGGAGGTACCGCGAGGGACTTAACCGGCGTGCCCGAAGCGTACCCGAAGATCGGAGCAAAGAGGGCGAAGGCGCGAGCATACGTCTCTAGACAGTCCGGCGCGGGCCGCGGAACGAAAAGAGGCCCCCGAAGGGGCCTCTTTCTTCCCAAAGCGGACCGCGGGATCGCCCCGCGGCCGGTTCTTCTCCGCTTACACCGTGCGCCGGCGGCGCATCAGCGTGATCATCGCCGCGGCGGCCAAGAGGGCGATCAGGCCGCCGAAACCGAGCCCGGAGAGGGTCGGGATGTCGGTGATCGAACCGTTGATCGTCAGCGGGAAAGAGCAGGTCAACGGCGGCTGGGTGCCGTTGGGGAAGGTGCAGGTGACGGTCGTGGTCCCGGCCGGGAAGATCGAGCCCGGTGCGGGGGTGCAGTTGCCGGCCACCGGGCCGCAGTTGTCGGACGCGGAGGGCGGCGTGTAGTTGATCGGACCCGGGTTGCCGACGATGTTGATCGGCGGGCAGGTGCCGGCGTTGACGACCGGCGGCTCGACGTCGTTGACCGTGACGGTGAAGCCGCAGGACGCGGCGCTGCCGGAATCGGTGCAGGTGACGTTGGTCGTCCCGACGTTGAAGATCGAGCCGGAGGCCGGAGTGCAGGTGACCGTTGCGCAAGCGCCGGCGGAGATGGGCGCCGGGTAGCTGACCGGAGCGTTGCAGACCCCGGCGGCGTTGTTGGCCGACTGGTTCGCCGGGCAGGTGAGCGAGCAGGCCTGGATGCAAGAGGTCGAGCAGACCCTGCCGGTCGTCTCGATGATCAGCGAGAAGCGGCGCAAGCTGCCGGTGTCGCCGCCGGCTCCGTCCGTCGCGGTGAGCACCCAGTTGCCGTTCGGGGCGGTGACGGTGTCGAAGCCGGACAGCGGGTTGTTCGGCGAGAAGTTGCCGGTCACCGGATTGAGGACCGTGTTCTCGATCGGCGGGAAGCCGCCTTCGTCGTCGATCGTCACCGCGCAGAAGTTCTCGGCGTTCAGGCCGAAGGTCGAGGCCGGTACGCCGATCCGATCGATCACCGTCACGTTCTGGCCCGTAGGCGCCGCGATGTTGATCACGATGTCGCCGACCCAGGTGTGGTCGAGACCCGCGTTGGTGTTGCCGACCGAGTTGGTGCAGGCGCCGCCGGTGTCGAAGCGGAAGTTGACGTCGGTGACCTGGCTGCCCGCCGCGATACCGGAGACGGGCAAGAGCGCCATGATTCCCGGCGCGGCGTCGGGGATGGCGATCGCCGGACCGGTGTAGCTGAACGTGTTGCTGACGACCGGACCGGTCAACGTGCCGGTGATCAGGTTGTAGACGACATTGCCCAGGTCGGTGGCACCGTCCTGGATCTGCAACGTCGCGGTGACCGAGCCGCCGCAGGCGAGCCCCGGATCGACCGTGAAGGTGAAGTTGCGGCAGACCGCGGGACCGCCGGCAAGGATCGCGCCGTAGACCTGCGGGGCGCTCGGAGTGAGGACGCCGCCGGTAGCCTGGAGCGTGCCCGTCGTCGCGGCCGTCGTGTCGGCCGTGCCGCTGTTGAGCACGCAGAGGCTCAGGGTGACCGTTTCACCCGGGTCGAGCGCCGAGTTGGCGGGGGTGCACGATTCCGTGACGATCGAGGCGGTCCCCGGGGACACCGCGGGAGCGCCGGTCAAGCAGACGTTGACGGTCGTGGTCCCGCCGTTCGTGACCACCGCCGGAGCGGTCGAACCCGGTCCCGACACGTACCCGGCCTTGTTCGAGGTGACCGTATAGGTTCCCGGCCCGGCCATAAAATTGCTGACCAGCGCGCCCGAGACGTTGGTCGAGTTGACGAAGCCGCCGGTCATCGCGACCGTCGCGCCCTGGATCGGCGCTCCCGTGCCGCAGTTGGTGACGTTGACCGCCACCGTCCCCTTTTGCGGCGCGACGCAGCCCGGAAAGATGAAGTTGCCGATCCGCGTCCGCCAGTTCGCGCCCGAGACCGTCGAGTAATACTCCTGGGTGTACCAGAACGTGCAGTCGTCCAGCGGGTCGACGGCCATCGCGCTGTAGTCGCCCCAGCGGTTGGAGGTCGAAGTCTGCGAGCCGGCGGCCGCGAACATGATCGTCTCGCCTTGCACCAGCGATCCGGGCGCGTCGCTCGCGAGCCGGCCGGCGATCATGATGTCGGCGCGCAGCGTCGTGCTGGAGCGGGAGAAGCCGACGGCCAGGTTGCCCTGGTTGTCGAGCGCGGAAGAGGCCATCCAGCGGTTGTTGCCGGTGGCGCCGTTGCCCGCATCGGGCGCGTGCGTCCCCTGGTCCTGAACGGTCGGCAGCGCCGTGCCCGCGCTTTGCAGGATGAACCACCGCGGAGCGATCTGATAGGTCGCGGCCGAGGTCGGGTTGACGCCGCTCACGTTCACTCCGAAGTTACCGGTCCACCGGTTCTGCGGCGCGGCGAGCGTGCCGACGTTGCGATACTGGAGCCGGTGCATCAGGCGGTCGGAGAGCGAGTCGAGGTTGGCGCCCCCCAACTGCTCGATGTCGCCGCGACCGGACGGCTGGCGGGCGTCGAACGCCGTGAGGACGATGTCCGGACGGACCGTTACGGTCGAGGACATCGGGGCGGCGAAGTTCGGGACCACCTCGTAAGCGCGCAGGGCGTCGAACGGATCGCCGAACTCGTCCGCGCGGAACTCCATCACCAGCTGGTTCAGGCCCGGCGGCGGCGGCACCACGCCGTCCGCGTCGGTCGGCAGCATGCCGCCCGCGTTCGGGTCGATGCCGAAGATGTCGAAGTAGATGTAGGTCGCCGTCGGATCGCCCGCGACCATCTTGTTGCGGTCGAAGGCGAAGATGCCGCCACCCTCGAACGCGGTGCCCGCCGTGTTGAACTGGTTGTCGGTCATGTAATACGCGTTGTGCCAGACGCCGAAGTGCGGATAGTCGTTCAGTTTGCCGTCGCCGTCCGTCGGCATGATGAAGTCGTAGGCGTAGTAGGCGCCGAGAGGATCCCCGGTCTGCGAGATCGCGATGCACTGACGGGTAGGCTCGGTGCCGAGCACGAACTGCGAGATCAGCCACCGGTCGGCGAACGAGTCGTAGAGCACGATCGGGTCGCCGTCGTCGTTGGAGGCGCAGGGGTCGCTGCCGCCGAGACTGGAAAACAGGGTCGCCATCGAGAAGGCGGGCGCCAAAAGCGCGCCGGTGGTCTTGTTGAAGACGCCGACCGCGGTGATCGCGCTGGTCGAGGAGTTCGTGGTCTGGACGTAATGGGCGGGGCCCACGTCGCCGTTCGTGTCCGGCGGCAGGATGCCGGTCGTGCTGTTGATGCCGTCGAACGTGAGCGTCGGCGCCGGGATCACCCGCAGCACGCCGGAGGCCTTGGCCGCCGGAATCGTCGGATCGAGGAACAGCGGAAACGCGTCCGCGCCCGCGCCGGGGATCGTCTTCTTGACGTCCTCGCTGTTCTGTTCGTTGATCTCCTCTTCCGCACCGCGCGGATCGCCGTCCTTGTTCACCCGCAGGACGTGGACCGGCAGGCGGGCCAGATCGCGCGCCGGACGGGAGATACCAAAAGCCGCCGCACGGCCGACGATCGGCTGCGGCGCCACGGCGAAGAGCGCGCCCGAAGAGAACGCGACGATAGCAACGGCCAGGGCGAGACGGAATACGGTGCGCATTGTGGGCATCGGGCGATCCTCGGGAACGGGTCAACCTGCCGGAGATGGAAAACGACGAATGTGAGAGGGAAATACCATCTTGGCCACCCTCGCGTCAACCTTACTCCGCGGCGCCGGGCTTCTTGGGCAGCTCGGCGATGAACCAGCGGCCGTCGATCTTCACGAACGTGATCGGCTCGCCGTCGAGCTGGGCGCTCGCCTTGTCGCCGTCGATTTTCAACCCCTCCAGCTTGCCCGCGGGCACCGGCGGCGCGGGCGCGGCCTCGCCGGTCGCCTCGCCGATCCCGTCGAGCAGGGCGCCGAAATCGCCGACCACTTCGACCGCGTCGACCTTCGCGAACAGCGTCGCCGGATCGGCGCCGGAATCCTCGTCCTTCAACCCCGGCAGACCATGCTTGTGCGCGACGTCGTCGTAACGCTTGGCGAGCGCCGCGAGCTTCGGGTCGACCTTCGGCTTGTCGGCGTCGGCCTTCGGCTCGCCCTCCTTCGCCTCCCCGGCGAGCGCTTCGCCCATACCTTGCGCCATCGTGCCCATCGAGGTCGCCATGCCGATCATCATCGTGGCGCCCATCCAGATCATCTGCGCCAGCTCCTTCCGCGGCTCGGGCGCCAGGCACGACGCCAGCTCGCGGAAATCCTTCTTCTCAGCCGAAGCGCGCATCCGCTCGACCAGCTTCTCCGGGGTTTCCGCGCCGAGCGGCGGGCCGGCCGCACGGCTCGGAGAGGGCGCGGCGAGCGCGGCGGACATGAGGACGACGAGACCGACGGCGGTCGAGGTACGGCGGATGTTCGAGTTCATGAAAGCCTCCTTGGGCCACGAGCCGGGAGCGCGGGCTCTCGCGTGTTAGGGCGGCGAAGTCGAAAACTGGCGGGAAGGATATACGCTCTCCTCCACTCGACGGAGATTCCGATGCTCATCCGCTACTGCCCGCGCTGCCGGTCGGAGTTTCAAATGCAGGTTCTGGAGTGCCTCGACTGCGGCGGCCCGACCGACGTCCGCGACGACGAAACTCCGTTCGAATATCCGGAGGCCGACCTCCTGCCCCGCCGGCCCGCCCCGGAGGCGGACGAAGACGACGACGAGGATGACGGGGACGAGGATGAGGAAGCGCCCACCGAGCCCGAGCCCGCGATCCCTGCGGATGCCGAAGTCGTGATGGTGCGCGCGGCCGCGTACGACTGGATCCTCGATCTCGCCGACGCGCTCGGCCGACGGGAGATCCCGGTGCGGATCAAGAAGAGCTCCACGAGCGAACAGTACGGCCTGTTCGTCCGCGTTGAAGATGCCGAGGCCGCCGCCGCGATCGACCGCGAGGTCTACCTCGCCGGCCTGCGCGAAGAGATCCCGGAAATGCGGGAGGGAGCCTGCCCCGCCTGCAGCACGAACGTCTCGCCCGGCGATCTCGAATGCCCCGAATGCGGCCTGATTTTGGCGACGACCGAGGAGGAACCGGAACCGTAGGGGCGCACCTGCGTGTGCGCCCAGGTTGGCGGCGCCCGATACGAGGGCGGACACGTAGGTGTCCGGCCTCAGGACATAGGTAACACCTCGACCTCAAGACATCGGTAACAGGTTGGGGCAGAGTGGGGTCCCAAGGAGGGCCCCCACGATGCCCTGGCGGGAGACCGATGCGATGGATCAGAGGAT
>Ga0268264_10001313_pt1 | contig 23419 bp, 16 predicted proteins | sample KBSSwiS32_FD_190357 | JGI IMG/M metagenome (GOLD analysis project Ga0268264, IMG submission 190357) | Switchgrass rhizosphere microbial communities from Kellogg Biological Station, Michigan, USA - KBS Switchgrass S3-2 (SPAdes) (version 2) | ecosystem: Host-associated > Plants > Roots >...
CGGCGGTGACGTCACCTGAACCGATGTCTTCGGCCAGGGCGGTGGCGACCTGCTGGGCAAGGTCCAGGGGTGGTTTTGGCATGGCGCGGAGGGTAGCGCGGCGATGGCGGGCGCGATAGCCGAGCGGCGGCAACCAGCGCTAGCCGCAGCCACGTCGTCTGGCGGCGTGCGAGGGTCCCGCGGCGTATAGGGGGAGGCCACCGCATTGCGGGGACCGTAGCCTTCGCGTGAGCGGGCCGGCCTGGCCGTGCTGGACCCCATTGAACTAGGACCGATCGGCCCTCACATCCTCAAGGTCGGCGGGTTAACACCCACACCCTTGGGCTGCACAGTATGCGATCCTGCACTCGACCTCCCCCCGGATGCGGGCGTATACCCCTTTAGAGATGAGCAGTCCTGAACTGAAGGGCCGGGTGGGCCCGCCGTCGCCTTGTACGAAGGTCTGTACACTGGACGCTGAGGGGTTCTGTGCCGGATGCTTACGCACCGGCGCCGAAATTGGCCGGTGGTTATCCATGAGCGCCGCCGAGCAGTGGCAGTTGATTGACGAATTGAAAGCGCGTCGCGCGCGCCGTGACCGCAACGCTGGTTAGGCGAGGCCCGCTTTTTAAGTTAAGGAGTGTCGATGGACGTTGTCGAGAGAATCAAGTCGGAGCTGGGCTCCAGCCCCGTGGTGCTGTTCATGAAGGGGACGCCGGATTTCCCTCAATGCGGATTCTCGGCTCAGACCGTCGCCGCCCTCCGTGCCGTCGGCGCTGACTTCAAGCACATCAACATTTTCGAAGAGCCGGAGATGCGCGAGGCGCTCAAGCGGTTCTCGAACTGGCCGACCTATCCGCAGCTTTATGTGAACGGTGAGCTGCTCGGCGGGTGCGACATCGCCCTCGAGATGTATCGCAATGGTGAGCTGAAGAAGGTGCTGTCCCAGGCCGGGGCCGTCGCGGCCTAATCGGCAGCATGGGTGAGGCGGCGCGCTCGCTTCCGCGCGCCGTCGCCAGTGCCGTCAGCACGGTCTCCGAAGCCATCACGTCTCCAGCGACGGGTCCTCGGCAGCGTCCGCGCCCGGTGGCGCCGCTTGAACCCACCCCATCTTCCTCGCTCGATCCTGAGCGTCCTGGAAGCTGTCACTCAGCCGATTGCAGATCAGGCAGAACATGTCTGCCGTTTGCTCTGCGTCGTATGAGGCTGAATGCGCGCTGCTTGGATCCCACTTCAAACCCGCCACAGCAAGCGCCTTCGCAAGAACTGTTTGCCCCAATGCCGCACCCGCCAGGGTCGCCGTGTCGAAGCACGAAAACGGATGGAACGGATTCCGCTTCACGTCCGCGCGTGTGACAGCCGCGTTGAGGAATCCAAGGTCGAACGCAGCGTTGTGACCAACGAGGATCGCGCGCCGGCAGTTATAAGCATGAATGGCGTGCCGAATCTCGCGGAATATGCGACCCAGCGCGTCCTTCTCCGGCAACGCCGGCCGCAGTGGATGGAAGGGGTCAATGCCGGTGATCGCCAACGCTGCCGGGTCGAGGCGAGCGCCTTCGAATGGTTTGACGTGAAAGCTGTGTGTTGCGCCGCGTTTCAACTTCCCGTCCGGTTCCATATCGATGAGCACGGCTGCGATTTCCAGCAGCGCATCGGTGGACGAATGAAAGCCGCCGGTTTCAACGTCGATCACAACGGGAAGGTAACCGCGGAATCGGCGTGACATCAGCGCAGCGACGCTGGGTCCCGCCGGTGACGGCGTCGTGGGTACTGTCGGGTCGGCGCCAACCGAGCGCGACGTCTCGACCACGACGGTCCTCGTCTCAACCACCGTCGTCGTCTCCACAACGAGAGCGGGCTCCTGCGCCGGTGCAGGCTTATCAGCAGCAGACGCGCTCGTTGTCGCCGTCTTCTCCACGGCGACTGTTGACTCAGCGTCGCTCATTAACATTCTCTCATTGCGCGACGCGCCAAAGTATTTTCTCTCCTGCGCGCAACGGCACCAGTTCGTCCGCGCCAAACCGGTACGAAGCCGGCACATCCCACGATTCCTTCGTCAGGGTGACCGTGCCCTCGTTCAATGGCAAGCCATAAAACGCAGCGCCATGTTCCGACGCAAACCCATTGAGCCTGTCCAATGCGCCGGCGGCATCAAATGCTTCGGCGTACAGCTCAATCGCGGCATGTGCGGAGTAGATTCCCGCACAACCACAAGGTGCTTCTTTTGTATGTCGGGCGTGTGGCGCGCTGTCCGTTCCCAGGAAGAAGCGGGGGTCACCGCTCGCAATCGCATCCAGCAGGGCGCGGCGATCGGGCTCCGTCTTCAACACCGGCAAACAGTAGTGGTGCGGTCGTATCCCGCCGGTAAACAGCGCATTCCTATTCATGAGCAGGTGTTGGGGCGTGATGGTCGCTGCCACGCCTGCACGCGCCTTGCGCACAAACTCAACCGCCTCACGGGTCGTGATGTGCTCAAACACGACACGCAGCTTCGGATGTCTATCGATCACCGGTTCGAGCACGGCACCAATGAAGCGCGCCTCGCGATCAAACACATCGATGTCCGGGTCCGTGACCTCGCCGTGGACCTGCAGCACGACACCCAGCTCCGCCATGCGGGCCAGTACGGCGTCGACTTTGCGGATGTCAGTGACACCCGAATCGGAATTCGTGGTTGCGCCAGCCGGGTAGAGCTTGAAGCCGTAGACGGCGCCGCTGGCCTTGGCCTGGTCCACTTCGGAAGGGTCGGTGCGGTCAGTCAGATACAACGTCATCAACGGCTCGAATTTCGAGCCCGATGGCAATGCATCGAGTATGCGCCGCCGGTATTCCAGGGCTCGAGCCGTCGTCGTGACTGGCGGCTTCAGATTCGGCATGACGATAGCCCGCGCAAACTGCGCCGCCGTATGCGGCAACACCGCGCGCAGCGCAGCGCCATCGCGCAGGTGCAGGTGCCAGTCGTCAGGCCGGCGAATAGTCAGTGAAGTCACTTACGGCGTCCCACAGCACCGAGAATGTCGTGCTTTAAAATCAACTCGAGGGCGTACCGCACTCCGAACCCGGTGACCTCGGTATTGATGTGTGCGAGTCCGCCGGTCCGGGTCGAGGCTGACAGATCCACGTGTGCCCAGGCGAGTCCTTCCGGAACAAAGCGGTTCAAAAAGCGCGTCGCCAGGATGTGATCACCTTTGCTGTCGGCACTGCATTGCATGATGTCGGCGACTTTGCTCTCGAGGTCAGTGTCATAGTCCGCGTCAAACGGAAAATTCCAGACGCGCTCGCCGCTGGTACGCCCGGCTTCCACGAGGGTTGCGGCAAGCGCCTGACGGTTGGTCAGCACGCCACTCATTCGCTCGGTGAGCGAATACACCGCGGCGCCGGTCAGTGTCGCGAAATCGATCATGAAGCGCGGCTGAGTCTTGCCGGCGAGGGCCAGTGTATCGGCCAACACCATGCGGCCTTCGGCGTCGGTGTGAATCACCTGGATCGTGACTCCATTCGAGGCCGTTATCACTTCCTGCGGGCGGTAGGCGGTGGGCCCGATCTGATTCTCGGTGATTGCCAGCCATGCATCAATTGCAAGCGGGGCTTCCAGCTCAGCCAGAGCGAGCAGGGTGGCCAACGCAACCGCGCTGCCTGACATGTCCGTGTGCATGTCGAGCATCGAGCGGTGCGGCTTCAGGTTGACGCCACCGGTATCAAACAGAATGCCCTTGCCGACGAGCGCGATGTCCGGCTTGCCTGACTTGTTGGCCTTTGGTCGGTAGGTCAAATGCGCAATGCCGGCATCCCGAGTTGCATTGGCAGCGGACACCGCCAGGAAGGCATTGGCTCCCAACCGCTTCAGGGCCGCCTCGTCATACCACTTGAAACCGAGCCCGTGCTTGCGCGCAAGCTTCGCAACCGTCTCGTGATACCCGCGTGAATCGAGTTTGTTAGGGGGCAGGGCGGTCAGCCACCGGACGAGATTATTTCCGCGGGCGGAGGCGATGCAAAAGGGAATGTCAACTTTCGGCGCGCCCACCAGAATGAGGCGTTCAATCCTGCCCTCGTCGTTTGACTTGGAGTCGTCTTTCCTGGACCGATACGCCGGCATCTGAAACGCGCCGGCAAGCCCGGCCGCCAGCAGCGCTTCCATTGCGCCCTCGGCATTGGGAGCGTCGCCGAAAGCCATCAGGCCAACGCTTCGAGGGTTGCGTGCGGACGCCTCTTTGAACATGCGTCCCGCTAGTGACAGCCTCTCGAAAGTGCTGGCGTCCGCCCCTATATATCCGAGAACGGCAAGTGTATGCCGGCGATTGGTGAGGACAGTGGCACGTACGGTACCTTTGACCGGTTTTGAGCGGGCGTTCAGCTCCTGCCAGCGCTCGCTGTCAGGGAGCTCGCCGAAGACAGATGGCTCCGTCGGGACAATCACGAGCAGCGCGTCCATTTCCGCAGGGTCCGCGGACGCCGCCTGTTCGACCTTCGGAATTTCAAGCGTCGGAAGTAGCGAGGGCGGCTCTGAGCGCCCTGTACGCCCGCCTGTGCGGCGCTTTGAACGCCCCCGAGAAGTAGCTGTGCTCGCGCTCACACTCATGAACCCCAGACTGAACCTTGCTTGACCATCGCGAGTGAAAACCGGATCATTGCGCCGCTTGTGTAGGCGCGAATTTCTCTCGCATACGTACGTTGCTGCCGGCGCATCTTAATCTATTTCCCGGGACGCAAGCCCGCGACAACTTCAGAGGCCTCCGCCCTCATTAGTCGCGTGAAGCAGCGCAGTAGGCTAACCGTATGACCGACATTCCAAAGCTGGACGATCTCGACCCCGTTGAAACACAGGAATGGCTCGAGTCCATTGACTCGTTGCTGAAGACGCATGGCGCAGAACGTGCGCACTTCATCCTGGAAAGACTCATTGACTACACGCGACGCAGCGGCGCATACCTGCCGTTCAAGCCGAATACCGCGTACGTCAACACCATACCCACCGGACGCGAACCGGAATATCCGGGCAACCGTGCCCTGGAGCGCCGTCTCGAGGCGTACTTCCGCTGGAACGCGATGGCAATGGTTGTGCAGGCAAACCGCCAGTCGTCCGAGTACGGCGGCCATTTGTCGAGCTATGCCTCATCCGCGACTTTGTATGAAGTGGGTTTCAATCACTTCTGGCGCTCAGCGTCGGAGAAGCATCCCGGTGACATGGTCTTCATGCAGGGCCATTCATCGCCGGGCATTTATGCGCGTGCGTACCTCGAAAACCGTTTGAGCGAGGATCAGCTGCGCCATTTCCGCCAGGAAGCCACCGCTCCCGGCGTGGGACTTTCTTCGTATCCGCACCCGTGGCTGATGCCCGATTTCTGGCAGTTCCCCACGGTATCCATGGGACTGGGCCCCATGATGGCCATCTTCCAGGCGCGCTTTGTGCGCTACATGGAGAATCGCGGTCTCGCCAAGCCTTCCGATCGCAAGGTGTGGGCATTCCTCGGCGACGGTGAGATGGATGAGCCTGAGTCGATGGGCGCGCTCACCATGCCGGTGCGCGAAGGGCTCGACAACCTGGTGTTCGTGATCAACTGCAACCTGCAGCGGCTGGACGGCCCGGTGCGCGGCAACGGCAAGATCATCCAGGAGCTCGAGGCCGCCTTCCTAGGTGCTGGTTGGAATGTCATCAAAGTGTTGTGGGGCTCGCGGTGGGATCCGCTGTTGGCCCGCGATACCAAGGGACTGTTGCGCCGCGTGATGGAAGAGTGTGTTGACGGTGAGTACCAGAACTTCAAGGCGAAGGGCGGTGCCTATACCCGTGAGCACTTCTTCGGCAAGTATCCCGAGCTGAAGGCCATGGTCGCCAACATGTCAGATGAAGAAATCTGGCGCTTGAATCGCGGCGGCCACGATCCCCGCAAGGTGTATGCGGCGTATCACGCGGCTTCGATGCATAAAGGACAGCCGACGGTCATTCTGGCGAAGACTGTCAAGGGCTTCGGCCTCGGCAAGGGCGGCGAAGGCCAGATGATCGCCCACCAGCAGAAGAAGCTGTCGGAAGACGATCTGCGCGTGTTCCGGGATCGATTCAACATTCCGGTGACGGATGATGAGATCGCGGGGCTGCCGTTCAAGAAGCCCGAAGAGAGCTCGGAGGAGATGAAATACCTGCGCGAGCGCAGGACTTTCCTCGGTGGCTCATTGCCGGCCCGGCGCAAAGAGGCGCCGCCGCTCGCCGTGCCGCCGCTCGATTCGTTCAGTGCGTTGTTGGAAGGTACGGGCGATCGCGAAATCTCCACGACCATGGCGTTTGTCAGGATTCTGACGGCGCTGCTGAAGGACAAGAACATCGGCAGGAACATTGTGCCGATTGTGCCCGACGAGGCGCGTACCTTCGGCATGGAAGGTTTGTTCCGTCAGATCGGTATCTACTCCTCGGTCGGTCAGCTCTATACGCCGCAGGATGCGGAGACCCTCATGTCCTATCGCGAGGACAAGAAGGGTCAGATGATCGAGGAAGGTATCAACGAGGCTGGCTCGTTGTGCTCGTGGATTGCCGCCGGTACGGCCTACAGCAATCACGGCGTCAACATGGTGCCGTTCTACATCTTCTACTCGATGTTCGGTTTCCAGCGCGTCGGCGATTTCATCTGGGCGGCTGGAGATATCCAGGCGCGCGGCTTCCTGCTCGGTGCGACGGCAGGACGCACGACCCTGGCGGGCGAGGGTCTGCAACACCAGGACGGACACAGTCTGCTCGTTGCGTCGACTGTGCCGAACTGCGTGGTTTACGATCCAACCTACGCATATGAGCTGGCGGTGATCATTCATGACGGCATGCGCCGCATGTTTGTCAATCAGGAAAACGTTTTCTACTACATCGCGGTGATGAACGAGAATTACCAGCAACCCGCCATTCCAAAGGGCGTGGAAGAGGGGATTCTCAAGGGCGCCTACCTGTTGCAGAAGGGTGGTGACGGCAGGAAGGCGCGCACCACGCTGTTGGGTTCGGGCACGATTCTGCGCGAGGCGCGCGCCGCTGCCGAGATCCTCGAGAAGGACTACGGCGTTGCTGCCGATGTGTTCTCCGTTACCAGCTTCAATGAGTTGCGTCGCGAGGCGCTCGAAGTTGAGCGTTGGAATCTGTTGCATCCGGGCGAGCAGGCTCGCACGCCCTATGTGCAGCAGTTGTTGAAGGATCGGGAAGGGCCGGTGATTGCGGCTACGGACTATATACGCACGGTGCCGGATCAGATCCGGCAGTGGGTGAGTGGTCGGTACGTAACTCTGGGCACCGACGGCTACGGCCGGTCCGATTCACGCGCGGCGTTGCGTAAGCATTTCGAGGTTGATCGCAACTACATCACCGTCGCGGCCCTGAAGTCCCTTGCCGATGATGGCAAGCTCGATAAAAAAATCGTGATCGAAGCCATGAAAAAACTCGGCGTTGATCCGTCTAAGCCAGTCCCCTGGAAAATCTGAAGGCCACACTGTCATGAATGCGGCTGCAGGCATCGTCGAAGTACGAGTGCCCGATATGGGCAACTTCAAAGACGTCGCCATCATTGATGTGCTCGTCAAACCCGGAGAGAAGATCGAGCCGGAGGCATCGCTCGTCACTCTGGAAACTGAGAAGGCCACCATGGACGTGCCGTCCACTGTTGGCGGCATCGTGGATAAGGTGCACGTGTCCAAGGGTGGGACGGTTTCGCCAGGGGATTTGATTGTGACCGTTCGGTCGGAGGGTTCCGAAGAGGGAGCCTCTGATGGCGGGCGCGCTGGCGACGGTGATGCTGGTGACGCTGCTGCGAAGGGTGGCACGGCTGCTGGCGGCGTTTCCGCCAAGAGTAGCGGGACCGGCTCCGCTGGCAGTGGCGGTGCGTCCGGTTCCGCCGGCGGCGGTAGTGGCAATGGTGGCAGCGCGGCTGGGCCGTCGGGCGGTGGCGCGAGCGTCAAAGCCGCCGACACGGCCTCGGCATCGTCGCCTGCGTCCACGGGTTCCAAGCAGTCTGCTCAGGCCGATAAGGTGGCGCCGGCTCCCAAACAGGCGGCGAAGTCTGCGGAGCAGAGCGCGTCGGCCTCACAAAACGGTGGCGCTGCGGCACGCGATGCCGGTGCCGGCCAAGACGATGTTCCCGCGAAGGCCATTGCCGGTGGGAATGGGTTACCGCCAATCAACGAGCCTGGGTTCTCGCGAGCTCACGCGGGTCCCTCTGTGCGCAAGTTTGCGCGCGAGCTTGGCGTCGACCTGACTCAGGTCAAGGGCAACGGATTCAAGGGACGCGTTACCCATGAGGACGTCAAGGCGTTCGTAAAGAACTTCCTCGCGAAGGGGGCTGCAACTGGTAAGGGTGGATCCGCGCCCGGCGGCGGTGGAGCGTTACCTTCGATTCCGGTCGTCGACTTTACCCAGTTCGGTGAAGTTGAGACGAAGCCGCTGACTCGGATTCAGAAGATCTCGGGCCCGCGGTTGCACGCGAGCTGGGTCAACATTCCGCATGTCACTCAGTTCGACGAGGCTGATATCACCGAGCTCGAGGACGTTCGAGGCAAGCTCAAGCAGAAGGCGCAGGATGCGGGTATCAAGCTGACTCCGCTGGCCTTCATCATCCGCGCTTGCGTGCGGGCACTTCAGGAGTTCCCGCTGTTCAACTCGTCGCTCGACCCGACGGGTACCAGCCTCGTGTTGAAGAAGTACATCAACATTGGTTTCGCGGCTGACACACCCAATGGGCTCGTTGTGCCGGTTGTGAAGGACGCGAATCGCAAGGACATCTACGAGATCGCCCGCACACTAGGTGACTTGTCGGAGAAGTCACGCGCTGGGAAGTTGCCCGTGTCTGACATGCAGGGTGGCACGTTCACCATTTCGAGCCTTGGTGGCATCGGTGGTACTGCGTTTACACCGATCATTAATGCTCCTGAGGTGGCGATTCTTGGCGTCTCGCGATCTGCGATGAAGCCGGTGTTCCGCGATGGTACGTTCGTTCCGCGGCTGATTCTGCCGCTGTCGTTGTCGTACGATCATCGCGTCATCGACGGCGCCGCTGCTGCGCGGTTTACAACATTCCTTGCGCAGACGCTCGCAGATGCGCGCGGCCTCACGGAGGCTGTGCCGTGAGTCAAGTAGATCTTACTGTTCCGGATATCGGCAATTTCGAAGATATCCTCGTTGTCGATGTGCTGGTGAAAAAGGGCGACACCATTGAGGTGGATGCTCCGCTGGTTACGCTGGAGACTGACAAGGCTTCTATGGATGTGCCTGCTACCACGGCGGGCACGGTCACTGAGGTGTTGCTCAAGGCTGGCGATAAGGTGTCCAAGGGCAGTGTTATTGCCCGTATCGACACCGCCGCTGGTGACGCCGGCGGTTCTGCGGCAGGAAGAGGCGCTGGCAAGTCCGCTGCTGCGCCGGACTCCTCCGATGAGGGTGAGTTCAGCGCGGCGTTTGACGCCGATGAGTTGGAGCGCACGGTTACACAGCCGGTGCTCACTCAAAGTGGCGCAGCCGCCGCTAAAGCATCCAAACCCGCTCAACCGGCCTCGGGTGAGAAATCCGATAAAGCGCCAGCCTCCAAGACGAGCGATCAGTCGTCAGCCAATAGCGCTACTGAAGCACGCAATGAGGGTCCAGGCGACACGGTTCGCATGCCGGCACCCGATCTGTCCCGTTTCGAACGCGCTGAAGTCGAATTCAACCGGTCGACACAGGTTCTCGTGTTGGGTTCCGGTCCGGGTGGCTACACGGCTGCGTTCCGAGCTGCCGACCTCGGCATGAAAGTCACGTTGGTGGAGCGTTGGTCGTCACTCGGTGGCGTTTGCCTGAACGTGGGTTGCATCCCGTCGAAGACGCTTCTGCATGCGGCGAAGGTAATCGAAGACGCCGGGTCCATGAGTGCCCACGGCATTTCATTCGGCAAGCCTTCGATCGATCTCGAAAAGCTGCGCGGCTTCAAGAGCGGCGTAGTGAACAAGCTCACCGGCGGTCTGCGCGTGCTTGCCAAGCAGCGCAAGGTTGATGTGGTCCAGGGCGTTGGCCGTTTCGTCAGCCCCAATGTTGTTGAGGTGATGGGCAGCAGTGGTTCCGAGCGGATCCACTTTGACACCTGCATCATTGCCGCCGGATCCGAGGCGATTAAGCTTCCGGGCTTACCGACGGATCAGCGGGTGATGGATTCCACAGATGCCTTGGAGCTCCCGGAATTCTCCGGCGGCTTACTGGTCATCGGCGGTGGCATCATCGGCCTCGAGATGGCGTGTGTGTACGATGGCCTCGGCAGCCGCGTCTCAGTCGTGGAATTGACTCCGGGCCTGATGCCCGGCGCAGATCCTGACCTGGTACGTCCGCTCGAAAAGCGTATCAAGGGACGTTACGAAGCCATCCTCACGGGCACGAAGGTCACGAAGGTCGAACCTTTGCTCGAAGGTTTGCGTGTGACGTTTGAGGGTGAAAAAGCCCCGGCTCCCCAGGTCTATGATCGCATTCTGGTTGCAGTGGGTCGCGTACCCAATGGCAAGAACATCGGCGCGGAGAATGCTGGTGTTACCGTCACTGACCGCGGGTTTATCCCAGTGGATAAGCAGATGCGGACTAACGTGCCGCATATCTTCGCCATCGGCGATATCGCCGGTCCTCCGATGCTCGCCCACAAGGCGATGCACGAGGCGAAAGTTGCCGCTGAGGTTGCTGCTGGTCACAAGGCCGCGTTCGATGCGCGTGTGATTCCGTCCGTTGCCTACACGGATCCTGAGATCGCGTGGGTAGGTTTGACGGAAACGGATGCGAAGGCCAAGAACATTCCTTACAAGAAAGGCCAATTCCCGTGGGTGGCCAACGGCCGCTCGCTCTCTCTGGGGCGCGAAGACGGGTTCACCAAGCTGCTGTTTGATCCGGAGACGCACCGCGTGCTTGGCGGCGGCATCGTCGGCACCAACGCAGGTGATCTGATCAGCGAAATCGCGTTGGCTATCGAGACAGGATGCGATGCCACTGACATCGGACTGACTGTTCATCCGCACCCGACGTTGTCGGAGACGGTTGCTGGCGCAGCCGATGCCTTCGAAGGCACGCTGACGGACCTGTTCATCCCGAAACGCTAACGTACCCGCCGGCGTTCCTGCAGAGGAGCGTCGGCGGTCCAAAAATCGCAGATGCCCGCGTTTCGAGCCCCGCGCGCGGCAGCTATGTCGGCGCCCACGGCTCCCCTCGCCGATGATTCCCAACGTAACTTGCAGTCAGCAGGTTGTTGGTCGTTGGGGCGGCCGCGGTGGACCGGGCGGCGCGCGGCGATTAGCGAGCGGCTATCTGTTGGCTTCGTGCCGTGGGGCTGGCGGCTTTTGCGGCTCGGGCGTTGGCGCTGGCTTTAGACTCTTGAGCTACGAGGTACTTGGCTACCTCGATCATCTGTGCGGTTCCGCCGGCAGACTGCACCGTGATTCGGTACTTCCCATTCACCACCAAGCTCGGCGTGCCGTCGATGTGATACGCGAGGACCAGTGCGTCATCACGCCGCATCGCCGTGTCTACTGCGAACGACTTGGATGTATCCACGAACTTCTGAACGGGAACGCCGCTGATGTGGTTGTAGTACTTCGCCACGTCTTCGATCGTCGGGAGCGGATGCTTGATCTGGTGGGTCTTCGGGTCCGATATGGCCAGCTCGCCCGTCTTCCACACGGCATCAAACACCTTGTCGTGGGTCTTGTCGAAGATCCCTAGGATCTGTGCTGTGCACGTCGCACGTTGGAACATCGGCCAGCCTTCGGCTGGGATAAACGACGCCGGGATGAACGTCATTTGTGCGTTTGAAGGCAGGCTGGCTTGCAACTGGCGAATCAACGGGCTGAACTGCGCGCAGAAGGGACAGCCGTATGAAAACACCTCTGCGACTTCGATCTTTCCCGCGGGCACATTCGTGTGCTGTGCCGGACTGACCAGGAAGTAGTTGACCCCTTCGGTATAGGTCGCCGCATGGGCGAACGATGTAAAAACCAACGCTAGAAACGACATCAAAACGGCAGTGCGTTTTTTCATTGTGCGGGGTCTCCCAAGGTAGCCCTATAGACAACGCTACAGTGCCCGGAGTTTCTCCAGATACGCCAATTCATTTGGTGTGCGGCCGTTACGCTGCGCTTCCCAAAGTGCCTCGGCAAGTGGTTCGAGCATCGCGTGTTCCGCGGCGTGGGCGTCCCCCATCCGCTTTGCCAAAGCCTCGTGGATGGCGGTGATGCCCGCGGGGCGGTTGGTTGCGACCTGCTCCCGGATGGCGAGGTGTAAGCCCATGTGAAGAAAGGGGTTTTGCTGACCACCTTCCGGAGTGAATTCGGCCGCGACTGCTTCGTTACCGGTCTCCAGCCACGGGACGTATTCAGGATGCTCGGCGATGACCGCCGCAACCTGAGCTTCCAATGGCTCCAGTGGCACACGATTGGTGTATTTCTTCCAGGCGTCCAGGTACATCCGGCGCAACTGGTCACGATTCTGTCCGGCGAAGACGGCCATATCAGATCAGCTTCCCAACCGGACGTGGCCGGCGCTTACGCGCCCCACCGGCGGCGGCTCCCGCCCGCGAGCCAGCAGCACCTGTGCGCGATTTCAACGCCGGCGTGGCGTCTTCGCTCGCCGCGCTCGACTGCCGCGCGCCTGACTTCGTGGTGCCGCGGGTCTTCTTGCTGGCGCGATCGGATGGCCGTGCGCCCGCGGCCGATGCACGTGCACCCGTGGCTGACGCCCGTGAGCCCGCGGCTGACGCCCGTGCACCGGTGGCTGACGCCCGTGCGCGTGGTGTTGGGTCGCCTTCCCCGGGCACTCGTGTCTCGGTGTGGGGGCGGGGGCCGACTTTCCGCACTACCGGCGCATCAGACTTATCCAGCTTCTTGGCGGGCGTCTTGTCCGGGTATTCGCAGAGATCCGCGATGATGCACTTGGGACACGCGGGCAGGCGAGCAACACAAACATAGCGCCCGTGCAGCAGCAGCCAATGGTGCGCGTCCTTGATGTATTCCTTGGGTGTGGTGGCCACCAGCCCGTCTTCAACCTCACGTGGGTTCTTCCCTGGCGCCAAACCAGTGCGGTTGGCAACGCGGAAAATGTGGGTGTCGACGGCAATTTCGTTTTGGCCGTACACCATGTTCAGAATGATGCTGGCGGTTTTGCGGCCAACGCCGGGTAACGCTTCGAGGTCTTCGCGCGTGTCAGGGACTTTACCGTCGTGTTTATCGACAATTTGCTGCGCGAGGCCGACCAGATTCTGGGCTTTTGTGTTGTAAAGGCCCACGGCCTTGATATACGGCTTCACGCCCTCGACGCCGAGCTTGACGATCGCCGCGGGCGTGTTTGCTACGGGAAACAGCTTGCGGGTGGCGGCATTGACGCTTTTGTCAGTCGTGTGGGCCGACAGCATGACGGCCGCGAGCAACTCGAACGGCGAGTCGTTCAGCAGTTCCGTGGTCGGGTGCGGGTTGGCTTCCTGGAGTCGCCGGAAGATTGCACGTCGACGTGCCGGGGTCATGTTGTTTTCTCCGAAGCCGTGGCGGATGCCGATACCGCAGGTCTCATCGAGTTTCGGGCCGCTTGCTTGCGTGCTGCGAGTAACGCCGCTTGTTCTTCCGTGCGCCGAGCCAGCCGCGTCGTATGGGCGTGGTAGCGAGCGCGATTCATGTCAGGAGTTGGGTCACGCGAGTCGTCGCCACGCGGGACCATGGAGATGCAATCAACCGGGCATGGTGCAATGCAGAGCTCACAACCCGTGCACAACGCAGCTACGACCGTATGCGTCTGCTTCCGGGCGCCGATGATTGCATCAACAGGGCAGGGTGGGAGGCATTTGACGCAGCCGATGCAGCGAGTTTCGTCGATGACCGCAACCAACGCTGCTCCCTCAACACCGTTGTCCGGGTTCAGGGGCAGCCAAGGGCGATGGAGCAAATCCGCAAGCGCGGCGATCGTGGCACTGCCACCGGGCGGGCATTGGTTGATCGGCGCGGCGTTGCCGGCAATCGCCTCAGAATACGGTCGACACCCGTCGTAACCGCAGCGCGTGCACTGCGTCTGCGGTAGGAGAGCGTCGATTTCATCAGCGAGTGTCATGGCGTCAGGCAGTGCAACCGAACAGCGGGGGCAGTCCCTCCCGGATCGCGCTCGTACCCGGCGGCGAGGGGCGGATCTTGATGTCCACACCGGCGGTGGGCTCATCCAGGATCAGGGCTGCCATCTCAACTGATCCTCATTCCCGGCTGCGCCCCGCTGTCCGGCGACAGGAGGTACAACCCAGGCTCGTCACCGCTGGCAGCGAGCACCATCCCCTGCGACAACCCGAACTTCATCTTGCGGGGTGCCAGGTTGGCCACCATCACCGTCAACCGGCCGATCAACTTCGAGGGGTCGTAGGCGGCCTTGATGCCCGCAAACACTGTGCGGGTTTCAGTTCCGAGGTCCAGGGTCAGCTTCAACAGTTTGTCGGCGCCCTCGACATGTTCAGCGTTGGCGATCCGCGCCACGCGCAGATCAACGCGCTTGAACTCGTCGATGGAAATCGTCCCGTCGGCATCGGCCGCGCCACTGGCCTTCGACGTGCCCGGCCCACCAGCCCCTGCAACCGCGCCCGCTTTCGATGCCCCCGCAGCGCCTCCGCCCGGTCCGCCGCCAGCGGATTGCGCGCTCGCTTTGGCACCACCGAGGTTCGCAGCCCCGGCCCTGCCGGTTTTCGCGGTGCTGGACTTGCCGCCAGCGGTGCCAACCTTTGCGGCGGCGCCGTCGGCCGTCGTGGCGCCAGCGCCAGCGGGGGCCACATCAAACAGCGCATCCAACTGCTTCGGATCCACCCGAGTCATCAAATGCTGATACGCATTGACCTTCTCGGGCAGCACATCCGCGTCACTCCACACAAACCCGCGGTCCATGCCAAACAACTGCCGGGCAACCCGCTCGGCCACATCCGGCAACACCGGCGCAATCAGCACCGTGAGCAGCCGAAACCCCTGCAGCGCTCGCGAGCAAACATCCTGCAGCTCAGCCTCGTTGGCCGCGGCATCCTTGGCCAGCACCCAGGGCTGATGCGCATCAAAGTCATGATTGATGCGATCCGCCAGCGCCATGATTTCGCGCATGGCCTTACCCAGCTCCCGCGACTCATAGTGCATGGCGACCGCGGTGGCGATGCCGCGCGCTTCGCGGGCGAGCAACTCCTTGTCGCCACTGTAAGCCAACACGCCATCAAAATACCGGGTAATAAAGCTGGCGGCGCGGCTGGCAATATTGACGTACTTGCCAACCAGGTCGCTGTTGACCCGCGCGATGAAATCATCCGGGTTGAAATCGAGATCCTCGACGTTCGAGTTCAACTTGGCCGCGATGTAATACCGGAACCACTCCGGATTCATGCCGACATCCAGATAGCGCAGCGGGCTGATGCCGGTGCCGCGGGACTTGGACATCTTCTCGCCGGAAACCGTGATGAATCCGTGCGCGTACACGTGGTCCGGCACCTTGTAAGGTGCCCCGGCGAATTTCAACATCGCCGGCCAGAACAGCGTGTGAAAGTAGATGATGTCCTTGCCAATGAAATGCAGTTGCTCGGTATCGGGCGCCGCCAGAAATTCCTCGAAGGTGCGGGTTTCTCCCTGCGCACGCGCCTTGCCACTGGTGAAGTAATTCTTCAGTGAGGCGAGATACCCAATGGGCGCATCCAGCCACACATAGAAATATTTGCCCGGTGCATCAGGAATCGGGATCCCGAAATAGGGCGCATCACGCGAGATATCCCAGTCCCCGAGTGCCTCGTCACCCTTTCCGGTCAGCCACTCGCGAGCTTTGTTGACAACCTGGGGTTGCAGACGATCGGGTGCCGTCAGCCACTCGGTGAGAAACTCCACGCAGCGAGGATCTGACAACCGGAAGAAGAAATGGTCCGACGACTTCATGACCGGCTTGGCGCCGGAGAGTGTCGAATAGGGATTGATCAGGTCGGTAGGCGTGTTGACGATGCTGCACACCTCACAGGCGTCAGCGTACTGATCCTTCGCATGACAGTTGGGGCACTCGCCCTTGATGTAGCGGTCCGCGAGGAACATCCCCTTCACGGGGTCGTAGAACTGGTCGATCGGCTTCTGGTAGATCAGGCCGGCAGCCTTCAGCCGACGGTAGATGTCCTGCGACAGCTCGGTGTTTTCCGGCGACTCGGTGGAGTACCAGTGGTTGAAGGAGATGTGGAAGCCGTCGAGATATTTCGGCCGGTCAGCCGCGATCCCGGCGACGAGCTCCTGAGGCGTGACGCCTTCGGACTCGGCCTTGAGCATGATCGGTGCGCCATGCGCATCGTCCGCGCAGACGAAGTGGACGACATTTCCCTGCATCCGCTGAAAACGCACCCAGATGTCCGTCTGGATGTACTCCATGATGTGCCCGATATGAAACGGGCCATTGGCGTAGGGGAGGGCTGTGGTAACGAAAAGTTTGCGGGCCATCCGGCGATTTTACACGTGGCCTGCGGCCTCGGGGCAGCTAGCGGCCGATTCGCAAACTGCGGCGCGGACCCACGTAAATCGGCGGGCGCCGCCATCGACTCCGAGGAGCCTGTCTGACTAATGTTCGCCTGCTGCGGCCGTCCCCCCTCGCGACGGCGCCCATTAGTCAGACAGGCTCCTAGCCCTGGTCTTTGACCGCCTCAAACCGGGCCTTATTGATGCCCTTCTTATAGGCTTCTTTGCCAGTAACCTGCCGGGAATCCAGCAGTTGTTGAATCGCCGTATCCATGGTCCGCATCCCGTGCGCCCCACCCGCCTGCATGACGTTCTCGAGCTGGTCGAGCTTTCCCTGCCGGATCAGGTTTTGCGATGCGGGCGTATTCACCAGAATTTCCAGTGCGGCCACGCGCCCCTGCTTGTCCGACTTCTGCAGCAGCTGTTGTGAGACCACGCCGCGCAGCGACGTGGAAAGCATCGTCCGGACGTGCGACTGCTTGTCCGACGGAAACACGTTAATCATGCGATCGACGGTGGGAGCGGCACCATTTGTGTGCAGCGTCCCCATCACCAGTATCCCCATCTCAGCCGCAGTCACCGCGATGCCCATCGTCTCCAGGTCACGCAACTCACCGACCAGGATGACGTCGGGATCCTCGCGCAACGCTGAATGCAGCGCCGACGCAAAGCTAGGACTATGCACTCCGATCTCGCGCTGACTGATCAGGCAGCTCTTGCGCTGGTGCACGAACTCAATGGGATCCTCAATGGTGAGGATGTGCCCTTTGACGCGCAGGTTGATGTCATCAATCATCGCCGCAAGCGTCGTCGACTTGCCCGATCCCGTCTTGCCCGTAACGAGAATGAGCCCGTTGTTGGCACGGCACATTTGCCGCACGGCTTCAGGCATCTTCAACTGATCGAGCGACAGCGCCTTGGAGGGAATGGCCCGGAACACCGCGCCCATCCCATTCAACTGCCGCATCACATTGACGCGGAACCGGCCCTTGTCACCCAGCGTGTACGCAAAATCCGCGCCATCCCTCGACTCAAACCGGTCCACCGCCGGCTTCGGCATAATTTCGTACAGCGCCGTTTTGACGAAATCAATGGCCAGCCTGTCCGGGCGCAGTGGTATCAGGTCCCCGAACTGACGGATACGCGGCGGATCCCCGGCAATGAAGTGCAGGTCGGAGCCGCGCTTCTCCAGGATCTCATTGAGGTAGGCATCGATCTCAGCCATGGATGCAGGCTCAGGCGGACGCCGGGGTGTTGGGTTTGGACGGCATCAGGTGGGAGCCGGTGATATCGAGCTTCGGCAACATGCTCGTATCAGTCACATACTTCTGGAAGGGCTTCTTGTCCGTCGCATAGTTGTAGGCGTCATCCGGATCGATCTCACGGGCCTGCACCGCCGCCAGCAGCGATTGATCGAGCGAGGACATTCCCTGGTCGCGCCCCATCTGCATCTGCGCCGGAATCTGGTGGGTCTGGTCCATCTGGATGAGCTTGGCGATGGCGCGGTTCATCATCAGGACTTCGCAGATGGCCTTGCGGCCGCGGGAGTCGGCGGTTTTGACCAACACCTGGGTGACGACCGCCAACAGGCTCTGCGACAGGAAGGCCTTGGTCTGTTCGCGCTCCTCCACCGGCAGCGCATCGATGATGCGGTCGATGGTCTTGGTGGCGCTCGTGGTATGCAACGTACCCAACACGAGGTGTCCGGTTTCGGCGGCCGTCATCGCCATCGTGATGGTTTCCGCATCGCGCAGCTCGCCGACGAGAATCACATCAGGGTCTTCGCGCATCGCGGCGCGGACACCTTCCGCGAAGCTCGGGATGTGAGTATTCAACTCGCGTTGAATCACCTGGCTGTTCTTGCTCCGGTGCACGAACTCGATGGGATCTTCGAGACTGATGATGTTGAGCTTACGGCTCGTGTTGAGGTGGTCGATCATCGCGGCGAGCGTGGTCGACTTGCCGGTCCCGGTGGAACCGGTGACGAGAATCATGCCCTGGTGAAAGTCGCAGAGTTTCGTGACGATCGGAGGCAGCGCGAGCTTCTCCAGGGAGGGGACGTCCTGCGGGATGGCGCGGAAGGTGGCGCCCATGCCCGTTTCCTTGCGGTAGATATTGACGCGGAACCGGCCGCCTTCGGCGGACACGTAGGAGAAGTCCAGGTCCTGCCCCTTGGCCAGAACTTCCTGCTGAGAACGGGTGAGAATCTCGGTGACGTACCCTTCGAGCTCGCCCGGGCGCAGATCACGGAATTTGATGGGGAGGAGGTCCCCATGCATCCGGAGCATCGGCGGTACACCGACGGCCAAATGGACGTCAGAGCAGCCTTGCTGCGTACCCAGCTTCAAAAACGCGTCTATACGCGCCAAAGCGCACACCCTCTCATTGCGATTGAGATGTTTTGCCCGGTGCGGGCTGTGGAATCAACCAGCCGGCCCCAAATATTTGACGTAACGCACGCACCGGCACCGCGCAGCCGGCAAAAACGGCCCACGACCGGCTTACAAGAAGCGTTCCAGGGCCGCGCGGAGCTCTTCCATGGACTGGTGGCGCTTCGACTTATCCACAGACATCGCTTTGACCACGAGGTCGGACAATCCCTGCGGTAGGGCGGGGTTGATCTCACGCGGTACCCGCGCCTTACCCTGGACGTGCTGATACATCACCGACATGTGGTCGCCGCGCGAGTACGGCGGTACACCCGTGACCATCTCGTAGATGATGACACCGAGCGCGTAGATGTCAGCGCGCTCATCGACCTTCTTACCGAGAATCTGCTCGGGCGCCATGTACTTCGGTGAGCCGATGACGTAACCCGTCTTCGTCAGCTGCGTATCACCTTCGCGATGCGCGGCGGCCACACCGAAGTCCACGATCTTCAGCAGTCCTTCCTGGTTGATCAGGACGTTCGCGGGCTTGAGGTCCCGGTGCACGATACCGACATGGTGAGCGACGGTCATGCCGTTGCACATGTCGATACCAAACTGAATCGCGCGCCGCAGCTCGATCGGCTTCTCGTTGACGATCTCGCTGCCCAACGTATGCGAGGGGAAGTACTCCATGGAGATGGCGTAGTTGCCCTGCATGTACAGGAAGTCATAAATGCGGATGACGTTCTTGTGCGTGATCTTGCGCGAGTAACGCAACTCGTGGACGAAGCGCTTCATCACTTCTTCGTCGCTCGACACGTTCGGGTTCAAGAACTTCAGGATCAGCCGCTCGTCGACGACCGTATCCTCCATCAACAGCACGGTGCCAAACGCGCCGCGGCCGATACGGTCGATGTACTTGTAGCGGCCTTCGATCACATCGCCCGCCTTCAGCGCGCCGATATCCAACCTCGCCACTTCCGCCTGTTTGGCCGCGGCCGCAACGGCAGTCTCGGACATCAACATCGTCTTGCCCTGTTCCACGGGCGGCAGAGGCGGACGCATTGTCGGTGGAGGCGTGGCAGCAGCGTGATGCGTGCCACCGGTTCCGGTGAGAGGCAGCGACGTACCAGACGGCGATGTACCGATACGGTTATCCAGTTCAGCCATGGCGGACGCTGCCATGCGCGCAATAGTTTGATCAGCCGACCCTGCCTGGTTCTGCAGTTCTGCGCGCAAGACATCCACTCGCCGTTCATCCACCAGCTTCGCGAGTGCCTGGATCGCTTCGATGCGCACCTCGCGCTCGGAGCCCGAGACCAGCGGCATCAACGTATCGACAAACTTCGTGTCACCCAGCTTCCCGATCGCACGCACCACAATGGGCATGGCCTTCGAGTTGCCCGAATGCAGCATTTCAGCCAGTCGGGGTAACGCACGCTTGCTGCCGATTTCAGCAAGGGCGTCCACCGCACGCTCACTCACCCACCAATCACTGTCATGGGTGGCGGCAATCAGAGAGTCGACGGCCCGCTCGTCCTTCGTCTGGTTGAGAATCTCAATGGCAGCGCGTCGAATGTCATCGTCCTTGTCACGAACGAGCTGCAGCACAGCCTCGATGACACGGGGTCCGCCGATCTTGCCGAGCGCATCCGCCGCGCGGCTGCGCACCCACCAGTCACTGTCCTTCAACGCCTCGAGCAGGTACTTGACCGACTTGGCATTGCCGACCTCGTTGAGAACCTCCACGGCGGCGCGTCGGGCGTTCTCGTTCTCATCCTTCAGAATCTCGATCAGATAACGAATCGTGTCGGGATGGTTGGCCTTGATGACGACATCAATGGCCTTGTTCTGAACGTCGATCTCCGGGTCCTTGAGCAACGCACAGATCCGCTCAATGTCGATCGGACCGTCCATTCGCTGGAGCGCTGAAAGCGTGGCACCCCGAATGAGTTTGTTCTGGTCTCGCAACTGCGTCTGCAGCGCGGTCTGGACTTCCGGCGTATTGAACCGCGCGAGCAGGTTGATGATATGGACGCGTGCAATCGGGTCCTTGCCCCCGATGCGTCCGACCAGCTCTGGCACAGCGCTCGCGTCCGCGATCTCGCCGATGATCCGGAAAAGCGCCGCCTTCTCGTTGGGCTCCTGCTGATACGCCGTGTTCAGCAGTTCGCGTACCCCGAAGCGGCTCTTCTGCGCCATGATCACTTCGAGAATCGCGGGTTTCGAAATGCCCGGCGTGTTCAACGCTTCAATCAGGAGGTGCGGGGGATAATTGCGATTACTGGTCAGGGCCCAGGAAATGCCGGCAATGACCTTCGCACTGCCCTCGATCAGGCCGCGGATGAACTGGGGAAAGGTTTTCTGGCTGACCAGGCCGGCCAGCACTTCGACAAAAGCGATGGTCGCCGTCTTGCTCGCTTCCGGCAGGGCGGCAAAAACCGGTTCGATGGCGCCGGGTCCCAGGTCCTTCAGGCGTGCCACGGCCTTCTGCAGGGCGGGACTGGACTGGTCGGTGGCTGACCGGATCTCCGTGATCAGCCGGTCGGCGCGCAAGTTCGTGAAAAAGCTCATTCAGCCTTTGAGGTCCGGGGCGTTCCCGCGCGTAGGCGCTTCCTGGGTCGCGGTGCGACGCGCGATTATGCCACAGCCTCGGCTGAGGTCAGGGGTACCCGCAGGACTCTTGCCGAGCGCGCGCTCGTCGCAGCCACTACAATCCAAGCCCTTTAACCCTCCCGGTTTTCAACATGGCCGATGATCCCACTCTAAACGGTTTGCGCGCTGCTTTGGATGCGTATCTGGATCCCTATCTAGGGGAGACCCTCGGGGCAACGCAAGCCGTGCAGGAGCTGAAGGCTACGGACGCTGGCGCTTCCGTGCGCATTCGGCTGGGTTTTCCCGTAGGAGGCTATCACGATGAGCTGGCATCCGGTCTGAAGGCCCATCTGGCCAAGGCCGGGATCAACACGCCGCTGACGATCGAGCTGATGGCTGAGATCCGCTCCCACGCAGTGCAGAGAAATCTAAAGCCCATTGAACAGATCAAAAACGTCGTGGCCGTTGCCTCGGGCAAAGGTGGCGTCGGTAAGTCGACCGTGGCAGTGAACCTGGCGCTTGCGTGGGCCGCCCAGGGCGCCCGTGTCGGCCTTCTGGATGCGGATATCTATGGTCCGAGCCAGCCGCTCATGCTTGGCCTGGAAGGGCAGAAGCCGTCGACGCCGGACGGGAAGCACCTCCAGCCACTCTCCGCGCACGGTGTGGTGGCTATGTCCATCGGCTTCCTCCTCACCGACCAGGACCAGGCAATGATCTGGCGTGGTCCCATGGTCACGCAGGCGCTGACGCAACTCCTGTCCGAAACCCACTGGGGCGCGCTCGACTACCTGGTCGTCGACATGCCCCCCGGTACAGGGGACATACAACTGACTCTCGCACAGCGTGTCCCCGTGGCGGGCGCCGTGATCGTGACGACGCCGCAGGACATCGCCCTCGCCGATGCGCGCAAGGGTCTCAAGATGTTCGAGAAGGTCAACGTGCCTGTGCTGGGCATCGTCGAGAACATGAGCATCCACATTTGTTCGAACTGTGGTCACGCCGAGCACATATTTGGTGCTGGCGGTGGCGCGCGGATGGCTGAACAGTACGGCGTACCGTTGCTGGGCGAGCTGCCACTGGATGCGCATATTCGCGAGGAAGCAGATGGCGGTCGTCCAACCGTCGTAGCCGCCCCGGACACGCCGCGCGCAAAGGCGTACTTCGAGACAGCCCGCCGCACGGCTGCGGTGTTGTCACGCCGTGCGCGCGACCGCAGTGCTCTGTTCCCCAAGATCGTCGTCGAAGAAAGTTGAGATGGAAGCTCCGTACACAGGAATTCTCCCGTATCAGGCCATCCGGGAGATGTTGAGCAACGGCGAGATCAAATCACTGCTGGTGCCCATCGAGCCGGATCAGCTCCAGCCGGCCAGCATCGATCTGCGCCTGGGCGACTACGCCTATCCCGTAGATACGAGCTTTCTGCCCGGCCGCGGTGTCCGCGTGCTGGAGAAAATGCAACAACTCGATGAGGACTTCGACCGGTTCAAGATCGACATCCGCGGCGGCGCGGTGTTGGAACGGGGGCGCGTGTATGTCGTGCCCCTGTTGGAAAGCATCGAGTTGAAGAATGACGTCGCGGCATTTGCCAACCCCAAAAGCTCCACCGGGCGCCTCGACATACTCACCCGGCTGATTGCCGACCAGGCCACGCACTTCGACGAGGTCGAAGACGGTTATGAAGGGCAGTTGTATATTGAAATCGCCCCGCGCAGCTTCAGTGTCGTGGTCAAGACAGGCACCCGGCTGAACCAACTGCGTTTCCGCCGCCGCACGGGCATGACACCCCGGCAGATCTCGTCCTCCGAATGGCAACAGTTGCTGGGAGACGGGCACATCGTGGACACACCCGAGCAGTTGGGATTGAGCGGCAAGCCGGGGATGTTGCCTTTCACGGTGGATCTGAAGGGCAACGGCGGTTTGATCGGGTGGCGGGCCAAGCAGAATACGCGGCGCATCGATCTCGAGCGGCGCGACTATGATCCGCTGGACTTCTGGGAGCCGATGCAATTCCACAAGGAAGCCGCGCTCAC
>Ga0268264_10001315_pt1 | contig 23413 bp, 14 predicted proteins | sample KBSSwiS32_FD_190357 | JGI IMG/M metagenome (GOLD analysis project Ga0268264, IMG submission 190357) | Switchgrass rhizosphere microbial communities from Kellogg Biological Station, Michigan, USA - KBS Switchgrass S3-2 (SPAdes) (version 2) | ecosystem: Host-associated > Plants > Roots >...
GGCGGCATGGGAAACCTGGCATGTACCGACGTATCGAGATGGAGCTTGGACGCCTGCAGCTTGAACAGCGTCTCCCTGAACAAGAGGTTGGTCCGGAGGGTGAGCAGCCGGTTCTCCTCCACATAGTTCTTCCTTATCCAGTAGGCCTGGAAAAGCACGATCGCCGCGATCGTCACTACCATCAATAATATGGATACCCTACGCTTATTCATCTAATTGCCAAATTTATGGAAAAGGTTTGCCGGCGTATTAAAACATTAACCTTAATTAACATTAAACCAATAGCGCTTAACCTGCCTTGCGCCGCGCCTCAGATAGATTTGTAGCTAAATCGACAATGTATGCTCCTGCAAAAACAAATGCTGCTGACAATCATGATCATCGCTGCCCTTCCCACCGTCTACGCCCAGGTCAGGGAAGGCCGGATAGTCTATAAAAGAAAAATAAATGTTCATCGCCGCATGGAAGATGAGAACATGAAAAGGATGATGCCCGAATTCGACAGCGCCCGATCCGAGTTGCTGTTCTCCGCCGACCAGTCGCTTTACCGCAATATAAAGGAGGCCGAAGACATCCGTGACCAGGCAGGGCAGGACCAGGACGCACCGGTCGTACACATGAAATTTGGGGGAGGCGACGATCAGACCTATAAAAATTATACATCGGAAAAAATGACACAACAGCGGGAGCTCGGTCCAAAAAAATACATCATCGAAGACAGCTTCCCTCATTATACCTGGAAAATGGAGTCCGACACGCAGACCATCCACGGATACCTCTGTAAAAAAGCTACCACAAAAGGACGCCAGGGCAATGCCGTTACAGCCTGGTATACGGAAGATATACAGTGCCCCTCCGGACCGGAAGATTACGGGGGCCTTCCCGGACTCATCCTCCGGCTCGATATAAATGATGGGGAAGTGGTCTTCTCCGCCGACGACATCTCCACAAAAGGCCTGGACAAAGGACTCGTCCATGCTCCCACCGACGGCAAAAAGATCACCCGCGATGCCTTCCGCAAAATGCTTAAAGAACAGTTCGGACCCGGCGCCGGTGGAGGCCAGCCGGTGATCAGGGTGATGATACGGAATTAGCGCTGCCAACGCTCACTCCGTGCGCAGGCTTTCCACCGGGTTGGCAACCGCCGCCTTCAATGCCTGGAAGCTCACCGTCAGCAGGGCAATGACGATGGTCGACACCCCCGCCAGCGCAAATACCCACCAGGACATGGTCGTCCGGTAGGCAAAATCCTGTAACCACTGATGCATAAAATACCAGGAGATGGGCGCCGCAATGACAAAGGCGATCAGCACCAGGATCACAAAATCCCGGTTGAGCATGACGGTAATATCCGTTACGCTTGCCCCCAGCACCTTGCGAATGCCTATCTCCTTGGTCCTTTTTTGTGCCGTAAATAACCCTAGCCCAAAAAGACCCATACAGGAGATAAAAATGGTGATACCCATCGCCACATTGATAAGCCAGGCCGTATTTTCTTCCTGGCCATATAGCCAGGTGATGGATTCATTCAAAAAACTGTATTGAAAACCATCATTGGGGAATACCTTCTTCCATTCCTGCTCCATCCCGGCCAGCAGGGTCTTTACCTCCTTCGTATTCTTTTCCGACGCCGTCAATCGTATGGCCACACTGTGCTTGTAATCCGGCATATTCCCAATCGCCGCCGGCTCTATCGCATCGTGAAAGGACCCTTGATAAAAATCCGCGACAACCCCAACGATGGGATAGACCTGATCCCCGTTCGGCCCCTTCCATTCTACTTGTTTGCCTATTGCCTCCTGTGGACTCCGGCATCCCAGCGCCCTGGTAAATGTCTCATTGACGACGAACTCCTTCAGGCTGTCACTGTGCAACAGGTTCCGGCCGGCTATGAGCTTCATCTTATAAAAAGGAATATACTCCTCGTCCCCCACTTCTGTCACCGAGTTCACATTCACCTCTCTTTTCCCGTCCTTATACGTAAGGGTGTTACCCATCTTGGCAAACCCCATGGGAGCATTCCCCTGCAGCAGCACCCTGTCGATGCCTTTCAGCTTTTGAATATTCGCGGCAAACACCCGCAGCTTCCCCTGCCTGTCACCCCACTTATTGATAGTAATGATCCCATCGGTGCTAAATCCCTTATCGGTATCCTGCATAAAATTTACCTGCTTCCCGATGACCATCGCCGCCACGATAAACACGAGCGATACGGTGAACTGGAATACGATCAGCGCTTTCCGCAATCCGATCTTTTCGGTGCCCTTGTGCAGCGTCACCCCTTTCAGGGTCAATACAGGCAGATAGGAGGAGAGCAGCCTCGCGGGATAAAGGCCGGCCAGGACGGTAGTCACTATGGTAATAGTCAGCAAAAATACCAACACATGTGGCTGTAAAAAATGAAATCGCACGCCGGGAGGTACATAATCCTTGAATGCATGCAGCACCGGCTCTACCAGAAGCACAGACAGCAGCACCGCAAAAAGAGTTACCACCAGGGTCTCTATCAGGAATTGGAAGATGATATGTTTCCGCCGGCTGCCCAGCACTTTGCGAACACCTACTTCTCTTGCCCGTTGAAGGGACTGGGCCGTCGACAAATTGATAAAGTTCATCACCGCCAGCACCAGGATGAACACGGCTACACCCATCAGCATATACAAAGTAGGCAGATACGGTTTACGAAAATCATCCCCGTCATCCCCGCGATGGAACTCCATGGCAAAATGAATATCAGTTATGGGTTGGAGCCTCAATGTTATTTTTGGCCCCGGATCTTCCTGGTGTATATGCTCACTTAAATAGGCATTCATACGGGCATTCACGACCTCCGGCTTTGTTCCCATCGCCAGTTTGACAAAGACCATGGAAGAATGGGGCCGCAGACTGTTCCAGTCCTCGGTTGGGATACGGCCCTTCAAAAAGCTGCGGGTGGCCGTCCCGATGGAAATAAAATCCGTATATCCAAAATCCGTATGACGCACCCAGTCCTTTACCACGCCGCCTACCGTCACCGGTAGGGAATCATCGTAGATCACGGTCCTGCCGATGACCTTATCCAAAGGAATATTTCCAAAATACATTCGAGCCCTCTTCTCGGACAACACCACTTTAAACGGTTCACTCAGCACTTCAGGGCGGCCGGCCAGCCACTCGTATTGAAATATCCTGAAATATTGAGGGTTCGTAATGATCGTGGACGCCGTCCAGGAGTCGGCGATCCTGTTATCAAATCGTTTAGGAGGATTCTTCCCATCCGGGATGCTCACCCCCGCGCCGAAGTCGTAAAAAGCCGCCTTCGCCTCGAAGCCGGGTATCTCGGTCTCGAGTCCGCCCATATCGCTGAGCAGGGAATTCGCAAACATGGTGTTACCGTCGGGCGCCTTTGCCTCCCCAACGATCCGGTAGATCCTGTCCCCACCCGGATGATCCCTGTCGAAGCTGAACTCAAAATTGGTGATCAGGTAGATCACCATACAGGCGCAGATGCCAAGCGCCAGTCCGATAACATTGATGGTGGTGTAGATCTTATGCCGGGTGATATTACGCCAGGCAATCGTAAAGTAGTTCCTTAGCATGATAGTTGGCCTCCTGCCCCGGAACACCGCGAATAAAATGCCGGAACGCCGACTATCTGTAAATCAGTTCGATAGTTGCGCCCACGCCCACCGGCCTGTCCGCTATCGTTACACCCGATGTCCACTGCCGGGCGCAAACGTCCCCCCGGGCGCTCGCACAAACCTGGACCTCATCGCATGATCTTTATATCCGGCCCCCTTCTTTCCGCCCCGCCTTTTACCGCTCTTCCGGCAAATCTGTTGATGCTATACGTAAAGCTCAGGAGCCAATACCGGTTCAATACCTGGTAGGACATATCATCGATGTAGTTCTGGCTGGTGTTCCGTGAAAAGCCGGTATTCTGGCGCAGCATATCGAACACCTGCAGACGCAACAGCCCCCGCCTGTTCTTAAAAAGCTGCGACGCCACCCCCGCATTCCAGACAAAGGGACTGCTGTTATAGCCCTCCGGCAGCCCGCTGCGATGGATGTAGTTAAAGTCGCTGGCAAGGCTTAGCCGCTTGGTCAGGTACCAGTTAAGATCCAGGTTATAGGTCTCCGTCCAGTAGTGCTGGTTTTGCCCCGGCAACAGGGAATAACGGGCATCATTGTATTCCACCTTGGCGCCGCCGGAGATATCCAGCGATTCCTTATAAGAGAAATTTACATCCACCCCCTGTCCCAGTGTCCATGTATTCCCATTATTACGGACCCCGTTCACCAGGCTGGCATTATGATCATAGGAGACATCGCTTTTCAGGTTCACCATCGAGCGTATGCTCCGCACCGGGAATTCCCAGGAGATAAATCCATTCGCCTGGTATAATCCATCCAGGTTCAAAGGCTTCGACGTCCTTACGCCTACGCTATCGGCCTCGTCGTCATTAACAATACGATGTCGTATACCGTTGTAGTTCAGCATAGCAAAAAAGCTCGTACGTTGAAAAGGGTCAAAGGAAATATAGTTCAGCCGGAGAGAATGATAATACTCCTGTTGCAGTCCCGGATTGCCCGCCTTTATATTCAAAGGGTCCGAGTTGTCCGGCACAGGCTGCAGCTGCGACAGGCTGGGCTGATTCGTATAGGTGATATACTGCATACGCAGGTTGCTGTATTTGGAAAAATCATACTGGAACAGGGCATTGGGCAGCAGGTTGTTAAAGGTCTGCCGCAGCAGGCTGTCCTTGCTTATATACCCAAATACGTTTGTTGATGTCACCTGCTGGAGAGTAGCGCCCAGCGTAAAATTGAATTTCTCCCGTTGATGCAGAAAAGCCAGCCCTTCCCGGTGATAGGTGAACGTATTCCGAAGATCATTTGTCTGCTGCTGATTGAGCAGGGAGTATTTTCCCGTAGCATCCGCATCAAAAGTTTGCTTGCCCGTCTCGCTATGACTTTGATAAAAGTTGTAGCTCATTTCCAATAGTGATCTTTTTGAGAACGGCTCTGTATAGTTGACCACTGCCCCATAACTGTTCCCGTGTGTCGGGTTATTATACAATTGATTTAACGTATCGGCTCCGCCTTGGCGGAAATGATTGACGGAATAATTGTTCCCTCCGCCGGTACCTTTATTCAACCCAAAGGTGAGATTTACAGACAGCGTCCTTCCTTTCAGGGCGAATCGATGACGAAGCAGGGCGCTATTGTTCCAGCTGTATCCATCCATATGCGCCATGGAATGGGAGGTGCTCGTATTCAGCAGGGCATTGCTTGCCCTGTCCCGGGAGCTGTCGACAGCGGTAGATGAGCTGCTGCTCCGCTGCCAGGTGAACCCACTAGTGATCTTCATCGAATTGAAGCTATCCAGACGGGCGTCGGAAAGGAAGTTGATCCGCTGATTCTCATTGTGCCTGTCCGTCGCCCCCGTATGATCCTGGTTATAGGAATTGTCGGGAGAAAGATATTGTTTGGCGTCCTTTTGCCGGATACGGTCATCCGCCTGATTGAAAAAATAGCTGCCGCCAATATCCATGCGGCCCCGGAAGTTGTCGGAAAAGTTCACACCACCCGCCTTGGTGGTGGTAATGGCCTGGCTGCCCGTCGAGAGACCATCAATTGGAACGCTGGAATTATTTCCGCCCAGCGTTATCTTTCCGCCGCCGCTGCTTCCGATACCGCCATTGTTAAAACCCATCACGTCCTGGAAGGAAAAGCCTTGTTTGTTCGTGTTATTCCACATTCCCAGGGTAGAGAGCTGCTGATTGTTCTTAAACTGGTTCAGGTTGAACTTGGATTCATATCGCCCATCGCTCATCGCCGGAAAGCCGGTCCCGCCATCGCCTTCGTTGCTCCCGCCCTTCCCCCCCGCGTCCCTTCCTCCTCCTGCCGTCAGCCGGCCAAATATCCCATGCTTCCGGTCTTTTTTGATGGTCAGATTGATCGTTCGCTGGCTGTTGCCGTCATCAAATCCTGTGAATTCACTTTGGTCGGATTTTTTGTCAAAAACCTGGACCTTGTCCACCGCATCCGCCGGCAGGTTCTTGGAGGCTATCTTGGGATCATTGCCAAAAAACTCCTTTCCATCCACCAGCACTTTTTTCACCTCCTGCCCATTCGCCTTTATATTCCCGTTCTTATCCACCTGCACGCCGGGCAGCTTTTTCAACAGGTCCTCGACGACAGCATCCGGCTTGGTGCGAAAAGAGCCCGCGTTGAATTCAATGGTATCATGCCGGATAGACACCGGTGGAGCCTCCTGCTGCACGGTCACGGCCTCCAATGTGCTGCTCTTATCCGTTAGGATTATCTCCCCCAGGTCCACCGCCTTTAGCAGGTCGGTAATGACAAAATTGCGGCTTACGGACCCATAGCCTATATGCGACACCAATAGCCGGTAAGTCCCATTGCTCAGCCTGGACAGCACAAAGGCGCCGGAAGCATTGCTTCGGGCAAAGTTGACCAGCGACGAGTCCCGCGCATTCAATATGGTTAATGTCGCATCGGACACAGGTATATGGGCGGCCGTATCTTTCAGCCTGCCCCTTACGCTGCCGTCGGCCTGGGCCAATGCCTGCAGACTTGCCAAAGAGAAAAATAAGAGGAGAGTAAAATTTATTTTCATCGCCAGTGGTTGATATCCGGAACGAACCTCCGGTCCGTTCCAGTTGGCAACGAAAATAGTTGTCCTCTCAGTTAACTAGGTTTGATATAAGGTTAATGAAGGTTAAATTCCGGAAGTCGGGTTCTCCGGTCAATGTACCCCGCATCAATTCACCGTCACCGCGCCCTGGACATCATCCGGATTGTCACGGTCATTCACGCTCACCATTATCCTCCACTTATTGCCCACCTGATGGAGCGAAAGCCCCACCTTCAGCCGCTTCATATCCCCTACGCCGGGTAAAAGCGAGAACACGACACGCGTACATTTCTTCGCCTCATCGGGAGTTTCGTACACGCCGCTGAGAATAAAAGTCTTTTGCGCGCTGGTGGTAACAATGCTATTGCTGAGCTGGTTATAGATCTGTTGAAATCTGTCCCTGGCCGCTGTAAAGCTTTCTGAATCCAGGACGATACAGTTCCAGGCGTAGCCTTCGTTGGATGTCGTTCCCTGCCCGCCCGTGAGCACTACAATACAGGATGGACTGCCGGGCAATTGCAGTGTAGATCTATATTCAGCCGTCTGATGCTCCTGGCTGATCAATTCACCTTTGATATTACGAAAATGGTTGGGGTAATCCTGGATGACTTTTTCAAGTATGGATTGGGTCTTGTTGGAAAAAACCCCCTGCGCCGCCAGTGTCGCCGAAAGCAACACAAGCGCCATCGTGAGAATTGTGTTTCTCATAGAAAAGGATTTTGAACAAGGTACAAACTATCTAACCCCGCCGCAATAGGAAATTTACGTGGCTTAACAATGCATTGTGGATAAATTGTACAATAAATGCGTATATTGTGCGTTATATACTGTTATACCCTGATTAACTACATTAAAAACAAACCTATACCCATGCCCAAATCCAATATGTCTTTTGACACACGCAACGCAAAGATTTACAAGGACATATATCGTCCTTCGTCTAATTTGACCCGGTTTTTTCGGACTATTTTGTCCGTCATTCTCATAGGTCAGTCGCCTGTGACGCATACGGATCACCATTATAGGAGAAAATAAAGTCTTAAACAAAAAACCCGCCATTCGGCGGGTTTTTTGTTTTTAGAGGTGTCTTCAGATAAAAATAGCCCCCTAAAAATATCTAATGATGGGCCATCGGCCAGGTCGTCTGTGACGACCTTTGTCAGGGCGGCCCGTCCGCTTACTCTAACGGCCCCCCTTTAAAACCACCACCTCCACCATCATGGAATCCGCCTCCCGGACGGGGACCCCGGAAGAACCCGGGCATCCGGCGCTGATTGCTGCCGGCGAAATTATTCAGGTTATACGTAAAGGTCAGCATGGCATATCTGGTCAGCACATTGTTCCTGTTATACGTTACCTGCCCCAGGTTACTGACCGTCTTGCTCACAGATACATTCTGGTTCAACAGGTCAAAGACCGTGAGACGTATCTCCCCATTCTTCTTCTTAAACAGTTGCTTGGCTATGCTGGGGTTCAGCAATGGGACGCTGGCATTATACCCGCTGGAATGCGTATTGGTATACGTATAGTCGAAGGTAGTGGCGATAAGCCAGCCATTGTTCGTATAGGCTGTTATCTCCGCGGAAAGCACTTCCGAGAATGAATTCAGATTGCCCGTATTAGCCGTTGTGGAAGAGCCCTTGGTATTCAGCGGCGCCGTCTTGCGGGCAATATTATACGTAGTGGAAGAGCTGAAATTCATATCAAAGTTCTTCTTGATATTCGTCGTCCAGCTGATGGTCTCCGTCATGCTGGTGTTGTGCACAAAAATATGCTTATAGAACCCATCCAGTGCCGATAAAGAGTCTGCCGCCTGCAGGGACTGGCTTTGCGAGTAGTTCACATTCGTAATAAAATTCAGGTTGGACTTCGGTTTCTTGATGGGGAATCCGTAATTGAAATATCCGGATACATTCCAGGTGCCGTTGAGGTTCCTGTATGTAGTGGTCTGTCCGCCCTTGTCATTGTACCAGAACAGGGACTGGATATCGTGTACGGTCGTGCTGGCATTCACCGTGGCAAAGATCACCCGCTGGCTGCCGGGGTCGAAATTGGTATACAGCACCCGCAGGCTGTGTGTGAACTGGGGACGAAGGTCCGGATTACCCACCGTATAGCTGATCTGGTCCGAAGTGGTGGTCAGCGGCTGCAGCTGCGAGGCGGTAGGCTGTCCCGTCCTGCCGGAATAGAATGCCCTCAGGTGGGAAGTTCGGGACCACAGATACTGAAAGTTCACCGTGGGCGTAAGGTTTACATAGTTGCGCGCCACCGTGATACCCTTGGTGGTGTTGTCGCTGTTGTAGCTGGTGAACTGTAAGCCCGATCCCGCCGAAAGATTGAACTTTTGGTTTTGTATACGCCAGTTCAGGGTGAATCTGTCGGAGTTGGAGACGAACTTATACGAATTGGTGAACAGGCTGTCCAGACGGCTGTACCCCTGGGCCGAATCCGTAAAATCATAGGTATTGTTCCGCGTCGTATTGTTCGTGTAGCTGTGATTATAATTCAATTCCAGGATCTGGTTCTTGGCTATCGGCTCCGTATAGGACAGGGTGGGGCTGAGTGTAGTGCCGTGATACGAATTGGTAAAATACTGATTCAACGTATCTATCCCCCCGCTCTTGGGAAAACTATTGATGGAATAATTATAGCCCGTACCGTCATTGACATTGGACGTAATATTCAAATCCAGCGATATGGTCCTGAACTGTTTTTTGAACTTGTGCCGAAGCTGCAGATTGGTTCCGTTGATATTAAACCCATTGGTAATGCTGTTCGAATGGGAGTTCGTGTTGTTGATCACGGAGCCATAGTTGTCTACCGTATAGCTGGAAGAGGAGGCGTTCGGGTTGCTGTGCTGGAACGTTACATTGGGGCGGAAGACCAGCGAATTGTTGCTGTCAAGTTTCGATTCCAGGTTGGCAAAGATTCGGTGGTTCTGGCTTCTCGATATGCTGTAACTATTGCCGGCGCTGGTCTGGACCGTATCCCCATCGATGGGCTTGATAATGCTGTCCTGTGTGAAGGTCGAAACATGCTGTTGATTATAGAAATAGCTCGTCGTAAGGTCGGTCTTGCCAAACGTATTCTTGTAATTGGCCCCGCCTGCCCATACCGTAGTAATGCCGGAAGCAGAGGACCCGCCACCCCCGCCGCCGCCGCCTCCAAACCCATTCCTGCGTCCGCCGCCGTTGCCGAAGATGTCGGCTTGTGAGAAATTCTGCTTATTGATATCATTGGCCTGCCCCAGCACCGAGATCTGCTGTTCCCCGTCAAATCGGTGGAGGTTCAACATCTCGTCATAGTTCTCATTGGTGCCCGCGCCGCCCACGAACTTTCCGAAATATCCCTGTCTCTTATCCTTCTTTGTGACAATATTGATAGTCTTTACCCGATTGCCATCGTCAAAGCCGGTGAACTTGCTCTGATCGCTGAGGTCGTCGAATACCTGTATCTTGTCGATGATGTCCGGTGGCAGATTGCGCGTCGCCATTTTAGGGTCATCACTAAAGAATCGTTTTCCATTGACCAGCACCCGCTGCACGGTCTCTCCCTGCGCCGTTACATTCCCGCTCTTATCTACTTGTATACCGGGCATCTTCTTCAACAGGTCTTCGGCTACCGCATTGGGTTTGGTAGCAAACATACCCGCGTTGTATTCCACTGTATCCTTCTTTATCGATATCGGCGGACGTTGCACCACCACCGCCGTCATCATATCGCTATTCCGCTGCATATGAAGGATCCCCAGGTCGAAATCCCTGGTAGCTGCATTGACTGTAATGGTCCGGCGGATAGGCAAATACCCTTCATAGGAGATTTCCAGGTGATAGGTGCCCGAGTCGAGACTCTTGAATTGAAAGGTTCCTTTTTTATCTGTAATGATGAAGTCCGTGTCTGTCGAGTCGCCTTTGTCCGGGGTCAACGCTACGGTGGCATTGCTCAGGAGCTGCGTCCCACCGACAGTATCCACGAGGGAACCCTTCAGGGAGCCTTTAATCTTTCCCTGCGCGAAAGAATTTGTTACAAGAAAACACAAAATTGTAGTACCCAGTAGTATATACTTTCTCATTTCCGTTCTGTTTGAGTTTGCCAAAGGTCTGTTCAGCGTGGTGCTTTCTCATGGACTGCTAAATTAATACCGGGTTTACGCCCATCCTATTCGGGATATATCAATGGCAAAATAGGGTGCCGGTAGGGTCACTTGGGTTCGCGCCTCCGGGTTTTTATCGGTGAATGTACCCTGCGTCGCTCACCCCGCTTATAATGGGCCTTCGGCCGGACAGACCGGGTCTGTCCCTGGTCGCGCCTCCGGGTTTTTATCGGTGAATGTACCCTGCGTCGCTCACCCCGCTTATAATGGGCCTTCGGCCGGACAGACCGGGTCTGTCCCTGGTCGCGCCTCCGGGTTTTTATCGGTGAATGTACCCTGCGTCGCTCACCCCGCTTATAATGGGCCTTCGGCCGGACAGACCGGGTCTGTCCCTGGTCGCGCCTCCGGGTTTTTATCGGTGAAATGTATCCTCCAGCGCGACCCGCGCTAATAACTGGCCTTTGGCCGGGCAGACGGGGTCTGGCCCAGGCCGGCACCTTCGAATTTTTACCGGTGAATTTTAATGTGGCTTTAATGTGTCATTTTCACCCACTTATGAGAACAGGTATTCCACATCCGCTTTGGTAAGGCTCTTCACAAAGCCATCATCATCAGCGATGAGGTCCTTGGCCAGGATACGCTTCTTTTCCTGTAGCTGCAGGATCTTATCCTCGATGGTGTCTTTACAGATCATGCGATAGGCGAAGATATTCTTGGTCTGGCCGATACGATGTGTCCGGTCGATGGCCTGTTGTTCCACAGCAGGATTCCACCATGGGTCGACGATATATACATAGTCGGCAGCCGTAAGGTTAAGACCCACGCCGCCGGCCTTGAGGGAGATTAGGAATACCCGGCAGCTGTCATCCGTCTGGAAACTTTGTATCGCCCGTTCCCGTTCGATGGCCGACGTGCTGCCGTCAAAATATTCGAATTTGACGTCCAGTTCCTTCAGCCTTTCCCGTATCAGGGCCAGCATACCGAGGAATTGGGAAAAGATCAGCGCCTTATGATCGCCAATATTCTCCGTGATCTCCCGGGCCAGCTCGTCCAGCTTGATGGAATGGTTGGGGTAGCGGTCCGTCTCGTTCAGGATAGCCGGAGAATCACAGATCTGGCGCAGCTTCATCAGACCTTGCAGGATAGTGAGCTGGCTGCGCTGTATACCCTGGGTCTCGATAGTGCCCAGGATCTTATCCCTATAATCATTTCTATAGGCGTCATATACCTTGCGTTGTTCATCTTCCATCTCGCAGAAGAGAATGGTCTCCGTCTTTTCGGGAAGGTCTTTCGCCACCTGTTCCTTGGTCCTCCGCAGGATAAAGGGATAAAGCAGCTTGCGCAGATGGTCTTTCCTATCCTGCTCCCCAAACTTGTCGATGGGTACCGCAAACTCCTGGCGGAAGAATTCGATGCTGCCCAGCATCCCCGGGTTGAGGAAGTTCATCTGGGCAAATATGTCGAAAGTATTGTTCTGTAACGGTGTACCGCTCATACACAGCCGGTTCTTAGCGTGCAGCAGACAGGCCGCCTTCGTCACCTTACTGCTGGGGTTCTTGATAGCCTGGGATTCATCCAGCACGGCATAGTCGAAGGCGATCTCCAGCAGCAGCTTGATATCGCTGCGCAAGGTCCCATAGGTGGTGATGATAACATTGTACTGGCTCAATGCCTGCTTGTTGCGCGTCCTGTCACCGCCGTGATGAATATGATAGGTCAGGCTCGGCGTAAATTTCTTTATTTCATTCTCCCAGTTGAACATCAGCGTAGTGGGACATACCACCAGCGCGCTGAGACGTCCATTGGCGTCTCTAAAATGCTGCAAAAAGGACAGGGCCTGAATCGTCTTACCAAGACCCATATCGTCGGCCAGGATCCCGCCCCAGGCGACTTCCTGCAGGTAATTCAGCCAGTGGAACCCATGCACCTGGTATGGTCGGAGTATCGGCTCCAGGTGCGCCGGCGCAGGAATTTCCTTGATCCGGTTGAACTCTCTCAGCTGCTCGTATTTCTCTTCCAGCCGGATGATCAGCTCTTCTTCATTACGATTGTCATAAAGCTCGTCGATGACGCTCATATGATACTTGGACAGTCGGAGCTGATTACGCTGGCCTTCGCCCACCCTGAACAAAAGAGAATATTTCTTTATCCACTCTTCCGGTAGTACGCCTAAGGTTCCGTCATCCAGGGGCACGAACTGCTGACGGTTGGCTAACGCTTTCTTCACGTCCGCGATCGTCACCTTCTGATCCCCGAATACGATATCCACCCTGGCGTCAAACCAGTCGGTATTGCTGCTGATATGGATCTTTGTCTGTGGCTTGGCTGTATTGAACCGGAAATTCTTCAATGCCTCGAAACCATACACAGGCACTTTCATTTCCTCCATGGCGTCCACAAAGAGAAAGAACCAGTTGTTCTTGAGCACATCAGAGCCTTTGAGCGCCAGGGAATGCGCACTCTCCGGATGAAGGAACTGGGAATGGAGAGATTCGAGCTTACGGAAGAATTGCAGCTCGGCCTCCCTGTTGCGATGCACAATAAGCACCTGGCCGCCATCCGGAACGATGATCTCATCCTTTCCACCGGGCCGGGTCTCGAATCCTTTATAGGAGAAGATAGGCTGGAACACCAGGTAGTCGCCTTTCTCCTGTAAAAGCAGCTTTTTTTCCGGCTCGCCATCCTTTATCTCTTTTACCAGCACATTGTCAAAATCCACATGATAATCCCGGGTGAGGGGAAGGATGAACTCCTTCAGCTGTTTTGGCCATTGGTCTGCGTCGACGATCCATTTCTCCTTCCCGGAGAATTTCTCTATCAGGGCTATATCCTCCGGTTTGTTCCAGCAGTATAGATTGTTGTTGTAAAAAAATACCAGGCTGCTCTTACACTCATTTTGAACAAGCTCCACGGGCTGTCCATTGATCTTTACATAACAGGTGAGCTCATATCCATCCTCCGCCAGGGATACGCTAAAGAAAGGAGTGATGTTATCTCCCGAAAGGCCGATAGGTTGAAGATTGGTTGTCTTGAATGGCTTATGGCCGTTGAGAAAGAATATAAAAGGATTGGCGCTTACTTCCGCAAAGAGCTTTTTCAGCTTGGGATGCAGGTATTCCACCATCAGCTTCTTTGTTTCTTCCGGAAGGTCATCCTCTTCATGATGGATGATATTTTCCCAGATGCCGCTGAAAGGGGAGTTGCGATTAAGGTATTTGCTGATCTCCGGTCCCTGCATCTTGCGAAGGAAGGGGATCAGCTGTTTATCGAACTCAGAAAAAGGATCCGTGTTGACAAATTTGGTGAGATCCATCTTCTCCACCTTGCCCGAGTAGGCGGATTGCTCTTCATTGCTTTCTCCCGCTATTGCGTCCAGCGCAAAGCCCGGGAAGCTGCCATGATTGAAATTGAAGACGATACCAAGCCGCTGCGCTACACCACCCAATGTCTTTTCTTCTTCCGTCACCAGGACCGCGGGCTGTTCAGCTTCGGCCGGCTTGGGACGACCCATTGCCAGCGGCGCTACCCGTTTGATAGTCGTATCCAGCACGCGTAAGAAAGGCTTGCCGTCTTTATAGGTAAATTCAAATTTTCCTTTCAGGTCGTCGGAGAGGGAATAACCGTATGCTTCCAGCAATTTGTTCTTTTCCTTATCCCAGTTGCGGATGGAGTCGAAATAATGGGCGCCATGCGTATGCAGCAGCTGCAGGAATACGATCACCTTGGGCAGGCACAATGGATGCGCCGTATCGGGATAGTCGCTGCTGGTATCGAAATTCCTTTCCTCATTCTTCCTCAATACCACATGGTAATCCTTTCCATCCAGCTCGACGGAAGCTTTCACGATCTCGTCCTTGGCATATTCGATCTTTGCCCGTTGTGTGCGGAGATATTTTTCGGCTTCGGACAGTGTCTCCGGGCCGCAAAGGAGCCGGATGCTCTTGAGGTCGATGAACTTCATCTTGAGCACCGTATGCTGCTGGTCATACAATACCTCCTCCGCCTTGAGCATATTCCTGTCAAGGAGTTCCTGCAACTGGATCAGGGCCGCGGCTTCATGACGGCAGATATCGCCAAGGTTATAAGGACAGCTGCAACGGATGGACAGCGTCTTAGGGTCCTTGAACTTCTGCACATATACCTTATAATAGGTAGAATAACTGTCATCCTTTACGCGAAAGGTCACCGACTCGAAGAGCTCGTCATACTCCACCAGCTCGACATACCCAATTGCATGGATCTTTTTTCCCCGGCGAATTACTTCATCGGTACCATTAGTATATACATACTTAATAAGGTGCGGTAATGCCATATTTCTATTTGACAAATTCCCCCTATTCAGCCGGCAGAACGAACCAACGGTTCGTTATCCGAAGGATAGACTTAAATCTTTCCGAAAAACAGGTTATATTTTTCCTCGGCCTGTTTTTCGGACATTAATGGTCCACGACCCCGGTCCGGCAAGGGCAATCTGCAAAACTAAAGGAAAAAAGACGAGTGTAGAAAAGTTTTAGCCAATTATTAATGTTGGGGTAATCTGAAAGCCATCCAAAGTCCCTAAGGACCAATTTTTAATCAAATAAAGGGGGCCGGCCATTCGGAATAGCCCGGCTGGATTTATCTTTACAATACGAGCCGAAACTCATACCGTTAATGTCTGTCCTGGCGGACGAACCGCCCGGGCGGTTCCTGTTGGGTCCTGTAAAACCGATTTTTATGATCCTTCGTATCAAGATCGTTACGCTTACCTTAATCCTGCCCTTCCTGTCCCTGCTCACCTTTGCACAGCGGCTGAAAAAAGCCGATAAGATCACCGAAGCCAACCTGGAAACGCATATACATTTCCTGGCTGATGACAAGCTGGAAGGCCGTCGTACAGGCACATCCGGCGAACAGGCGGCAGGCGACTACATCAGCATCGGCTTCGCCCGATCCGGACTACAACCCAAAGGAGATAACAATGGCTGGAAACAATCCTTTGAAATAGACGAAGGCAAACGCGTCAGCGAGGAAACGCTTTTTTCTATTGACGATAAGTCGTTGATTGTCAATAAGGAGTATTTTCCACTCGCCTTTAGCGCAGTAGGGTCCGTAACAGGCACCCCCGCCATTGCCCTCCAGGAAAAAGGAGACCCCTGGTTCCTCGATCTAAAGGAGCTGCTGGAAACAAACAGGGGCAACCCTCATTTCGACCTGAGCCAGGCCATACGGGACAAGGCAAAAGAGCTGTACAAAAAAGGCGCTACCGCCGTGATCCTGTATAACACCTCCAGAATTGCCGATAATCTCTCCTTTGATCCCAAGGATCACTCGGAGCCGGCTATTTGTCCCGTGTTCTATATCACCCGGGCAGGCCGGAGTAAATACCTGAAGGATGAATCGGCCTCGCTGGATATCAAGCTGAAAGTTTCCTTTACAGAGAAGAAACGCACCGGTCGTAATATCGTTGGCTACCTGGATAATGGGGCGCCTACCACCGTCGTCATTGGAGCTCATTACGATCACCTCGGGTATGGAGAGGATAGCAACGGCCTTTACAGGGGCCCTGAAAGACAGATCTTCAACGGAGCCGATGACAATGCCAGCGGGGTTGCGGCCATCATCGAGCTGGCCCGTTTGCTAAAGTCGTCCAATCTGAAAGGGAACAACTATCTTTTTATCGCATTTTCCGGTGAAGAGCTTGGTCTGTATGGATCTAAATATTTCGTGGAACATCCCACTATCGACCTGTCCAGGGTCAATTATATGATCAACCTGGATATGATCGGCCGGCTAAGGGACAGCACCCATGCGCTCACGGTGGGAGGTTTCGGCACTTCCCCCACATGGGCCGGGATCCTGGGCAACGTGCAGGATAAGAAATTCTTTCAATTGAACTTCGACAGCAGCGGAGTAGGGCCCAGCGATCATACCTCGTTCTACCGGAAAGATATACCCGTACTCTTTTTCTTTACGGGACTTCATGCCGACTATCACAAGCCTTCCGACAAACCCGACAAGATCAATTATATGGGCGAGCTCGAGGTGCTGAAATACGTATACCGCGTCGTGGAAGGGCTCAATAAAAAGCCGCGGCTTGTCTTTACAAAAACCCGGGAAACGCCGATGGGTGGCGCTCGTTTTACCGTGACCCTCGGTATTATGCCCGATTATACATTTAATGGCGGCGGTGTCCGGGCAGATGGTGTCAGCGATGGCAGGCCCGCGCAGAAGGCTGGACTAAAAGCCGGCGATGTCATCGTACAGCTGGGAGACTATCCCGTGCCTGACCTGGAAAAATACATGGAGGCATTGTCGAAATTCAAGAAAGGAGACTCAACCACGGTGAAGTACAAGCGTGGAAATGATCTTCAGCAGGCAGCGATACAGTTCTGACGGGCCGGCCGCCGCCATCCCGCCTACATCGCCCAAAGACATCCGGCCCCAAACTTGCCGTCTTATGGCCGGCATCAAACAAATGACTATGAAGCTCAAGCTCAACATAGACGATATGACCGAGGAGTTCTTCGACGGCACCCGCCTGCTGGGGGTAGTGGCGCCCGTAAAGGACTATCAGTTCTGCTGGCTGCTGAACCATCGGTTGAGATTTGACTTTCGTATTAATCATGACATCGAGATACAGCTGACAAAAAAACAACGGAAATACTTCTTTGGCGTCTATGAATACCAGGAGGCCAACAACTCTCTGCAGCACTTTCTCTATAACAATCAGTTCGACGGAGAATACCTCCTTCCTGAATTCAAGCACCTGGATTTTCTATGGCTGCTAAAAGGGGATACCGTGACCGATGACAAGCTGGGAGACCTGATCAACTGTATAAAGACCATGCCTTCCGTACAGCTGGTAACGGAGCTGGTGCAGGACAAGATCCGTAACAAGGGACACCTGATTTTTTAAGGGCAGTCGGCCCGCAACCAGCCATCGGTGGCCCGGCCTTTGCGTGTTTCACATTTCACACTAAAATCACTCCATATGTGGGAAGAAAAAAATAATCAGCTCTATCGCAAGTTCGAGTTCAAAACCTTCTCGGAAGCCTTTGCATTTATGACCCGCGTGGCGCTGGCTGCGGAAAAAATGGACCATCATCCTTTATGGACGAATGTCTATAACAAGGTGGAGATATGGCTTTCGACGCACGACGCCGGAAATGTAGTCACCGACAGGGACAAAACTCTGGCTAAAAAGATAGACCAGATAGTCGCTTCGTAGCACTATCGGCTAGCCGCATGTGACCGGGCCGGCCGTGTGCCAGGACTTCAGCCATTCATGCTGGCCAGGAACTCCTCATTGCTCTTTGTTCCGCGCATGCGCTTCAGCAATTCGTTCATGGCTTCTTCTGCATTCATATCGTTCAAGTACACACGAAGGAGGTTCATCCGTTGCAGAACTTCTCTCTCCAGCAGCAGGTCATCGCGACGCGTGGAACTGGCGACGAGGTCGATGGCAGGATAGACACGTCTGTTGGCCAGACGGCGGTCCAGCTGCAATTCCATATTGCCCGTACCCTTGAACTCTTCAAAGATCACTTCATCCATTTTGGAGCCCGTGTCGATAAGGGCAGTAGCCAGGATGGTGAGGGAGCCGCCATTCTCGATCTTACGGGCAGCGCCGAAGAATTGCTTGGGCTTCTGCATGGCGTTGGCTTCCACACCACCGGATAATACCTTTCCGGAGGCAGGAGCTACAGTATTGTGCGCGCGTGCCAGACGGGTGATAGAGTCCAGAAGGATCACCACATCATGACCGCACTCTACCAGCCGCTTGGCCTTTTGCAGAGCGATAGTGGAGACCTTCACGTGTTTTTCGGCGGGTTCGTCGAAAGTAGAAGCGATCACCTCGGCCTTTACACTGCGTTCCATGTCCGTAACTTCCTCAGGACGTTCGTCCACCAGCACGATCATCAGATAGCACTCCGGATGATTGGCGGCGATAGCGTTGGCAACAGCCTTCAACAGCATCGTCTTACCAGTCTTGGGTTGGGCAACGATGAGTCCGCGCTGACCTTTACCGATGGGGGTAAAAAGGTCGATGATGCGGGTGGAATAGTCGCTGGGAGTGGTAAAAAGGTTCATCTTTTCGAAAGGGAAGAGAGGGGTCAGATAGTCGAAGGGCACCCGGTCACGAACTTCTTCGGGGCCTTTGCTATTGATGGTTTCTACCTTCAGCAGGGCAAAATACTTTTCACCTTCTTTAGGAGGGCGAACAGCGCCAAGTACAGTATCGCCGGTCTTCAAACCAAAAAGCTTGATCTGGGAAGGGCTTACATAAATATCATCGGGAGAAGAGAGATAGTTGTAGTCGCTGCTGCGCAGGAAGCCATAGCCATCGGGCATCATTTCCAATACGCCTTCCGCCTGGATCACACCATCAAATTCGATATTGAAAACTTCATTCCTCCGCTGAGGATACGCTCTATTCACCAGTCCTTCGCCTCCGCGTTGTTCCTGCATACCCTCTGAGTCGTCCTGTAGTGCCACCTGATGGGAAGACTCATCTTCATCGCCATCTTCCTCCTCTTCTATCAGCTGTGCCTGTTCAGACACGGGTTGCGGCGCCCTTGCTGGCTGTGCTTTGGCCACCGGTGCGGGAGCAGGCGCTTCATCTTCGGACTCCTCTTTTTTACGGCCGCCTATTTTTTTCAGAAGAGGCTTTTCTTCTTTCTTGCGGGTTTCTTTCTTTGCTTCAACTGCTGCCTTTTTGGGTCTGTCTTCACCGCTTTCTACTATCGCTTCCTCCGTGCTATTGGCAGTGGTTGTTTTTATAATGCGTTTGCGTTTGGGCTTATCGTCGGCTGCTTCAGCCTTGTTATCATTGGTAAGCGCTTGCCTGTCCAGTATTTTGTATACCAGCGCTTGTTTATCCAGCTTTTTTGCACCTGTGATCTTTAGCTGCTCGGCTATATCTAGCAGCTCAGGAACGAGCATGTCGTTCAATTGGAGAATATCGTACATAAAATTACTTGAGAGTTGAACACCATTCTCAAACAGTCAGCCTGTCTAATTGAAAATGTGAAAATGAATTTTGATTATAATGATGAACGGAATGAGTTAAAACTGATGAGCTGTGAGCATTGGATAAGAGAACTGATCAGCTTAATTCCACTGCAATTTTAGCATAAAAAAGGAAAAATCAAAAAAAAATTTTGAAACCACCTGTCTTACAGAGGGTTTCATCACCAAAAATAACAGTATTTTTTGTATGAATGCGGGAAATGACCCCATTATTCTACTAATAAAACCGCAAATACCGACATACTGCCAGTCATCCTTGCAAGAAGCTATTTCGCCAGTACATCGAGAATGTTGGCAATACTGCCCGTGATCACCTCCGGAGAAGGTAAATATTCTTTATATGCTTTGGGCAGCTCAGACATGACCCTATAAAACGCAACTCCGATGGGATGAGAGGTATCTTTTAACGCATACTCCACGATCGTTCGATCCTTATCCTTACAGATGATGATCCCTATGGACGCAGCTTCATCCTCTGTCTTTATTTTCTCATTGAGTACAGTGAGATAGAAATTCATCTTACCCGTGTATTCCGGCTTGAATACACCCGCCTTCAATTCCAATGCCACCAGCGCTTTTAGCCGGCGATGGTATATATTCCGGAGGGGCGGGTCTATCTTAAACTTACCCCTTCCTCCGGAAAGGTCTAATGTCTGGCTTGCGGCCAACGAACCTCCGGTTCGTTTGGAAAATGTCTACATAAAAATTTTCCGACCCCACCTCCAGCTTGAACTGATTTCCTATAAAGGCAAAATCTCCTCCCATTTCACTGAGGAAATGACGCATATTCGTCATGATGGCCAGCTCCAGCTCTTTTTCACTGTGCTGTTCCATCAACTCCAAAAATTCCAGGTTATACTCGTCCTTGACAGCCAGCTTTGCCTGGCTCTTATACTTCTCTGGCAGGGCTTTGTCAAAATTGGTCTATCCTAAAAGATATTGCTCATAGCTTCGGCCCTCAATATGGTGAATAAGGACACTCTTTGTCCAGCCATATTTTCTGGTCATTCCAATATAAAACTCCTTTTCTTTCAGGTTTTTACACTTTTCCATAATGACAATATTATGGCTCCACCCTATTTCTGCCACCAGCCACAAAGCTTTGATACATTTTTTCAGACAAATTCGTTTTCATACAACAAGGTTTTGCTAACCAAATTAGCAAATGAACAAATCCAATTTTGAAAAACTTTCGCCCATCACCAATCCCTCGTGCTTTATCTTTGCCCTCCCTAATAAAAGCAAATATGTTTAACACAAGAGTCAAAGTGAAGGAGCTGCTGGCTACCGAGCCAAAAAATCAGGAGATCACGGTCATGGGATGGGTACGTACCTTTCGCAATAACCAGTTCATTGCCCTCAATGATGGCTCTACTAATAGCAACCTGCAGATCGTGATAGAGCTGGGCGCTTTCGACGATGCTGTTCTGAAAAGAATTACCCCCGGCGCCTCTATAAAGACCTCCGGACAGCTGATCGCATCGATGGGCAAAGGTCAGAATGTGGAAGTAAAAGCCCACACGCTCGAGATACTGGGCGATTGCCCTCCGGAACAATACCCATTACAGCTAAAGAACAGACCTAGCCTGGAATATCTCAGGGAAATAGCCCATCTCCGATTCAGGACCAACACATTTGGCGCTGTATTTCGTATACGTCATTCACTGGCATTTGCTATCCATAAGTTTTTCAACGACAAAGGCTTTGTATACCTGCATACGCCTGTCATCACTGCATCCGATGCTGAAGGGGCAGGGGAGATGTTCCGCGTGTCCACCCTCCCTTTTGACAACCCGCCCCGCAAAGAAGATGGCAGCATCGACTTCAGCGAAGACTTTTTTGGCCGCGCCACCAATCTGACGGTCAGCGGTCAGCTGGAAGGGGAGCTGGGTGCGATGGCCTTTAGCGAAATTTATACGTTTGGCCCTACCTTTCGCGCAGAAAACTCCAACACGGCCCGTCATCTGGCGGAATTCTGGATGATCGAGCCTGAAATGGCATTCTATGACCTGGAAGACAACATGAACCTGGCGGAATCCTTTATCCGCAGTCTCATCCAATATGTTATGGAGCACAATCGGGAAGATCTGGAGTTCCTGGCACAGAGACTTGCTGATGAGGAAAAGCAAAAGCCTCAGGCGGAACGTAGCGAGATGGGGTTGATCGAAAAGCTCGAGTTCGTCATCAACAATCAATTCGAACGTATCACCTATACCGAAGCCATCGATATACTCCTGCAATCTCCCGCCTACAAAAAGAAAAAATTCCAGTACGAGGTGAATTGGGGTATCGATATGCAGAGCGAACATGAACGCTATCTCGTGGAGAAGCACTTTAAAAAGCCCGTCATTGTCACTGGCTATCCAAAAGATATCAAGGCCTTCTACATGCGGCAGAATGATGACGGCAAGACAGTCGCCGCCATGGACATCCTTGTCCCCGGCATAGGGGAGATCGTGGGCGGTTCACAAAGGGAGGAGAGACTGGAAAAGCTGGAGACCCGCATGAAAGAAATGCATATCCCCGTGGAAGAGATGTGGTGGTATCTCGACACCCGTCGTTATGGTGCAGTGCCTCATGCCGGCTTTGGGTTGGGTTTTGAAAGGATGATGCTTTTTGTCACGGGTATGACGAATATCCGCGACGTGATCGCCTTCCCCCGCACCCCGAAGAGCGCTGAATTTTAAATCGATCGTATGCCTGCCAGAGCCATTTCGAAAAGGAAGAAGATCCTGTATTCTGGTATCACCATCGGCTTGCTGGTGCTGGTTTTCGAATTGATCTCGCGGGCATACTATTATCAGCGGCTGTCCCCGCACCCATCGGCAATGATACAGCTGGTGCGGGATTTAAAGGATCGGGTGGGACAAAAATTCGCTAAAGACTCCCTCACCCCACGTCTACAACATAACCATTATCTCGCGCGCCCTTCTTTTTCCAACGAAGACAACGATGAGGTCAACCGCGAACATAGGGAAGCCAACCAGGCCGTGTATGAACCCTGGGTGGAGTTCGCCTTCCGCGATATCCGGTCGAAATACGTTAACGTGCAGGATCATATACGCCGGTCTGTTCCCGAGCGATCTGATGCGCCGCAGCCGGGCCCCGGATTCATCAACGCCGCACTTTCGGACTCGCTTTCTTTCGCACTCCTCTCCTCGGACCTGCAGCAGCCCGCCCCTGATACAGGTAAACCCTTCACCATTTTCTTCCTCGGCGGCTCCACCACTTATGGGTTCAACGTTACAGATGCGGAGACGATCCCTTCCTCTTTTGTCAGAGCTTATCAGAAGAAATATCCACAGGGACGCCCTATTCGTGTAGTCAATTGGGGAATGCCTTTTTATTTCAGCTACCAGGAGCTGATCCTGTTCACCGATCAGCTCTTCCGGGAGAATAAACCCGATATGGTGATCATGCTTGATGGACTCAACGACTGCCTGCAGGCCAATGCTACTTATAACCGAACGCCGGTGTTTGCGCTGGGTATACAGGATCTCGTGTCACCGGGAACAGCAACGGCCAACAGCCGGCAGCCGGATTATTATGAATTGCCGTCAACGATGAATGTAGACTCCGCTTGTCGGATGGTCGTTCAACGGTACATCGACAATATTGGCCATGCGCGCGAGATCGCAACAACTTATAATATCCCGTTGTATTGCTTT
>Ga0268264_10001320_pt1 | contig 23345 bp, 18 predicted proteins | sample KBSSwiS32_FD_190357 | JGI IMG/M metagenome (GOLD analysis project Ga0268264, IMG submission 190357) | Switchgrass rhizosphere microbial communities from Kellogg Biological Station, Michigan, USA - KBS Switchgrass S3-2 (SPAdes) (version 2) | ecosystem: Host-associated > Plants > Roots >...
CGGAAAGTGCGGTTCGAGATAGGCATTGGCGCCGTTTTCGACGCGGTTGGGATCGATGAACTTGCCTTCGGGTCTCATTTCACCATAACCGGAATAGAGTTTGTCGATGACCTCCATGCCGGAGACGACTTTGGCGAAGGGCGTGAAGTTTTGCGCGTCGAGGGCGGCGTTGTCCGCGAGGTTGATGAAGATTTCGGTGGCGCGGGTGTTGGGTTCGGATTGGGCGAAGGCTAACGTGCCGCGCAGATTTTTTTGCTGGGGCGGATCGTCGAGGATGAAATATTTGCGCCAGCGGTCGTGGATATCGTAGTCTTTGTGGACGCCGAATTGGGCGACGAAGCCGGGGACTACGCGGAAGAAACGGCCCTCGTTGAAATAGTGCATGCGGAGAAGTTCGTGGAAGCGGTCGACGCCGCGCGGGGCCCAGGACTTGGTGGCTTCGACGATAAAGTCGCCTTGCGTGGTGGTGAATTTTACGCGGAAAACGTCGGGGACGAGGACGGTTTCGTCCTTGTGGCACGCGGATAGAAATAGCGCGGAGGTGGCGACAATGACGACACGCCGGGTTAGCATCCCCGATAATTATCGCTTACTCCAAAGACACTTCGGCTGTGCTCGGTGTGAAGCTCGAATCGTCTCGCGGTGGACTGCTTTCGAAAAGCAGCCCACCGGAGTGGTGCGGAAACGGGCGGCATACCTGTCTCGAAGAAGATTATGTCCTAATCAACCGGTAATCTGCTCTCTCCCATTCCCCCGTAGGTAACCCGACGCCGGTCTCGCGGCGTCCGTATCAACCAAGAATCGCGATTCTCTCCTGTCCCGCCCTTCTTCCAATGTCTCGGGGACGGCCAGCCCGTTTTTTTACGACGGGCGCGGATTCCACCAGAACTACAACGACCAGCCTGCGCAGGCTATCCAACTGCTTGCAGTATGCAGGAGGGTGGTACTGCTGGCGAGAGGTTTGGAGTGGGAAGTTCCTGAAACGCGAGGGGTTGGGAATGAAAAATAGTGCGTGATAGCATAATTTACATGAAATGGGCGGTTATTTCGCTTCTATTGCTGGCGTTTTTTGCGGCGAACGGGCAGGATTCTCCGCCTGCGGCGGCGTACCGTATTGGCAACGGCGTTAGTGCGCCGCTAGTCCGTTCAAAAAAAGAGCCAGAATACTCTCAAGAAGCGCGAAACGCGCGGGCAGAGGGGACTGTGACACTTTCGTTGGTGGTCGATAAAGATGGGATGCCGAGAAACATCACTGCCACAAAGAGGCTAGGATTCGGTCTCGACGAAAAAGCTATTGAAGCCGTGGAGGCGTGGCGTTTTGTGCCCGGTCAGAAGGACGGGAATCCGGTGCCAGTGATGGTGACAATCCAAGTTAACTTCCGTCTGGTCGACGCTCCGGCGTACTGGCGCGTGGACCGGGCCGAATACAATCTTCCCGCGGGCGCCTCCCGTCCATCAGTTGAAAGGCCGGAGTTTCCTCCGTTCTCTCACTCCCAAGAGACTGGCTCAGTTACCCTAACGCTGGAGGTGGACGAACACGGCAATCCTATCAACATTCACGTCGAGAAATCTTCCGATCCCAAGTGGGAAGAAGAGGTAATGGCAGCGGCGCGCAAGTGGAAATTTAGTCCGAGCCAGCGAGAGGGCACGGCGATCTCAGTTCCGTTGACCTTAACCCTTACGCTGGTGCCGGCGCCTGCAAAGGCGCAGTAACTTTCACGAGAAGTTTCGACCTGGAGGTCGAACGCGGGGCCGGAGGCCCGCCCCACATTACTTCCAGGCGGAGTAGACGGGTTTGCCTACTAGGAAGGCCTGGTTGGCGCCGGGGCGGGGTTTGAATTTTTGGACGCGGCCGCTGTCTACTTCGGCTACGTAGAAGTTGCCTTCCTGGTCGACGCTGAAGCCGTGGACGCCCCAGAAGCCGCCGGGGCCGTCGCCCCAGATGCCCCAGGAATAGAGGAAGTGGCCTTCCAGGTCGTACTTCAACATCTTGGAGGTGCCGCGGTCGTAGGCCCAGAGGGTGCGGTCGGCACCTATATATAGGAGGTGGATGTCAGAGGGTTCTTCGCCGAAATTCCACTCGTAGAGGTATTTGCCGTTGTCGTCGAAGACTTGGACGCGGTGATTGGCGCGGTCGTTGACGAAGACGCGGCGGGTTTGCGGGTCGACGGCGATTCCGTGCACGTTGTTCATGTAGCCGGGGCGCTTGTCATTGGGGGGCGTGCCTTTCTGGCCCCAGGCCATTAGGAATTTGCCGTCCTTATCGAACTTCGCTACGCGGGTGCCGTTGTAGCCGTCGGCTACGAACATGGTGCTGTCGGGGAGCCACGCCAGGAACGTGGGGCGGTTGAAGTGGGTGCCGTCGGCGCCTTTGACGGTGGGGGTGCCAATGGTTTGCACAAGCGTCTTGCCATCGTGGCTGAATTTATAGATGGCGTGCATGTGATCGTCGACTACCCACACGTGCTTGTCGGGATCGTAGGGGTTGATGGTGACGTAGTGGGGGCGCTTGAAGATTTTGTCCCACTGGGTCCAGGTCTCGGTGATGTTGCCGTTGGCGTCGACCACGGTGAGGCAGTGTTCCCACTTGGCGTCGACACCGACGGTGCCTTTCCAAAGTTTCGGCCCGTCATCGGGATCTTGGCCGGTGCCGCCGGCGCCGGGGAGGGCGGAGACGGTGGCGTCGCGCCAGGGCAGTCGGCCGATGGGGAACTGGATGCTGGGGCCGAAGTCGGGCAGCGATTTGGTGGCGGGGCGTTTGATGTTGGGGAGCTCGCCGCGGAAGAGCAGGAACACGCGGTTGGGACTTTCGGCGTAGATGCTTTGGCCGGCGCCCCAGGTCCAATCCTGATTGCCGGGGAGGGTGCTGATGTCCTTGGGCCAATTCTTCACGGGTTCGTAGGCGCCGAAGGTGTCCTGGCCGCCGACGGTTCCGGGGATGGCGGCGAAACCTGCGCCGGGTTTCGCTTGCGCTTCTACGGAGCGCTCGCGGCCGGAATAGAGCAGCAGCGCCAGTACGAGGGCGAGACTTACAGTCAGCAGTATTGCAAGATGTTTGCGCATTCCATTTTCTCCAGATGAATTATACACACTGCGGAATTTAAAAAGGGGCCGAACTTGCGCTCAGCCCCTGGTGTTGCTGTAGTCCTCTTTATTGCTTGCTAGAAAATGATCTTCAGGCCTAGCTGAATGGCGCGCGGGCCGCCGGAGCCGAGCACGGCGTTGGAACTGGTGATGTCCGGCGTTTCATTGCGGAAGCCGAACCCGGCACCGGCGGTGGCCGAAGGATCGGTAAAGGTGTTGTCACCACCGGGGCCGCCAAACGGGTTGGAGATGTTCACGTGGTTAAAGACGTTGAAGGCCTCGGCGCGGAACTGAGCGGTGAGGCGTTCTTTGAACTTGAAGACCTTGGTGATGGACAGGTCCACGTTGTAATACGGCGTGCCACGGAAGATGTTGGCACCGGCTGTACCGTAGCTGCCGAAGGCCGGCGGAATCAGGATGGAGCTGCCGTTGGCATAGCAACCCAGATTGGTCAGCGAGGCCACGGCCAGGGGGCCAGCGGCGGTGGCTTTCGCGAGACAAGTTGGATTGCTGGTGCCCGCGAAGTATGGAATCCCGGTGTCCCCGCCGTTGGTACCCGTAAATGACTTCCGGGTCTGGAAGTCGCTGGGGTCACCGAAGAAATTCCAACGTTCGCCGCCCGTGGGACCGGCATTAATTTCATTGGTGCCGCTGAAGTCCGTGGTTGCGTCGTTGATACCCCAAGGCGTGGCGCTTTGCATATTGATGATCGAGTTCAGCGACCATCCTTGCAGGATCTGTCCGGGCGACTTGATCCCTGGAATGGCGTAGGTAATCGAAGCGGTGAAGTGGTGCCGGATATCGAAGGAAGTCGAGGAGTAGAGCGATCTCTGGTTCCCGTCGATCGGAAGAATGAAACTCCAATTGTCCGAAGATTCGGCGAGGGCATGGGACCAGGTATAGCCCACTACGTAGGAGAGACCATGTTGGGTCCGCTGGGTCAGCGAAACCTGAAGACCGTTGTAGTTCGAGATGTTGCTGTTCGCCAGTTGGTAGATATAGCTCAGGTACGGGAACTGCTTGTGAAAAGGCTGAGCAGCCGTCATGGCCCCAGAGTCCGGAGCGCAGTTGTCATAGCCAGTGGCTTTGCTGGCGAGACACTGGCCAGCGGCGCTGTTGGGATTTGCCGGATTACCCCAGCCGGGGCTGAATCCGCCGACCTTTTGAGGCTGATTCAAGTCCGATAGTCCCAGCAATTTCGTGGCGTGGTTGCCGACATAAGTGGCTTCGAGCGAAAGGTTGGGCGTGATGGCTCGCTGGATGCCCAGGTTATATGTAGCCACGTACGGGGTGCGAAGATTGGGATCCACACCGAGTACGGTACAGGGCTGCGGCTTAAAGCCGGAGGCTAGCGTGACGGTACCATCGCCGCAAGATGGAGAAAGAGAATAAATCGGCACACTGGAACTGTTATTCGCCCACCCGTATTTGACGGTACCGGGGGTGGTGGCCGACCCTAGGCCGGCACCTGTGAAAGTGACCTGCCCTACATTAATGGTTCCACCCGCGGTAAAGGGCGTGGTGCTGCCGTTGGCGTAAAGATTGACGCCGGTGGGCGTGGTGCGCAGTCCTAGCAAGTTACCGATGGCCATGAAGGAGTCAAAACTGCCTTGCTCGAAGTAAATGCCGCCGCCCCCACGGATGACGGTCTTGCCGTTTCCGGCGATGTCCCAGGCGAACCCAAGGCGCGGAGCGAAGTTGTTGTGATCGCCATTGAAGGCCTTGTCGAGCTTGCTGCTTCCGGTTTGCAACAAGCCCTGACCGGGTATGAAATTACCCATCTTATTATTGGCTTCGGTCATCACGGTGGTGAGCTCGTAACGCAAACCCGCGTTTATCGTGAAGCGCGACGTCAGGCGCCAGTCGTCCTGCATGAAGAACGCAACACCCTTGTTCTGCAGATCGCGCGCCAAATCTCCAGCGGTAATGAGCCCGCGGTTCATATTTCCAGCGAAGAAGCTTTGCAGATTAGAGAAACGTACGGGTCCCTTAGTATTCGCGGTGACGTTATTGAGGCTGTGATTGATTAGGAATTCCCCACCAAACTTCAGGGCATGCTTGCCCTTTTGAATGGAAACGGAGTCTGTAAACTGGGTAACCGTGTTGGGCCCGACTGTCTTGGGCCAGCCGAGACCAAACTGGAATGAGTAGCCGCCCTGGAAAGTGAAGGTGGGGAGACCGAAGTAAGCCGGGTTGGTCTGCCCCGTGTTCATGTGGTAGGTGCTGCCGTTATAGGAGTAATTTAGGGGATCCTGGGAAGAATCGGCACTCGCAAAAATCTGGTGGTAGCGAGAGTACCCGGCGCGGAAAGAATTCACCACGGTGGAACTCGGGACCCAAATCCAGTTCCCGGAGAGAACTTGCGACTTGGCATACTGGTTGGTCAGCCAAGGCTGGGCGATTTGGAGCGTTGGGTTGTCGACGAATGTTCCGTCGCCGGGGCTCTGAAAATAGAGGCCATTGAAAGAGTGTTTGTCGTTCAGGCGGTAGTCCAGCTTCCCGACTCCCGAGTAAATTTTGTTGCTGCTCGCCAGGGAGGTCGTGAACAATCCGTTCGGGCTAACAGGAAAAAGACCGGGAGCGTTCGCGAGCGGGGTGCAAGAAGTGCTTAGACCGGCCAGTTGCGCGCTGAGGGCCGAGACACCACCGGCAGCCTTCGCAAGCAGGCAAGCGCCAATCAGATTCTTGGGATCTCCTACGACGGCAACGGTGGTGGTGGGAACCTTGTGCGTCACCGAGTTGCCTACTTCGTATTGTTGGGATTCGTAATTCCCGAAGAAGAACAACTTGTCGCGGATGATGCGGCCGCCGATGCTGCCGCCGTACTGCTCGAGCGAAAGGGGTGACTTGGGAGCGAAGAAATTGGTGGCATCCCAGGCATCCGTGCGGCCATAAGCATAGGCGGTTCCGTGGAAGGCGTTGCTGCCGGATTTGATGCCGACGTTGACGATCGCGCCGGGTTTCCAGCCGTATTCGGCGCGTGGATTCTGAGTGGTTTTGAATTCGTCGATGGCGTCGATCGGCAGCATGGTGCCGGCGTCTCCGGCCGCCATCACGGCGTTCATGACACTCTGCGCCATCCAAGGATCGTTGCTATTGATGCCGTCCACCATGAAGAAATTGTCGTGAGGACGGAGGCCGTTGGTGCTTTGGGCCCAACCGGAGTTACCGGGATATTTGGTGACGCCGGGGCGCAGGTCGAGCAGGTTCTGAAAATTTCGTCCATTCAGCGGCAGATCGTTGATCACCTGATTGGAGAGTGCTCCGCCCACCTCGGCGTTGGTGGTGTTCAGGATCGGGGCCTCGGCGGTGACTGTGACTGTCTGCGTCTGATCGCCGGGCTGGAGCGTCAAATCGACGCGGATGTCCTGGCCGACCTCGAGCAGAACATTGGGACGGTCGGTAGTTTTAAAGCCTTGGAACTCGACTTTTATGGAGTAGGTTCCCGGCGTGAGGTTAGGAGCAGCATAAGCACCGGTAGCGTCCGTGGTCAATGTGCGCGCGCCACCTCGCGCCATGTCGGTGACGGTCACCCTGGCTTGGGGAACCGAGGCGCCGCTGGGGTCTGTCACGGTCCCCGCAATACTGCCGGCCGCGCCTTGCGCCAGGAGCGACGCGCACAGCAAAAACATTCCACCGAGTAAACCGAAAATCTGCGAGGCGCGGCGGCTAAACACGGGCGCCGTGAAAATGGATTTTGCAAGAATGCAATTCATGGAAAACCTCCCAAGACGAACAAGGGCTCAAGGAAAAAATGTTCATCCACTAACCAACGAAGCTATGGAATGCTATCACCCGATGGAATGTGTGTCAACGAAAAATGATGCTGAAAGGCCTGCTCTGTATAGCAAATTCGCGGCAAAGCTTGGGCGCGAAGAATTCTTCAGGAAGGCTTCAGGTGGCCCTCAGTAAATCTTCAGACTTTGAGGTTTGGAAAAATAGGGACGGAGCCTGATTTATTGACGGGGCATGGGCGAAATCAGGCTCCGTCCCTATTTTTGGTTGCGGCAGTTAATTGCGCGGCTGGCTGCGGATCGAGATGAGAATTGCGCGAGGGAAAAATTACAGTGAAGGTGGAACCCGCACCTTCGACGCTGTGCACATCGATCTTCGCGCGATGGGCGATGGCGATGCTCTCGGCGAGGGGGAGTCCCAAGCCGTGGCCGCTGCCGGTGCGCGAGCGATCGGCGCGGTAAAAGCGTTCGAAGATGTGCGGGAGATCGGCTTCGCTGATGCCGGCGCCGAAGTCCTGAATGGTGACTGAGACGCTGGCGTCATGATGCTCGATGGTGGCGATCACTTCGCTCGCGGGATGGGAATACTTGAGCGCGTTGTCGAGGAGGCCGACGAACAGACGATGCAGGGCGGGACGGTTGCCGGCGATGATGGCGGGGGCATCGCCCAGCGCGGTTTTGATGCGGATCTGACGGGTCTGCGCGAGGCTGCTCATTTCCGTCGCGACTGCTTGCAGGATGTCGCGCAGGTCTACCGGAGTGCGCGGCATCTCGACGATTTGGGCATCGGTGCGCGCTAGGATCAACAGATCTTCGATTAGCTGGGTCATGCGCTGGGTTTCGGCAACTACGTCTTCTAGCGATTCGCGGTAGGACTCGGGCGAACGGCCGCGGCGCAGCGCGAGTTCCGCGGTGGTGCGGATCACTGCCAGCGGCGTGCGCAACTCATGCGAGGCGTCGGCGACAAATTGCGAGAGCGTTTTGACGGCGGATTCGAGGCGCGCCAGCATGGAGTTCAAGACTTCAGCGAGGCGCGCGATTTCGTCACCGGTGGCGGGGACGGGCACACGCTCCGATAAATTTTCGATGCTGATCATCAAAGCGGCGGCGGTGACGTCCTGCACGGGACGGAGAGCGCGGCGGCTCAGCCATACGCCACCCAGGCAGGCTATCGCAATCATCACGGGAATCAGAATCAGCAACAGGAAGCGCAGTTCATCGAGGACGTAGACCACGTCGGTGGTGGGGGCGCCGACATCCAGATCGAAAGTCGCGCCGTTCAGGGTGAAGCGCCGGGTTTGCATGCGCAGCGCTGCGGTGGCGGTCTGCGCGTTCTCGGGGAAGACAAAATTAAAGCCGTCGGAGCCGCGCAGGATCACGTAGCTGGTGGGCGGCAAGGCCTGGCAAAATTCTTCCAACTCGTCGCGGAGGTCTACGCCGGTCTTGGCCGATTCGTTGCGGAAATAGTTTTCGAGGCGGCTGGCGCGGCCGTCCAGATCGTCGTCAATATCGGCGAGCAACTGGTGACGGAGGGACACCCACAACAAGACGCCGAACACAGCCAGGCCGGCGGTGAGAATCACGGCGTACCATACGGTCAAGCGAAAGCGGATGGAATGGCTGTGCATGCGTTCAGGGCTCTCGCATAATGTAACCGAAGCCGCGCAGGGTGTGGATCAGCTTGGGCTCATGGGTGTCGACTTTGTGGCGCAGCTGGCGCACGAACACTTCGAGATTGTTCTGGCTTACTTCGTGGTCGAAGCCCCACACGGATTCGAGAATGGCGTCGCGGCTCACGGCGCGGCCGCGATTGCGCATCAGCAGCTCGAGCAGTTTGTATTCGCGAGGCGTCAGGTTGACGACTTCGCCGGCGCAGGTGACGCTGCGGCTGGCGGGGTCCAATTTCACGGCTCCGATTTCGAGGCACGCGGCGCGCGGCGCTTCACCGCGGCGGCTGATGGCGCGCAGGCGGGCCAGCAGCACTTCGAGCGGGAAGGGCTTGGCGAGATAATCGTCGGCGCCGGAGTCGAGACCGCTGACGATATCAGCGGCGGCATCGCGGGCGGTCAACATCAAGACGGGCGTTTGATTGCGGCTTTCGCGTAACTTGCGGACTACGGAGAAGCCATCCATGCCGGGGAGCATGACGTCCAGCACGATGACGTCGAAGCGCGAGGAAAGGGCGATGGCAAGGCCTTCACGGCCGTTGCCGGAGACCACGGCCTGGTGCCCTTCTTCCTGGAGCGTGCGGGCCAGCAGGTCGGCCATGCGCTGTTCGTCCTCGACGACCAGGATTTGCATGCCTACGAGCGTAACAAAGTTGATCGAGTAACGGGCTTACTTCGCGAACCGTCTTAATATTGGCGCCAATTCGCGCTTGACAGGTTCTGGTCGCGTTGTTAAAGTCCACTGGGAGGTTCTCATGCAACACAAAACCGCAATCTTACTGGCTGTAATCGCCAGTTTCGTTTTGATTCCCGGGCTCGCGCTGGCGCATCACGGGCAGGCTTCTTACAACTTGAAGGAGTCGGTTACGGTGACGGGAACGGTGACGGATTTTCAATTGCTGAATCCGCATTCGATTGTTTATCTGGATGTGAAGGCGGCAAACGGCGAGGTGCAGAAGTGGCAGGGCGAGATGACTAGTCCGAATCGATTGATCCGCGGCGGATGGAACAAGAAGACGTTGAAGCCGGGGGATACGATCACGTTAACGGGTTGGGGATCGGCTAGCGGGGCGCATTCGCTGTGGATCACGAAATGCGTTACGGCGAGCGGCGAGGAATTGAAGCTGGGAGCTGGGGACTGATATGCGTTCTGGTTTCGTGAAGTTTGTTTTTGCTTTTGCGGGTCTGGCTGCGATGGCGGCGGCGCAGCAGAAGCCGGACCTTTCAGGAGTCTGGACGGCAAAGAACACGCCGGGCGCGCGTTACCGAGGGTGGGGGTTCATGGCGGAGGAGCCTCCGATGACGCCGTGGGCGCTGGAAAAATTCAAGTTGACCAAGCCGTCGTTTGGGCCGCGGTCGTTTAAGGATTCGAACGATCCGGTGAATCCGACTACGGTGAATGCTACGGGGTGTTTTCCGCCGGGGGTGCCGCGGATTTATTTGCAGCCGTTTCCGATGGAGATCATTCAGCAGGCGAACCGTGTGCTGATTATTTATGAGTTCGATCATTTGATCCGGCAAGTTTGGATGGATGGGCGGGCGCATTTGAAGGATTTGCCGGGGACTTGGATGGGGGACTCGATTGGCAAGTGGGAGGGCGACACGCTGGTGGTGGACACTACTGGGTTCAACGACAAGACTTGGGTCGACCGGGCGGGGCATCCGCATAGCGAGGACCTGCATGTTGTCGAGCGGCTGAAGAAGACGGACGCTAAGACGCTGCAGATCGATATCTTAATGGACGATCCGATGGCTTATACGAAGCCTTGGGGCGGGCGGTTGGATTACACGCTGCGGTCGGATTGGAATATTTCGGAATTGATTTGCGTGGATAACGTGAACTTCGATCAGTTCTTGAAGAATGAAGAGGGGCCGGCTAAATAAACCGGGGAGGGCCGACGGGGACGTCGGCTGCGGGCCGGAGGCCCACCCCACATTAGGCTTCGGTTACTAGCTGTTTGGCGGCCCAGTCGGGGAAGACGGGGGGGCGCACGGATCTTGGACCGCCGGCGTTGGAGGCTTGGTTGTGGCCGGTGCCTTCTACCATTTCGCGTTTGCAGTTCACGGCCGACTGATAGAGTTTGAGGGCGCCTGCGGGGTCCATGATGCGGTCGTCTTTGCTGTAGCCGATGAGCATGGGGCACTCGATGCGGTTGGCGCGGCCTTCTAGCGTGTAGTCGGCTAACTTTTTTCTGGCGTCGGTTAGATCCTTGGCTCCTACGATCCAGCGGATGCGTTCCTGGATGGGCGGGTAGTAATCGAAGATGTCGTTCAGGAGGCCGAAGGATCCGCTGCTCATGGTCGCGGCTTTGATGCGGGGCTCGCCGCTGGCGGCGCGGGGGACTCCGTAGCCGCCCATGCTGATGGCGGTCATGCCGATCTTCTTGGCGTCGACGTCGGGGCGGGTTTCTAGGTAGTCGATCATGGCTTTCGCTATGCGCTCGGTGTCGGGCGGGAGGTGGAGATCTTTCAAACGTAACGCTCCGCCTTGACCGGGGAAGTCCACGGCTAGATACGCCATGCCGCGGGCTGCGTATGCTCCTCCGCCTAGGATCGTCGCTTCGGCCATGGTGTCGGCGCCTTGGAAGGCGATCATGGTGGGGAAGCGTTTTCCGGCGGGGCCGTTGGGCTTGCGGAAATAGCCGTCGAGCATGGTGCCTTCGTAGTTGACTTGAATGCGCTCGAAGGGGGCGCGGGTCATCTTCCAGGCTTTGTCGAAAGTCTCGCGCATTTTTTTGTAGCTGGGCATCATGCGCTGGTCGGTTACGGGCTGGGGCCAGCAGGCTTCGCGATAGAAGGTGGATGCTTTCAGGTAATATTCGTTCGCGGTTACTTTGCGGCCTTCGGCGGCTAGTTGGTCGGCGGCGCGCTCGTTCTTTTCGGCTACGCGGGTCCATTCGGTCACCCACGAATCCAGGTTGAAGGGCTTCATGCGCTGGGCGACTTCTAGTTGATCGGGATCGCTGGTGTAGATGGACGCGGTGAGGCGGATTTCCAGTTGACCGCCGCCGGGCATGTTGTTGCCTAGGAAGAGCTCGGATTCGGACCGGCCGCCGACTTTGCCTCTGGCGCCGGCTTCGGAACCGAGATCTTGGGCTAACGCTGAGAAGGGAACGGCAGCGGAGGCGAGGCCGAGTTTCACTAAGGATCTTCTGTCTAGCATGATTGAGGTCTCCTTTCGGTGTTGCTTTGGTAGAAGGCGCGAGGGGTTGCGTCATCCCAACCGGTATTGCAGTGGGGAACAGACCAGCGGTCTACTTTGCGGGCTTCGAGGACGGGCTTGCCTAGCGCGGGGCAGGACAGGCAATAACTGCCTTCGTGGGTGCCGATCCAGATGAGGTTGCGGTCCCACTCGACGAAAACGTTTTCGGTGGAGCCGCGCCACCAGCTTTCGTAGTTATTGATTTCGCCTTCGTGGGGCGGCACGAAAGAGGCGACTTCTTTGGGAGAGGTGGGATTTGAGATGTCGAACACGCGGACGCCGGCGTTGAACCAGGTGATCACCATGATCTCGGGGCGCGCGGCCCCGGGGGCGATCCAGCATTGGGTATTGTGCGAGCCGAAGCGTCCGCGCGAGAAACAGAAATCGCTGTAGGGGGCTTCGGGCGGGGCGGCGGGGCGGGGGAACAGGCCGATGATTTTGGGATTGCGCGGGTCCTTCACGTCGACGACGTAGGGTGTGTGATAGGCTTCGCGGCAATCGGCTTCGAGGGCCTCGGGGACTCCGATGATGATGTTCTGCAGGCGCGGGTGCGCGGCGTCGGAGGTTACGGGATAACAGGTGTGGAACGGGATGGTGCCCATTTGATCGAATTCCCATTGCACGTTGCCGATGGGCTTGGGATGGGCGATGTCGCTCAGATCCATGACGTACATGCCGAAGGCTCCGAAGCCGCCGTAGCCGAGCTTGCCGCCGTCTTCGACGCGAATGGGGACGCTGAGTGCGCCGTGATTGCCGGTCCAGGAGGTTTTGTCGCCGGCGAAGCGGTATTTTTTGTATTCGGCTTCTTCGCCGAGTTTTTGGCCGGGGACCCACCAGCGGGAGACTTCTTTCACCTTGGCGGGATCGGACATGTCGACGATCATGATGGCGTTGCTGTAGGGGCGCTGGTGATTTTCCATGCGCAAGGTCTCGTCCCAACCGCAATCCAGATACGCATAGCGGCCCCGTCGTAGAAGTTGTTGGTGCGTGCCGTTGCCTTTTTCTCCGGTGTTGAATTCCTGGAGGAGAACGGGCTTGGCGGGATCGGTGATGTCGTAGTTGCGAATGCCGCGGAGGCCTTTGAAGTTGACGGATCGGTCACGGAGTTCTTTGTCGTAGGCGCCGTTGGGGAATTCGGGCGTGGCGGAGGTGAGCGGCGCGGCGGCGGTGCACATCATGAGCCATTTTTTGAGTTTGGTGTTGTAGACTACGGCGCCGCCTCCGCGAGTGACTCCGCGGTTCATGACAACCGGGTTCTTGGGATTGCTCACGTCAACGAAACCGCCGTTGGCGGGCAAGAGGCGCTGCTTGCCGCGGGCCCACATGGCCATGAGGGGCTCGCCGCCACTGATGGTGGAACCGGGGAGGTGGGCGACGATCTCCATGTTGTGGAGGTACTGTTTTTTATCGAGATAGTCGAGGGCGCCGAGGGCTAGCGGGAAGGGCGGGGTGCCGCCTCCGGGGATGAGGCCGGTGACTTGCGCGCGCGCGGCGGCTGCGCCTAGCATGGCTCCGGCGGAGTTTCTAAAAAGAGATCTACGGGTGAGTAAGTTCTTCATGAAACCTCTTGTGGATTAGACTGCCGTCCGCTTCCTTCGGTCGCGGTTCTGTGCGGGGGTGTGTGAGGACATGGACTTGTGCGCGACGAAGAGCCACCGAACCGCGCGCGATAGCAAGCTGGTTGGAGTTTGGCAGCATATTAGGGCGCTAGCGATGCCGCGTAGGCGGCTAGAGCGATCATGTCGTCTTCGGTTAAATTTGCGACTACTCGTTTCATGAGCGCGGCGGCGCTGCCTGCGCTGGCGCCGGTTTGGAAGCTGGAGAGTTGGCGAACGATGTAAATGGGATGGAGGCCGGCGAGACGCGGAACGTCGCCGAGACCTTTGAGTCCTTCTCCGTGGCAGACGGCGCAGGTTACCGTTTTGCCGATTCCGCTGGACGCTAGTGCGGCGCCTTTCGCGATGCTGCCTTTGGGAACGTAGGCGATGAATCCGTTGTGGGGATCGCGCGCGGTTACGGTCTCGGGGTTCACCGGCAATTCGACGATGCGGTTACCGAGGGGTTCGGTGCCGCCGGAGGGGTGCGGTAGGCGCAGGCGTCCGGCGGTTCGGACGTAACTCTTGGGGAGGGTGTCGGCTTCGACTACTTTGATCCAAGGGCTGGGTTTCATCGCCGCGAACCATTCGGCGGCTTGGCGGGCGTCGGCGTCGGACACAGCTTTCGCGATGGCGTTCATGCGGGCGGGATCTTTGCGGACTCCGCTCTTGAAGTACTGCATCTGGCGCGCTAGATATTCGGCGGGGAGACCGGCGAGGTCGGCGGATTCGGGATGGCCGTGGCCGGACTGGAGATGGCACGCTCCGCAGGCGAGCGCGTTGGGGGGCGTGCCGTGGGCGATCACTTGCGGTAGCGGACCGTGTTCTTCGGGATACCAATCCGGCGGATTGGCGAGATCTTCGATCTGCGCCGGTGTGTAGGTTTTGGCGCTGCCTGGGAGGTGGACAGGCTCCGTGCTCTCGGTTGAGGGCGGCTGCTCTTTATCAGGAGTGGGGAAGGCCCACGCGGGGCGGACGCCGGCCGGTTGTTGGGCCACGGCGAACATGGAAACGAGAGCGAATAGGACGAGCTTTTTAGTATTCATAAAGGCGAGCGGGGTTATCTACTAGAATTTTTTTGCGGGTGGCGGCGTCGGGGGCCCACACGGGGAGCAGGTTCAGCAGGCGGCCGTCGTCGATCTGATACACGGGATTCAGTTCGGTCGCGGCGCGGCCGGGGGGCGGATTGGAATTGGGATGCGGCCAGTCGGTGCCCCAGACGATGCGGTCTGGGTTGGCGGCGATGAGGGCTTGCGCGAAGGGAGCCAGGTCCGGATAGTCGGGGCTCTGCATCGACGCGCGATAGGCGCCGGAGATTTTTACGTAGGCTTTACCGGAGCGGACTAACTCTATGAGGTCAGGGAAACCGGGTTGGGTTAGGCCGCGGGCGGTGTCGATGCCTCCGAAATGATCGAACACTACGGGAACGGGAGAGGCCATCACTAAATCTTTAATGCCGGCGATCACGGCAGGGCTGACGTACATCTGGATGTGCCAGCGGCGGCTCTTTACTCGTTCGACGGCGGCTTGAAAGCGCGTGCGCGCTGCGGCAGCATTGTCTTGGCCGACGGTGGTGAGATTGATGCGGATGCCTTTGAAACCGGCGCGGGCCATGGCGTCGAGGTCGGCTTCGGAAGTTTTGTCACCGATCACGGCTACGCCGCGTGCGCCTGGGCCGTAGGCTTTCATGCCATAGATGGTCGCCGAGTTGTCGGTACCGTAAATGCTGGGCGTTACGATTACGACTCTTTGCAGATGCAGGGCGCGGTGGAGAGAGGCCATTTCATCGGGCAGAGCCGGCTCGGGCGTATAGACGCGGCCGGAGAACAAGGGGAACTTCGCGGGGTCGCCAAAAATGTGAGTGTGAGTATCGCAAGCGTTCGCGGGGACGGTGAAATTCACGGTGGTGGATGGCTGAGACGCTTTCGCGAAAGCTCGGCGGCTGAGGACAAGGGCTGCGGCACCGATCAGGGCTTCGCGTCTGGTGATTTGGCTCATGATGCCGGGCACCAGCGAGTATATGTCTCGCGAATATTCGAAGTCAACGGACTTGTGCCGTTCGCGGGGATTGATATAAACTCATACGCCGAGGAAACAATACATGACACATAACCTTTTTGCGAAGCTGACTTTGGCCGCGGCCGCGCTGGCCGTCGCCGCCAGGCCAGTGGCGGCGCAGAACTTGAGCAAGTTTGTGATCTCCGACGAAGCCGCGAAGAAGACCATGATCAAGAATGAGATCAATGCGGATACGGCCGCAAAGATCGCGCAGGCCTGCGTGGACTTTGCAGTCAAGAATAACCAGGCAATTACCGTTTTCATTCTTTCGCCGACGGGGCAGATTGTGCATTCGCACCGCATGGACGGGCAGGTGCCGATCAACATCGAGACGGCGCTGTTGAAGGCGCAGAGTGTTTTGTACACGCGCGATTCGACGCATCAGCGGGCGAATATGGTGGCGAATAATTTGTCACTGCAGATGCGCTGGGCTCCGCTGGGTGTATTTCCGACGGCGGGCGGGCTGCCGATTGTTGTCGACGGGCAGATGATCGGGGCGATTGGCGTGGGCGGCGGGAACAAGGATGAAGAGTGCGCTTATACGGCGCTGACTTCCGTGGTGGGTCCGCAACCACCGCTGGCCGGGCCTCCGCCGGAGCGGCGTCAACCGTAGTTACGTTGGCCGTTCGAGACTGACGCGGTCCCAATGCGCCCGTTTCGCGCCGGCTTCGTAGGAGCTTTGGCAGAAGTCGAGAATGGCTTGCTCAGGGTGCGGCGCGGTGCGGGCGTCTTCGTATTTCAGGATGAACTCGCCTAGTTGGCGGTCCCAGTAGGCTGCGGCGGGACGCACGGGCTCGGCGTCTAAACCGGGCGGGACTGGCGCGCTGTAGGCGTAAAACGCCGGTTGCGGGAACATGCGGTTGCCGGGCCACCAGCCGCAACTGGTCACCTCATGCGAGTAGGCTTCGCGCTGCATGGCGTCGACATCGTCTCTTTGCGGGGCGCGGCGGCCGGAGAAGCGCGTCACGGCTAGATCGAAAGAACCCCAGAAAAAATGTACGGGACTGCACTTGCCCAGGAAGCGTGTGCGGAATTGTTTGAGGACGCGATCGCTCTGGACCAGGATGCGGCGGAACCGTTCGACGTATTCGGTGTCGTAGGACGCGTGGTGCTGGTCTTGATCGAAGGGAGTGGTGTCGTCGAACTCGACAGGCACGCGGTAAATTTTGACTTCGATTCCGAGCATTCGCAGAGCGGCCATGTATTCGGCGTAGAAATCGGCGACGGAGCGCGGGTAGAGACGCATGGAGTGAAGGCAGCCGGAACTGGCTCGCATCCATAGCTGATGCGCGACTAGATCGAATTCAATTTCTAGAGTGCCTTGGGCGCAGGGGATGGCAGAGGTAGTCAGGCCGCGCGGGGTGACGTAGAGCGGAACATTCCACCAGTGGTTTTCCAGCGGCGCTAGCTTAAGGCGCGTTTTGCCTACGATCTGCGTCCACATGTGGAGCGTGTCGCAGGTTTTCTCCCACTCGGCGAAGGGTAAGGCGGGCCAGTCAGCTTGGAGCATTTATCAACTCGGCCATCAACTCGGCTCAAGCATAACGTCATCGATATAACAATAGGCCCAATCCTCGCCGGGCTCGAAGGATTTCACGATGGGGTGTTTGGTCGAGTGAAAGTGTTTGGTGGCGTGCTTGTTCTTCGACGAATCGCAGCAGCCGACGTGGCCGCAGCTGAGACACAGGCGCAGGTGAACCCAAGTGTCGCCCATCTTCAAACATTCTTCGCAGCCTTTGGAGTGAGGTTTTACGTCGTGGATCTGATTGAGGTGCGAACAACTCGGCACGGATGCCCCCTAGGATTTGATCTTCAGCAACTTGGCCGCGTTCTCACCCAGGATCGCACGCTTGTCGGCGTCGCTGAGGCCGGGGGTTTTGAGGATGTCATCGACGATGGTGTTGCTCCAGGGAAAGGGATAGTCGGTGCCAATCATGATCTGGCTGGCGCCGCATTCGGCGACCAAGTGGCGCACGCCTTCGGTGGTGAAGACCATCGAATCGAAATACAGTTGGCGTAGATATTCGGACGCGCGCTTCTTGCTTTTACACTGCTCAGGGAAGCGGGTGCAACCGTAATCGGAGCGGCCGGCGTAGGACGGGAGATAGCCGCCGGCATGGGCGGAGCAGATTTTGAGTGCGGGGAATTTGTCAAGGGTGCCGTCGAAAATCAGGTGCGATAGGAAGATGGTGGTTTCTAGCGGGTTGCCGATCACGTTGGTCAGGCCGCCCGCGCCCGCCAAGCGCTTGTTCATTTCAGGGATGCCTTGTGGGTGCATGAAGATTACGCAGCCGAGTTCTTCCGCTTTTTTCCAGAAGGGATCGAACTTGTCGGCGGAGAGTTCGTCGCCGTTGACGTGGCCTCCGATGGCGGCACCGCGGAGGTTGTATTTCTTAACGCCTTCTTCGAGTTGCTCGGCGGCGAGGTCGGGATATTGCAGAGCGACGGACGCGAAGGCTACGAAGCGGTCCGGGTACTTGGCGCACAGATCCGCTAGTTTTTCGTTTTGAATTTTGATGGCTTGAGTGACGACGTCGCGCTCAGCTGAATACCAGGTGGGGTTGATGCTGAGGGCTTGCATGTCGGTGCCCCATTCGTCCATGCGGGCGAAGCGTTCGGCGGCCATGGTGCCGTCGATGAGAGAGGCATCCGTGGCATTGGTCTGGCGGCCGAGTAGGGCTGTCGCTTCGGGAACGACTACATGGGCATGGATATCGATGGTGCGGATGCGACGTCCGCCGACCATCACCTGCCGCTTCTTGGGCGTAGCTGCCGGCTGGGCGTGCAAGTGTTCGTTCATGAGGTGACAGCCGGTGAAAACGACTCCCGCGTTTTTCAGAAACTGCCTGCGATTGGTCATGGTGAATCCTTCCCCGTGCAGTTTATCAGCCGCTGTGTGGTTCGGCAATGTAGGTTAGATTATAGGTTCGGTCTTCTATGAATTCTCTGGTCAAGTTGGAACGAATGGGGCGGGTGGCGGTGGTCACCATCGATAATCCGCCGGTGAATGCGATTGCTGCGGGGGTGCCGGAGGGCTTGGCGTCGGCGTTGGGGGCGGCGCAGGCGGATGCGGGCGTGGATGCGATCGTGGTGATCGGCGCGGGGAAAACTTTCATCGCGGGGGCGGATCTGGCGGAGTTTGCTAAGACGGGCAAAGGTCCGGATCTGCACAAGCTTTTAGTCACGTTGGAGGACAGCCCGAAGCCTACGGTGGTGGCGGTACATGGAACGGCGTTGGGCGGGGGCGTCGAAATTGCGATGGCTGCGAACTACCGGGTGGCGGCGGCGGACGCGCAACTGGGGATGCCGGAAGTCACGATCGGCGTGGTGCCGGGGGCGGAGGGCACGCAGCGGTTGCCGCGGTTAGTGGGGATCGCGAAAGCTGTCGACATGTTGATGACGGCGGCTCCGGTGAAGGCGGCGGAGGCGCTTGCCATTGGGTTGGTGGATCGCGTGGTCGAGGGGGACTTGTTGAGCGGGGCGGTGGCGTTCGCGGAGGAAGTGGCGGCTAAGGGCGGTCCGCATCCGAAGACTCGCGAAAGGAGTGTTGACGCGCTGGACAGTGCTGCGGTTTTTGCGGCGGGTAAGGAACAGGCGCGGAAGATTCGGCGGAATCAGACGGCTCCGCTGGCGGTGCTGGAGGCGCTGGAGGCGGCGACTACATTGCCGTTCGAGGCGGGGTGCAAGAAGGAACGCGAGTTGTCCGAGGCGAGTTTGCGGTCGCCGCAGGCGCAGGCGCTGATCCACGCGTTCTTTGCGGAGCGGGCGGTGGGCAAGGTTGCGGGGGTTTCGAAAGACACTCCGGTGTATGCGATCCGGCAAGCGGCGATCATTGGCGCGGGGACCATGGGCGGCGGGATCTCGATGGCGCTGGCGAATGCGGGGATTCCGGTGCGGCTCAAGGATTCTAGTCAGGCGGCGCTGGATCGCGGGATGGCGGGGATTCGCAAGAACTATGAAAGTTCGGTGAAGCGCGGGCGCATCACGGCGGAGGTGATGGAGCAGCGCATTGCGATGATCCGTCCGCAGTTGGGGTACGACGGGTTTGCGGAAGCCGACATTATTATCGAGGCGGTGTTTGAAAGCATGGATCTGAAGAAGCAGATCTTTGCGGAGATCGATAAAATCGCTAAGCCCGAGTGTGTGCTGGCGACCAATACTTCGACGCTCGATATCGATGAAATTGCGGGGGCTACGGGGCGTCCCGAGATGGTGATCGGGCTGCACTTCTTTAGTCCGGCGCATGTGATGCGGCTGCTGGAGATCGTTCGGGGGAAGGCGACTACGGCGACGGTTGTGGCTACCGTGTTGGCGCTGGCTAAAACATTACGCAAGGTTGGCGTGTTGGTCGGGAATGGGTATGGGTTCGTGGGGAATCGCATGATGTTTCCTTACATGCGTGAGGCGCAGTTGCTGGTGGAGGAGGGCGCTACGCCGACGCAGGTGGATGGCGCGTTGACGGAGTGGGGCATGGCGATGGGTATCTTTGCCGTCGACGACATGGGTGGGTTGGATTTGGGGGCGCGGTGTTTTGCGGAGATTCGGGCGATGCAGGGGGCGGGGCCGCGGATGCCGGTGATGCTCGACAGGCTAGTCGCGATGGGGCGTTTGGGTCAGAAGACGGGCGCGGGGTGGTATCGCTATGACGAGACTCGCAGGCCTATTGAGGATCCGGAGATTGAGTTGCTGATCGAGCGGACTGCACAGGAGATTGGGGTTGCTCGGCGGACGATCACTGGGGATGAAATTATTGAGCGGTGTTTGTACTCGATGATTAACGAGGGCGCGAAGATTCTGGAAGAAGGGCGCGCGGGGCGGGCTTCGGATATCGACACTATATATATGACTGGGTATGGATTCCCGGCGTATCGGGGCGGGCCGATGTGGTATGCGGATTCGGTGGGGCTGGATAAAGTGGCGGCGCGCGTTCGGGAATTTCATCGGGAGCATGGGGAGTTGTGGAAACCGGCTCCGCTGCTGGAGCGGCTGGCGGCCGAGGGCAAAACGTTTGCGAGTCTGGACGGTGAGCCATGACGGCGGCTCGGCCATTTCGTGATGTGAAGCTGGGCTCGCGCGATGTAGTGGTGGAGCGCGGGGCGGGTGGCGTCGTTTACGTCAGGCTGGCGCAGGCGCTGGGCGAGTATCCGGCGCGCATGACGGACAAGCTGGATTACTGGGCGGAACACACTCCGGATCACACTTATATTGCCAAGCGCGATGCGGGCGGGGAGTGGAAGCGGATTAGTTATCGCGAGGCTCGCGAGATGGGGCGGCGCGTTGGGCAGGCGCTGGTGAATCGGGGGCTTTCGGCGGAGCGGCCGATTGCGATTGTATCGGGCAACGATCTGGAGCACGCGATGTTGGCGTTGGGCGCGATGTATGCGGGGATTCCGTACTCGCCGCTGTCGCCATCGTACTCGCTGCTGGTAACGGATTATGCAAAACTGCGACACATTTTTGGATTGCTGACGCCGGGGTTGGTGTTCGCTGCTAGCGGGACCCAGTTCGCGAAGGCGCTGAGTGTCGTGATGCCGCAGGATGCGGAGTTGGTGGTGACGCGTGATCCGCTACCGGGGGCGACTCTGTTTTCTGAGTTGCTGGAAACTGAAGCGGGGCCGGGGATCGATGAAGCACACGCGCGGGTGCTACCGGATACCGTATTCAAGATTTTGTTCACTTCGGGGTCGGTGGGCAAGCCAAAGGGCGTGATGAATACGCATCGCATGTGGTGCAGCAATCAGGAAATGGTGCGCACGTGTTGGCCGTTCATCACGGAGGAGCCTCCGGTGATTCTGGAGTGGCTGCCGTGGAATCACACCTTCGCGGGTAACAAGGACATGGGGCTGATCCTTTATAACGGAGGGTCGTTGTATTTGAACGACGGCAAGCCGGTGCCGGGGCAATTCGAGGAGACCATTCGCAATTTGCGCGAGGTGAAGCCGACGATTCATCTGGATGTGCCGGTGGCGTTCGATGCGCTGGTGCCGTATTTGCGGAAGGATCGGGAGTTTGCGAAGCATTACTTTAGTCATTTGAAGGTGATGTTTTATGCGGCGGCGGGGTTGTCGCAGAAGACTTGGGAAGACTTGGAAAACATCGCTTTGGACGTGGTAGGCGAACGGCTGTTGATGCTGACGGGGCTCGGATCTACTGAGACCGCTCCGTATGCGATGTGGGTGGGGCGGGAGGCGGCGCGCGCGGGGGAGGTGGGGTTGCCGGCTCCGGGAGTCACGCTAAAGCTTGCGCCGGTGTTGGGCAAGTTGGAGGCGCGGGTGAAAGGGCCTAGCATCACGCCGGGGTATTGGCGGCAGCCGGAGCTTACGGCGGCGGCTTTCGATGAAGAAGGATTTTACAAGATGGGTGACGCGCTGCGCTACATCGAGGAAGGCAATCCGGCGCGCGGGTTTCTGTTCGATGGGCGTGTGGCGGAGGATTTCAAGCTGAATACCGGGACGTGGGTGAGCACGGGTCCGCTGCGCAGCGCGTTTCTGGCGCACTTTGTGCCCTACGCCAAAGAAGTTGTGATTGCGGGGCGCGACCGGGCATACGTTACGGCGATGGTGTTTCCGGATGTGAACGCTTGCCGGGATCTCGACGACGCTGAGCTGCGCACTAAGTTTGGTGAGTTGCTGAAGTCTTTTGCGGCGAAGAGTACGGGGTTGTCGACGCGCGTGGCGGCTATCATTTTGCTGGACACTCCGCCTTCGATTGACGCGCACGAGCTTACGGATAAGGGGTCGATTAGCCAGCGGGCGGTGCTGGAGAATCGGGCTGACGTTGTGGAGGAGCTGTATACAGACTCGCCGCGGGTAATTAGGACACTATGACTATTGCAGAGCGAACTAAGCGGATTAATGCTGCCGATTTGGTAGCGGTAGATGTGCACGTCCACGCGATGACGGTGGAGAAGAAGCAGGATGGGAGCACCTTTGGGCAATCGGCGTCGAAGTATTTTGGCGCGGATATGGCGGATAAGGGCTCGGAGGTTTTGGGCGCTTATTATCGCGAACGCAAGATGGCGGCGGTGATTTTTTCGGTGGATGAGTATTTGTCGGGGGCGCCGTTTTTGGGGAACGACAAGGTTGCGGAGATTGCGGCGGCTAGTCCTGACGTTTTGATTCCGTTCGCCAGCATTAATCCGCATCGCGGCAAGGAGGGCGTGGAGGAAGCGAAGCGGCTGGTAGCTGGGGGTGCGATTTGCGGGTTCAAGTTTCATCCGCCGCTGCAGGAGTTTTTTGCTAATGACCGGATGGCTTATCCGCTGTATGAGGTGATCGCGGAGTCGGGGTTGCCGGCTCTGTTTCACACGGGGCATAGCGGGATCGGGACGCGCGTGCGCGGCGGCGGCGGGGTGCGGCAGAAGTATGGGAATCCGATTTACCTGGATGATATTGCCGTTGATTTTCCGGACATGCCGATGATTATGGCGCATCCGTCGTTCCCCTGGCAGGACGAGGCAATTTCGGTGTGTCTGCATAAGCCGCAGGTTTATATTGATCTGTCGGGCTGGTCGCCGAAATATTTTTCGCCGCTGTTGATCCAGTACGCGAATACGCTGCTGAAGGATAAGATGCTGTTTGGGTCGGATTTCCCGGTGATTACGCCGGACCGGTGGCTGAAGGATTTCGACAGTATCGGGATTAAAGATGAGGTGCGGCCGCTGATCCTCAAAGACAATGCCGTGCGCCTGTTCGGGCTGAAGAATCAGACTACGTAGCGGCCGGCGTCTAGCAAGCGGCGCGCGATTTTGCGGCGTAGCATGATGGTATCCACGGGGACTTCCGATGGCCGGGCAGGCGTATCTAACCCGCAAGCTCCAAATAAGGCACGCACCGGGGCTCCCATCCGGATTTCAGAATCACTTTGCAGGACCGCGAATATGTCCATGGCGTTGGCGCCTTTACCGGCGGCTTCTAGTTTCTGAGCTCGCAACCAGGCCGACTCAATAACGAAAAACTCTATCACCATGTCGGAGAGTGCCGTCGCCACTTCCTGCTGGTTTTCG